>Ga0247824_10000940_pt1 | contig 15450 bp, 20 predicted proteins | sample 13C_PalmiticAcid_FD_194412 | JGI IMG/M metagenome (GOLD analysis project Ga0247824, IMG submission 194412) | Soil microbial communities from agricultural site in Penn Yan, New York, United States - 13C_PalmiticAcid_Day48 | ecosystem: Environmental > Terrestrial > Soil > Agricultural land... | reverse complement strand
ATCACTGGGCTAATGTTCGACGGCAACGGCTTCACTGGCGTTCGGGCAGTCAACGAAAACGGCCCGCATATGACGCAGTTCGATCACTGTGTCATCAAGCAGGTTCAGTTTGCCGGCGCCTTCATCGGCGCAAACGTGGTGACCCAGCACGGCTGGATACAGGTTCACGACATCATCCAATACGGCGCCGGCTCGTGGGCGTTTTACGGCTACGACAATACCAAGTACCTGTTCCACATCGAGATCAACAACATCCACCAGATCGGCACCGGCGTCGCCAACTGGGAAAGTCAGTTCTGGTTCGAGGGGCGCCGAGCGGTCGGGCTGTCGCTGACAAATGTGTGGTCAGGTTCGCTCGATGGAGACGCCGATGGGCTGCTGCTGCGCGGCGACTGCCAAGGCGTGTTCGTTGCTAACGCCACCTTCGTATGGCCGATCGTCGGTATTCGCGCACTGACTTGGACCGACAGCCTGAAGCCAGCATACGTCTATATGACGAACGTCGGCGTTGACCAGCACACTGAGAGCGGCGCCGACATTGAAGGGCGGACGTGGTATCTCACCAATTGCAACTTTGCCAACGGCTACGTCAGAACCAACACGGGATCGGGGTTTTTGCTGCAGTCGACATCGACTGACATTGCCCTGTCTAACTGCCTATTCGCCTATGATCAGCGCTCTGGGCTAGTTATCGAAGCCGGCGCGGCAAAGGTTCGCGTCAACGGCTGCACGCTGGAGAACAACAACCAGGTCGCCGGAGCCTTCTACGATCTCGATCTGGGAGCATCCACATACAAGGACGTGGTCCTATACGGAGCCAACTTCATCGCTGGGTCGGTAAACGCGACTGGCCAGCGCGTGGTCAACGGCGTGACCTCGAAGGAGGTTAGCCGCAACACTGGGTCCGCCGCGACTACCGCTGTCACGTCGCAAGAAGACCTGATGACCTACTCGATCCCCGCGAACACGCTGAAGCCGGGACAGAAGGTAAGGCTAACGGCATGGGGCACCTTTGCCGCGAACGCCAATGTCAAGACTCCGCGTTTATGGTTCGGTGCAAATTCCGTTATGGATTGGGGCGGCGCACATAACAACGTGCCGTGGAAGTTGACGTCGGAAATCGTCATTACAGGCGTTGACGCACAGGAATATCACTCTGTCGGTTTTGTGTCTGCTGCCGCTGCCGTTGTTCGCCAGGGGACGGCGACAAACGACGACGGCTCGGCTATCGTGGTGAAGTGTACCGGCCAGAATAACACAGCCAGCGCAGGCGATATTACGTGCCAGGGTTTCACGGTAGAGATACTGGATTAGCTGATGGCCTCCGCATTCCAGTCATCAGCCTTCCAGGGCAGCGCTTTCCAGATCGATGCGGTCATCTCCCGCGGCGATGACGGAGGCCTGCCATGGGGCACCAGCGAGCGGCCCACGCGGGTTGTTCGCCGTGACGAAGAACAGAAGACACGGAAGCCGAAGCGCAAGCGGGTCGTTCAGCCCGTCGAGATGCTGGACCCGGAGTGGTTCGACAACTGGATGGATGCGGCACTGATCCCGCTGCCGGTGCTCGATCCGGTTGCACCACGGCCGTTGCCGCAACTCGCTCTGCCGGACATGGCGTCCATCAGCGATGCAAGGCGGGCGGCCGAGTTCGCCAGCCGCGTGGCGCAGGACGAAGAAGACGCGCTCGAGATGCTGCTTCTGGCCAGCTAAAGGAGAATAGAGAATGGGCTTTGGGCACGGCGTGAAAACGGTCACGACGGCGGGAACGGATGTTGTCTTGTCAACGTCCCGCTCCGCCCGGTGGGTGATCATACAGGCACAGACGGATAATACTGGTGTGATCGCGGTCGGTGATGCCGGCGTCGATGCCACCGTTGCTACGGGTACCGGCGTGGCTCTGGCAGCGGGGGAAAGCATTTCCCTCCCCTGCGAGGACTTGGGCACCATCTACATCGATGCGACCGTCAACGGCGACGGCGTGCGGTACACGTACATCACCTGACATGGCACGCAAGCACGGGTTCTTTCGGCCGCACGTGTTGGGGCTGACCGCCATCAGCAGCACCACGATGAAGGAGGCGGGCGGCTACACGTTCGTCAACTCAGAAGCCGCTGCCCTGGCGGCTCGTTTCACGACGCCACCGACGAACTCGCGCAAGGCGCTGATCGATACGCTCGTAGGCTCTCTGAAGACGGCCGGCGTCTGGTCGAAGCTCGATGCCTTCTACATGCTGGCAGCAGCCGATGCGCAGTCATCGCTGCTCAACTGGGTATCGACCTCGTACAACCTGACAGCGGTGAGCTCGCCGACGTTCGCTGCGGATAAGGGGTACACGGGGAACGGGACGACCAGTTACCTCGACACGGGGTTTAACCCAACTACCGCGCCGTCTCCCAAGTTCACACAGAACAGCGCCCATTTAGGCCTGTGGTCGCGTACCAATCTACCGAATGGCGCGGCTGATAGTCAGGACGCTGGTTCCGCGAATGCCTATATCGGCCGTTCGGTTGCTGTTGCCGGGCGCGCCCTGGGTAGGCCAAATGCGTCGTCCGGGCAGCAGTTCGGTGACGGGGCCTATCCGGGCCACGCTGTATGGGCAAGGTCTGCTGCAGCTGTGTGGGAGAGCTACGCTCAGGGTGTCGACGCAGGCGGGGGCACAACGGCCAGCGCCGCCCCGACAAACTCGACGCTTGCCATTCTGCGCAGTCGGGATGGCAACTTTGGCGCAAACCAGATTGCCTCGGTGCACATCGGCTCGAATTTGACAGCCGGGGAAGTGCAGGCGGCCTACAATGCGCTGAACACGTATCTAACGGGGGTACCGGGTTTTTTTTAACTGAGGGGTTCGGTGACGAGTTCTCGGGGGAATTCGCTTGATGATTGAAGCCGAGATCAACGAAACCCTTTCTGGGAATCCAAAGATCACCGCCGCGGCGTTGCGGTCAGTGCTGCATTTGATGCGTCCACGCTTTGTCACGCCGGCTATGTTCGGAGCAAGCGCTGACGGAGTAGGCGATGACACGGCGGAGGTTCAGGCCGCTGTGGACGAAGTCGCAGCGCGAGGCGGCGGAGAAGTCTGCATCGATGGCGAACACAAGATCACCGACACCATCCACATCGGCAGCAACGTCCACATCCGGGGAACCACGCAGTCGGCAGGACTGAGGCAGCACACCGACAACATCCCGGTTCTGTCCGTCAGCGATGCGACGGCCGGCAAGGTTTCCAGATGGTCGGTGAAGCGGCTCAAGTGCTCATTCGCCAACCAGCAAACTGCTGAGCAGACCGGCGGTGTAGGCCTCTACCTCGGCGGGGCCAATATTCTTGTCTCACAGTTTGCTGTCGAGGAACTGGATGTTCAGGGCGCCTATCAGGGCGTAAAGCTGCCGAACCTGAGCGGGTGCTTTGGGTTCCTCGGACGCTTCGTCAATTGCAACTTTATCCAGTGCGCCGACTATGGGTTTTCATGGGTTGGCGCGTCGAGCGGCGGAGCTTCAACTAACCTTTCGCTGCAAGGCGTCTGGGCCACCAACTTCGCCGGCCAGGAGATCGCAGGGAGCAAGGGGTTCCAGATCAGCCGCACGCAGGGCATCAGCATGGACAACTGCGGTTGTGACCACGTGCAGGGCCAGCCGTTCTTCTTCAGCACCGTGCGTGGTAGGGCCGGGGTGTTGTGGGCGGAAAGCTGCGACTTGGCAGCATCGTCGGGGCAGCTCAAGTTTCTCGAGTTATCTGGCAGCCGAATGCATATCGACTACTTCTATGCGATCGCCAACACGATTGCGCTGACCGGTTCCGCCGAATGCTACCTGGCTTATGCCAACAGCAACGCGTTCCTCAGCGCTGGTATCATCGAGGATAACGTCAATACCATCGCCGACGCCAGCAGCGGCGGTTACTATACGGCCAACGTAGACAGCACGAGCTACATCGAGAACTCGTCGTTTCACTATACTCCGGCCGGCGCGTCACCAGTCCCCAATGCTAACCTAGCAGACGGCAATTCCCCGCTACGAATCCGTCGGTGGGATGGATCTCCCCGGGGATGAGAAGCCAGCAATGGCCGTGACCACATCGAACATGCGCTGGGGCCTTACAGACCTCAGCAGCAAGATACTCAATCCAGATCCGGTTTAAGGAAACGACAATGACCGATCTGGCGCAGCAGGCGATGAGCTTGCGCGACAACGAGGCGTTTCAGGCCTCGCTCACCACCATCAAGGCGGCGGCGCTCGACAAGCTCGCTGCAATCGATGCCGACGACAGGAACGGCATTCTCAAAGCTCAGGCCACCGTGCAGGTGGTCGACGCCATCCGCGACGATATCGACGCATTCATTCGCGCCGGTAAGCCTCGCGGCGCCCCCGGTATCGCCTGATACCGTAGTTCAACAGTCGGTCAACCCTCGGGAACCGGCGCACCCCAAGAGCTATGATGGAAGACGAAGACGACACCGTAACGGGTGGCGAAGAGCTGTCTATTTCTCAGGCAGCAGCCGCTTACGCCAAAGCAACCGCGACCAAGGAAGCCCCCACAGGCCAATCCGAAGCCGAGGAAGATGACGAAAGCGAAACGACCGACGACGAATTGCAGGCCTCCGATGAGGAAGTCGGCGAGGAAGACGACGGCGAACCTGGCGAAGAAGGTCAGGCCGAAGACGAGGACGAAGAGGAACCGGAAAGCGATCAGGGCAGGTTCGTTGCCAGCAATGGCAAGGTCCGCCTCCCCGATGGCACCGTGTCAACCGTATCCGAACTCATCCAGGGCAACCTCCGCGACCGGGATTACAGGCAGAAGACAATGGAAGTGGCCGAGCTGCGGCGCTCGACCGAAACCCAATCTTCCAGCCTAAAGCAGTTGGAAACCCAGCTTTCCGAGCAGCGCGACTACATGGTTTCGCTGCTGAAATCGATCGTGCCGCAAGCTCCCGATCCGTCCCTCGCCTCGACCGACCCCTATGCTTACACCAAGCAGAAGGCCGAGCACGAAGCGTGGGTCCAGCACCTCACCGCCCTCGACCAGCAAGGCCAGCAGGCCAAGCAGGCGCAGGCGGAAGAGGCGGCTGCAAAGCGCCGGGAGAAGGGCAATGCCGAGTGGGCAACCCTGATCGAAAAGCTCCCCAGCCTCAAAGACCCCAAGCGGCTCGAGAGGTTTGTCGGTGATGTCGAGAAGTACGGCAAGTCCTATGGGTTCACCACGGACGAGCTGCGCGAAGCCCTCGGCTACGACCACCGGCAGGCGCTCGTGATGCACAAGGCCATGGCCTGGGACAAGTTGCAGGAAAGCAAGCCCAAGGTGAAGCAGAAGGTCGAAGGCCGCCCGCCCGTTCAGAAGGGCGGAAAGCGGCTCAACCCTGCCGAGCATCGGGCCCGAGGGGCCAACGAAGCGATCAACCGTCTCAAGCAATCGGGCTCCGTCGAAGATGCGACGGCGGCCTATCTCGCTTCCCTCAACCGATAGGACATCCAAATGGCAATCGTCGCCAATACCGTGGTCACCACGGATGCGGTCGGCAACCGTGAGGAACTGGACAACTTCGTGTCCATGATCACCCCCTCCGATACGCCGATCTACAGCATGGCCGGCAAGGAAAAGGCCTCTTCGAAGCACCCCGAGTGGGAATACGAAGACCTCGACGCGCCCGCCGACAACGCCCAGCCCGAAGGCAACGAGTATTCCTTCGACAGCGTGGCGCCGCCGACCCGCGTGGGGAACTACACCCAGATCTTCACCAAGACCTTCCGGTATTCCGGGACGCAGCAGGCCGTCGACAACGCCGGCAACGCTGAAAAGCGGGCCCGTACGATGATGAAGAAGGGCAAGGCGCTCCGCAAGGACATCGAGCTTTCCATCATCGCCAATACCGCGTCGACCAACACCGATCCGCGCCGCAGCGGCGGTCTGCCCACCTGGCTGACCTCCAACGTGTCGCGCAACTCGGGATCGTCGGGCGGCTTTGTGGGTGGCGTCACCACCGTCGAAGGGCTCGGCACCCTGCGGGCATGGACCAAGGGGCTGACAGACTCCGTTCTCCAGTCGATCTACGAGAACGGCGGCGATGTCACCACCGTGGTCAGCTCGCCCTACAACAAGGGCGTGTTCGCGACCTTCATGTCGGACACCAACGTGGCATCGTTCCGCTACGCTGCCGGCAAGGGCACCAACACCATCATCGGCACCGCGGATATCTACGAAAGCCCGTGGGGACCGGTGAAGGTGATGGCCAACCGCGTGATGAGCGCGAACGCCAATGCCGCCTATGCCCGCCGCGTCTTCGCGCTTGACCCCGAAATGGTCAAGTGGATGTCGCTGCGTCCGATCCAGGAAGACACCGTGGCCAAGACCGGCGATGCCGAGAATGGCGTCCTCATCGCTGAAGGCTGCCTCAAGGTCGTCAACGAAGCCGGCATCGGCGTCGTGGCCGATGTCTTCGGCCTGACCGCTTCCACCTGATCTCCCTGGGGCCCGCTTCGGTGGGCCCTTTCCCATTCTACCAATGATGAAAGGACTATCCAAATGGGACTGCGTTTCAATCCTGTGGTCATCCCGGACGCGACCACCTACTCCATCAAGGAGTACAATTCCGGCATTCTCCACATCATCCCCGACCTCACGGCCGACTGCACGCTCGCTCTGCCGGCACCGGCTGACGGGCTGTTCTACCGCTTCCAGTACGGCGGCGGCGCTGCCGACACGGCCGACTGGATCTTTCAGGCCGATTCCGCCTCGCACTTCTTCATCGGCGGTGTGGCTTGGCTGACCAATGGCACGCCGGACATTGAGGTTGTGTACTCGGACGGCAACTCCAACGATTTCTGCCGCATCCTTGTGCCCAACGCGGGGACGTGGATCGAGTTCGCCTGCAACGGCACCAACTGGTACGTCAACGGGCAGGCGGTTGCCGCCACGACCCCGGCGTTTGCCGATACCTGAGAGTTCTGACGAACGGAGGCTTCGCCCACGGGCGGGGCCTTTCAACATTCCAACGAGGAACAAAGCCGATGACGGATGCGCAAGATACCGCGGAGGCCAAGAAGGTACTCCTGGCTCAGGCCCGCAAGCTCAAGATGGAAGTCGATGGCCGCTGGTCGGTCGAAACGCTGGCTGAGAAGGTCCAAGAGGCCATCGAGGCAGCGGCGCAGCAGGAACAGGCCGCTATCGCCGAGGCATCGGACACATGGATCTTCTGCCTGAGGGATTGCTTTGTCGGAACCGAGAAGCACCCTGCTGGCACGGTCGCGAAGGCCCCCAAGGACCTCTACCAGCGCTTCAAGGCCGTGGGCGCAGCGCGCCTCGCTGACGAAGACGAAGTGCAGGGCGCCTGACCATGTCAGACCATCGCGTTCTCTTCGAGCACGATCCGGAGATCGGCCGCACGGTCTGGCTGGTCTTCGATGACAAGGGCAACATGAAGGGTGCCCATGTGGAGCAGGAAGTCGACGCGATCCTCGAGGCCAACAAGATGTGGGCCGACATTTCGGCTGGGACACGGTTCGGCGACTACAACCGCATCGCCTCGGTGCCGCTGACCTTCCTCGAAAAGACCGGGCTCGGTGATGCCATCGACAATGGCGACCGGCGATATCTGAGCAAGGTCTTGAACGACGGCGACAATGCCAAGTTCCGCACCAGCAGGGGCCGGGTCTGATGGCGACGGTGCTGATCGTAACCGTGGCGTATGAGGGCGGGTATTATAGCCCAGACCGCAACGAACGCGCCCCGATCCGGATCTACAGCGATCGGCGCATCCGGGACGACATCTATTCGCGAATGTCGGGCAAGAAGTGGCGCAAACGGCTATCGCGTAAAGAATACCGCCGCGTCAGGAAGGCTGCCGGGACGAACCGCGAAGCAGGAGTCGTCTGATGTCTCAGGTCACCGACTACACCACGCTGGCTGCCGCCATCGACACATGGGACGAGCGCACCCATGACAGCGACGAGCTGATCGGGTTGGCCGAGGCAGAGTTCCGGCTGTACCTGGGCCCCAACTTCGCCAAGGAAACCAGCACGACCCTGACCTTTGCGTCTGGTTCGGCGGCGCTCCCGACCGGCTATGTTCGCGCCCTGGCGCTGACGCATAGCGTCTATGGCACGCTGGGGCAGCGCAGCATCGGCGCGGTGCGCAGCCGGCGCATTGCCGACGCCTCGGGCATCCCTGATATTTTCGCCATCACCGGCTCAACGGTGGAAACCGCGCCGAGCTATACCGGCGATCTCACCTTAGACTATGAAGGCACTCTGGCGGGGCTGACATCCTCAAATGCCACGAACTGGCTGATTGCCAACGCTCCGCAGGCCTATCTCTCGATGTGCCTGAGCATGGCAAAGGCCAAGTTCGAAGACTATCAGGGCGCAGCGCTGCTCCGCTCGCAGGCGATATCGACCCTCAATGATCTTGGCATTCAATCAATGGTGGGGCAGCTCAGCCGGGCGTCCGTGACCATCCCCGGAGCGACCCCGTAATGGCTGTCAACTTCGGCGCCTGGAGACCTGACGTAGGCGGCCCCGGCAGCGGCTTTGCGCGCACCGCAGAGGGCGTAGTGCCAAAGTCCGAAGCTGGCGGGCTGGGCTATGGCCCGTTCCCGCAGATGGTGGCTGCAACGGGCGCGGAAGCGCTGTCGGCCGAACCGCGCGGCATCATCTCGGTGCAGGCCCCGGACGGCACATGGTCGGTATATGCCGCCACTGGCACGACCATAGAGGAACTGCAGTCGGATTTCACCTGGGCCGATATCGAAACCGGCCGCACCGTGACAGCGGGCGACGATGTGTCGTTTGCCCTGCTCGGCACGAAGCTGCTGAACACCGACACCACGGACGGCATGAATGCCTATGACATCGTTGCCGGCGGGTCGAACTCAGCCATCAGCGGGGCCCCGGCGGCTCGCGCCGTGTTCGTGATGAAGAACGTCGCTTTTGGCCTCGGAACGGCGCTGTCGCCGCGGCGCTTTGCATCGAGCGATATCGGCAACCATGCCAAATGGTCGGGCGGCGCGGCGAACGGCGGTACGCTCGAGGATGGCGGGGCACTGGTCGGCGGGGCCGATCTAAAGAACGGCTCCGGCTGCATGTTTCAGGAAAGCGCTATTCGCGGCATTCAGTTTGGCGCAGGCGCCTCAACCTATGCGGTCAACAAGATCTCCGATGGGTTGGGCTGCGTGGCGCAGAAGACCATCGTTCCGTGGGATGGCCGTGCCTACTGGTGGCACGATGACGGGCCATGGATGCTCGGGGCCGGTGCGGCGCCGGTATCGATCGGCGCGGACAAGATCAACACCTGGGCCGCCGACAACATCGGCCGGCAGAACTACAAGGATTTGCAGGGCGCGGTCGATCCGCAGCGCAAGCTGATCCTGTGGCGGATCGATGAAAGTCGGGTGCTGGCCTATAGCTGGACCCAGAACGAGTTTTCAATCCTGCCGGTGAGCACTACGGCGCTGGCGCGTATCGCCACCCCGGCGGTTAGCATCGACAATCTGACCGGCACCATCGACAACCTGGTGGGATCGATCGATGACCTCGGCGGCAGTTCGGCGCCAGTGCTCGGCGGGCTCAACCTGAGCCGCAAGTATGCCACCTTTACCGGCGCCAACATGGCGGTGACGCTGGAAACGTGCCAGGTCAACAACCCGGTGACGGGGCTGGTTTCCCACGTGACGCCGGTAGATGACGCTGACGCGGGAACCCTGCAGGTCGGCGTCTCGGATCGCATGGATGTCGAACTGACGTTCAAGGCAGGCGAGGCCAAGCGCGACAGTGGCCGGTGCCCGGCGCGGGCGCGCGGCAAGAGCATCGGGTTCCGCCGCAATATCCCGGCCGGGACGACGTTCTCCTACGCAATTGGTGTCAAAGACATTGTGTCGGCAGCGGGGGGCGTGCGGTGACAGTCTTTCAGGCACAGATCGGCGGGCTTCAGGAAGTCACGGTCAAGGTCACGGGCTCCACGGCGACAACGATTGTCGATGGAACGGACGAGGCCTGGTATGTGCCCTGGCTCCAGATCAACGAGAATGCGGGCGGAACGCCTTCTCTGACGCTCGATCTCTACGATGGAACGACAGCCTATTATCTCGGAGCCGGCGGCGTTGTGTACAAGGCCAAGGCGCTGACGGCGGGTCAGTCGGTGACGTTCTCAGAGGGCATCGTTGTTCCGGCCGGCTGGCTGCTGCGGGCGACCTCCAGCGATGCAGCCGGAAAGTTCGAAGCGGTCGGCGTGAAAGTCAGGCGCCTAGGCTGATGTCACTCGAACGACTTCCTCCGGCCCGCGTACTGCATGAGTGGGCCGCGATCTGCACCGATTTGCGCCGCGTGATCCACCTCGACGCCAAGCGCAACCTTTCGGATGTGCTCGCGCAGGCGATCGCCGGGGAATTGCAGTTCTGGCGCGTTACCGAGCCGAGCGAGGCCTATGTCGCAACTCAGGTGACGCGTGACAGCGCGACGAACCGGCGGACGTTCTGGATCATCTACGCTGGCGGATTGGGCGGCGGCATCAGGCGGATGCGCGGCAGCATGGATCTGCTGATGTGGCAGGCAAGGAAAGAGCGCTGTGCCTCGGTGCGGTTTCAAGGGCGCGACTGGCGCAAGGTATTCCCGGATTTCATTGCGTCGTTCTCGGACGGCGTGTGGCACTATAGAAAGGCGACCTGAATATGGGCGGCGGTAGCGAAAAATCGACCAGCACGAGCGGCCCGTCCAACCCGGATGTGAATGCTCTGCTGTCCAGGCTGTCGAAGGGCGTCAGCTCGACCTATCAGCCTGGTGGCAGTACCTATGTGGCCCCAAGCGCCAATACTACGGGCGGCTGGGCATCGGCAATCGGGGCGGCAAACAACCCGGCATTCGAGAGCGGCATTGCGGGGGCTCTGTCGTCCTACGGCAACCGAGCCTCGGGTGCGGAGCTTGGCATCAACGATCCACTCTATGCCGCTCAGCGCGCTCAGTTGCGCGACGACATCATGACGGACACCAATACCGCCTTCAACAATTCCGGGCTGTTCGGCAGCGACCAGAACCAGTTCCAAGTGGCGCGCGGGCTGGCGGCGGGTCAGGGTGCGCTCGATACGGCACAGCGTAGCGAGAGCTACGGGCGGCAGGCGGAAGCGGCGAACATGCTGGGATCGCTGTTCCAGAACTCGCTGATGCCGTCCTCGGTGCAGAGCGCGGTTGGCGGGGCTCAGGACGCAGACGCCGCGGCCAAGCAGAATGGCGGCATCGATTACCTCCGCCAGTTCACCAGCCTGCTCGGTGGGATGGCCGGCGCCAGCCCGACGACCACGACCACATCCACCCCGACGCAGAACCCGTTCCTGAGCCTGCTCGGGCTCGGGCTTGGCGCGCTGTAGGAGGCAAGCATGGCAACCAACCCCTTCGGCCCACAGACCGGTCTGCTCGGGCTTCTCGGCGCTGGCGGCAACCCTATCTATCGCAGCCTAAAGGATGGCGGGTTGCTGGACAGCCTTGCCTATGGCCTCGCAAGCGGTACGGGCCTGTCCGATGGGCTGCAGAAGGCAGCGTTGGCGCAGATCGGTGGACGGAACGACCGGGAAGAGCGTGCGCTTAAGGCGGCAGAATGGGACCAGACGCAGCAGCAGCAGAACGCCACGCGCGCCTTGCTGGCCAAGGAAGCGCCCGACCTTGCGCAGTTGCTCGATACGGGCGCGCCGATGGGTGAGGTGTGGGGGGAGTATTTCCGCCGCAAGTCGCCGCAGGGTGGCGCCAAGCCGATTGAAGTCAACGGGCAGTTGATCGACCCGAACACGTTCGAGGTGCTGGGTGACTTCCGTACGCCAGAAACCGCTGGCGGCGGCGACCAGCCCGCATCGGTTAAGGAGTACCAGTTCGCTGTCTCGCAGGGCTACGACAAGCCCTATCAGACCTTCATTCAGGAGAAGGGCAGGAACGCCGGCACACCGCCTGCCACTATCGCCAAGGAAATCTTCGAGGCGGACGAAGGCGCGCAGGCAGGCCAGAACGTCATCGCGGCGCTGGATAAGGCGCTGGAAATCAACGCCACTGCATGGGACGGGCCGTTCGCTGACCTTGGCAGTTCTGGTGCTGCGCTGCTCGGCAACCAGGAGGCGGTGCAGACGCAGGAGCTCAAAAACATCGTCACAGCGAATGCCCTCGAAAGCCTGAAGGCCACGTTTGGCGCGGCTCCGACCGAAGGTGAGCGCAAGATCCTGCTTGAAGTGCAGGGCTCTATCAATCAGCCGAGAGCTGTCCGCGAGGCAATATTCAAGCGCGCCCGAGCCGCGGCAGAGCGCCGACTGAAGTTCAATCAGGAACGCGCTGGCGCGCTCCGCAACGATGAATACTTCGCGCCCGGCTATAGCCCTGTGGGCGGAGCCTCGGGCGGCAACAGCACCTCGACCGGCGTCACATGGAGCATTGAACCCTGATGGCAACGCTCAACATCAACGGCAAGCGCGTGAAGGTAGACGACAGCTTTCTGTCGCTCTCGCCTGAACAGCAGAACGCGACCGTTGACGAAATCGCGGCATCGCTCGGCGGGGCGGGGCAGGGCGGCGCGGTATCGCTGACCGGAAAGGTGCAGCCAAAGGGCTCGAGCGGCGAAGCGTCGACCAACGTGCAGGGGCTTAGCGCGCAGGACTCGTATAACCGCGCGCTCGACAATGTGCTGCGTGACCAGTTCCCCGGCGCTGACCGGGCAAAGCTGGCAGAGCAGTACGCGCCATACGACTCCATGAAGCTGTTGCAGGCTGGCGGCACGCTCGGTCTGAGCGACGAAGCGGCGGGGGCTGCTGGTGCACTAGGTTCTCTCCTAAGCGGCGGCGATGCAGGGCGGGCGTTCACAGACTTCACCGATCTGGAGCGGGCTCGGGCAAAAGTTGGGCGTGAACAGCAGGGATTGCTCGGCGCTACGGCAGAGGTGGCGGGCTCCATCTTCTCAGGCCGTCCCGATCTAGCTGCAACCAAGGTAGCGGGAATTATCCCGCAGGCCATCGAGGCTGGCAAAGGTTCAGTTCTCCCCGGCGTTATTCAGGGCTTTGCATCAGACGACGGCAACCTGCTCGATCGCACACGCAGTGGGGCCGCTGGTGGCGTTATCGGCACCGTTGGCGGGACTGTGCTCGGCGCGGCTGGCGCCAAGCTCGGCGATGAAGCTACCAAGTTGGCGCAGAGCTTTTCTAACGCCAAAGCGGTCAAGGGCGCTCCCGTTCTGGACGATATCCGCACGGCAGCAACGGACCTGTTCAACAGCAGCAAAGCCTCGGGCACAGCGTTTACCCCGCAGAAGTTCTCGCAGTTTGCGGTCGATCTGGTACGAAAGGCCAAAGGACGGAGCATCGATCCGGATCTCGACGGCGAAGCCCTGCTGGTCTATCGCCGCATGGCTGAGTTGGCCAACAAGGGCAATCAGTCGGGACGCGGCGTATCCCTAGCTGAGCTGCACAACCTTCGGCAGAAGGCGCAGGACGTAGCGCTCACAGCGGAGAAGGGGCGCACCAAGACCTTCGCCCAGGATATTGTCGACGGGCTGGACGGCCTCTTGTCCAATCCTAAGCCGTCCGACGTAATCGGTGGGCCTCAGGCGGCCAATGATCTTCTAGAGGGCATCAGCCTTTGGAGCCGCGCCAAGAAGATGGCGTTGCTCGAGGAGGTCATCACCAAGGCGCAGTATCAGAAATCCGGCTTTGAGAACGGATTGCGGCTCGGCTTCCTCAACCTGCTGAAGAACCCGAAGACTCGTAAGCTGTTCACCCAGGCGGAGATTGCCGAGATCGAGCGGGTTGGCAAGGGCACGCTGCCAGCCAATCTGCTGAACATCGCCGGTAAGTTCGGTTTCAGCAAATCCGGCAACGGGCTGGGCGGTTTCCTCGGCGGGACGGCCGGTTTTGGTCTGGGGGGGCCGATAGGAGCGGCGGCTACGGCGTTAGGGGCTAGCGCGGCTCGCGTTGGGGCAGAGAAGCTGACCCAGAAGGCAGCAGAGCGGGCCGTGAAGGCCATCGCAACCGCCAACCTGCCGCAGGTAGCGCCGAAGATGCTGCCGCCTGCCGTGGCCCCGTCGCTGGTAACTGGCGCGCAGACCTACGGTCGCAACTACCTAGCGACGCCATAACTCCATCATGAACGAGTGGGCGGCAACATAGACAGGTCGGATAACGACCTGTCCGAAGATCACCACTGCGATAAAAATCAGAATGGTGAGCCACCAACCCTTGTTCAGGATCGGCTCTTTACGGCCCTTCACGGTGTATTCGCGGGGGTCTAGGTCCAAATCTGGCATCCGAACAACCTAGTCCTCTCCCGACCTATCAACAAGGCCCTTCTCGGGCCTTTTTCTATGAGGCCAGCATGGCGTCTCTGACCCCGCAGCAACTAGCCCAAATGTTCGCAGGCAACGGCCCCATGGCCATGCCGGCCTACACCATGGATGACATTTACGGCGGCATCCTGCCCTCGATGGGTGGCGGCAATCCAGCGCTCAACGCGATCAATGCTGTAACCCCCACTGCGCCGATGGCCCCGGCGTCATGGATGGCCTACGAGGGCGGTATGCCCGTCGCATCCTCGGTCGGCGGCGCGGCAATGCCACCCATGCCCCGCAGCCGGCCGGCGAATGCCCCCACGCGCCTCGACATGGCAGCGATCAACGCCCCAGCAGCACAGCCCGTTACCCGTGTCACCGGACAGATGCAGCCGGAAAGCAGCGGCGGATTGCTCGACATGCTGTTCGGAAAGTCCAAGAACGGCATGCCGGGTCTGCTGGGTCTGCTCGGAGGCCCGCAGCAAGGCGGGCTGCTGCAGATGCTTCTAAGCGGCGCGCGCAAGCCAGCGGCGGCTGCACCGGGCGTTCAGCGTCCCATGACCAGTGCGCAGCGATACGCGGCAGCGAACAGCGGCCCCGGCTCGGTGGCCGCGATGGAACTTCTTCACAGCGGCGCAAGCCGGAACCCACAGAGCGGCGGCCCTGCCAGCGGCGGCGAATACGCAAGCGGCGGTCGGTAAAGGAAACACCCCATGGCCAAGAACACTATTGCTGACCTTTCCGTCACCCCGACGAACAACACCGATCTTCTGGGGCAGAACTCGACGGGCTCAGCCGACTCCAACACGCTAGACACCATCATCCAGAACGCGCTTGGCATCATGGCCCGCGCCTATGGCGACCAGGGCGGGCTCGGCACTGTCGGCGGCTCGGCAAACGCGATCACGCTGACCTCGCAGAGCACCTATCAGCAGCTCCAATCCGGGATACAGATCGCATTCAAGGCCAGCGCTGCCAATACCGGCGCGGCTACGCTCAACCTTGACGGGCTCGGGGTGAAGAAGATCCGGCGCAAGGGCGATACCGCTCTGGTTGCGGGTGACATCGCAGCCAATGGCCGGTACCTGCTGCAGTACGATGCGGCCTATGACACTGCGGCTGGTGCATGGGTGCTGCTGAACCAGGAGTATACCCCGCTCGACGCTGACCTGACG
>Ga0247824_10000938_pt1 | contig 15465 bp, 14 predicted proteins | sample 13C_PalmiticAcid_FD_194412 | JGI IMG/M metagenome (GOLD analysis project Ga0247824, IMG submission 194412) | Soil microbial communities from agricultural site in Penn Yan, New York, United States - 13C_PalmiticAcid_Day48 | ecosystem: Environmental > Terrestrial > Soil > Agricultural land... | reverse complement strand
AGGGCCGGACCGGTGCCGCGAGGGTGCGCGCGCGGCGAGGAGAAGGAGGCGGGCATGGGAAGGGAGCGAAGAGGCGGGGGGGAAGGGGGGAATGAGATCACTGCCGACAGTTGCGCGTACCTTTCGATGATGGAAGCTGCACCAATTAATTCCGGGGTTGGACCTTGGATTGACGGGCAGACGAATCGCCTCCTCGCGGGGACGGTGGAGGACAGGAGCAGACTCAGTCGCGAGGTCCGTCCGCCGCTTTGTTGAGGCACTGAGGGCGCACCGCACGGACGGCTTTGGGACGAACGAGCGGGAGAATGGGAAAAGGGGGGGTCGGTGAGTCGTGGAGGGAATGAGCGTCGACGAGGTTGATGGAGCCGCCAGTGTTGAGAGTTGACGGTGGGACACAGAGTTGGAGAGAGCCCTGGAAACCGGTAGCCGCAGCGATCACGGACCCACGAGGTCGGGCAAGGGAGCACTTGGCGCGATGCGATGCGCTTCGAAAGAAGGTGAATCTGCCACGAGGTCACCGCGCAGAGGTCGATCGCACGAGGCTTCGCCAGCTCCACTGCGCGTTGCTGAATGTGGGGTTGGGAGTTGTGGGCAACGCCGCTCTGTGGCTCCTTTTTTTCTGGGGTTCAGTTGGGTTGGTGGGGGAGGGCACGGATCAAGTACTGGCTCGGTCCCTGCCTGGCTCGCCTGGGTCGGCGAATGGGCGGTCGGCTTGCCGATGGATGTCCGCCTGTGCTGAGTCAACAAGCGCCTTTCCCCCTGCGTTGTATTACTGGGCCTCCAGGGCTGTGTGTTATTGGGCTTGCCGTGCATTGCCAATTGTCAAAGCGATCGCACAGCAATTGGGCCGCTGTTTCAACGTTTCGCCGGAAGACATGTTACCGATCAAAGCGGCTGCGCTATCACTGCTTTCCCCTGCATCCGCCGGACACTAGCCGATGGCCACGTGGGAGACGGAGATGGCCGACATCACAAGGCACAGGATTGGGAGAAGATCGTCGATTTCCTTGGTGCTAACTTAAGCCTCACCCGCCCGCAGAAGCAGCAGGGCTCGGGGATCGCTCCGCTGGGAGGGGGCAATCCCCATCCCTGCTCTGTCTGACGCCTTTCAAATCTCGGTTATGTCCGGGACAGATGGCTGACCCTGATCGATCTTGGCTTCATTTGTTGACTTTTTTTTTTTTGTTCTTCCTTCATCCATGGCTACGTTACTTTCCCTCGCCCCGCTCAAGCCTAGGGCTGCGGGGTGAAACGCAGGTACGGCTTGACGGTGCGCATCTCGGGGAACAGCTTGGCGGCCTCCTCGCCCTTGACGGCGGGGTGGACGATGACGTCGTCACCGGGCACCCAGTTGATCGGGGTGGTGATCTTGTGCTTGTCGCCCGTCTGCAGCGAGTCGATGATGCGCAGGATCTCAGCGCTGTTGCGGCCCGTCGACGCGGGGTACGAGAGGATGGTGCGGATGGTCTTCTTGGGGTCGATGAAGAAGACAGAGCGGATCGTGAAGGCGATGCCCTTCTCGTCGACGTTAGTGGTGTCCTGGTAGTCGATCCTGGTCCCAGGTGTCAGCATTCAGTCTTTGTTTTGTGGATCCTGTCGGAAACTCACATGTCGTAGAGGTGGGCAATCTTGCGCTCCTTGTCGGCGAGGATGGGGAACTTGACGAGCGAGCCCGTCACCTCGTCGATGTCCTTGATCCAGCCCTCGTGGCTGCCCAGCGTGTTGGCCGAGAGGCCGATGAGCTTGACGCCGCGCTTGTTGAACTCGGGCTCGAGGCGGGCCATCTCGCCGAGCTCGGTGGTGCACACGGGGGTGTAGTCCTCGGGGTGGGAGAACAGAATGACCCAGTTGTCGCCGATGAACTCATGGAAGTCGATGGGGCCCTGGGTGGTCTCGGCCTGGAAGTTGGGGGCAACAGAGCCCAGACGGAGGCTGTGAAGTTGCATGTTAGAGATGGGGGGTCATTTGGTGCGGACGGCTGATGCATCCTGTTCTACCAAAAACAGCTCATGAGAGGCACATACGGTGCTTGACGCTCAGAGGCCATTTTGTCGGTGTTTGGGTATCTTGAACTGGAAGGTTGGAGAAGGCAAAATTCAAACGAGGTAAGCAAGCAGCAGCAAGAGAGTCGATGGATGAGCAGAAAATGTACGGGCTCAGCTGGTGAGGGGCAGTGGGCAGCTTTATTTCAAGCGCTGCTGATCCCTTGAGCAACCTGTCCCCAACGACCCCCTCCCCCCAACCTCTTGGGATTATTAAAGTCCCTTTCACGCCGTCTTGGCCCGTTCCGACTTTTCCCCTCAAGCACTCGAGCACAATGGCTGACGACCACCGGGTTCCATCGTCTTCTCAGCCCAAAGCAGTGCTGCTCGACGCTTCCGGTGGGTGTCAACGCGGGGCTATCGACCCCTCCATCAGCTCAACGTGGGGTTGCCACTGCCCCTCAGTGCCTCGATTGGGATTGGCGTCGCATTGCGCGATCAATGACGTGCGCCATTGGCCAGTTTGTTGAGCTTCGCCATCATGTCATTTGGCGCCGGTTGTCGCAACTGCTGAGCAGGTCAGTGGGGGTTGACGGTTTGAGCTCTTGGGTGGTATTTGGGAGCAAAGGTAAGTCAAGTCGACTCAAGCCACGGATCGGGCATCTCGGCCGCGTTGCAGTTGCAGGGCAGCAGTCAAGAGTGTCTCCATCCTTGTTTGGAAATTGATGGGGGGAGGGGATGGTGTCCCCATCTTGGTGGGGTCGAACCGACATCATTTGGAGTCCTGGACCTCAACTCCGTGCGACTCGCCGTGAGAACCTTGATGGATGCGCCTAGCCAGGGAGCGTTCATTAATTGACTTCATATCTACTGTCTTCGCCTCAAAGAAAGACGAAGTAAAGACATCTCGACAACACCACATGGGGCCCAAAAAGGAACAGTCTCGACCACAAAACCCTGCAACCATCTTGTCTCTGCTGCGTCTCAACGTCGAGGTGGTATCGCATGGCCGTATATGTGCCTCTAATAAAGTACCCCTGACGCCAAAGTGCGGCGTGAAGGCAGAGAAAGTATGTACTGGCCATCCCAGCAGCTGCATGGTGGCACAAACGACCAGGAGGATGAATAGACGTCTGACACCCGGCAAAATCCGCCGCGAGGAGACGTCCCTTGCTCCCAGCACCGGCCGCTTGTGCATCTGCAACCGCATGCCATCAGGGGGGTTCATATCCTTTTGCCATCTGCGCCACGTGCAGTTAGATTGGCTTACCCCCGAGTCTATCCTGACCCGAAACCTGGGGATGGAGGACATACATATCACGGAAGGTTCCGAGTTTCGGCAACACCGCTGTCTTCAACTCTGAAGGTAACCAAATCCAATCGCTACGAAGAGGTTATTCTTATGTACACGAACAAGAGCAGCGGTATAGTTACAGGGTATTTCATGCCCAGTGTGTCGCAAACCTAACCCATAGCCACCCCCAATACCAGAAAAAGCGGGAAGAATAAAAGATGCAACTGATGCCACATCACCACCCGTTTAGAGCTTGACCCTCCCGCCCTGCAGCGCCTTCCAGTCCTTCGGCCCAAACCTCACATACTGGTCCCCCCTCAGCCAAAACACCTCATCCTCCCCTGTCTTGCCCGGCTCGACACCCTCGCTCCTCAGGTTCGTCTTCTGCTGCTTGTTCGTCCCCGTCGTCTCCAGCGCCCCCTCCTTCACGACCCTCACAAACAGCGGCAGAGCGTACCGCGGCAGGCCCCGGCGCACGTGCTGCGCCAGGCTCCGCAGCGTCGCCTCGCTCGGCACCCCGCGGCTCTCCGCCGCCAACCCCTTGAACACCACGGCCGCGCACCCGGCGCGGCCCTCGTGGTGCGGCAGCTCCACGCCGTACACGTTGGCCTCTTGCACGGCGTCGTGCAGGCCCACGACCAGCGCCACCTCGGCCGTCGACACGTTCTCGCTCTTCCACCGGAACGTGTCCCCGATGCGGTCGTTGAAGTACATCCTGTGCTCGGCGTCGCGCCGCACCACGTCCCCCGTGCGGAACCACGCGTCGCCCTTCTTGAACACGTCCCGCATGATCTTCTTGGTCGTCGCGTCCTGGTCGCCGTAGTAGCCCTGGAACCGGGCCTCGACGTCCTTCGGGGGCAGGTTGAAGAGGAGCTCACCCGGCTCGCCCGGGGCCGCGCGGTGGCAGAGGTTGGTCTTGGGATCGCGGTGGGGGAGCTCCGTGTCGTGGTCGACGGCGACGATGGCCACGGTGCGGCCGAGGAGGAGGTTGTACAGCGAGCCGCTGCGGCCGATGGCGCCCATGCTGAAGTCGTTGCGGCTCATGTTCCACGTGGCGAAGCTGCCCTCGGTCGAGCCGTAGAACTCGGCAATCGTGTCGATGCCGAAGCGCTCCTTGAAGCGGTTCCACACGTCGGGGCGGAGGCCGTTGCCAAAGGCCACGCGCACGGCGTGTTTGCGGTCGAGGTCCTCGCCCGTGACCGGGTCGGTGCGGGGCGGGGCCGAGAGCAGGTAGCGGCAGGTTTCGCCGACGTACTGGATGATGTTGGCGCCGTGCTGGCGGACGTCGTCCCAGAAGTGGCTGGTGGAGAACTTGCGGCTCATGGCAAACGTGGCGCCGACCGAGAGCGTGTGGGCAAAGCCGAGCAGCATCGCCGTGCTATGGTAGAGCGGCATGGCCTATGCATGGTGGTCAGATTGGCAAGCCCCAAACGGATGACAGGTTGACTCACCGTGTAAAACACATCATTCTTGGTGGTGCCGATCCAGCGGGACGTGAACCCGCCCACCACGGCAATCTTGTGCCACGACACTATCGCGGCCTTGGGCAGCCCGGTGGTTCCGCTCGTGTAAATGAGGATGCCCATGTTTTGGCCCGAAGCGTCATTGCGGACTTCGTCTGGAGGCCGGACAGCGTCATGCGACAGCATCTCCAACTCGAGCTCTGGCGTGACAACCTCGAAGCTAACATCGCTCAACTCCGACCGGACATCGTCTCCAACATTCCCGGCCACCGTGGGGTCGATGAGAACGAGGCGGGCCGTTGCCTTCCTAACGCAATGGGCCAGAGGTTTGCTGGTCAGGTTGTAGTTGATGAGCGCTGGCACCGCGCCGAGCGACCAGAGCGCAAAGAGGAGGAAGACGAAGGTGTCGGTGTTCTGGAAGTCCAACGCCACCATCTCGCCCTTGCGGACGCCGCGCCGTTCACTCAGCCAGCTGGCATAGCGCAGCGTCGTGTCGTAGGTCTGGGCATATGTGTAGGCCTTGTCCTCAAAGCGCAGGAAGACGCGGTTCGCAGAGGACTTGGACGTGGCCAGGTCCTCGAGGCGGTAGAAGAAGTTGAGGCGTCCGCGCTTAGTCCACCAGAAGATCCTGGCGGCTGTCGGGGCGAGAGACGACAGCAGTTCAAGGTCATAGAACAAGAGGGACTTGGCATTGACATATGCAGCTGCGGCAGCCAATGCCGGAACGGCCACAGGTAGAGGCACTAAGGGTCATGTTAGTTGAGGTTCCACCGTGTGGGCAGATTAAGCATCTCGGCTTTTGAGCCAAGCACTTACGGCCAGCCATGTTCAGCAATTTGTGTCGAACCCAGCACTGAGATCTGAGATGTGCCGATACTCTCGAGCTGAAAAGGGAAAAGCGTGGTGACAGAACCAACTTTCAGTTGCCGTTCATGGGCATGAAAGCGACGGCGATGACGACGGAACGGAGAATTCGGAAGGCAATGAACGACAGGCGCCCCAATCTCGCGACGGTGTTGAGCCGCGGCAGTTCCTGGCATTTATCTGATCGCATCCAGGGCAACCCCGCGAGAAGCACACCACGCGGACAGGGATCAGGACTGGAGCGCCGCTAACGAAAAAGTTCCGAATCTGGGCAATGGAAGCGCGTGAGGGGCCGCTGGGCCTTGGAACGCGAATCCCGACGGGCCGGGGGGCATCCCAAATCCCATGCGTGGCCATCTGAGTGCAACTCCGTCCCTCCTCCCCCGGTGGCTGTCACGGCGGAAGAGGTGAAGAGCGTGGGATGCAACGCAGCAGGCGCAGCACAGGTCGCGCAAGAAGGCATGTTGCCTCGGCTCGGTGCATCTGGGGCTGCCAGCCAAGCAAAGCCCAGACACGATGAGATGGTCAGTTGCGATCAATCGTCGCTCGGCAGAAGGATACGATGTCCGTCACGGCAGCCAACCCGCAGATGGGATGGTACGGAGTACTTGGCGGGGCACACCGTCCATGGGACAGATCAAGTGGCTTGGAGACCATAGCTCTTGCATGTTGAAGCAGCGCTTGCAACTTTGAAAGTGCATTCGTGGGCCGAATTAAAATGGCAGCAATTCCCCAAGACAATTGCCACACGTTGGTGTTTTCTCTGAAGTCGTGCGACCTTGAAATGCGGCTCTGCCGGGTCATCAAAGGGGAATGGAAAGGGGAAGCGACAAACAAACAACCAACAACCAACGTGCAGTACCTCTCAACTGCCAGGCGCTGCGCTTGCTTCAGTTGGATCGTCAGCGGACCGTTGGACCCTGAGAGTGACAGGGGATGCCCTTGCCTCGGGACGTGGAGCGACGCGGCAGGCGCCATGTGAAGCCGACAGGCGCCAAAAACTTATCTTGAAGCAGGCCATTATCTCCACGTGCCGCGCTAGTCTCGTTTTAGCAAATTGGAGGTGGGTCCCCGTGCATCGCAGTGCAGGGGCAGCCAGAACCGTGTCCAGCGTGTCCAGCGCGGCAGAACACCAGGAAACCGATGGACGGGCAACCCGCTGCGCGCCGCGATGTCGATTCAGCAACCGGCCGATAATGGCACCGCAGACTCCCAGCCCTCGGCGGCCAGCACAGGGGCGGTGCCAGCCAACAATGAGACGCCAAAACTCAAAATGGCACCCCCAGAGAAGCCGTCCGACGTACGGCGACGCAGCCACATCATCCTCTCGTTCTGGCTGATCGTGCTGTGCCTTGGCTTGCCAATATGGTGGAAGACGACAACCATCTACAGGGCCGACCTGCCCCTGCAGGAGATGCTCGACTGGGCTGACGGCAAGGTGAGCAACCATAGCCCCTACTAGAGGAGTGTTGAATGCTGACAGGGCTTCCGGCCAGGCTTGTCGTCCAGTCTTCCCCCTGCGCATCTCTATCCAGGCCAATACGCTGCAAGACCAAGAGGCCCAGAACCTCCTCCGACTCACCCAGCATGCCCTCGACGACCTCAACGACTTCTCCGGACACCACTTGCGGCTACAGCTGGCCCCGCCCGCGACGGCCGAGAATCACGACCGCGAGAGCGTGCTGACCATCCGCCTACTCCCCGGCGAGACGACAACGGCCACGTTCGACCAATACGAGCCGGTCCTCGACATCACATACCCACCGAATGCCATTCCCTCGCCGACTTCGTCTTCGTCCTCCCTCGCCACCTACATTGCTGGCCAGCTGCGGTCGACGTTTGCCGAGGAACAGGCCACCATCTCATACCTGTTGTCGACCAACTCGATCCCCTCGGACCACCGTCCGCAGGGGCTTTCGCCCGACGTTGCCGAGTCTCTTTCGAAGCGCACTACGAGGTCGCTGAAATACGCGCCAACGTACCATCTCACCTTTTCGCTGTTTACAAGCGGGCCGCTGCCGAGCAGCTGGGATATCGAGGAGGCGATCGCCGAGTTTATGAAGCCCGTGCTGGACGTCCTCTCGCCCATCCACAATTTTACCATCGACACTCAGGTACAACTGTATGCGACGCCCGGGGTTCAGAACGAGGTCCTGAACAAGGAGGATCTTTCGTCCTTCATCAACGCCGCAGAGTGGCCGCTGTCGCCCTCGATTGGGGGCGCACCAACCATCAATTTCATTGTCTTTGTCGGCAACCAAACCATTGCCTCGCCGTCGCAAAGCCCCGGAGAGGGCGGCATCCCAGGGTCGACATCCCACTCGTGGCTGATCCCACAATGGGGCACCATCTACCTGCTCCCGCTCCCCCATGACACGACCCACGTCTCCTCGTCGGCGCTCAAGCAGCCCCTCCTGACCTTCACGTCGCATCTCCTCTCCTTCACGGGCGCCCCGCAATCCGGCTCCCTTCCGCTTCGCCTCTCGACGCTCGCGCGCATCCGCTCGGCCGATTTATTACTACGCGCCTCGTCGACCCTCGGCTCCCTCGCGCGGCTCGCCCTCGCGCTGCCGTCCATCTCGATCCCCAGCAGCGTCGCCGACGGCGTGTCCAAGACGATCCGGCACCTGCGCCTGGCGTGCGAGACGCTGGGCGGGCCTGAGGGCCTCGCGCACGCGCGCGTCGCCGAGGCCGAGGCCGAGAGGGCGTTTTTCGAGAAGAGCATGGTCGGGCAGCTGTATTTCCCCGACGAGCACAAGGTGGCCGTGTATCTCCCGCTGCTGGGGCCCGTGGCCGTTCCGCTGGTTATGGGCCTGCTGAACGAGCTGAAGGCGTGGAGGAAGCGGAGGAGGGAGGCGGCGGAGGCGGGGGCGGGGAAGAAGAAGGATTAGGGAGGGAGGAAGGACGTGGGTAGGCGTTAGGTGGTTTGTTGGGTTTTTGTGTGCTTTTAACGCTATGCACATAGTAATTAATTCGAACATGCGGCATAGGGATCTACTGTGTGTGTGTGTTGGGACTGTTGTTGAGTCGATGGATGCAGTTTGTTTGGGTTTGGGTGGTGGACTGCTCCACTGACCTTCTCCACTGATATTCTATCCGGGCGACGTAACACCCCAACGAATCAGCGGGTTTAGCTCAGTTGGGAGAGCGTCAGACTGAAGTCAAACTTCGGGAAGTCAATCTGAAGGTCATGTGTTCGATCCACATAAACCGCATTCCTTTTGCTTTTTCGTCACATCTTTTTGCCCACCCTTCTTGGTGTTGTTGACGCCGCACCGGGAGAATTAAATCTTTTCACCTTGTCCGCATTATTACCAGTACTTGTATACTTCTGTCAGTCCACCCAGCATCTTCAGTCCGACATTTTCTCTCTCCATGTCCACGGACTTCCTTTTTAACACTACTCATTCAGCCTTCACCTCTCCTCTCCTCCGCCTCCGTATCCTCACAAGGAGCTTCCGGTCCGGAGCGATTGCGCCTGTTGGAAACATCTTGGGATCTGGCCGTGCCTTCTTCGCCAACACCGGATCTATCAGCTCAATCTCAAACTCGTCCAGCATGATGGCCACGGCAACCAAGATCTCCTGCTTGGCCAGGTGCCGCCCGGGGCATATCCTGCTGCCCCCGCCATAGGGATAGAAGTAACCCTGCAGGGCGGGGCTGTGGCCGATGGCTTTCGCCGTTCTGTCCTGCTGGGCATGCCTCTCTGACTTCTTGGGCGCCGAGCGGTAGATGGTGTCGTTGGGCTTGCGAACTGGTCCGCTCGCGGGGTCGTCCGGATACTCGAGGAAGCGCTCGGCCCAGAACGTGTCGACGGGGTGATCCATCTTGCCATTGGGGAGGGTGCGTCCCGTGTTCCAGAACTTGGCGTCGCGGCCGCCGAACCAGGCGATAGACAGCATCAAGGCGTCCCGCGGGATCTTCCACCCGCAGAACGTGGAGTCGTCGGCCACCGGGTTGCGGGCCGATGAGGTGGCGACACAGTAGCGCAGCGCTTCGAGGTAGACACCGTTCAGCAGCGGCTTGCTGCACAATGCGGACAGGTCAAACAAACCTTTTGTCTTGTCGAAGCACTCCGCCCCCTCACCCATCACGCGCTCCGGCAGGTTTTGGGAGAGCAGCACGTGGAGCAACACCCACATCGCCACAGGAATCGCGTTGGCGTTGGCCGCCCAGACAAACCCCAGATCCTGGCTGGCGCACCCGTCGAGGGAGAAGCCCGCCTCGTCAAACATCTTGGCGCGCGCGCGCATCAGGCGGACACCCCAGATCGGCTCGTACTCGACATCAGCCAGGGACGGGTGCCGCGCCGTTGGCCGGGTGTCTGCAACCAGAAACCCTGCCAATGGTTGTTGCTTCAGGTCAACTGGGGTTCGCCTATTAAGGCACACAGGGGTTTATGTGTTTTAGTGATCAGCCGTGGAACTAGCTAGGGGTGTGCTAAACACAAATCAACGTTGATAACGTGAACACTCCGCGCTGTTATTTTTTGGTATCGAAGACCCATCCCGATACTTGAAAGGATATTGGACCTCACTTCGCTTCTGTGCTTCATCAAGAAGCTTAAAACCCTGCAGTCTGGGTTCCTCTAACACACCTAACCCAAGATCTCCATGCAGTCCTTGTTGTTGCTTCCGTTTGCCGTAACTGCGATGGTGTCAGCGATCAGGATGAAGTTCAGTGTTCGCGGTGTGATGGTACGAACGCAGGGGTAAAAAACTGCCTTCCAAAAGGGGCCGCAGGGAAGGCAACAAACGAGACTGGTCTGCTACTTTCAGGGAGCTGCGTCCAGGTTCTGGGAGTCGTCCAAGGCGGGTGATGTAGGTTGGTCGAGGGAGGCTTCTCGTCGTAAAGATCTTCGGTTTTGGAGATTCGGTGTGTTAGCTGGGGCGGCTGATAGTTAGTCAGTCAAGGAGTCCAGGAGCAAAAGGAAGCTCTTTAAAGGTTACAGACAACATGGTGTCCAATCTAACAGTCTAAGTAACGATGCCAAATTCAGGAGCCCAAACGACATGCAACCTCTAAAGCCCCTAGGTCGTTCTGCGAGGACACAGTTCCAGAGATGTGATAGAGGCAAACCCCAAAACAAAAGGCTTGATCAACAGAGAAAGCGTCTCTTGCTGCCACAACCGGAATTTTGTCAAGCCTGGTCGGAGTTTTTGAGCTTTGGACCATTTTTGTGCTGGGAGTAATGATGTTGCCTGGCAGGCTAATTATATTTATCGGCGCCGGACGCCGGAAATGCCAGGAAGCACGACATCAACATGACCCTATTTTATAATGGAGGCTGCCAGGGGCAGGCTTCCTACTGGCAAGCGTCGAGCGTACAGTCTTGCTCAGTATAACGTAGTCTGGAGTGAATATCTTGCCGTAGCGGAGCTTCCTAGGCTCGGGTGAGATGTCGTCCTTTTCAAAACCGAGCCTCTTGTAGAAATCGAGGCCCCGGTGGTTGGAGAGAAAGCATGTCAACATGACCTTGGTGATGGGCGGCAAGTTGGCGGCAACGGTGGAGTGGAAACCCATGAGCAGCGAGCCTAGCCCGGTGCTGTCGCCGTGGTCAGTTGAAGGGGTCTTCACGCAGACATGATCAAGTTTGGGCATACCCCTGGAGCTCGGGATGGAGGTGTATCTCATAGCAGTAGATGACAGGCTGGCCCTCTTCGTAAGTAGGCATGAGCGAGGTGAAGCCTCGGATGATGTTGGAGTTCTTGTCTTTGACCAAAATGTAGCGCAGCTCGGGCGAGCGCATCTCCTTGAGTTTCGCGAGGGGTTGCCATTTTCCGGCCGAATTTTCGTAATCTTTTCGACTTGTCTGCTCAATCAACTGAAAGCACGCCGTGAGATCGTCCTGGGACAGATTATCGGGCCGCACCAGGCTGATGCTGTACTCGGTGCTCGTGCGTGGGTGGGTCCAGCTGGTTACCCAGGAGGATTCATCGGAACTTGAATTTTGTTAGCTGACTGTTGACAAAGGATGAATCGATTTATTTTTATTCTTCTTTTTTCTGATTTTGGTTTCATAGCTTCAGAGAGTATGAATGATGAGTGAGACTGACCCGTGCTGCAGGTAGTCAGCGATAAAGTCTTCGTCAGTTTTGCTGTTCGCAAGTTCCAGCGGGCTGGTCGGGGCTCTCCGTCTCTTGGGCTTCATTTTCGACTGAATTGCAAGGCCTGGCTGGTGTGAAACACGTCGTCGCGTATGAGGCTCGAATGTTGCTTCGATGAGCGAGTCGCGGTTGCACGTGAGTTGGACTCGGGACGAGACACGTGACCGCGCCAAGGAATCGAGGCTCTGTGCGACCCATCCAGCATCATCTTCAATTCCTGCCGATCCCGACGACGACGGACGCCGAAAGACCCCAACCCGCCCACTCACCCCGTGCGCCCTCCACAAATTCGACCATGCCGAGTCTACCGATCATGACGCAGACTGTGCGGTCGGTCACCAAGTCGCTCGCCGCCTCGATGCGCACCCTCTCCCTCGCGGCCCGGCCCGCAGCGCTCCCCGCCGTCCAGACCCGGTGCCTGTCCCAGGCCGTCCTCGCCACTTCCAAGACAGCCCTCAGCGCGGGCGTGGCTGCCCCTGCGGTGCAGAGCGGCGTGGCGGTGTTCCAGAAGGTGCAGACAAGGGGGATGAAGGTGCGCAGCGCCATCAAGAAGCGGTGCGAGCATTGCAAGGTAAGAAACACCACGGAAGGAGATTGTTTTTCGTGGATGGCGGCTGACGAGGGGTGGTCTCTACAGGTCGTCCGGCGGAAAGCAAACAAGCGGCACAACGGCTACCTCTACGTTATCTGCCCGGCCAACCCGAGGCACAAGCAACGCCAGGGCTGAACGGATGTGGTCTCGCGACGGAAGAGTGTTTTGATACCAATAGAAGGTGGACTACTGTATGATAGGCACATGGGAGACATAGAGCGGTTGTGGCACGGTTGTGGCACGGTTGGGAGGACGCGGGCGAGGGGAAACTCGGCTCATCCAACGACCATGCAACCACATCACGACTTCAATCGGGCATGATTCGCGGCCGAACATGGTGAAAGCGATTGTAAGACATGGCTGGCAAAACGGATCGGCAGGTGGCTGTGCAACGGCCTGCTTAAATTTACGCAGGAAGTGCTGTCTTGGTTTACAAACGGTCAATATACCTCTCCATCGTCTCCCATTCAGTCTTGCCTGTCGACAGGAGATATCGGATATGGCCCTTGCGCGAGTCAGCACTAGTAATGGGGCAAGGCTACGGCAGCAGACTGACAAGATCTGTGACGCCGCGATGCCTTTCAATCTCGTCCCGCACAAACTTGCGCGTCTCAGCGCGGGTTTTGGGGTCCGCGATACGGAGCGTGGCGCGGAGGATGGACCGGTAGAAGGAGAGAACTCGTGTGCGTTGGATGAACTAGGAATGTTAAGTCAAATGTCCGGCTTGATGTCTTGCAGGGGGCCGCACTTACATGCTCAAGGCTCAGGGCCGGGCCGAGTCGAGACTTGCGCCCTGCCGTCGCATATGTGCGAAAGGATCGCCACGGAGCCGCAAGGGCGCGCATCAATTAGGTGTAGAAAGGAAATAGGGGGAATTAAGGGTAAGATAACGGAACAGTTACCGCACGACCCATTGGGTTGGCTGTCAAGAACCGGGAGAAAGAGATGCGATTGATGCCGAAGGTCGAGAAATCGAAATCTCGGCTGGCGAAGACGCGCTTGCAGCTGGAGGACTGCTGGACGTCATGCTTGGCAGACCCACTTGTGGGCCGCCCGCTTGCCAGCTGTAAGTCTCCCGCACACTTGCAACAAGTCAACAAGCACTTCCTTCAACGACTTTCCGCGATGATGCGGTCTTGACGCTGGATACTGCGCATCATCAGGAAACGCCGTTCATGCACTGGAGAGATGCCCTCGGCAACAAGCGCTCTCGGCAACAAGCGCCCTCACCCGCCAAGCCTGACGCGACAGGGCCGAATTTAGTTCAACCTGGAAGTCTGGAATCGGAACCAACTGCATAAATCTGATGCACTATGTGTCGGGGTCACACCTCGCAGCTTCAAAGTGGTTGGACCTGGTCGGCAGCTGCCAGCATGGATGGAATCATCTCGAGTCTCAGTTGAGTCAGGGCTCAACCATCAGATGCCAGACTGGGGCCGAAACCTTGTCTTTTCTGTCGCTGGCTGTAGTGCGGGGGCAGTCTTGGGAGAAAGGGTAGTCGCCAGCCGCCGAGGTGAGGGCTGCGCACAGCCAGGAGTTGGCCCACAGCCTTGCTCATTGTTTGGTGTGGCAGCGGCACAGCCGGGGGAAAGGGTGCATGCAGCAAAGCAAAGCACAGTATGGACTGGATGCCTCGGCGGGGATGTCTGATGCGTCCGGAAGACCCGACCTTGAGAAGCCTAAAAAGGGCCGCCTCTGCCACAGGTAAACCACGCCGACCAGATCCCGTCTCCTTCGTCTCGCCAAGCACATAGCCATTCCACAACATATCCTTCAACATGTCAGACACATCCAGGCCACGCACGCCGACCTTTCGCTTTGGCCAAGCCGGGAACCCGGACCACACTTTCACCTTTGCTGATGGATGGGTAAACGCGGATAGTTCCACCCCACGGCAGCCTTCGGGTAGCCCCTCCTCATCTGGCCAGCATCTCTTCCCCTCTGGCCAGCCCATACCCCCTTCTGGCCATCACCTCTCCCCCTCTGACCAACCCGGTGCAAGGGGGGCATCCCGAGCAAGGTCAGCCAGTCCACAACAACGCTGGGATGATCCGCTCAATCACGCCTTTGCCTCTGCAAACGGTCAGGCTGAGCCCTCTCCCTCCGCTTTTGAAGGCTTTGGGGCGCTTCTCGGGGTGCTCCCCCCCTCTGCTCCATCAACGCCAACTGCTCGTCAAACCCGTTTGTTGTCCGCCGGGGCGAATGATGGAGCACGCCATGTTGACAACCCGGAACGGCTCCGGGGCCGCACCACACCCGCCGCCTACAACTTTGGTGACCACATGCCCATGGGCTTCTCAGTGCGCCTCCTCCACAATGCGACGCCTTTACCCTCTCCTGAATCCTCCCCCCAACCCGCAACAAGCAGCCTGGCCTTGGCCCCTCGTTGCCACACCCGCGACCGCACTTCTGACGTCTCCAGTGTCTCGGGTCTGGAGGAAGGAGCGCCGCCATACGACGTGCGGTGCGAAACGGTTCCAGCCCATCGGTTTTTCTCGGCCGCGTTTCAGTCAACTCTGCAGGCGGGCATGGGCATCGCAAGGGACACCCGGGCTGTTGTGGAAAAGCTGCAGCATCTTGTCAGGAATGACAAGGGCTTGAAGAAGCTGTTGGACGATGCTAATGAACTGTGCGCCTTTGAGGGCTCAGATACGAGGACCATTGCTGTGTTGGGAGACTCAGGGCAAGGTATCTATGCCCGCACACACACTCCTTGCCGTGTTTACCTCGAATGCGGTGGGTGCTGACCGGCGGCAGGGAAGAGCAGTCTCATCAATTCTCTCTTGCACTTCCCTGGGATTGCCAAAACGGTATGTGCCAATGATCCTTCACTAAAGAAACACTCTTCTAACACCGCCCCAGGGAGATATCGGCTCGGCATGCACCTCTGTGGTCACCGAGTACAGGCAAAAGACGCGGGCCCATTCTGGGCGCATCAACATCGAGGTCGAGCACCTGTCAGCTTCAGAAATAGAAGAGGTCGTTGGAGAACTCCTGTGGAACTACCGGCAGCTGTACCTCCCGGGGGTCGAGGACGAAGGCCCCTCAGCCGACGACTTTCCCCAGCGCCAGCGAGAGTCGGCCCAGGCCTGGTCGGCATTGGAAGCCGCGTTCCAGCACAAGCGGGGCTTCAGGGAGGAACTGCTGCAGGACATGTCTGAGG
>Ga0247824_10000936_pt1 | contig 15479 bp, 22 predicted proteins | sample 13C_PalmiticAcid_FD_194412 | JGI IMG/M metagenome (GOLD analysis project Ga0247824, IMG submission 194412) | Soil microbial communities from agricultural site in Penn Yan, New York, United States - 13C_PalmiticAcid_Day48 | ecosystem: Environmental > Terrestrial > Soil > Agricultural land... | reverse complement strand
GAAAGGGAAAGAGACGGAGGCGCATCGGGAGGCGCATCGGGAGAGCAGCGCAGTGTGGCATCGAGCCACGGCACAATCGAGGCGATCCGCAACTTCATTCGCTCCCGATATAACAACGGATTTCTCAACCTGGAGAACATGAGTCATGATAGTACACTCCGAGCAGCAAAGATTGTCCCACCTGGACAAACCAAAGGGCGAAGTGATGTCGGAACAGTGATGATGAAGGTTGCGGCCGAGTTGTTCCCAGAAGTAAGTCCATTACGCCCTCGTAACGTCTGGTCATGCATAGAGTACTTTTCAAGAGTGCGGTCTAGTTAACTCGTTTTTACTATGGACAATAGACCACAACCATCTCATTTGCTATGAATGGACTCAAGTCACTCCAGCCTATATCGTCTGTTTCTCAGTTCTTCCCCAACCTTCAGAACTTGTCGCTGAAGAGCAATGACATTCGGGAGTACAAGGATATGGAATACCTGAGTGGGGGCAAAAAGCTACCCAGACTTCGAGAACTCATATTACTGGATAACCCGGTCCGCGATCGGGATATTGAAAAGAACAAGGACGATCTCCAATACAGAAGGTAGAGGGAAGCACGTCTCAGCTGAAAGAGATTTGAGGATTGTGATTAATTGACTATAGAACTGACTCGTTTGGTCTCAATCCCCATAGCACTGTTGCTACACTCTTCCCTACGCTACAGATTCTGGACCAACTGCCTATAGCGCCCAAGATCTCATTTGGATTGGGTGATCTTCTCAATGATGCAGGTGGATCTGGAAAAGTTGTCCTTCCTGCTCCTGTCAAAGGCAACTTTTTCGATAACCCAGCTACCCAGACCACCGTCCTTGAGTTCCTCGAAAAGTAGGTTGATCCCCACTTGACATTACTCGTACACTGATGAATTTGACGCACTCACCATTATGTTGCTTTGTTCAACTCTACAGTTACCTCAAGCTGTTCGATAGCAACCGCAGTCGACTTGAACATGCCTACGATGCTAATGCGACCTTTTCACTCGCAACCATGCAACTCCCCTCGCTCTTACAAAAGAAGAGAGGAGAGCCGTCTGACAACTGGTCAGTCTACCATGCCCAATCTCGCAACATGACACGTATCAAGGACCTTGGTAAGGATAAGTGCAGGATGGATACATGAACATGGTGTTCACAATGATTTTTTTATGGCGGGAAGCTGATACTTTTTATTGTGCTATCAACAGAGCAAAGAACGAAACGGTTGCACTTTGGCAACAAGGATATTATCCAAGAGGGTTTAATGAAGCTACCAGAGACTAAGCATGATCTGAGCGATGCCACCAAGTTTTGTATTGATGCTTGGCAGACAGGAGGACTCTTACCGGCCGTTTGTATTTACATCAGCATGCATGGCGCCTTTGAAGAAGTCCATCACGGCCGCCAAGGAGTTCTCAAATCCTTTGACAGAACGTTTATCATTGCGCCAGCACCGCCCAGCTCACCGTAAGATACTTTCTACCAACACACCTCTGGATTCATTGAACCACAATTTCATGTCTCTCTAACTCTGTTTTGGATATCGATCTATGGACTCGTTGTGATAGTGCTGCAATGAACGGATGGAGAGTGGTAATCATTTCAGACCAAATCATTGTGCGCTCGTACAATGGAAGCGATGCCTGGAAGCCATCCATGGAACTGAGTGTGCCATCATCCATCATCGCTGCCATGTCTGGTGTACCAGCTGCTGGACTACCTGTCCCCCATATCGCTGGAGTCCCAACTACTCCACAAGAACCGATGCCAGGAGTTGTAAGTTTTAAATTGTGTTTGGTCTGTAGTATGTAACATGAATATGTCTGCTTCAAAGGGGGGATCAAATTAACAAAGTGCTGTCGTTTTTTTTTTTTTCACCCCTAGACTCCAGAGCAACATGCCAAGGCACAGGACCTTCAGCGCCTCACAGGACTGAACTATCCATACGCCATCCAGTGCCTGTCAGCATGCGATTGGGATGTTAAGAAGGGCGTTGTGCTGGTCAGCGAGAACCGAGCAAGCATTCCTAAGGATGCATGGCAACAACCCAAGTTTTAGTCCCAGAACGACCCTAGACACACAAAAAACCATATTTCTTCATTCACGATAAAGATCATTATTGAACATGTCCTCTCGAAGACAGATCCGAATGCGAGTTGTGTAGCTTTTGACAGATGTCCCACTGCTCCATTTTATTCATGAAAAAATGAATGGCATTGCCAGACAACAATCAAGTCCAAACAAAAAGAAACGGGATCCTCTCCTCGTTTCTCTTTAGTCCATGTCCATGGAAAGAAAGAAAAAAGACACAGGAAGACCATTTTAGGCGGTCTCGCCCTCCTTCTTGAAGACATAGGTCAGACCGCAACGACCGCAGTACTGACGATCGTGGTGCCAGGCCATGAAGACACCAGCGCCGCAGGTCTCGGCAGGGCACTCACGACGGAGACGAGTGATCTTGCCGGAACCATCGACCTGGTAGAACTTGAGAACGGCCAGTTTGACCTTCTTCTTCTTATGCTTGATCTTCTTGGGGGTGGTATAGGTCTTCTTTTTGCGCTTCTTGGCACCTCCCAAAAGGTCAACGTTGAGGTCCAACGTAGCCATGGCGGGGATGGCGGCCAAGAGAGTCTCCGAGGAGAGGGTCTTGCCAGAGAAGGAGAGGCGCTGGACATCAGCAGCAATGCCTATCAAAAGAAGAGTAAATGAGCAATGACGATGATTGAGTACTTTTTCCCCCCTGATTGTGCCTCGACCCCACAATTGGGCGGACCAGAGAGGTCTCTCTCTCCTTACCCTCACGCTCCTGGATCATGGACATGACATGGCTGATGCTGTCGCTGGCTTGGGCATTGATAGCCAAAGTCTGGCCCGTCAGGGACTTGACAAAGAACTGCATGGTTCGGGGGTGGTGATGCTTCTCAAATAGCTAGATTGTTTTTCAAGGCTTGAAAAGGAATCTAGAAGGAGTGGATGCCATGAAGTTGGTGATCGTTAGAACTGGGATCCTCTTTGATCAGAGCCTTGTCCTGATTGCAGTGTGCTCTCCCAAGATGACCATAGCTGTTCAAGAGATCTTTGATTGATCGGGTCGATCTCGACCGACCAGAGCCAGACGCACCTTCCTCACTACTTGAAAAGTTGGGAAAAGAGAAGGGTCAAACAAGCGCTGCCTACTGGCATATCAACACAGTGGAGCCCTCCTGGCAGCACTGGCAGGAAGGGAAAAAAAATTTGCGGTGGCTTTGAGTGCAACAAAATGTTTGTGCTACAACGACCCCCCTTTTCACTTGCACACATGGTTTGGTGCGCCATGGTTCTCTGCTTTCCGCTTTTGGATGGGTGCAAAGTGAGGGGTGAAGAGAGGGGGTGGGTGTGATGGCGGTGTGGCCAACGTTCTTGGCAAAGTTGTCGACTTTCGGGTCTTTCGGGGCTCTCTCTCACCCTCTTTTTTTTTCACCTTGGAACGCTCTTATTGACAACTGCGCAAGCCAAAGTCGCCTTAGCTTTTTCTCTCTTTCTCACCTCCATCACTCCATGGCCAGTCCTCATTCCCCCACTATTCCACAGACCTACCCGAGTCCCCCCTCCTACGAGGAAGCCATAGGCCAATCTTTGCTGGCCAGCCCGGACACAACCAGTTCAGACACAACCTCACCTTATGCACAACCAGAACCAAGTGGCCTTACGCCCGGAGACTTTGTAGACGCTGTTGCAGCCCTGCGTGACTTTGATGAGCGAGATATCGAGGATGAACGGGATTACGAAGAGTCGCGGCCACTCAAGATGGGGCGGATACCAGACGCAAGGGCTCAGTACACCTTTATCCAGCCTAGCGACACTATCGACGTTGGCAATGGTAGCGCCTACACCTGTCTCTGTAACCAGAACCATGGCCCTTACTCACAACGACAACGCCTATGTCCAGTTCATCCAGGCTACTCTCCAAGTGTGCCAATCGCGTCATGTCCTAGTCCAGTGCTTCATGCACCCTCCGCACCCTCCGCACCAATAGCGTCTGCTTCCTTTGAAGCCTCTTCATCAGCATTACATCAACGCCGACAGAACTCAACCTCTAAGATAGTGCAGGCGAATGACATGGACAGTGAATATAGCACGACAGGATTTCCAGGAAGCGCTGGCGCAAGTGGATCCACGTCTCACGCCGTATCATCTCAACCACCGCCATCACCACTTTACCGATCCACACAACCGTCTGCAGTACCAATGGCAGGAGTTCCGAGTGTCCCAGGTGACCTCATGAATGCCCAGGATGTTTCTATTGCCGATTACAAGCGTACAAAACGGGGAGCAGAATCGTACGACCAGATTCTGGAGGATCCTTATCAATTGTACAGATTCTTTGTGGCCCACAACGATCGTCCCACGATGCACCTCTTGATTCGAGGTAAGAAAGGAAGAAGAGCAGAGGACATGCCTCTCACTTTCCACAATAGCTCCGTCATCACTAATGCAGATCTTTTTTGTTTTCTTGCATGGATAGGTTATCATACGGAGAAGCGCGAGTCAACTGAGACAGATTCGGATGGCAACACCAAGTGGGTTAGCAAGGACATCAAAGTGGAAGACTTCAAGATCGACCTTGATTTGACGCCCTACATTTCTCCAAGGGGAACACTTTATACAACACCGGACCCCAAGACAGGCAACATCTTGACTTTGCGTGAGGTGATGGAACAATTTGTAGAGGAAGAGAACGCTTTCAAGGAGATGCATCTGCACAAGGTGAGGCACGCTCTTTCTCTCACATACGTCGGGACGTTAGAAAAAGCACTGGCCACGGATGAAGGAAACTAAACAGGACATGTTCTTTTTGTGTGATATGTTAGACCGTCCAGTGGGACTTTGACGAGCTGTCGAGAGCTATTACACATGCCATTCGCTCCACCCACTACCGGTATACGATCGACATCTCGTTTCCCTGTACCAACAACGTGGTCATCGTCAAATCGTCGTCACCTCTCGCAAGTTTCATGCGTAGTGGACTAACAAAGGCTCTATGCTTTATCTCGTTGGTCGGTGTCGTGATGTATCCTGCTGTAAGTTGCTATCCTTGAGAATGGTTTGTTTTGTGTTCCTTCCTTCCCCTCTTCCCTTTCTGCCTTTATGAATTCGGAATGGTTGAACTGACATTGTCACCTTCCTCCTCCATTGTTCATATTGCTTAGCGCGAGATCTACAAAAAGGTGAAGGACAAGACACTCAAATCCGAGTTCCAGATGACCATCAGCACCCGGGACTTTTACAGCAACAACTATTGGAATATCGTAGACCAAGTGCAATTCAAATAATTCGAGAAGGAAGAGCAGAGAAAGTATTCATGCCGTACCGTTTAATACACGAAAAATCTAATCTAACCTCCTAGAGATCCGACAACATGTCCTTCACCGTCTCATAGTACTCTGGTGAGACATAATCCTTCATCTCCTGTTTCGTAACCCATGCAAAGTCGATGACCTCCTTGCCGTCGACCTGAACCTGTCCAGCGAAAATGTGTGCTTTCATGAAGAAGACCTATGGGGATAGAAAAACGAGTAACGATTGTAAGCGAAACACCTTTCATCAGTGGAAAGCCATCATGATTAGCAAAGCCTTTCCGATCCGTATAGTATAGCATACCTTGGCACCCGTGACAGGAACAGATGACCCTGACTTGTAGTCCTTGGGATGCGAGTAGTTGTAATGTCCAATGGGTACACGACCAACGTACCACAGATCCATGTTTCCTCCGCATTCTTCCTGCAATTCACGTCCAGCAGCCTGGGGGGGGGTTCCCAAAAGCAAGAGCGGAAAGAAAAAGATAAAGCATTGGTCAGTTCCGGGTCCTATCGAGGGTTTAGCCCCCTTTCTTTTTTTTCTTTTCAAGCTGTGTCTTGTCCTACTCGGGCCGTTTTTCTTACCTCCTGTAAGTTCTCGCAGACACGGACACCACCCTGAGGAAACTGCCATGCATGTTGATCTCTGGGCTTCTTGACAATCAAATACAATGTCCTTTGCAAAGCGCGTTCCAATGATTTGACATCGTTCTTGCGATCTGCCTCAGTGATCCGATCATTGAACTCGACCTTCGCATCCATGCCTGCAGCCAGATCCTCCTCTTCTTCCGTGGGTTTGTCATCTGTTGCTGCTGCTTTTGACTTTCCTGACGTGGAGGATGCTGCTAATGATGCCCGTTGTGCCTCCTGTTGCTTCCAACGACGTTCTGCAACAGATCCCTTCTTGAAATAGAATTCTGCTGCAAAGGGAACCGCTTGGTCGCGTTCCAGGTGTCTCTGGTACAAATAGTACTCCTCTTCAAAGGGGGTCAGATCGCGAAGGATCAATGGCTGTCGAGACACCACGGCTCCTGCAACGATACGCTGTCCATTGATGACAAGATCCTTGGTTGAAGAGACGACTGCTGAAGAAGTTGTCGAGATGTTGGATTTCAAGGGTGCTCCTGTGGTTGAAGTGGAGGCATATGATCTTGCAGCAAGGGTCAGACGAGCAGGGGATGCTAAGGAAGAAAAGAAAAAGAACGCGGGACCTTTGTGTTCAGTAGCCAAGTCCTCTCATTTTTTTTTTTTTTGCAAAGTCGGGCAATACAACAGCGATTCAGAACAAGGACGCAGACACAGCCGCGTCACTTGTTCGGTCGCCCACTCTTCTTCTCTGCCGCACTTCCGAGTCCTGATCTCGAAAAGAAGGAAGAGAGGGTTGGTTGCTAGCAGCAGTACCTTGAATCTGAAAGCGTGCCGTGGCCAAGGAAGCTGCAGCGGCCCGGAGGACCTGTTTTCGGAGCATGGACGCCATGTGTTTCTGTGCTGTATGTTGAACCCCCCTCCGAGTTGTTCCCAGTACTGTCCCTTGGAGTGCGAGACGAATTGCGGAGACGGTATGTGTGGAAAAGTAAAGAGAGGGATCCCCCCCTTCCTCCGCAATAGTGCGCCCAAGACTTCAAAGGGGGGCAGTGATCCCGGTGGCTGTCTTTGTTTACGAATCAAATTCACTCTCACTTTCTTTTTTCCCTCTCCAGGAACTTTTGCCAGGAACGTTGGCCACTTTGGACTACCTCAAACTGCAACCCAACACACACACAAGCACCACATGTTCAAGTTCAACTTTTCTGTAAAGTCGCAATACAACCCTCCCTCGTCCCACTTGTGAAGCAAAGAGAAGAGAAGAGATAAAAAGTACTGACTCGCTACATTGGACGATGTTTGTTACTTTATCAATAGGCTGCCGACCTTGAGTTCGACGACCCCGAACTTGCCAACCAAGAACAGGAGGAAGATGACGACGACCTCTCCAAACCTCTCCAGTCTCTGTCCGTCTCATCCTCTCCTTCAGTAGTGCTTGTCCCAGCCTCACAATTGGACATTCAATCCAAGTCCTGCCTTCAAAGTCTTCCATTGACGTTACATTATGAGTTGGCCCAAATACCGGTCTTGAGTCAGGGCTCTGGAGCTGCAACAGCTATCGCTATTGACACCACCACTGGGAAGGAGAAGGAGATTGTCACCATCTACAAGCGCAACTTGGAAGACGTGAAATTCCAGATCGCACAGGAGGACGATGACTTGGAGACAGCGCATGATGAAGACAACAAGACAAAGGATACGACCAAAGGACCCGGTGGAGCTGAAATACTAGCACTTGCTGGGAAGAGTGATCTGGTCAAAGGCGTCTATGAAGGCGGATTGAAGACTTGGGAATGTGCCTTGGATCTAGTCGCCTATCTTGCGGAACAGAGGGAGAACTATGATGGAAAGAAGGTCTTGGAGGTAAAAAGAACAAAGGGCAACACCTCTGAGATGTGAAGGGTAGATGAAATGACGGGAAGAGAATATGGCCATTACCTTCGATACTTATCGTGCAATCGTTCATTGTCGTTGATTAGCTTGGATGCGGTTCAGCATTGCCGGGTATCTACGTACTGACACAATCCAACACAGTCAAGGTCGACCTGCAGGACTACAACGACCAGGTTCTTCAACTCGTCACCCTTCCCAATATCCTGTTGAACACCTGTCTTCGTCCTGATCAGCAACCTGCCCGAGACGAGGTTGAAGAGGAAGAGGAGGAAGAGGAAGACAACAAAGAAGAGAAAGACCCAGACGATGACGATGAAGATGAAGAGGACGCAGACGTGCAGGAAACGGACCCAGCTGATGGGGACTTTAGGGGAGTGGAGATCGATCTGCCCGATACTGCAACAGGAAAGTTGGACCTCGTGAAGAGCGTCGAGACTCACACAAAGCTCTTCATGGGTGATTGGTCTGGGCTAGTAGACCTGATGGCCTTCAAAGATGAGGCGGACAAGTACGATCTGATACTGACGAGCGAGACTATCTACTCGGAGGAATCACAACCAAAGCTCTATGCCACTATCAAGAACTCACTCAAGCTTGGAGGCAAAGCGTAAGTCATCCTCTACTACTCTTTTCTCTCATGGGCGAGTTCCATTGCACAAGGGGATCACAGGAAAAGACTAACCTAACAATGCCCTCTCCCTTCATCTCGCTACCCAGACTTGTGGCTGCCAAGACGTTCTACTTTGGAGTGGGTGGTGATATTCTTTCCTTCCGGCGGTTAGTCGAACAGGATAATGTCTTTGATATCAAGGTCGTTTTCTCAGCCCAGGCATTCGTTCGTCGTGAGATTCTCGAGCTGACTTTCAAGGCGTGAAGAAAGCGCCTTTTCGATCATTATCTGCTTTCCTCCCATCTTTCTCTCTCTACACAACCATTGCCATCAATTAGCCACTTGTAGTCTACCTTTAATGCATCCATCCACGAGAACACTCCAGTTGTGGACAGATTATCCAGAGCGAGTCGAGTATGATGACCTGATTGCGAGCAAGGATAGCAATCAACGCCTCGTTTCTCGATATCAGATGGTGAACACTGAATGCAACGAGAAAGAGAGAGGGAGTAATCCAGTTTATTTTTAAAATAGATGCTGATGCGTTAGTATTGAAGACATGGTCGTTGGAGGTGGAGTGAAAGGCGTAATAGGGCTATAGAGTCAACCGAGACGAGAAAAAGTTGACTAGCGAGTTGGGCAGCTGTGTCTCTGTAGTTGTATCGTCCTCGTCCTCCTCGTCCTCCTTCTTGGAAGCATCCCCCTCCTCCTCCATATCCACATCTTGAATCTGGCTGTCGTTTTGATCCTGATTCTGGTTCTGCTGCTCTTGTCCCTTCTTTTTCTTTGCCTTGGCTTCATCTTTAGCCGCCTTACTCTGCAACAACAATTGACCCATGAACGCCTCGTACAATGACGTTACCGGCGCCAGTACATGTGAAGGTGCATCAAACAAGGGGTTACGGACCATATTCTTCTTGGACACCATTCCACGGTGGGCTGTTCCGTCATTCTCTTTCTTATCCTTGGACTTGTGTTGGGACGCCTCGGCTTTGCTTGACAATCCAAAAATGTCTGTCACCAATGACTTTTGCTTTTGATTCTCCAATGCTTCCACTCTAGCCTTCTCTGCTGCCTCATCTGCTTCCGCTCTGAGTTCCTCAGCAGTGCGTCCACCAAGTATCTCAAGCTCGTATCCATGGCTCATAATCAGAATAGGTTCTACAGCATCCGAGGCACTTCCCTTCTTGGGTTGAGACTTGTTTGCTAGTGCGGCACGATCGGGCATGAATGTGGCGGCACGAACCTTCTTACTCATTGACTCGATACGAAGAGGTTGTGGGCTTGTTGGGTGGAAGACAACGATTCTGTGCTTTGATCCTGCGAATACGGATGGGTCTGGACAAATGATCATAAAGTTGGAATTCGTCTCGGAGGCCTGCAGCAGATCCACATTGATCTGATAACTCCACCATACCGAGCATGTCAGCAAGTTCCACGAGTACAAGTGATCCTTTGTTGTTGCGATCAGGAAGGGTGAGTTCTCCACAAAGGTCATATGTTTGATGGGGCGGTTCTCGGGAGGCTGTGTCAAGACACCCTGCAGCGTGTTCAGATAGGGGTTCCAGAGCGTGATGATTTGACCATACGAGATGGCAAGGATGGATCCATCGGCTGAAAAACTGGCACAGCGAGGAACCATATCCCTGTAGAAGCCTGTCGAACGACAGCTCCAGGCTATTTCTGCCTCAATGCCACGACGAGTTTCACCCTGGTGAACTAGTTCCCAGATCTTGAATGTCCCATCCATCGATGTAGTCACGACCATGGGTGCCTGGTTCCCACCACGCGGGTTAAAGACGCACGAAGTGATCTCCTTGGTATGAGGTGCATCCACGCGGGTGTTGAGAACATATGTTCGAGCATCATCATCGTATTCCCAAAACTTGAGGTATTGTTCAGATGTTGTCTCATGGTCATCGCGAGCATCCACAGTCACCATCCAACGAGCCGCCTTGTCTTTTGAAAAGACACATTGCAGGACCTGTGGCTGAGTGATCTCCTTCTCGTCGGTACGCGAAACCTTGTTCCGTGGCGAGACCTCCAGTTCCATGATGTGTTGCTCCTGGATAGGGTCGTAAAACTGAAGGGTTCCAGGCATCCCGTTAAGGACAACGTGCCCGTTGCGAGGCTCAATCACCAAACCCGTCAAAAGAGGGTTGTTGAGATGGTTTGTATGTGCTATATGATATGGTCAAAAGAGGAACCGTTGATTAGAAACAGCACACCGCGCGTGGTTGGACTTGAATGACATTCTGACCTGGTCAAAACTTACAAAGTTTTAGTCCCTGGATAACGGTTTTGATCTTGAGATCAACACTCCGGATAACATTCACCGAGTTGTCCTGGTGTCCGATTGCGTAGTATGCCTGGTCGGGCGAGACAGTGATGTGCTTGATCTCAGATCCCAAACGAGGCAAAAACTGCTTGTGGCCTGTCTGGAGCTGCCAAAGCACCAACACTGACTCTTCTCCTCCTGACAAAAGGTATGTTCCATCCGAAGTGAAGCTCATGGCTGTAACCTTGTGAGCATGCCAATGCATCGTTGTCGTGACAGGTCTTTCCACGTTCTTTCCAAAGCAGTACCATAATGTGATCCGTCCACGCTCATCTCCAGTTGCAATGCAGCCTTCTGTCGGGTGGAACGCCAAGCTTGTAATCCTCTCTGGTGTAATGTAACATTGGAAGCGAGACTCATCATTCTCGCTCGATTTGCCTTCGATCCCGTTTCCAGCTGCTATATGAATGACATGCAACTTGTACCGTCCTCCCAATACCAAGTACTCTCCATCCGAGGAGATAGCCATTCCACTGCAGTTTCGGGTTTTGAGTAGGCGAACGATTCTCTTGTGTGTTGGCCTAAAGGAATATCTTAAAAGTACAGTATTCTCTTTCGCCCGATGTCCTCCAGCTAGTCCGCGTTACGGAAAGAAAAAAAAAAAAAAAAATCATCGCCAGATGGTCAGTTTATGTGCCCATTCACTCAATATTATCCATCCAGAGATCGAACCAAATGATGTTGCAAGTCTCTTTCCCCCCACCCCCCTTCTTACACTTCTTCGCCTGGTGCTGATGAGTATGCTTGGTTGACTTTTTCTTGGTTGTCAGATAGACGCAGCCTGGAATGCGCTCGTGCATGATCATGTGTGTGATCGGGACGCCCACTTCATAGGTCTTCAGAAGAACGGCATCGTTGAAATCCCAAAGCTTGATAGTTCCATCCAAAGACGCCGAATAGAGCTGGAGCAAGTTCTTAGGATTGATCATAACGCTTGTCACCGTGTCCGTGTGCCCGCCTTCTTCCGCGGAGGACGAGAGAACCCGGACGACTTGCCCTGTCTCAACAGAGAGAATGCGAATCGTCTTGGCGTTGCATGAAAAGAAGTAGTTCGAGTCTGACGTGAAGACTACAGGATAGTCTGACAGACGCATGGTTGTTGAGCGAGGAGGAGGGAGGGAAGGTAAAGGAATCCAGAGAACCCCAAGGAGTCTGTTTTGAAGTGACTGCCGCGATGCGCTTTTTTTTCGGGCGTCACAAATGTCAACACATTTGAGGCTCTGGCAACTCATCCTCTTCTACTCTCTCCACTCACATATACACCTCATGGCTGTCACGACACGCAAGAGAGCCGCTCCCTCAGCAGCAACACCAGAACCACCAGCAAAAAAGGCCACTCCTGCGCGCCGGAAGCCGGCAGCAAGGGGTTCGAAGAAAACGGCTGTAGAGATAGAATCTGAAAACGAGGAACAGGACGACGGAAAGGAGGAACGAGAAGAACAAGGCGCTGCAGGAGCAGAGCAAGTAACAGAGGAAGAAGATGGCGATAGCAGCGATGTGGAAGAGGTGGATGAAGAGTCAAAGTCGACACAGGACGATAGTGACGAAGACACGTTTAAAATCCATGCACATAAAGCATCAACAGAAACTAGGGTCGCACCGGCAGCGCTCCCCTCAGTGAAATACGAAGACGATGAGGAAGACGACGACAGCGATGCAGCACCAGAGACAGAGTCGCTCTCAAGCGCCAAGGCCAAAGTCCTGAGCGTTCAGGACAAAGAAAAGTCATTCCTAACAAAGTACGTTGTCCCTTCTGCTCTATCGCATTCGCAATGTCGGTCCACAAGGGTCGTTTACTGATAGATCCATTTACACTGTTATGACTGCAGAATCCAGGCGGAACAAAAGACAAAGAGGATTGAGCGTGAAGAAAAGTTGAAGGCACAAAAGGAACAAGCAAAAAAGAAGACAGAAGCAAAGGCAACGACAAAGACAAAGGCCACAGAGGCAGATGAAAAACAGGAGCACGAGGGCGAGGCAAAGTCCACCACGAAATCTGGACTTCCGGAGATGCTGCCCATGGATATCCTGGAGTCAGTTGCCCAGATGGAAGATAGTGAAGAGTCATCAAGTGCCGGTGGATCACAACTGGTCAATGGTGGAAAGAAGAAGCACATGCGACCAGAGGATTTCGCACTCATGGAGCTGGAAGCAGAGCTGAAGGCTGCGACCCAGACGAGGAAGAAGGCAGAAAAGACACAAAAGAATGTTGGGTAAGTTTCAAGGACTCTGTCAATCCACGTTACAGCGATGGTTCACAAGCCCGTTCACCTGTTCCTGTCCATTGTAACTGACGTCCTTGGCTTTTTCCTTGCTAGACCGGTTACTGTCAAGGTGTTGGACCAGTCGCACCTGGCAAAGGGCCGTGCCATCCCAGAGGCTATCTTGGATTTTAGGCAACGACACTTTTACGGGTCAAAGATCCAACGCAAGGATGCGGTTTTGAGTTTATCGCAACGGAACGTCGGCGCCGCATCAAAGTTTCACCGTCGCAAGTAATCTCACCATGTCATAGGCATAGAGAACCAACATTGAGCTTTCTTGTCAAGCAAGGCTCGCCATTACTACCATCGCGGTTATACAACTACATATTCTGTTCGACTATTGCTACAAGTTTGTGCACCCTGCCCAGCACCCTACCCATAAAAGTTACCATTGCCCTCAGTCTTACAGAGCAATCTCTTCCCAGAGTACAGAATCTGGTTTGAGAGCCTTAAAGAGTTCCAAATCGAACGTCTTTGTGGGCTCCTTAGCGTTTTCTCTCATCAATCGCTGGCACATCTTGTCAATAGCAATGACCGATAGTACTGTTTGGATGTACGCCATCAATCATTTCATCAACGCCCACTCTTTGGGTTTGGGTTCAAGCGCGCGAGATTTTTCTTACCCTTGTTGTCGCCGCGAATATGCATGACGCGGTCTACCCATTTGACGGGTGGATCCTGGTCATATTCGTAGAACTCGACGAGTCAGACCTTTTCTTTCATGACTTCTGCCAGGGTGGAGGCATACCCACTTGCTTCCATCATGTTCTTGTCGTATACAACTGCGAGACCGCCAAGAGACTTGTCTGCTTTGTCAATGATATCTTTGAAAGCCGACTCGAGCACCAGACGGTAACCACCATGTTCCTACACAACGCAGGTGAGTGGAAAATGTCCTGGTTAGGCCAAAAGGTCTTATATCAGCCAAATAGAGATGACTCTACCCTTAGCGGCGGGTGAGTAGGACGTACATCCAATTCCGACAGGAGTGGCATCGACTTTTGGCCTGAGGGACACGAGTTGGTCTCAACAGTAATCATCTGTCGATGGCCCTACACTCGCATAGCAGCATCCGAGTTTTTATACATAGGGTTACTACGCAGGAATCATCACAATTCCTGGTTGTTGGTTGCACTCTTCCTACTGATTGCTTTCAGCCTGTTACGAGATAAGTGGATTCGCTGCCCGAGCAACCAACAAAGAGGAAGACACAAGTAACACTACGCTTGAGAGCACTTGCTATCCGTTGATTCCTTCATGATGCTGGTCAACGCCCATATTGGCGACAGATTCCTAGATTGTACCCGTTATTTTTCATTCCCATCCTCATGCGGTATTCTTTCTTGAAGAAAAGCCAAAAGCGTCCTTTCTATTGCCACATCCAGTTTCTGGGCAAAACGATTGTCCTTTGAGTGAAGGTGTATCTTGAAAAAAAAAAAAAATGAAAAGGGGCTGTGTTGTTCGTGACCCACACACAGCAAATTGCACAGTTTCACCTCACGTCTCTTCGCCTTTTTCCTCTTCTTCTTATCTCAACTCAAGACACAATCACAAAGTTATTAGAAAAAGCACCGTTTATTATCGGTTCTGTAGGATCATAATGTACAGGTACAAAGGGTCAAACAAAAATGCGTTCCAAAACTTGAAAGACTTGAGATGAATACAGTGAAGGATAGATGAGGAAATCAATGATTCAATCAATTACTTGGGCCCTTGGGCCTGTAGAGAAATGCGGTCTTGCCTTCTTGGGATGTTGCATAGTTTGTCCGCAAATGAGCGTAATCAAAGAACGCGTCCTGTTGTGAAAGATCCGGGCAGTTCTTTGGTGGGAACTTGTTGATGGTCGCGATCAGTTCGTTAACACGGAGTGGCTTCGTGATGTACTCGTCCTACATTGAAAAAAAGTCAAGAATCGATTAGCAAACATGTTACGATAAATCGTGATCGATTCATGTGTGGTCACTTGGGACAGAACAGAAAAGCGATTGCTTACCATGCCAGCTGCAAGACATTTCTCTCGGTCTCCAATCATGGCGTGTGCTGTCAAGGCAATGATAGGAATACGATCGCTCTTGCCTCTCAGCGTCTCCAGTTTTCTGATCTCCTGTGTGGCCTCGAATCCTCCCATGATTGGCATCTGAACATCCATGAGAATAAGGTCGAAATGCTTGGTATCGTAGTGTTCAACAGCCATCTTGCCGTTCGACACAATTGTGACCTTGTGTCCAAACTTCTCGAGGATACGGACCGCCAACTTTTGATTGACAACGTTGTCTTCTGCCAAGAGAATGTGCAGAGGAATGGCATGCTCTGCGTCTGATGGTAGTGCCGAGGCCGACTCGAATGCAGGCAGCAAAGCGTTCATCAGATCAGGCAGCTGGACTGGTGGGTTGAAGTAACTGGCAATGCCCAACTCTTGACAGACCTTCATGCTGA
>Ga0247824_10000933_pt1 | contig 15489 bp, 9 predicted proteins | sample 13C_PalmiticAcid_FD_194412 | JGI IMG/M metagenome (GOLD analysis project Ga0247824, IMG submission 194412) | Soil microbial communities from agricultural site in Penn Yan, New York, United States - 13C_PalmiticAcid_Day48 | ecosystem: Environmental > Terrestrial > Soil > Agricultural land... | reverse complement strand
GGACGGGGAGGTGGTGGACGTGAAGTAGTGGCGGGCCAGCATGCGCTGGACGCGCTGGACGGCCGTGAAGAGGTCGGTCACCTCCGCGGTGGAGAGGTCCGTGAGGCGGCGGTGGGGGAGGAGCGGGCAGACGAGGACGTGGCCCGGCAAAAGGGGCTTGAGGTTGACCAGGGCGAAGGAGTGGGGGGTTGTGAGGAAGACCTGGAAGGAGTTAGAATGAATAAGTTTTAGGGTCTGGGACGGGACACATGGTGGAAATACCTGGTTTGTGACGTCAAAGGGGCCGAAGAAGATGCGTTTCTGGTCCGCTGGAGGCTCCCTTATGGAGGGGGCGGTGGTGCTGCTCATTTTTGCGATGGGGATTCTTGTTTCTTCTGAGGGGAAGGTGGTTGTCGTCGACGGTCGACGGAATGCAGCGAGGTTGTTGGTCCAGAATCGTCTTGTTGCAAACATGCTCATGGGACGTGGCAGGTTTGGAGAGGGTGGAATGGATGTCGGCTAATTGTTTGGTTATGGAGTGTGTTACTTAATATGTTGCTTCCTGGAGCCCAGCTAAGGTACCTTAGTGACGGTGGTTTGCTGGGTGGAAACTGGGAACTTGGAAGTCATTTTACAATTAGGTATGCTGCAGTGAGTCGGGATGAAACGGCCCCGCCAAACCTCCAAGAGCCACCTCAACTTCTGTGCAGTTCATCCCGACATCTGCATGCAATCGAAAACAGAAATGTACAGAAAGGGTTCAGTCATTATGACGACGTCTTTGAGCCAGGAAGGAGAAGCATTGGGCTCTGCTTCTACCTTAATGCCAATGAATGTAAATCAGTTAAGGTAGTTGACTGAGTGGTCCTTGCTGCACCGCATAGACATTGCGAAAGCAATAGAACAAAATGTCCTGGGGAGAATACCATGCATTCCAAGACATCGTCATCTGTCTTGTTGAACCCCAAAAACGCCCGTCGCTCATCTAATCCACTCTGGTCTACTAATGCGTGTTGAGACACCAAGGAAAGCCATATCCCGCCCATGAACACTGTTTACAACCCAGGCAAAAGCTCTTCGTCCTCCAGCGCATCCTGGCGCGCACGGTCCGAACTACTCACCGCAGCAGCTTCATCTTCCCCTTTCATATACACTGGACACAAGTTAGCACCGGACTAGCAACCCACAACAAGAGAGGACGACGTACCATGAGGCTTTAGCAAAAACGACGCCGCCAGCGTCAACCCAAACAGCACCGCCAGCAACACCATAAACGCCTGCGGAAACGTCTCCACCGTCGCCGCATACAGCTGGTTGAAGATGATGGGCGCCAGGATCCTCGCGAGCGAGTGCAGCAGCCCGATGGCGCCCAGCATCTGGCCCACCCGCTCGGGCGGCACATGCTTGCTGACGGCGGCCTGGATGGTGGCCGACCCTAACCCGCCGAACGCCGTGACCACAGCGCTGGCGACGAACACGGGCCCGGAGCGCGCAAAGACGTAGCCGGTCACGCCGAGCACGTCCGAGAGCAGGGCGACGCGGAGGATCCAGATGTCGAGCTCGTCCGCCCCGCGGTTCTTTTCCATCACGGGGGCGTTGGGGTCGAGCCGTTGCCTCCGCGCCGCGGGCCGCTTGCGGAAGAAGTAGTTGATCATGGGGAGGATGCCGACCAGGATTACAACGCGGACCATGGAGGTCATGGAAATGAAGCGGGAGCTCTCGAGGTTGCCCCACTCGAACATGTACTCGACGTACATGACGATGACGGTGCCTGCGCTCATGGCTGCGCCCAGCGTGACCATGTCAATGAAGGCGAGGACCAGGAAGTTGCGCCGGAGTTGCTCAGTGCCGGGGCCAGTGGGAAAGAGAATCTCGAGCGGTGCGAGTGGATTCGACGTTTTGATGGAATGGATCGAGCGGCTGATCTGCCGTGCAAACGGAATCCTCGACGTAGCGAGACCGGCGCAGTCGGGAGCTGGCCCGAGGGCCTCCTGTTTGGCTTTGTGTTTCTCACGTGCCAGGCGCCGCTGCCTCTTGGATAAAGACTCGGGGATGACGAAGGCCATGAAGAGCACGAAGAAGACGTGGCATCCAAGCAGGATGTAGAAGATGGACAACAGCGAGCCGGTCCACTCGACTAAATAGCCGGCGATCAGGGGCCCAAATGCGAGGCCCGTAAACAGGCACGAGTGCAGATAGCCGATGGCGACTCCACGCTTCGACGGCGGGGTGCAGTCGCTGGTGTAGGCATGGCTCAGGACGCTCCCCGCGGTGAAGGAACCGGTGAGGCCATCGAAGAAGGAGCCGAGAAGCATCCATTGATAGGGGACCGTTTCGGGGAACTTGGCAGCCAGGATGGTGACGATTTCAGACAGAATGCCGCCGATGGAGCAGAAGATCATCATGCGTTTGCGGCCATAGCGGTCGGAGAGCGACCCGAGCTTCGGTGCCGTGAGGGAGCTCAGGATGCCGGTAAGGACATTGAGGGCCAGCGAGAAGCTGGCCACAGACTTTTGCACTTCCGGGATGAAGCCTGCTAGCACGTCAGCGCTGTCTATCTTGTCTACCCCAAGGACAGTTGTGAAGGGAGTGGTAACACAAATTGCTGCTTACACTGCCGGTTGTTGCCCCCTGGAATGACAGGTGTAAATGTGAAGTCTGGATCCGTGGCTGACCGGTCAGCAAAGTAATGCTTGCATACCAGGTCAATGATCCTAGGGCAGTGTCAGCGACAAGATTGGCAACGTAGTGTACGGTGATATGCATACAGATTCAGCCTCGGGACCACCGAGCCGCCGAACGCAAGAGTAAACAAAGCGTAGGGCGCTAAGAGAAACCAGACCTGCACCCGAGTTAGTTTTTTGGGCAGCCCGTATCAGTGCTGCCAGCCCTGATCACACCCCAGACATACAGTTGGCCTCTTCCACCACGGCAACCCCGCGAACTCCGCATCCCCTGTCCAACTCCCCTCTCGACCGCGTGCATCCGTCCCGTCATGGGTCCCGTTGCTGTGGGCGCCCGCGCCCAGCAGGCCCGTGGCCTCGGTAGCGTCGTCGATGTCGATTTCGGCATCACCAGGTCGTTCATCGGTCAGATACCCGCTTCCCGAGCCGGCGGCCGTTGTCCGGCTCCAGGACGACTCGGACTCGTCCCAACCGTCGGTTGGCGCCATGTCTCGTGTTGTGTGTGGCGCTGCAGGATAGCGGGCCGTGTTTCCTGTCCCTTTTCGATTCCAGCCCTGCAAATGCCCCGGGGGCGAGTTCTGAAGCCGATATTGGGATGAGAAGTGACTGCAGGAAAAAAGTTCAGTCGAGAACGCTCGTCAGTTGCGTGCAGTATTGCGAGATGGAGCCAGTGTTAGCGTTGTTTGTGTTAGTGCGGGCTGCGAGAAGCGGTTTTGGGCGGGTTTGTCAGCGCCGAAACCGAGACCGAACTTGAGATAGATATTCAACGGGAACAATGCGAGTTGGCCGGTGCTGTAAAATCAACTGTGTATTGAAGCCATTCCCCATGTGAATGAGATGAAGAAGGCGTGCCTAGTGAGCAGTTCACGGGCTGTGTGTTGAGTGAAACTGGGAAGGGTGAGATGGAACTTGGACGGAGGTGAGACGGAAGTGGGCGTCCCGGCAGTGTTATCTGATGCCGGGCTTGGATGGGCGGGGCGGTTCCCCAGCGCATCGGCACTATTCCTGTCACAGATAGGCTCCTCGCACCCCTGTAACCTCTCGGGCTGACGCGTGGCTCAGAGTCTCAACAAATCAGCCCAACTTGGAAACAATGTCAAGACAGAGCTGGCTTGGAATGTTTGCTTTCCATCTCTTCTAGTCTTCTCGAGGGACACTGGGCCTCGCCAAACCTGAGAAGGGGGATCCATTCGAAAACGTTACCCCTTAAGCACGATGGGGTGCCCGTGAACCCCGAGCCAAGGTGTGTGAGACTTGGCTTGGTCGGCCTCTGAGAGTATTGGATCGAGAGACAAATTGGTTGGACCAAATCATGGCATGACGCACTTTCTCTCCGAAGTGCAGTCGGGAGTCGGGGCTGGAATCTCCGGATTACAAACCGCCCCGAGCCCCAAGCACTAGCCCCCGCCAAACTCGGGTCCCGCTGCCAAAGGACATGGAGACGACCATGAAGTAAAGCGAAGGTACCGCGAATAATACAAGGCCTCTTAAGATTGATGATCTGGATCCGCGCATCGATTGTTCTCTCAAAGTTTGATTGAGCGAGAATTTTGTGAGTGAAGCTGATGTCGGGCAGACAGCTCCGACCCTAACCCTTTTCTGCTGAAACGGACGCCAGCAACAACCCAAAGCCAGCCCGCGCCCTCAACGAACCACCCATTATTGTACATTTTGTCTACATGACGCCCGGAAACGCTTTAAATCTGCTGCCCCGCAAAGAACTTCTTTGACTCGGCGCACCTCTCGCTCTTGCAGCCTGGACACCTCAGACCCATCTGTGTCGAGCAGGCAATCCGACTGCTCAGGTGGCTCTTGGCAAGGTCGGCAAGCGCCTTGATGAATACGGGGCTGCCGTTCAAGCTCTCGACGCGCTTGACTGTCGCGGCATGCCCCGACTCGCCAATGACCTCTTCGTCAAGCTCATACAGCGTCTCAATGTGGTCCGAGGTAAACGCGATCGGGATGAGGAGCAGGTCCTTCTGGTCCTTGGCGATGTACTCCTCCACTGTGCTCGATGTCTGCGGGCCGAGCCACGGCTGCGGACCGACCTGGGATTGCCAGCACAACCGATAGGGGTTGACGTGGTTGAGACGGTGCATGACCGCGTGGACTGTGGCAGCTACCTCTGCGGGGTAGGGGTCACCTGTGAGTTGTGTTAGTACCGTGCCTTTGAACCCGAGAGAGCGGAGTGGTAAACTTACCCCTATTCACCACCGTCATGGGCAAGCTGTGCGCCGAGAAGAGCAGCACAACCTTGTCCCTCTGCTCCTCCGGATACTCCAGCAACTTGGCCTCGATGTTTTGCGCAAACGCCTCCACCAGCCCAGAGTGCACCGGCCACCGGTCAATGACGCTCCACTTAATGGTCCCGTCACTCCCGTCGTCCAGGGGCCCGGCCTTGCCCTCCAGGCGCTGTCGCCACTTCCACAGCTCGTTCAGGCTGCTCCCCGTCGTCGAGCATGAGTACTGCGGGTACTGCGTGAAGGCGACTGCGCGCCCTCCCCGGCCGTCGCCGAACCCGTCGGCCAAAAGCTTTCGGTACATCTCCTCGGTGAGCGGGTTCGCGTACCGGAACGCCACGTAGGGCTTGTGCGGCGCTGTCTCTGGGGAAATCTCGTCGAGGAGCTTGCACATCTCGGCGCATTGGTGCTCGGACCACTTGCGGATGGGTGAGCCGCCGCCGATGGCCGCGTACTGTTTCTGGATTTTGGGCGTGCGCCGCTTGGAGATGAGGGGCCCAAGGTAGCTCTGGAGACGGCCGAGCGGGATGAGATCGGCATCCGCCTGAGGGAGGAGTTAGCGGGGTCGATTCGCGATGGATGGCATTGAAGCATGAGGGGCACTGACGAATAACCTGCTGAGGAAATCGCCCACTTCATCGACTGTTGAAGGGCCGCCCATGTTGAGGAAGACCATGGCTGTTGGGGAAGAGGTCTGGGTGACTGGGTGAACCGGCGTCGCGAGCCATCGTGCCTGTTGCGCTGAAGGCTTTGCCAGGGCGAGGGGCCGGAGGGGCCGTATCGCGGCGGAGGGAAGTCGAAGGGCCATGTCGGAGACCGGTGGTGTATATCCGAGGCTGGTCGTTCGCAGTTTACGGGAAAGGAAAACAAACACGAAAAATAAGACGAGACACGACAACCGCTCAATTAACCTTTGAGAATGCGCGACAACAAACGGGCTGATACTTTTATGGAACGGTGGCGAAGGAAGGGGAAGGGGAAGGGCCAGATCACTCCGACTCTCCACCCGCATGTCCCGAGCATTCGGCTGCCCGCTCGATGCCGGGGACGACTTTTGCCCTCTTGGCATCGGCCATGACGTTGCAGCCGCGCCGGGGCATGCCAGCCAATCAACAGCGAGCAATTTGACCAGCAAGGAGAGCTCGTCACATGTTCTGGCGTTAGGCAGGCGCGTCAGCCTAGCATAGCGTCGCGTTGTGGCTGCACTTATCCGCCCTCAATCGCCATCAATCCCCTTGCCGCTTGACTTTCACATTTTTATCACAAACAGAAGCTCGGTTGCGCCGAATCTGAAAACTACCAATTGACCATTCTGAATTGACAATTTCTTAACCATGGCGTGGGGAGGTGACGAGGACAGACGTCCTGAGGCGGATGAGGGCGAGGAGGAGTTGGATGAGGCTGTGAGCTCTCTTGGTCCATCCTGGATGATTTTCGCTGACCCATCATCAGGACTACAAAACCCAAAAAGACGCCGTGTTGTTTGCAATTGATGTTAGCGCATCGATGCTCCAACAGCCGCCGGCCACCGACAAGAAGAAGTCGGACAAGGACTCGGGCATCGCCGCAGCTCTGAAATGCGCCTACCAATTCATGCAGCATCGCATCATTGCGCAACCAAAAGACATGATGGGCATCCTGCTCTTCAACACAGAAAAGTCGAAGTTCAGGGATGAGGCTGGGGGCCGCAGCGGATCTGGGTATCCGCACTGCTACCTCTTCACTGATCTCGATGTTCCCGCTGCGGAAGATGTCAAGACTTTAAAGTCGTTGGTCGAAGAGGGAGAAGATCCGGATGAGGTCCTTGTACCCGCGAAGGAGCCCGCTTCTATGGCCAACATGCTTTTCTGCGCCAACCAGGTGTTTACCACCAACGCGGCGAACTTTGGCTCTCGGCGTCTGTTCATCATCACCGACAATGATAACCCACATGGCAAGGACAAGAATGCCAAGTCATCGGCTGCAGTGCGCGCCAAGGATCTTTACGACCTCGGTGTGGTCATTGAGCTCTTTCCTGTCAGCCACGGCGGCAAGACGTTTGACGTGTCCAAGTTCTACGACGTAAGACAGCTCGACTAGTCACCGGCATGCATGCTAACGTTGCACAGGACATCATCTATCGCGATCCAGCAGCCGAGGCCGGCTCTTCAGACGAGGTCAAAACCTCAAAATCCGGCGACGGCCTTACCCTGCTGAACTCGTTGATTTCCAACATCAACTCCAAACAGACGCCAAAGCGGGCGTATTTCTCAAACCTAAATTTCGAACTCGCCCCGAATCTCACGATTTCGGTCAAGGGCTACATGCCTCTTCACCGGCAGCAGCCAGCGAGGACCTGTTACGTCTGGCTTGGGGGTGAACAAGCCCAGCTCGCGCAGTCCGAGACCATCAAAGTGGACTCGGCCACGAGGACCGTCGACAAGTCCGAGGTGAAGAAGGCATACAAGTTCGGCGGCGAGTACATCCATTTCAAGCCCGAGGAAGCGGCATCGCTTAAGAATCTAGGGAGCAAGGTTCTTCGCGTGATTGGATTCAAGCCACGCTCCCTTCTCCCCATGTGGGCTTCCGTGAAGAAGTCCATCTTCATATACCCGAGTGAGGAACACTTTGTGGGGTCTACCCGCGTGTTCTCTGCTTTGTGGCAGAAACTGCTGGCTTCCGACAAGGTCGCCATCGCGTGGTTCGTTGCCCGCGAGAACGCAAACCCAGTCATGGTGGCTATCATGCCCTCGAGAGCCTCCGAGGATGACACATCAGACACGCCATATCTTCCCGCCGGACTCTGGTTGTACCCCCTGCCCTTCGCCGACGACGTCAGAAACGTGGACCTCCCGGCACCACCAAGGCCCGCCGACGAGCTGACGGACAAGATGCGAGAGATCGTGCAAAACCTCCAGCTGCCAAAGGCCATGTACAACCCGCTCAAGTACCCCAACCCGTCCCTGCAGTGGCACTACAAGATCCTGCAAGCCATGGCACTGGACGAAGACGTCCCGGAGACCTTGGATGACGCGACCGTGCCCAAGTACAAGCAGATCGACAAGCGCGTCGGCGGGTACCTAGGAGAGTGGAAGCAGGAGCTTGCGGAGAAGGCCCAGGGCCTCATGAAGAGTAGGGCTGTGAAGCGGGAGGCCGAGGATGAGGACGGCGGGCGGCCGCTGGCGAAGCGCGCCAAGCCCGCGGCGAAGAAAGCCGCGGGTGGTCAGATGAGCAATGCGCAGCTCAAGGCGGCGTTTGAGCAAGACACACTCAAGAAGATGACGGTGGCTGAGCTGAAGGATGTATTGGCGAGCAAGGGGGTGAGTGCGGTGGGAAAGAAGGCTGACTTGGTGGAAAAGTTGGAGCAGTGGATCGAGGAAAATGTGTAATGGTGAGGGAGGACGAGGGAAGCGGTTTGATGTGGTATGTTGAGGAATTCAGTGTCTAGGTAGTTTGGGTGTACCGGAGCTTTGGACCTGTTCCCACGTGGGATCGATGTGGCATCAAACTGTCACTAATATTAGGAGGAAGACAACGTCGTTCTGTCTTTGTCAGATCGCAGAGATTCAATGCTGTGATGAATCTCGACGGTGGTGTTTGGGATGGAAGGATATGGGCTCCAAGACGGGACCAAAAATGACGTATCACTCAGTGTAACATTACACTCAAGACCCTGTAAATTACCCCACTCTCTTACACGCATGCTCTGCAAGTCTGGATCCTAGCAACTCGGCATCGCGGTAGCTTCCACCGAACTCCACCAACAATCCGCGTCTGCAAGGGGACATGTCGCGACGTCGACATATTACAGCCCCTACCGCGCCGTACTATACTTCACGATTCCGAGCTTGAAAACAGCTTTGATTGATATCGCCCGAATGCGACATTCTACGCACCCCCAAATGGGCGCGCACGACAAACGTTGATCGGGAACACAGCGATCACCATGGAGGCGTTGCTGGGCGCCTCCCAGTCGAACCCTTCATGTGGCTCCGTTGCCGACCTCCAGGCTCAACTGCATGGCCTACTTAGCACACGAGTGACGGAGACTCGGGTGGACCACACCTCCGTGACTTTTGAGATCCGCGCAACCGCCGTCTTCGACATCCCGGTCAGCGACAATGAGAACGAGGCGCCCGAGAACGCGTCCAACATTGACCCGTCGCTGGGCGGGGCACGGCCAAGCGCCGCGCCTGTGGTGAATGGGAATGGAGCACCGGCAACGCGACGAGTCAATGCCATCGACGCATTAATCAACCAGCCAGTGGACGACCCGGTTCTACAGACGTCCATCACGAGGCACATCATAGCGTCGCTTGAGCAGGTGGACGGCAGCAGTTGGACGGTGCGGCAGGTCTCGCGTAGTGAACAGGGCTGGACGTTCACCTACATCTGCAAGGACTCGTGGCAGGCATGGAGTCGCCAGGCATCGAAGCACCACGCAAAGATGGTGATAGGGGAGTGGAGTGAGAAGGGCGGACAAGATCCAGTCCACCTCAGTAGGCCGGCGCCCTTAGATGTAGCGCTATCCATGCTGACCCGTGTCTCTCAGCCCGTCCGGCTTTCGATTGCCGAGGGTCTGTCAAGATCGCTTTTGTCAGATCGACCAAGACCATCGACGTGAAGTACGAACACACCCCGATGCACAAGACGGTTGCCCAATTGATTGAGCTTCTGGCGCCGCCTCCAATCACGCCCGTCGTCAAGACCCCAGCCAAGAAGGCAAAGGAGCCAAAGCCCCCGAAAGAGCCCAGACCACCGAAGGAACCGAAGCCGAAGACACCAAGATCCTCAAAGAAGCGCGTGGGAGAGAATGGCATTCCCGATGGAGAAGGCTCACAACCGAAAAAGAGGCTCAAGAAGAAGGTCTCGCTGGCTCCCAACGGTCCGGCCGGCACTGTGCTACCTCCCGAGATGCCAGGAGCACTGCCAATAGGCAATTCCTCGGCGCGGCAGCTCTACAATGCCCAGGCAGGAACCTCCGGAGGTGTTCAACCTGGTGGCTCCAGCAGCTACCCAGAAGGTCTTGTGAACTCTGCCAACGACGGGTCCGCCGATGGCGAGGTGCATGCCCATTCTATTCTCAATCTGCCGCCAGGGGAGGCAGCCAGGCGGAGAGAGGTTGCCATCAAGCTCCTGAGCGACAGCAATCTCGATCCAAAGACTCTGTCTGCCGAACAATTCAACATCTTTGCAAACCAATCTCCGGAGCTGCAACGAGATTCCTTGGCCATGCTGATCAAATATGGCGCTGAGAGACTGCGCATAGTCCATCCCAACAAGGACGGGGTGACCTCAGGGCAATCTACCCCGAGCAAGCAGAACACACCGGGCCCGGCCGAAGCGTCGCCGCAATCAGCCAAGTCGAAAAAGGCGCGAAATGTGTCGGAGGTTGGGAGCACAGGGGCAGCGAATGGGCAGGGCTCTGAGGTAGCCGAAGGGAGCAAAAGGAAGCGCATTTGTGACAACTGCCGCATCAAGCGATACAAGGGCAAGGTACGTGAGTTGCTGCCCAGTACAACCGATGCGAAGCTGACCAGATGCCCAGTGCGACAAAGCAAGGCCTTCTTGTTCTATGTGCCTTGCGGACGGAGCCGCGTGTTTTTACACTGCTCCGAAGCCAAGGCAGAGCAAAGCTGCGGAAGCAGCCCCAGAAGTCCCTCCACCGACTGCTGGAGACGTGCCGAACGACGAGCCGGATGATTCGGGGTCGCCGGGATTCCACGCAGAACCAGCGGTCCAGCCAGTTCATGGACCCCTCCACCACCCTGCCAATGATCCAGGCCATGATCAGGAGCAGTTTGATGGACACGCCCACCATCAGACGACAGATGTGCCTGAGACGCCTTCGGCGATGTTCAACACCAGCCATGGCGTTTATAACCATTCCTCCGGCCTGAGCTTCCCCCAGACCAGCCCTAGTAGCGCCGCCAAACCTTCCCACTCCAACATCCCACCAACTGCGATGGAGCCCCCTTCAGTGGACTACATGTCGAACTCAGTTGCCGATACTTCTGAGCCTCCTTTACATAATTTCCACTACCCCCAGCCACCCTCAACCAACCAGACCACTTCGGGGTTCGCGGAGCACACAACTCTTGCGTTTGGGCAAGGCCAACGTAGAAGTTCGGGAGGACAGGCATCAGCATCAAGACGCAGTCTCCCAACCGGTCAACCTCCTCATGGAAGTGGGACGAACGGTGTCGACTTGGAGACGCAAAGCACTTGGCAATCCATGCCTGGCGCCCCGACTCAACCAACGTCCGCGATTCGGTCCTCCCCTAGACATTCGAGGGCGAAGAAGCCGGCGCCGGTCTCACAGGCATATGACGATGTGCGGCCGCAACACCAAGCTTCGAGCTGGGCGAGTCCGAACCAAACGGTATCTCAAACCGCACAACCTGTGCGCAACTCTCCGTCCCAAACTTCTGCTCAGCCCACTCGTGCCAAATCACGGCAGAGTAATCGGGCCCAAAGCCACACCCCAGTGAACAGCATGTCAGCAGCCCGGCGAGCTCCAACTCAAGGAACCCAGTCTCTTGCAAATAATTCTGGCTATGCATCGGGTGCTACGACAGAGCAGTCCGGCTCGGCTCAGAGCTACAACTACAACCAGTATCAAGGTGGGGACAGTCAAGCCGATACGTCCAACGATCGCGTCGCCTATCAACCATATTCCAACAACCAACCCGCCGCCCAGTCTAACTCATACTCGTCCTTTGACAACTACAACACTCGCGTGCCGAATACCGCATCATCGACCCTGTCGGGGTCGGGGTCGCAGAACGTGGCTTCCTCTTACCCTTCGAACTCGGCGGCAACAACGAGCACTGCACAATGGGGCACTTCGAGTTCAACTCCGCAGGCAAGAAATACCCGCGGCTACAATTCTACCCAGCCGGCCCCAAGCGCTGGCTACAGCTCTTCCAACACCCCGCAGTCACAGTCACTCCAAGGGTTCAGTGTGCGCCCTCAGCCGCAGACCCAAACCAGAGGCTCGTCGACCACATACAACCAACAATTACAACAGCAGCAACAAAGGCAGCAACAGCATGGACAGCAACAGCAGCAGCAGGGCTACAGCGGGTACATAAACCAGCAGCAGCCGCAGCAGCAACAACCCACCACCAGCGGCCAGCAGAACTGGGGCTACGGTTTCGGCGCAGCTAACAACTCGTCGTCTGGCTACAACTCGGCGACAGCAGCTGGTAGTGGCAACAACGCCACCTACCCCGCGGCCAGTGCAGCCTCGCACGGCACCCACGGGCATGCGCATGCCGGTCACGGCCACCAGACTCAGCAGCAGCACCGGTCCATGAACCTGTCGAGCCACACGTACGTAGAGCACGACCAGGCGCTGTATGACCTGCTCAGGAGCAACCCGGCCGGATAGCGTCTGGGGTCGGGTGAAATCTGATTCTGAATCCTCCCCCTTGGGCACGGGGAGTGCCGTTGGTAACCAGGCAGTTCTGACTCCTGGCGGCTGGCCTAGCTCATCTTCGCCGTTGCCCCAAGAAGATGGCAGGGTTTACTTTGCACCCCCGTATTTCAGGCAAGACAGTTGCCGCTGGGAAGGGTATGGAAGGAGCTATTCCGAGTTATCTATGGATTAGACCGCGATATTTTTGGACTGCGCACCACACCACCCTCTTGATCTTATCCCCCAGATAAGCACCGCGAGCTTATCTCACCTGGTGTCGTCGAGAACCAGTTATCGCGGACATCGGAAGCAGTGATACCCAGCCGATCGAGGACGGAAGAGCTGCAAACCAGCCCGTCGTATGATCAGCGATGCGAGCAAGCCGGTTGGGCTGCATGAAGGCCGGCTGGCTGCATGAAGAAGAAAGGCAGCGGTGGACAGTTTTGTTTCGTTCATCTCCACATCACACATGAGTGATAATCAGGAGGCGAGCAGGCAGTGGAAGAGCCTTGAATTGGCATGATGGCAAATACCATAATATTCCTGATGACCAACCAAACCCAGTCTACGGTACCAAGTCGATGCTCAAGTGGTGTTGCTTGCCGTGGTTGTTATGTAAAGGCCCATCCCATCTAGTAAGAAAAGCAGAAAATAAAAGCATCCCGCCAAAAACGCCCTCCAGATCTCAGGTAAAGTAATTTACAAGCTCAAGTCGGATGCCTGCCACAACCAAAACATGTCGGGAGAAAAGCACAAAGATGTGGCCTCCGCCCTTCCCTTGAGCTTTTTGATTTTGCTTTTAGTCGCCGTTCCCCCATCGAATTTGCCCAAGCAGACCCAGAACTCCGCAAACCCTTTATTGCGCCGAAACTGAAGCCTCGGTCTTGGTGTCGACCTTCTTCGCCGGGGGCTCGCCGCCCTGGTCCTCGCGGGACCGCTTGCCGTTGCTGGACTGGATGGTGGGCATCTGCACGCTGCGGAGGGTGTTAGCATAGAGAACGGTGGTTTGTGTGGAAGGTGAGACATACTCGTTGGTGGTCTTCCGGGTGTCCTCGCCCTTCTTCTCGTCACGGCCCCGGTTGTCGCGGCCGCCGCCACGGCCACCGCGGAAGCCACGACCGCCCCGGCCCCGACCCCCCCTGCCGCGGCCGCCCTTGAAGCCGCCGCCGTTCTTCTCGCCGTCCCCGCGCTTCTCCTTCCAGTCGCCGGACTTGCCGTTCCGGTTGTCGCCCCGGCCCCGACCGCGTCCGCCGCGGCCGCCTCCGCGCTCCTTGCCCTCGAAGAAGGTGTTGCGACGGTGTGTGTTGGGCTCGAGGGTGCCGTCCTTGATCTGGCGGTTCTTCTCGTCTAGGTAGTCCTTCTTCTTCATGATCAGGAGGTCATTGCCCTGCCAGGTGGGCTTGGGGTCCAGGTTGACGAAGGCGTCGGCCTCCTCGACGGTCGAGAACTCGACGAAGACGGAGCCCTTGAAGAGGTCCTCGGCGGTGCGGCGGAGCTTGACGTGCTTAACGTGGCCGTAGGTCGAGAAGAAGGCCTCGACGTCGAACTGGGTCGAGGGCTCTTCATCCCCGAAGCCCTTGGCGTAGACGGAGGCGCTCAGGCGCGCCTTTTGGGCCTCGGTGGACGACACGTAGGGCTTCTTGCGCGTGAGGACCTCCTCGCCCTCCTCGCCCGAGACGTTGAGGAAGCTGCTCTCGCGCAGGGCGGCGACGACGGCGGTGTAGGGCTGGAACTGGCGCATGCGCTTGAAGTTGCAGATGGTCTTGAGCGGCATCGGCTTGTTCTCCTCGCCCCCGGTGCTCTCCCACATGAACTTGTCGGTCGGAAGATTGCTGTCGCTGAAGTAAAACTCGACCTGGACGGCGGGGTCAGTTGGGGACGGATCACGAAAGGTTTTGCCTTGCGCATGGGCATGGGGCATGGAGAGTTGCATACCTGACCGCGGATCTTGACGGGATCATCGTTCACGGGCTGGGTGGTCGGGTCGTACTTGCGGTTCTTCTTGAAGTCCTTGTGATCGGCTTGGGTGGTCGTCTGAACGTTTTCGGCCTTCTTCTCGCCGTTCTGGGCCTCCTCCTCCACACCAGTCTTCTTGTCGCTCTCCTCGCCAGTCGCGGCAGCAGGAGCAGTCTCCTCGACAATCTGCGCCTCGGGAGCGGCGGCGGCCACCTCGGGCTGCTCGTTCATGACGGCGTCGCTCATGTCGACAGCGAGTGGCGATGCGCCAGAGGTGTTACGGGTGTGTGTGCGACGGAGGAAAGGAGGTCACGCAATTGATTAGGGGGCAAAGACTCAGTTGCAAAATAAAAAGAGGCGGTCGGTTTGGGCAAGAGCAAAAGTTTTGTGATGGGCAGAAGGGAAGAGGGTCGGGTGCCTGGGGGTCTTTGGTCTCGAGACGAGCTGCACAAATTGTTGGTGGGGTACTCCAAAGTTACTGCGATGAGGTTCCGCGCTGCATCAGAGCAGAGTCACCGGGATGCGCCAGGCGCCGCAAGAGTCACAGCACGCCGCAGGGGAGAAGCACAGGGCTGCCGTATTTGCAGATTTATGACGCAGCAAGAAACGGCGAAACTAATCGCGCCCAAGCGTCACAATCAAGCAACACAATCTTGGAGGCATGACATGGCTACGAGAGGTAGGTACACAGTAGGTTTTGGGTTCGCAATTGGCGCGACTTTGACGGCTCCATCGATAAGCGCGTTGCAGAAAAATCCCCAAGTCGACCCCACGCCCGATGTCAATTGGAGATTTTCTTGACAGAATATGCCACCCCTCACCGCCTGAGCAAGGCTTGGTTGGGTTCTTGAGGATGGCTCCACACTTTCTTCGTAACGTACCGTAATGTATTCGCCTAAATTTCACAGCGAGATCAGCCCCCTGTTCCTCACGTGAGCGAGCGCGCGTCGGGACGGGTTGGCTGGAGGAACGGGGTGTGGGAAACTTTTTCGGCTGATAGCAGGTGTTCGAGCCATCGCGACGCCGCCAATCCAGCCCGATTACCTCCCCATCTCGGTGCCCAGATCCTCGGTGCGTAGTCTGGTGGTCGAGTAGAGCGCAGGGCAGGGCAGGGCCAGCCTTCAGCAAGAGCAGGGGAACATCAATTGGTCGGCAATTGCACACACTCGCCGTGCACTCGACCTGCAACCCCCAACCGCCGGCCGACCGACACATTCCCCCGCCCACCACC
>Ga0247824_10000929_pt1 | contig 15502 bp, 15 predicted proteins | sample 13C_PalmiticAcid_FD_194412 | JGI IMG/M metagenome (GOLD analysis project Ga0247824, IMG submission 194412) | Soil microbial communities from agricultural site in Penn Yan, New York, United States - 13C_PalmiticAcid_Day48 | ecosystem: Environmental > Terrestrial > Soil > Agricultural land... | reverse complement strand
AAGAAGATTGTTGCTTACACCCACGGCCAGCAGAGTGACGACGGCACCGATGCTCGCCAACCCCAAAGGCCGCTTGGCCAGGAGAACAAGCGACCCCAACGGCCCTCGGCTCGCTTCCTCGAGCAGATCCAGATCGGCCAGTTTGCGTGGCGACGTGCGGAAGTGCAGCCACTTGTACTGGCTGATGGATGCGCCGACGGCGAGGGCGGCGGCCGAGTTGGCAGCCGTGGAGAAGATGGCGATGGTGGCCGTGATGCTGAGCCACCCGCCGCGCCATTCGGTCTGCGGCCGGTCTTGGAACGTGAAGAGGATGGCGACAATGCTGGTCATGCACCCAATACTGAACGTGAGGGCGAGCAGCTCGAACCACCACCCGAATGACGAGTTCGACGGCGCCGACGGCGGCGGAGACGGCACGTCTGCGGGGTAGGGGTTCTCATCGCTGTGGACGGCATCCTCAGACCACACAGCGCCAGACTTCATGGTGTTGAACCTTGTCGGCTGGTCGCCCCGGTGCAGGGGATCGGTTTGCAGAGCGTCAACGTCCATGGTCGCGTTCTGAGTTTTGCTGTGCGACGTGGCACAGGAGGGAATATGCCGACGAGGCCGAGGCGGGCGAGGGAATCAGGCCGTTCTTGACTTTTGACGCCCATCTTGCGGATCCCCTGGCCTTGGTGTGCCTATCAGAACTCGAGAATGAGTGTGTTGGTTCCGGCAGTTGGGGGCTGAAAATGTGACATGCAGCTCGCCTGCAGGAAATCCGAATGGCTGAAACTCGCGAAATGCTTCGGATTCATGGGTTCCGTTCTCTGAGATGGCGCTTTGGCTTAGCGCTTCCCAAAGCAGTCTTGCTAAGGTACCTTAAGTCAATTTTGTTGTTACTGCCTTCCGAACAGTCTTCTTGGAGAGGTAGATACCTCTTACCATAGCACTTCGGCTGGCTCGAGCCGATCCCACTCCGCCGAATCCTTCGCTGGTGTGCGGCCCGGCATGCCAGCCCCACATGCCCTGTTGGCGATTGAAGCCGGCGCCTTGCAGTTTGCCAAGACGTGGAGAGTCGAGCCGCAAACCCGGCCCGTTGGGAAGATCTGCGACGCGGCGGTTAGGGTTCCACCACGATGTAGATGAGCAACGGAACTGAGAAACAGAACTTTTAGGAGCAAAACGATGAAGGATAGCACTTTATTATTACCGTCTCAGTCCACCAGGGGAGTACGGCCACGTGGTCCTAAGTTGTTTCCCTGCTCGGGGATCCGGCACTTTCCACAACGTCCTCCTCGGCCTCATCCTCACCATCCTCCGGGGCCGTTTCGTACGCTTCCGAATCTTCTTGCGCGTCCGCGAAGTCCTCATCCTCAACTGTGGCGGCATTTTGGTGCCCGTCAGCCGGCAACAATGGCTGTCCTCTGTCTAGTATCTGAGTCCCGTCACCTTGGATGCTGATCGGGGCGCCTGTGTTCGTCATCTCCATGGCTGTTGCAAGATCTTGCGCAATCCTGTCCAGAGCGAGCATCGGGGCCGAAGCCACTGCCGGAGTCTGGATCTTGACCACGTTTTGGATGTCGTGCAGCTTTGAAGGACCGAACTTCAGCCTACGCTTCGGTAAGTACGGTTTTCTCAGAAGTCTCATGGAGATGCTGGTTCTGAGGCAAATGTGGTCGACATCTCTGTACTCGACGGCGAAGGCGACGTGGCAGGTTGTGCTAAAGTCCTTCAAGTCCAAAAACTCGCGGCGTCTCAACTCCCAGCTTACAGTGTCATACAAATGTTCGTTCCCGATGCGGTGATGTGGCCCTCGAAGTGGAGCTGCGCCGGCGACGCTTTGACGATTCTTTCTGCGCTGTCGCCTGTCCCGACGACCCCGAACCCCAAGATCTTGAGTCCCGGATCCATGGCGGGCGGAATTTGCCTCGCGGTCGGTCTCACTAGGATCTGCTTTGGCCCGTAGTAATCGGTCAATCTAACGCGACCGGTCGATGGCTCTTTCGGTTCCACACGATCTGAAACCATGAAGCTGACGTTACAGCTCTTAAGCTTGGTGTGTGCTGGCTTGCGAATCTCAATGTCCATGTATATCAGAACCGCAGGGATCTCGCGCTCCCCTAGAACACCCCATCGCAGTTCTGGGATCCGCAGCGAGGAGGTTATTTGCATGCTTCCTTCGTTGCATTGTGCTGTTTTGACTGCGCCAGACATGGATTCGATGGAGTGCACATCAGACTGTAGACCATATCGAAGCGTGACTATTGAAATCGGTGTTGGGAGCGGTTGCTGCGTTGTTTCCGGGTGTTCTCGGAGCTTGCCCTGTGAGGCTTCGTTTTCCGAAGCTCGCTGGTCGTGTGGATTACCAAAACCGGAACGGTTCGTGAGTTGGGCGAGGAAGGAGGCAGCAATGATAGCGACTCTCCACCTATCACGGGTCAGTTTCCTGGTTTTTGTTCATAAAAGACCTTCCTCGGTCCCGCCTGGTCCCTACCTTCGACGGTACTCCATCTGCCTCAGAAGCAACGAGACGTCTTTAACCCCTTTTTGAAGCCTGATGAAAAGTTCCATCATCGGGTCTTTTAGTTGGGTGATTGCGTCGAGTGGGCGACGTTGACGCGCAAACGCCGGAATGTGGCTGTAATCCACCTCGTGCATCAAGACCAAGACCTCGTCGTCCCCGCTATCACACACCAATTCAGGGATATCAACCGCCGATTCCTCGGTATCAAAGTTGCCGTCGCGCGACAGAAAGTCCTTCATGCTAAAATGCTGGAGGGATACAATATTAAAGTCGAGGGGCGGCAAGGACTTCAAGCCATCCTGGATCGTCCCTCGAAGCCTTGGAACGTACAACTCCGTTTTCTCTTCCGAGTTTTTCAGGCTGTCATCATTCGAACCCAGGGAGGACCGCACGCTCCGTTCGGGAAGAGACTCAAGCGCGAGCGAAAGAAGATGATTGGCAATGTGGGGGACGAGAGGACCTCGTTCCGTGGATGGTTCGAGGGATGCAGGACATCGCATCGGACAATCGTCAAACAAGCTGGCTTGGGCTGCCGGGCGATAGGATCCCTTGACGATGGTGTCGACCCGAGATTTTGGGTACATTCCGTCGTGTTCGTCCTCGAGATGCTGCCGGAAGGCATCCTCGGTGCCGAGTATGACCACAGTGGTGTGCGGCCTCATTCGGCAGACCCATGATCCAGGTGCGTGAAATGCTTTGATATGACTGACCCATTGGCTTTCACTGGGGAACATCTTCAGCAACGTTTGACATTCTGGGTAGAAGCAATGATAAGGCTCAAGGTCCTTTTTCAGATGCTTCCTGTTGGACGGTTAGCAGAATGTAAATGGTACGCTTTTGCTGCGGGGGTGGAGACGGACCTCCATTTGCTCTTGCTGCTCATCTCGGCTCGATCGAGCAGATCAAAACAATAAGGGCAACGGACTTGATCGTTGCCGGCGTCGTTGCTAGCAGCATTTCCCACGAGTCGTGGTGGATCAGGCCAATCCATGAAAACACCAGCAACCACTGACCGGACGCTGACGGAAACAGCCGTCGACTGGCTGATTGACTTGGGCGCCTCAAACTTTGCGCTCTGAAACGATTGCTTTGACAAGGCGAAGCTCTCTGGGACATTGAGTTGCTCAGTTGATCCACGGTGCATGTCCGTGTCAGCCGGAAGAGCCACTCCTTTGCCTTTATCCTCCCGAGTACCAGTTGACCCTGTTCCCGTCATCACGGTTTGCTGTGCCCCTGTTGCGAGATTAGGCACGCTGGCCATCGCTCTCCTCTGTCGTTTCTCGTAGTGGCGTTTCCAGTCTCTGAATCGCCTCATGCGAAACGAAATAGCAGAGCTGAGGATGTGCTGGAGAGACTCGGAACTGTCTGGAAATCGAAACGCAACAATCTTTTCGGCCCATAATTCATCACTGGCGCCTTGATCGATGCCGTTCTTTGTGTCCCTCCTTCTTGCGGCCGCAACGTTATACTCGTCCGCGGTTGCTCTTTTGATGGCAATCGACAACTTTTTCAGCTGGCTTACGAGCCCATGAACTGCTAGCAGTGCCTCGTCTGAGAGGCCCGCCGCGATCTCTCGCGGGGTAGGAATGCATTGCCCGGGAGGTCTGCCTTCGTCGGGGTGGGAAGGGAGCCCAGTTTCGTGTAAAGTCTCGCTGGACTGATCAAAGATGCGACTCGCTGACTCTTGTGAGCATTGAATTCGATGATTCTTTTCAGAGAGACAGAGTTGCATGTACCGTAATCCAAATTCACCCGGATGGCTCTGAGAAGAAGAACCACCATTTCCCTCGTGCTGTGACTGTTCCGGAGAGAGTGATCGAGGGATGACGAGAAGGAGGGATCGAGACAGGACCCAGTATTGATAGCCCAAACGTCGAACCGACCCGCTTCCTCTTCCACCCCTTGTTGAGAAGCTTTCGAGAGATGCGGGCAGGTCCTGCAAGAAGAGAACGAACCCAGGCAGAGAAGATATGCATTGTACACTACAATCTCGTCTGCATCGCCGGCACCTTCTTCCGAATTTGCGACAGACATTGTCGCTCTCGCGGCCATGTATGGCCAAGGCGCAGTATTTGTGGTTCAGCGTGGCGGAGATGGGCAGCGCTGGCAGCAGACTGTACCAACTTTGAGCTGTGAAGCGCACATGCTCTGGGCGGAAGCCCAAATTCCCACAAACCGTTCGCTCACCAGGGCAGCTGACCAACCTGGTAGCTGCAACAGAACGTCAACATATCCCGCAAGTGAGGGGGTAGGCTTCAGCTCAACGTGCACGTGCATGATGCAGGAAGCCATCCGCCACTGGTAGTGTCCAACGAACCCCTCCAAGAGCCTGGCACGCAGCCGTCGGCAATTTGTCTTGCCGAAGCAGCCGCCGGTGGTAGGAGCGCTCACCTCTGGACTGATGGGCCGCCGAATCTTGCGCAACCCAACCCGAACGAAGCGCTTATCGGGATCGGAACCTCCCACACCACTAACCCGTCTCTGCAGCAAACTACCTACCTACCAACCTAACTCAGCTGCTACTCGATAGCGAAGCGCTCTTAGACTCGACAATTCGTGTCCTCCAGCCGCGTTTAGCAGGTTCTACAAGGTCCGATGTCGTTCAAACGATGGACGGGCTGCCTTCTTTGTTCTCAGCGTTGAAAAGTACTCTTTGGTCAGTGGAGAAGGCCATCCCGCCTGTTGACGACCTGGCAAGGGAGATTGGCAAGAACGTCACGGACGAGCGCCGGACCGTCGCATCACTCTTCACGACTGTTCTGGACCGCTGGCTTGTCTCCTTGCCCAACGCGGAGGACCCGAAACCGACTTCAGCGGGTGTTGAGGATGAGGCTGAGGAGCACTATAGATGCGACGACGATATCCGAGACTCGCTTAAGGAATTCCACGACTCGATCCAGAGAGTATGGCCCGACAGTTGCGAAGTCCCTCATAAACTGATGCTCAAACTTGCGCCCCGCCGACTGTACGAGCGGGAAGGACGCCAGAAGGTGCTCGCCCTTGACACATTGTCCTCGGGCCATGACCAACATTGGGGAAGGATCGTTTTCACTCTGCGGCACGTACCAGGACACTGTGAGGTACCAGTGTGCACCGAACTCGCCCCTCTGCCGGCGCGGGGATCTGGTCGGAGGGTCGCGTTTGCCGGGGAAACCCTTGACGACAGCGACGATTCTCTTGATGAAGTCGACGACTACACTGCGCAGGCCCCGCGCAAAGTCGAGGGTGCTTCCCACAAAACTAAACCTGACCGTGAAGATCTTTGTTCTCTCATTGAGAGATCGGGGCAGAGAGTATGTTTACGCGTTGACATCAAATCTCTCAAATCATCAGAGCCCAGAGGCGAGAAAGGAATACGCACATCGAAGCCAACAGTGGCATTGAGAGACATTCTCACACCCTTGAAAATGGCAGGGTGCGACCACGAAAAGTCCCGACAACTTCTGCTGACGCCAGGACAAAAGGCGGAGCTGGGCCTCGTGCTGGCCTGCAGCCTCCTGCAGCTCTGCCGAGGCGGATGGGGTCAAGGGGCTCGGGAGAGCGCCTGGCTGCGCAGGGATTGGACGACGGATGGCATCTGTTTCCTTCCGGGCTTTGGGAACAAGCTCAATACCGGCTCTCCATACTTACCCCTGCGGTTGGAGTCTTGCAGCGAGGAAGGCGAATTCGACTACTATGCCTCCAGTGTGGTCGCGCTCGCGACGACGTTGGTCCAGCTCCAGGATGACGAGGTGATACAAGAACTCGACTCCATCTTCCAGGAGCTCGTCGAGGACGGCCAACTGACGCCTACCACCAAATACTGCGCCCTTCTTGAGCTCCTCGAAATGGACGTCTTCACCTCCTGCGTCGATGAGAGGTGCCAAGCAGCTATCAAGGCATGCCTCACCGGAGAGTTCGCCAACAGCATCGGTTTAGAGGACGAAGCCTTCACTGAAAACCTCTTTTACACCATGGTGGTCAGGCCGCTGGCAGAATATCACCATCTGATGCAACAATCCGCGACCCGCAGCGGTTTCGCTCAGAAGCTGTCAGAGACCGCAGGCCGATGGGATAACGCTCACAAGAGCGGTCTCCCAACTCAAGATGCCAAAGCAGTCCGAGTCCCTTCCCATGAGCCTGTGCACTCGGTCCACGCGGAGGTAGATAGCGCAACCCTCGGCGACATCTTCCCGATCCAGGATGCTGCATTCCAAACCGGCTGGCACGCTCGGCCCGCTGACTGGCTAAACGACCTCAAGAAGGTCTCTGGGGCCACCGCCCGGATCCAGAGGAAGGGGGTTAGCCTACCCAGACCCGTTCGGGTGGCCATCCTCGACACGGGTGTGGACCTCAGCCGGCCTTTCTTCCAGGAAGGAGTGAGGCGGGCGAACATCAAAGGACTGGCGGATTTCCTTCCAGACAGCAAGTCGGCGGAGACTGCGGCCGACACGTTTGGCCATGGCAGTCTGATGGCGCAGCTCCTCATGGAGGTGGCGCCGATGGCCGAGGTTTATATCGCTCGTGTGGCCAAGGACACAAATTCGCTGGCAAGAAGTAGCCAGCAAATCGTTCAGGTCAGGCTCGTCCCTTTCGCACCGCCCTTTCCATGTCCCACTCGCTGATTGACGAGTAAACACAGGCAGTCCAATGGGCGGACCAGCAAGACGTCGACATCATCTCCATGTCCTTCGGCTTTGCCGAGTACGACTTGTCCATCGCCAAGGCCATCGAGGCTGTGCACGCTCGGCGTGGAGGGTCCGTCATCTTCGTCGCCAGCGCCGGCAACTCGCTGTATGAGCCCGAGAAGTTCCCCGCCCGGCATCCGTTCGTCATCCCCATCTATGCCACCGACCGGTACGGGACCTTTGCCAAGTCGAACCCATCACTCAGAAGCGAAGCGGGCCTCGTCTTTGGGACCTACGGAGACCAGCTCCCCAGCCGCTTCGTCGACGACTACGGAAAGATCTGTCAGCCAGGGTCCTCGGTTGCGACGGCTATCGCGGCGGCCATCGCGGCGGCCATCGCGGCTAACATGCTGACGTACATCGAGTCGCTTCCCCTGGTCAAGCTCGCGGTTCTTGACGACGAGGTGGAGATGGAGCAAGAAATGGAGAGACGGCGAGAGAGGCTGCTGAGCTTGCAGAAGGTGAGGACAAAGGACGGCATGTCGGGTTTGTTCAACCGGATGGCCCCAGACAAGACCCATCCGAGGCAGAGATGGATTTGTCCCGTCTGGTTTTGGCACGATCGGCCGCACGACGCTCAACGGGAGACGGCGTTGCTCGAGGTTGCGAGTGACGTGCGCACTGTTGTCTCGCTGCGCAATTGATGGAAGGTTCACGTCGCATGTCCTCTGCTCGGTGCTTGTTCTCTCAGGACTGAACACTTGTCCATCGTCTCGACTCGTTTCAGATCGACAAACCTGACAGCAAGCTATCCATGAGGCAAATACTTGGCCGTCCCTACCCGCCGAGGTGATGTATCCTGCTGTCATCACCGTCCAATCGATCCCCTGGCTGACCTTGCGGGTGAAGGGAGCCGACAGCGTGCCATCCCAGCACAGAAATAAGTGGGTTCGTTCCCCAACCCTTCCCCCGCGCGCGTCCCAGTCCCAGCCCCAGTCGGGCGGTCAGGCCAATCTGGAAGGTGTGGACGGCGAAATACAGACGGCCGGCGCCTTGGCGGGTTCCAGCAAGAGCATTAAATGCCGGGTTCAGTGCAACCCAGGAGAGAACGATCTAGACTCTCAGCAACCAGTTGCTTCTAGACCTCTACTTTGTCTCGTTGCAAAAGAGCTTGTGGGGAACTGTCATTTCGAACTCTGGGGTTAAGGTTAACTCGCAAGGCCCTGATGCCTCGCCGGTACTTGGGAAACTCTGGGGAAGCTGGGTCAACAAAACGGAGGAAGCTAATTTAGGGGGTTGAAGTGGAGGAAGACCAGGATGCTTCAGCTGCGGCGCAAGGCGGCGCCACCCATTGCTTGCCATACCCACTCTGACCGAGTGGTGTTTGTCTGGAATCGGAAGGTGAGTGAAAATGCGTCTGGGGAAACGACTGCGATGCGTTGACTAAGACTTCCAGGACTCAAGGGATCATCAAAATGAGGGAGTTTAATGGAGCCTCATGCGAAACGATGTGGAGGTCATCCTGGTTGTCTTGGCCTCCGTGGTTGTGGACCTCCGTGACGTAGACGAGTCATGGAATGATTTTGAAATCTCGATTGGTTCTGTGGGCAACAGGCTTTTAAGGAGGACGACTGCTCGCCGACAGGGTGTAACCCTTACGATCGTTGCAACTCATGTAACAGGTGAGCGACCGCAATACGGCCGTGAAACAGTCCCTCGAGTCTCCCAGCTCTCCATATGTTGTGGTGAGCCTTTCGTTGATCGAACAAGGCCAAGAAGTTGCGGCATTGCCGGAACGTCGACTCCGCCACCATCATGGGCCTCACGGGTCTTGGACACGCCATTACTCAATGAGAGACAGCTGAGAGTGGATTCGACCGCGGTTAGCCGGTCATCGGTGAGCCCCGGGCTGGACGGGGTGTCCCCGAGGGCCTGGCCGGGTTCCAGTCTCGTAAAAGCTCCACCAGAGTCTCCAGCCTCGGTGAGGCAAGTGGCGATCGTGCACATTCCGAGCGAGACCGAGCTGATCGAACACGGTGCAATTGTCCTGTACCCCAGACGGGACCGCGCCGCGACTCCACGGCTCCACGAGCTCACGATGCTCGACTCATGTCGGTCTGCCTGGTTGCTCCCTGTCCACATGTCCCATTTCTCCGATCGCGGACGATCGCGGCGAAAAACTGCCGTTGTTCGTTCCTGGGTGGAATGAGATGAACCAGTTCCCTTAAATTGGAGCTTCCCCTGGCCACGAGTTCCCCGGATTTTGTCTCAGTTCGACATCGACAACTTCCTCACTTTCCTTTCAGCCTCCAAAAGCTTGGCTTGTTAGCGCCCGGCGTGGCATCACTAGGCCACGAGCTCCTTTGGCGCTTTGGGATTTGACCTTTCCTAACTCAAATCCCCCAACTTTCATTTGACGGGACCCACTCATTAAGGAACCCGTCTCGATGGCGTCCAACGCCCCCGTCACTGGAGTCGCTCCAGATGCCTTCTCGGAGAAGAAGAGGGACGATTCGCAGAACAACCTCGAAACCGGCAGCATTGAACCCGCCCCTGTCGTGTATACCCAGGACGACGATGAAAAAGATGGCTCCGTGGAAATCAACTACCATACCCTCAACTGGTGGTATGTTCACCCGACAATTCGCCCCGCTGCAGAACATTGACGCTGACGGTTCATCGACAGGCAAGCCGGAGTGGTCATGATCGCTGAGACCGTGTCACTGGGTATCCTATCGCTCCCTGCCGTCGTGGCGAACCTGGGGTTGGCTCCCGGCATTGTTCTCTTGGTCTTCATGGGCGCCATGTCGACATACTCAGGCCTCGTCATGGGCGAGTTCCGGAAACAGCACCCCTGGGTTCAGAGCTTCGGCGACGCTGGCGAGGTCATGGGCAGGTCCATCGGCATGGGGAAGGTGTTCCAGGAGGTCTTTGGCTGGGCGCAGACGCTCTTCCAGATCTTCGTCATGGGCAGCCATCTCCTGACCTGGACCATCTGCCTCAACACCCTGACTGACAGCTCCACGTGCACCATTGTGTGGGGTGTCGTCGGCCTGGCGGTCTTTTGGCTGCTCAACACGCCCCGCACCCTGCGAGCGGCTGGCTACTACTCGTTCGTCTCGTTCGCGTCCATCTTCACGGCCGTCCTCATCACCATGATCGACGTCGGCATCGAAAAGCCCATCGGCACCACCAGCATCGAGGTATCCCGCACCATCGGCTTCACGTCCGCCTTCCTGTCCGTCACCAACATCGCCGTCGCCTTCAGCGGCCACTCGTGCTTCTTCAGCGTCATGTCCGAGCTCAAGCAGCCCAACGACTGGCCCAAGGCCCTGATGCTGCTGCAGACCTGCGACACGATCCTCTACATCGTCGTCTCGGTCGTCATCTACGTCTACGTCGGCCAGGACGTGCCCTCGCCCGCCCTCTCGGCCGCCGGCTCCCACGTCGTCAGGAAGGTCATCTGGGGCATCGCCATCCCGACCATCGTCATCGCGGGCGTCATCTACGGCCACGTCGCGGCCAAGTACATCTTTGTGCGCGTCTTTGCCGGCACCAAGCACGTGGCCAAGCGCACCACCGTCGGCCTGCTCGGCTGGCTCGGCATCACGGCCTCCATCTGGGTCATCGCCTGGGTCATCGCCCAGTCCATCCCCGTCTTCAGCAACCTGCTCGGCCTGGTGTGCGCCCTGTTCGCCAGCTGGTTCACGTACGGCATCCCCGGCTCGCTGTGGCTGTGGATGAACTACGGCGAGTGGTTCAGCACCCCCAAGAAGTCGCTGCAGTTTGCTGCCAACGCCACGTTGATGCTCGTGGGCCTGCTGCTGTGCGCGCTGGGCCTGTGGTGCTCTGGGGAGGCGATCGCGCAGGACAAGGGGACGACTCCGTGGTCGTGCAAGTCCAATGCTTAGTTTGATACCCGTTTTGATGCTTTTGCAATGATACTTTTCGATTCCTGTTCTATACTTCTGCTTCTTCTGCGTGATGTGCAACTCCACATTGATACTTGCATGTCCAGTCACGACGACGTACCCGCAGTGAAAGAACTCGAATTTGCGGCGGGCTGTGTTCCGTTCACCCCTTTGGCAACCTCCAAGGGTGCGTTGGCCGTCTTCAATCTGTCTTAAGACCATCTGCGCTGCATGGAGGTACTTGAAACATCATCTGACTGCGTTTGTCTTGACAGCCCTCCACAGCAAACCAAGCACTGGAATCTTACTAACTCCCTTGAGTCCAGCCTCCCTTGGCTTCGTCAGAGTGTTGCCGGTCGGAGAGCAACCAGTAGCCCGCAACTTCAACAGGACGGTGGCACCCCTCAAGGCCATACTACCCGGCTGATGTCGGTTTTGCTCCAGTAGCCCTTCCCCCCTTTCTGCCAGATCTTGGACCTCTCGCGAAATGACTCCCTCATCTCCTCGTACTCAGCCTCGGTGTAGTCACGCCGTTCCCCTGGGTCGTCGCCAAACCCGCACTGCTGCTTTCGCAGGCGATCCCCGTCCCAGAACACGTAACCGCGCTCGCGCAGCCAGGCGCTATCGCTGAGCATGCACGCGTCCGCGGGCCAACGTTCGGAATTGGCCTCGCGCCACGCTTCATAGGGGCCCCGATCCGTCTCGTCCTCGGTCTCGTCGCCGTGGCGCTTCGCGATGGAGTGCAGCTCGGAATCAGAATATTCCCCCAGCCTTCTGTCGTCGGTTTCGTCGTCGTCAATCACGTCCCATAGGGCCTCGGGCAAGCTGATTTCGCTCTCGCTGACGCCCGAGGTGGCGTCTAGCATCCGATGTTTGGCATCATGAGAGTCGGCGATCGTCAATTTGTAGACGAACTCGACGCCGTGAGACAGCTGCAGTTGGGTGCTGTTAGCAAAGGCGTTGCGATGATGGTATATGGAAGCACTAACCCAGCCTTGCCTCCAGCGATTGTCCGCCCCGGTTTCGAGGTAATCGATTTCCATCTCCCCAAAGTCGACATCATGGGCGACGACATCGAAAGAAGCTGTGAGAAGGCGTCAACAAACCGTGCCGACCCTTGACGCACGTAGTTGGCCTACTCACCTCGGGCGAACCTTTCCTCCAAGTACTCGTACACGGACGCGAGCTGCTCATTCTCCCAGGGGGGGTGCCTCGAAAAGAACCAGGGTTGCATCTTATCGTCGAAACCGCCGTCCCGAAAAACGCTATAGAACAGCTCGACCCGATAAAACGCGCGACAAAAGCGAAAGTACTCGGTGGGCGACAAGACGGTGCCCGACGTCCCACTGGGAATGAGCTCCTGGGCGCGGGTTGCAAAACCGGTTGCCAAAGCGTGGATCGCGTCGTGGGTGCAGCTCATGATCCGCAGCACGGGCGGAGGCAAGGCGTGCATCCGGGCCGCGAGGCGGGGGGGAGAGCGGTAGAGCTCGTCGAGCAAGCCGAGGGCGGAGCTGTCGACGAGGGGACGCGGCAGGCGCGATGCCTCCATCACGGCGACGGCATGTGGGAGGAGGGCCGGTGTGATTTGACGACAGAGGATCGAGGCTTCCACGCCATGGCTCTCCTTGAACGACGTGTAGAAATGGCGGCAAGCGAGCAGGGCCGGAGAGAGATACCGGAGATGGTCGAGGTTTCCCAAAACCATGGCCACAATCTCACAAGGGAGTTCTGTGATGGACACCATGGCATGGCATACGAGAATGCGGTCTTGTCGCAGGCGATCGTGGGGTTGTGAAGTGTCCATCATGAAGTCGCCAGGCTGTGAAATGGAAATGAGGGGGCGTGGGGGCCAAGGTGGCCCATGGCGACGCGCAGAAATACCTTACGCGAGGAGCCAACAGCAACATCAAGCGGTCGGCTGAACATCTCTGAGGTTGATTCACGGTGCACCAAACGGCCGGACTCCAACTCCAGCGTTGCTGATTATATTGTCCATCCACCTTCAGCGGATTTACAAATTTCCCCATCCTCTTCAGGCACCCGTCTCCTTCCGTAGACTTCTCTCCATGAAACGAGCGTGAGTCGAGGACACGAATACCGCACAACTGTTGGCCTTGCTGCCTCGAAGTCCTGCCGAAACATGAGCAACTGAACGACAAGAATCAACAAGACTTAGAGAATGTACCGCCTGTTGTCTCCTGCATGACGCGGATATTTGGCCAAGACGAACACCTGATGAGTCGTAAAAGTTGAGACTCACGCCTGGCAGTGACTTCTGAGAGATTCTGCCACTACATGAAAAAGAACTTGCCAAACACTGGCGAAACTTGCGGGAGCTGAGCTCTTCTCGCCCGACAACCGGAATCCTTTCGATGAGTGCCTTCGGCAGCCAGGAACACGTTGGAGCTTGAAGCTGATCGGCACGAGCCCGCGGCATTCCAGGCTGAGACCGTTGGAGATAACCAGGGCACTAATGTCTGCGTCTCAGTCGTGTCACCAACAGTTTCCAGGCAGGATGTTTGTTTTTGGGTCTCTTGATGCAGTAACCAACTCCATGTTCTTCATTGAGCGTGTTTCGTGGTTTTCCAGATGCAATCTCTTTGATTCCATCATCTTTGCTTGCCACCTTGGTTACGATTGGATCCGATGTCGAACTCCCAATCAGGCACTCGAGATCATAGAAAGACGGCCTGCGACCACCTAGGGAACCGGTTGCCATGAGGTAATGAAACGACATTGACCATGCGCTGATGGTTTAACCCCTTTGCAGTCTCAAGGAGAGAAGGACACAAAAAAACCCTGTCAGCCCTGTCAGCTGAACATGTCAAGAGGAAGCATAGCCATCAGTCTCGGACGAATCAGACGCCATCTTCGTTGATCTACAGTGGCGGCGGTGAGTTCCCTCCCTCAGCCGACGTCACATCAAATGAGACACCTTTGCAGATCACTACTGGGAACGGCCCGAAAGGGGTAAAAGGGGTCCAGAGTCCCAGTCCTCCGGTACAACATCACGCCGCAGGACGCATCTGACATCGCGGATAGTGTTATTTTAAGCAACACCTGCCTGCATTGGCCGAGAATACGAGAACCACCAAGTCATCCTACACAATCCTTTCCAAGTCGTCGGCACCGCCTTCCGGGCCCGCCGGCGATGAGGTGTTCAGGATACGTCACAGTATCGCAGCAGTATAAGTAAATGATAAGAAACCGCATGATATTCATATGAAACTCATCGAATACCAATACCAACCGAAACATACAACATTTTCAAGACCCACCACTGAACCACAAACATGCAGACCTTCTCCTCGACAGTCCTTCTTCTCGCGGGCTTGGTAACCGCCAGTCCCCTCCAGCATGCAACCCGGCAATCCGCGGGGCCGTACGACATCACAAACTTGAGCGCTAGCAAGGTGCACCTGAGCGGATACTGCAAGTGAGTCTCCAACTCAACCATCCATTTTTAGGTTCCCGGGCTTTCACTGACAAACCCCTTACTTCAGCTATGCGTTTGACGTGTCAGCTCCGGGCCTCTCTACACCCGCGCACTGCACTGCGTACCTCGATGCGGGTTTCTCTGGCGCGACGTGGCTGGCGTACGTGTATGAGGGCGCGGGCAACTGCGACAACGACGCGGTCACCTGGACGTTCTACCAACCTACTACCGAAGGCAGTGGCGCGACCTTCAATGTCACTGTCGACGGGGTGAAGGGCACGTATGCGGTGCCCGCAGGGGATATCACGGTGCGCTTGAACGACGAGCCGAATCCGTTTGACAATGATGTGGCGTACTCTGGGCCGAAGGCGTTTCAGATTACCAACTTTGCAGAATGATTGGAAGCGTCGGGGTTTTCTTCAAGGAGACGACATGTCGGGTTAGAGAAAGGTTCTACGAGGGTACACATGCAATCCAATGTGACTTACTGAGATGAAACATTAACGCGGACACAAAAAAACCTCTATTCTCTTCTAGTCCACAACCCCACCATGCTCTATCCCAAAGCCCCCTCAACTCCCAACAGTACAGCTCCCACATAAGCCGTTCAACAGCCCCTCTCGACCACACCACCACCCACATCCGCACCCCTTGCACACCACCCCTTTACTCCTTCCCCGCCCTCTCTCCCACATCCAACCTCTTAATCACCCTCGCCGGATTCCCCGCAACCACCACAAAGTCCTCCACATCCTTGGTGACCACGCTCCCCGCGCCAACCGTCACACCACGACCGATGGTCACGCCGGGGCAGACGACCACGCTCCCGCCGAACCAGCAGTCCTCGCCGATGGTGATGGGTTTGCCGGCCTCGGGCCCGCTGAGACCGTTGCGCACGAAGGGGTCCGTCGGGTGCGTCGCGGCGTAGAAGCTGCAGTTGGGCCCGATGAGGGTGCGCGCGCCGATGGTGACGAGGCAGGTGTCGAGGATGGTGCAGTTGGAGTTGATGTAGACTTGGGGGGCGATTCTGGAAGTAGGGGGT
>Ga0247824_10000928_pt1 | contig 15516 bp, 14 predicted proteins | sample 13C_PalmiticAcid_FD_194412 | JGI IMG/M metagenome (GOLD analysis project Ga0247824, IMG submission 194412) | Soil microbial communities from agricultural site in Penn Yan, New York, United States - 13C_PalmiticAcid_Day48 | ecosystem: Environmental > Terrestrial > Soil > Agricultural land... | reverse complement strand
TTTCACATTATCCGGTTTTTTAATATTGACCACACCATCATGTCCAGTGTTTCCAGATTGTGTGCGATGATGACCGACAACAGGATTGCATAGGTTGTTCTGTGCCTCTAGACCACTCGTCGTTGTCGTTGTCGTTCGAAAGACTAGAACAGTGTACTCTACTGCACGGATAGCGGTGTGATAAAAGTCCTGTTCGGCTGCGAAGGAAGGTTGCTTGCACTGACAGAACTGCTATCTTGATTGGTGTTTGGCGGATGGAACAAATAGGGACGTACGCGGTGCTGGTGCGAAGCACGTACACGAAGAGCTTTCGCTTTCTCCCTCGTTTTTTCACGCCTCTTCTTTTCACACTTCCTCCCTTCTCAAGTCGTCTCCCTCCCTCCCTTCCTCCCTCCATTGCACCCTCACATCACGACGTAGGAGTAGGCACAATCTAGAAGCTGGATCTTGTCGGTACGGGATCGACTCGGTTGGAAGCAGGAGTGAGCAAGAAACACCTCGATGGGAATCCTGCAACACAAGTTGGAGACAAGAATCGGCTGAACAAACCACCACTCTTACTCTTCCTCCTCATTCTTCTCACTCGAAGCATCCACCAGGACGTGCGGGAAGCCTAGTGGGATGTGTTGATCCACCATCCACTCTGCTTACGAAAAGCAACTCAGAGACTATGCTTTTTCTTTAGTCCGAGTTCTTGGAGAGGAACAAAGCACAACCCTGGGGGAGGAGGGGTGTCACCATGGACGGCAAGAACTACGAATCGGGATTTCGAATTCAATGTTCGGATCAAAGGAGGCACGACTACGTTAGCAAGGAAGTGTTTTTCGGATCGTGGTCAGCTGGCGATAGTTTGACGCAAAGCAGGCTTAGACAGCAAGGGCTTCAAATGGGCTCTGGTCTGGCTTGATGGGTCAATTCAGAGACTGGGGTTGTTCATCGATCAAGGAAGGGGACAACAACAAAAAACGGGAACCAATTGGAATGGTTTGCTTCTAGACACCTAGAGTATACCAATGGACCGATGCACAGAAAGGGAGGCTATGTATCCACGATGCGATCGTTTTGAACATGCTACTCTGAAGACAGGAAAGGGAGGGGGAATCGAGGAGCGGGAGAACTCATAGCTTTGCTTCCTCTTCCACAGGCTGGCACAGCAGTTTACTCATTCGATATTGCAGTTTGACCCGGAAGTGAGCAACGCTTAATAAAATTGGCTGTTTGTAAGATGTGACCATGGGATGTCCCTTCTCTGAGAAAAGCCATACATCTTGCAATAGTCGACTTTAACCTCCTCTCGTATTAATGCGATGCTGTAAGCTCGAGGCGAGGCCCATTCTCCATTGTCGAAGTGCATGGGACCAGAGGGGTCTATGGCGAATCAGGGGTTGTGCAGTGGAGAGCCAGCCATCAAATTTTTAGATTTTCCTCAATTCCATCTTTCCTTCCTCCCATCCACACAAACACACACTTGTTCTCGCACAGACAGTCGCAAACCCCTTTGCACACACAACTCTCAGCCAAGGGATAAAGACAAAAGGGAGACCCACACAGCCTTCCGGAACTACGTCCCAACTATCAAAGGTGAGGATCCACACTCAATATTATGAAGCAGTTATTGACATGTCTAGCTTGATTCGAATGAAATACACCGTTGCTAATCCCCCTTAACCCAGGGTACAGCCATTTTCAGGGACAACCAGCAGCCGCTCTTACTGTGCGAATATCGATCTTCATTCTCTTTCAGTACAGGTATATAACGCCATACCGCTATCTATTCATGACATTGGCACATAGACCGCTCAAACAACAAGTGGTACTGACCCTTACATCCACCATCCTATTCCATCTTTAGAGAAGGAAAAACATGGTGTTCGCTGGTCCGAGAGGGTCTCTCTCATCGCAGCAGACATTGGAACTCGCCAACATCTACTTGGAAGGCGCTTTCAATACAATCGATTCCGACATTGCCTTGGTGCTTTGTCATGATACTGAGGTTTCGTTGTCTCAAGCAAAGAAATCTGCCAAGCACGACAAGAATCCAACAGTGACCGGAGAAATCGCTACTGCCTACATTGGCTTGGGGAAATTGCTTGAAAGCCTTCATCAAGTAAGTGGAGCACAAGCCAACTTTAAGAAAGCAGAGAAACTTGGGTAATCTTGGGACCTATCAATATTCATGGAACGCAAAGCGCACACGCAAAAGCACGCATCACACTGCCCGCCCTTTGACATCCTTGTGCTGACTTTTTTCTTGTATGGTGATCACGGATTAGAGGGAACGTCCATGATCTGGCTCGGCCCGTGGACACCTATCGTCCCAGTAACATCAAAGGGACACTGCATTCTACTGAAGGATCCCAGACTATGGACTCGGCGAAATCGTCCTCGCTTATCCAGCGACAGAACAGCAAATTGACCGTGGTTGCTTCGACGTTCCCCGCTGATATCTTTGCTGAGAACATTACTCCACCCATCGTCGAGATGAAATTTCCTGAACCAGACCAGCGCCTCAACAACACGCCGCAGTTGGTTTGTTGCCTTGGATTATTGAAGGTGGCTCTTTTGCCAGGCACCAAATTGGAACCAACAGCTCTCAAGTGGATGCAAGTCGTCGAGAAGGATACGGTAGAGCGGGAACGACTCCATGGCATTGCCACAGATGTGATCAGAGCATTCAAGCAGGAAGCGATCAAGGATGCAAAGGCTGTTGCCGAGGTGGTATGCCTCGCACCTATCCTTGACAAGGAAGCGTTCCATGATCTACTCCGAGAGTTCTACTCTGGAATCGATGCTTCAGGCCTACTGGATTTCCAACAACTCGAGGGACTCGCTCAATTGATCCAAGGTGCCGATCAAGGTTACCTCAGTGCTGACGATCTTGTCAAAATCCTTGAACTTCTCAGCACTCGTTTGATGAACACCCACCAGCAATCATCGCAACACATGCATCAATTGACATTGGCAGTCTCGAACGTCCTGGATGCCATGGCTGATACCAAAGTCACTGATCTGGATCGCGAAAAGTTACATGAGCCCCTCTCATTGTACCTGAGCGGATTGAAGAAGAGTTCTGACACGTTCTTGGTCTATCAAGCAGCTTATGCTTATCAAGCTTTGCTTTGTGTCCCGGATGATGAGACAACATGGCAAGCAGCTATGCGACGCACAGGGAGAGTGATTGCAGGCGTTTCTGGATTAGTAAGCGCAGTCAAAGGACTCGATCTAGTCAAGTTCATGGAAGGATTAGAGGACATTCAAAAAGGCGTGTCAGGAGCGTCGAAGGTTGCTGGAGCCCTCAAGTCAGCGTATGATAAAGTGACAACTCTGGTTGCAGGAGATCAAGGATTCATGGATTCACTCAAGGAGGGACTCAGCTTTGAACGAAAGCGCGATTGGTATTCAGCTCTACGAGGTGCTGATGTGTTGATCCGAGATGGAGAGCTGGCCACATTCAAGAGACTGGTCTGTGAAGCCCCATGCCGACTTGATCCGGCCTTCCAATGGGGAGTATGCCAACGACTCGGAGAGATGGCGGCGAATCCAAGGTGGGATGCGTTGACTCGTCAAAGCGCAATTGCATTCCTCGGAGAGATTTACAGGAATGATGAAATGTGGGGACAACGATCCAGTGTCAAGCAGTGGATCCTCAACATTCTCATGCAGCTGTCTTCATCGTCTGGGGGATCATCGCAATGTATGTGGAGCCACTCGCTGGCGGAGATATTATGAAGCATTCATTTATACCGAGAGTGTTGTAACGATCTAAGCGAATGCCTTCTGCTCACGATTATTTAGTACTTGCTGCAGCTGCAGAGACACTTCTCCGAAACCTAGAAGCAAGCAATGACATCAAGAAGCAAGCCCTCTATCAAACGTGCTGCACCAATGGCCCTGTCGCGTATCCGTTGAAAATCGCTCTTCCAGAACTAGCATCCCCATCGTTGCTCGACCGTGTGCAAAACAGACCGGATATCGAAAAACATCTTCGTGGCTTAAGGAGGCAGCGCACAAAGGATCGGGGCAATGCCGTGTATATCCAACCTCAAGCCAAATCTAACCTGCAAGCTGCCGATAACACACGATTCCCATTGATGGATAAGGTCAAGGAGTTCTTGCGAAGCGACCAAAAGGTGTTCTTGATTCTGGGTGACTCTGGAGCAGGCAAATCTACATTCAATCGCGAGCTCGAATTCAATCTGTGGCAGTCATACACGAACAAGACAGACAGGATTCCACTCCATATCAACTTGCCTGCTATCGACAAACCAGAAATCGATATGATTGCCAAGCAGCTAAGAAGGGATGAGTTCACAGAGCCACAGATTCGCGAAATGAAGCATTATCGCAAGTTTGTCTTGATCTGCGATGGATACGACGAGAGTCAACAGAGTCGCAACTTGTACATGAGCAATCGACTGAACCAAGACGGAGAATGGGACGCTCAGATGGTTATCAGTTGCCGCAGCGAGTATCTTGGATCAGATTATCGAGACCGGTTCCAGCCAGTAAACCGCAATCAGCAGCAGGATTCACCACTGTTCCAAGAAGCAGCGATTACGCCATTCACAATCTACCAGATACATGATTATATCAAACAGTATGTGTCTGTCAGCGAGCCTCTATGGCATGAAGAAGACTACAAGGGAGCCCTCGACCTCATCCCAAGTCTCAAGGATCTGGTCAGGAATCCGTTCCTGATGGCCCTGTCATTGGATGTGCTACCACGCATGGTGGATCCAGAACAACATCTAGCAAACGCTCGTGTCACTCGAGTCGCACTGTATGACCACTTTGTCGAACAGTGGTTGGAGAGAGGCAAGAAACGACTAGCAGAGAAGGAGATGTCTTCATCGACGAAGGAAGCGTTCGAGAAATTGAGCTCTGAAGGGTTCACACTGAATGGTATTGCCTACCTGAAGAAGTTTGCTATAGCGATTTACAAAGAACAAGATGGTCAACCAATCGTCAAGTACTCTCAATTGGTTGACGAAGGATCATGGAAGGATGCCTTCTTCGGTCCCAAGGAGAAGCAACTCCTACGTGAAGCCTGTCCATTAACACGGAATGGCAATCAACATCGATTCATCCATCGATCACTTCTGGAATACGGGTTGACTCGCGCAGTATTTGATCCGCAAGACAGGGAGAACGTAACAGCGCTTGAAACAGTATTGGGTCGACGAGGGAGTGTGAGTTCCACTCTGAGCGTTGAGATTGATGGCGATGAAGAGCGAATACCAACTATTGCTACGCAAGAACCGGATCCTAACTCGCCATTGGTCTGGAGGAGATTTGTGAACGATTATTCATTGATGCAGTTCCTGGAAGAGCGAGTTCAGCAAGAGCCGGTGTTCAAGGGTCAATTGCTCGCGTATATCGAACACTCGAAGAAAGACAAGAAATGGCGCATAGCAGCAGCGAACGCTATCACAATTCTTGTTCGGGCGGGCGAGCAGTTTATTGGGACAGACCTTCGAGGTATTCGGATCCCAGGGGCCGATCTCAGTTACGGAATGTTTGATTCGGTGGATTTTCAAGAAGCGAATATGAGAAAAGTCAATCTTCGAGGTGCGTGGTTACGGCAGACGGATTTTAGCAAGACAGACATGACAGGTGTACAGTTCGGTGAGCATCCGCATATCTCTGTGGGTAGCGAAATTTGGACTTGCACATATTCACCAGATGGCAAGTCATTCGCAGTTGGTCTCAACAGTGGCGATATTCAATTGTACTCGACGTCCGAATGGGAGATGATACGAACCCTGAATGGCCATGACCAAACAGTTCGAGGTGTTGTATTTTCGCCGGATGGATGTCTGATTGTGTCTAGCAGTCAAGATGGGACCGTTCGAATTTGGATCATGGAATCTGGACTCTGCCAACATACCTTGACCGATCATACCGGCGAGGTCAATTGCGTCGCCTATTCTCCTCACGGAAATCAAATTGCTTCTGGCAGTGATGATAAGACAATACGGCTATGGAATTCAACGACTGGCAGTTGCTGCAGGATACTTTTCGGTCATGAGAATCTGGTTACTGGTGTCGTGTATTCGCCAGAAGGCGACCAGCTTGCGTCTGGAAGTGATGATTTCACAGTACGGCTCTGGGATGTTGCAACTGGAGAATGTCACCATATATTCGACAGCCACAGGGACGAAGTTTGGGGGATTGCGTTTTCTCCTCAAGGGGATCAAGTCGCATCCGCCAGCAAAGATAAGACAATTCGATTATGGGATGTGGAATCAGGGATTTGCCGCCATATCTTAGAAGGACACAACGCCGGAGTCGGTGGTGTTGTGTATTCGCCGAAAGGTGATCAAATCACCTCTGGAAGCCTGGATGGGACAATGCGAGTATGGGATGTGCAATCCGGAACCTGTCATCATACAATTACTGGTCATGCCGACTCCGTCCTTTGTATCGCACACTCTCCAAAGGGCGATATGGTCGCCTCTGGCAGTGGGGACCAGATAGTGCGTCTGTGGGACGTTTCAGCCGGGGGGTCTCGACACATCTCGAGTGGTCACAGCAATGTGGTTTCCGATGCCCAATGTTCACCAAAAGGAAACCTGGTTGCCTCTTGCAGTGTGGATACAACGATTCGACTCTGGGATGTGGAAACAGGAGCATGTCTCAGGGTTTTGAGTGGTGATAGTACGGCAGTTACCTGTGTCACATTCTCGCCTCATGGGAATCAGATTGGTTCTGGAAACTTTGACAATACAGTTCGGCTCTGGGACGTCGATACAGGAACCTGCCATCACATCTTAACCGGTCATACTGACTTGATTTGGAGCATCGTATACTCCCCTCAAGGAGATCAAGTTGCATCAGCCAGTTCCGACTCTACAGTTCGACTATGGGATGCGACAACAGGAGAACATAGTGGGACCCTGAATGGCCACACAAACAAGGTCATGAGTGTCGTGTACTCACCTGATGGCAATCTGATCGCTACTGGCAGCATGGATGACACTGTAAGGCTATGGAATGTCGGAACTATGGCTTGTACCAATACCCTCATAGGCCATAGTGAATGGATTAATGGTGTCGTATTCTCATCTGGAGGGGATCAGCTTGCTTCAGCCGGTCGCGATAGCACAGTGCGACTATGGAATGTGGCAACAGGAGAATGCTGTTTAACATTGACTGGTCATGATGATGCGGTCAGAAGGGTGACCTACTCACCCAAGGGAGATCTACTCGCTTCTGGTAGTGACGACGAGACAGTTAGGCTCTGGGACGTTGCATCTGGTCAATGTCGAACAGTGGTACAAAACTTCCAAGGGAATGTCCTCGGTGTCGCGTGGGTCCCTTCGGCCGATTCGAATTTCCTGATCACTGGCTGTCAGGATGGATCGGTGCTCAAGTGGCAGGTCATCGGAGAGGAAGAACGGTGCCATGTCGAGCTCTGCTGGGCCGCCCCAAACGGCTCGCTCACAGTGACAGGAGCGTCGATACAAGATGTCCGTGGACTGACTTCACTTAACAAGCAGCTGTTGAAGCAGCGTGGTGCGAAAGATGAACCTGAGAATCTGCTCCGCGAAGCAAGCAAGAAATTGATCACCATGGCTTCCGTAGTATCTCAAATGAGACAGCCTTCGGGCGGGATGGTGCCGGATTCTTCTTCCCCGATCACCAACATTTCTGATGAACAACCACAGCAGCAGGCCGAGCAGCAAGTCGAAATAGCAGGTGGGTCAGCAGAGTGAACAGCAAGTTGAACTGGAGGACAGTCTTGTAGGACAGATCCGAGGAATAAAATGTCTTTTTGATATGAATATCAGCTCAGCGGTATGGATCTCTCAAGTCGATTTTGCTCCTTGTAGAGTTTGACCCAGTTCCCATGACTTTCCACATGCATGGCTTACCTACAACTTTACATATTCCGAACGCCCAGGAATTGGACCTGAATGGAATGTACAATGTCTGTCATATCGAGCGACTACAACATCCACACAAAGGGGACAGCATATCTTGTCCTATGATTCGATTATCCATGGATGCAAGGACTATCAAGTAGGCAAAGCGCGACAAGAAGTAGTAAGGGATGGAGCCGTGGCATATCTCAAAAAAACAACAACGACAAAGATTCTGTCTCTGTCCACCTCGTCCCCATTCGTTTATTTCATCTCATCCAGTGTTTGAGCTTTCACCAGTTGAGAAGCATAAGGATGTCCAGTCAGTTGCGACATCCCAATCAATGATCGTTGCTCCAAGGGACGATGACGACTATGTTGACGGCACTGACTAGCCTCCAGTACTTGTGTCTCGAGGGTGCGCTGGGTGTAGCTTCACTCCCAGGCATTCCAGGAGGATGGAGTGACCGGATCTGCCGAGAAGCATTCATAACGGCCGCATTGTTCTTGATGATGGCCTCGTCTTCCGAGTCGTTCTCCACTCCCGAAGGATCCTCATCCGTGCTATCCTGGATGACCCATCGTTGTGGTCTCGACCGCCACGATCATGACGACGACAACAACAAGAACATCCATCTACAGCATCTCCTTCGCCATCCCTCGCGTTCTGAGACGATCCACTACCACCATCACAACGACAAAGGAGCTGTTCATCCTCTACTAAAGCCAACACTTCCACCATGAGTCGTTCCTGTCTCGCAAGACGAGACCGTAGACCATGGAGAGGGAAGACAAAAGACGAGTCAAGGGCCGAGGAAGAGGGCGTACATTGACTCGACGTGTCAACGGTTGAACGGTATGGGCTACCGGCTACGTGCCTCTTGCCACGAGAAAGATCCACGGTGGTCCCACAAACAATGAACGGTGTAGGCGGTGGACAGGCAGTTCCTCAAACGCGACTGGTAGACCAAAGACTTGAGGTGCATCGGCTCACAGGGGAAGGGGGTGGACATTTATGTAGTTCAAACGCGCGTGTCTAGAGTGGAGGTTCGAGCATCTTGGAAGTCCACCGCAAAAGAGACAGGAAGACAGACAGAGAGGTGCGCATAGGAAGGGTGGGAGTGTAGGAGTGTTAGGGATGAGGTAGTGGTGGTGGGTGAACAGTTGTCCTCATGAAGGTGGGTGTAGGAATGAGACGTTTGAGGGGCGGTGAGGGCGAGGTGACGTACAAGAAGAGAGCTGCTGTTGGGGGCTTGGCCGTCTTTTTTCTGCACATCACGACACGACGCACCACCCTCGCCTTCCTCTTTCCTCTTTCCCTCTGTCCCTCTGTCCCTTCAGCAAACAGCGGCTACAGGAGCAAGTGTGGGAGCACAACACACAAGATGGTAAGAACTGGGTCATCGCACCAAGGTGATTCGCGGTTCTCCGATCGTGGCTCTGGTCACCCAGTCTCTCTCCCGCGTACGGATGAGCGTCTCGTCACTGCGTCTTTCGATGCCCTCTCGGGAAAGTGTGTTTCAAGTGGGCATCCGACCTGAAGTCCTCAAGGATTTCTTTGTTGGGGAGCAGCCTCACTTGTTGTCGTTGGGTCACGACGTTGGTGCTCGCCACCTTTGTGGTTTGTTCGCGCCCTCCTCTTTCCACTCATTTTTTGTGTCCATGTCCCGCACAACATGCGCATTACCTGTTGTTCACGGCTCTTGCGTTCATGTTGTGAGAGAAAGTTCCCAAGTCATGGCCGAGGCAACGCCATCTGGGGCAGGCAACCCCATTCGCGAGGACTTGTTCCGGCTATGGTGTGCAGCCTTTCTTTGGCGAGAGATAATAAACACACGAGTGTTTCCTGAGGAGTCTCTGTTTGTTTGTTTTTTCTGCTTACAGCCTTGGGGTTCTCGATATCGACCAGAGTGCTTCCATTGGTGACACTGGTAACTGCCAGAAATATATCGGATGTCTTCCTTGGTCACAGACACGTTGCTCAGATACCTCCTGGTCGTTTTTTGTATTTGCTTCACTCTAAATCCTGAACTGTCCGCATCCATACTTGTGGGTCTTCCCAGGAATGTGGCTACAAGCGGTCAATGTCTTGAGCGCTCATCTGCGAATAAGGTGTCATCATCGATAGTGGTGAGTGCCCAAACTATGACAAGATAAGCGTAGAGAGCACGACAAGCTCGAGGCGGTGGACACTCACACCCTGCGACTGCACCCTTTACCACTTCCTCAGCAGAAGCACGACCATAGATGATACCAATAGAGGTGACGGGGCTCAACACAATCATCGGACGACGCCGATACCCTTGTAGCCTTGATACTAGCAATCACTGCCACCGCTTCATCAGCTCACCTGTCAACGCAAAAGATTGCGCGCTCAAGTCAGTACCTGGTAAGCTTCATGAGATACTTTGCATGTGGGTTGATGCGCCCTGCTTAGACCAGTCTTGGGCGCGAGGCTAAATGGTTCGACATCTTCATTGGTGACACACGTCAGTTATAGATCGCGATGCCTGCCTCCCGTCTTCAAATTGGAAACCACCCGAACCTGCAGCATGAAGCGGCACAGGTACGGGGTAGATTCAAGGACCAGGCAACTGAAAACGGACGCTAAAGCGAAAACTCGGACCAAACTAAGCTCCCACCTCATTGTTGGTGTCTGCCTCAAGGGATGGCTCGAATCGCTACTTGAAGACCAAAGCAGCAAGGAATCACATTGCGATAATACCCGGAAGCGCCGGTGATGGCCAATTGCGGGTTTCCAACGAATGACACCTCACCGCTTGCCCGGCATGTATCAGTCCATCAGGTTCTTCAGCAGCGACTAGTGAGAGTGGATGCGCTGCAGAGACAAAGGGCCGATATATAAGCGCCGAGAGAAGACAACGATGAAAGCCAGGACAAGGGGACGAATACGAACACGACAGCCATAGAGATCGAGAAGCAGAACTCATGGCAGGAGCGAGATGAGTGCTCGAACCATATCTGTGATCCACCCTGTCAACCTCTGGTCAAGCTGGAAGCAGCATCGTTGACTCTTTGTCCGCCACAGAGGTACAAGACTGCAGCTTACTCAGAATGTCTGTCTCTTCCCTCTATCATATCCTAACCAATCCAGACGACTATCGATTTTGTAGAGTCAGGAACCACTGGACGTCATGAACGCCAATGATCCATCCGTCTCTTTCACTGGGAGTGGGCACGCCTCTAAACCGCCCAGTCATATTCAATATTGTTCAAAAGGACAAGCAGGAAATCAGAACTGGGATCAAAACATTGGTTCCAGCATAGCCGATACCTGTGGATCAAAACGGCCTTCAAGCCTGCTTTGGCAAGGATCACAGATGCTTTCTCTCCAAGGTGGCGATGAGGTTTACAACGCTCGGAAGTACATTGACAATTCGACGCGCTTCCGGCCTATACGTAGCAATACCACAACTTGCCTAGCCTCTACCCGGAACCCGGAAGACAGAGGAGTCATCACAAGTCCACGCTTGCACTGGATGGAGGTCGGGGGCGCCAACTACAATTCTGCCCAAGCCCGCGGAAAGCCATCCCTGGAGGTGTACCCCCAAACACTGCGACTCGACCGAAGGGCTTGGTGCCCAGGGTACTGGCATGGAAGGTCACGTCTACTTTATCAAAAGGAGGAAAGCGCCATCCCAGGTGTTCCTCCGCCATGGTGGAGTTCGAGCAGTGCTAGAGTGGGTGTTGAGGTGGTCAAGCTGGGATCCCAGGAAATGGCTAGGCTGGTTACGTCTCTACCTGGACAAATGTCGTCAGTCTAGGGCTTCTAGAGATTCAGGAGGCAGACTTGAATATAATAGATGTTGATATCGGTAACCATTGTTGACTTTTTTTTGCTAGCAACTGCTATGTGTTCACTTGACCTGCTCTCAAAATTGCCCGAATCTTCTGTCTCCAAGGAAGCCAATGTCATCGAGGGGGGAGGGAAACCCATGTTACGGTGAAGCCAGTCGCGGGAACATGTCGTAGGTCTGAACCACAGGGGTTGGGACACAGGTGTCGTTGTACGCAGACTTGTACTTTTTCTGGCATTCCGCCTTCGGTTCAAGACACAAAAAGCAGAATGTGAACTTGCACGATGTGCAGGTATGGTACTTGCACTTGTTGTCATACAAGCCCAGGTTGAAGCATTTCGGACATGTCCGTTGGCTTGGGATCTTCATGTCCCTCCTGTGGTGGAAGGGTATGGTCTCGAAGGCGAGTTTGGTCTCATAGACACACACTTTGCTACACGTGTGTTGGGTATTTTTCATGGTGGCAGCATTCCAAGAGCGACCACAGAAAAAGCAAAACACTCGCTTGCACTTGCAGGTCTGTAGCGAAAGCATGTCTTCGTTGAACAGGAGGATCCCACAATCTAGGCAGCGCTGACAATCCATGTTCTTCAGGAGCTGTGTCTCTTCATCGAGCGCCTTCAGCGTCGCCACGTATTCGGGTGTCTTGAAGATATCCTTGAGGACAAGTGGTTTGTTGCAGACGGTACAAGACGCCTTGAAGTTCGTGGTGAGAAACCATTCTTTGAAATCGTCTTTGCACATATACGTGCAGCATACTTTGATACAGGGCGTGTCCGAGTCAAAGCAGATGATGCAATCCTTGAGGCTGGTCTGGACTTTGGCCAACTCTTCATCCAACTGCTGCATGGCGATCGTGTGAAGTGCATCTTGAAAATTGGTTCCACCCAACATGCGTACCAACAAAAAGATATTGCACTCGTTGGTGATGTAGTGTTTGTACTCCTCGAACGCCTCCGGTTTCTCCAAGACCAGAGGTTTGTTGTCGATGGCGAGTCTCCATGATAATGTCTCTTCGCGACTGGCCCCACCCAGTACTTCGCTTACGGCCTTGATTACGTCCTCGAGTGTGAATGGGTCAGTGAGATATTTCGTAACACAAGGCCTGTTTGGAGGATGGATGAAGATTTGTAACATGTCGTTGGAGTGGTGTGTGTGGTGTGTGTGGTGTGTGTGGTGTGTGTGTGTGTGTACGACTTGGCGATAAAAAAAGGGTGCTGTGGGAAAAAAAAAAAAGCTAGAAAAGAATACACTGAGGGAATACGGAGAGAGCGAAAAGCATAAAAAAAAAGAAGTCCGGTGACCCTCTCAGAGAGAGGGAGAGTGTCGAGTCTCGTCTTCGCCAAGACCCAGTCTTTGGTGGTCAGGGGGAGGGAAAGTCGGCTTGGCATCAACACCCCTCCATGCGCCATGGTCGATTTTTTTTCCCGAAGGCGGGGGGACAGACAGACCATGAAAACACACATTCTCTTGCTGTCTCTCTCACTGACCCCGATGTTCTCGCTACCATCTTTCAACAAGTCAGATGTACCCATGTCTGGCGCCGTCCGTGTGTGGATGGCTTCATTGGTGTTAGGTAGCAAGAAGGTTGTCTGCCAGTTTATGCATGAGTCGAAAACAAGATTCGATCAGCACAGACCATGAAAGTCGATTTGTTCAGTGATACAACCATTTGTTTATTTGTTGCTCTCAACTTTGCAGCGACCTGGGTCTTCTTCCTGTCACCAAGGAAGCCATTGTCATCGTCGAGGGAGGGAAGGAACCATGCTAGGGTGCAACCAGTCGAGGGAACATCTGGTAGGTCTGAACCACCGGGCTTGCGACGCAGGTATGGTCATAGTTGGACTTGTACTTTTTCACGCATTCTGACTGCTGTTCAAGACATAAAAAGCAGAACGTGAACTTGCACGACGTGCAGGTATGGTACTTGCACTTCTTGTCATACAAGCCCAGGTTGAAGCATTTCGGACATGACCGTTGGCTTGGGATCTTCATGTCCCTCTTGTAGTGGAAATCCACCAGCTTGAACGAGAGCTTGGTCTCATAGACGCAGGTCTTGCCGCACGAGTTTTGGGCATTGTTCATGGTCGCGGTATTCCAAGCGCGGCTACAAAAGAAGCAAAACACGCGACCGCACTTGCAGGCCTGTTTCGAATACATGGTTTCGTTGAACATGAGGATCCCGCAGTCTAGGCAGCGCTGGCAATCCATGTTGTTCAGGAGCTGCTTCTCTTCATCGAGGGCCCTCAGCGTCGCGACGTATTCCCGTGACTTGAAGATATCCGCAAGTGCGAGTGCTTTGGGACAGACGGTGCAGGTTGCCTTGAACTCTTTGGACAGAAGATAGGTTTTGAAATCCTCCTTGCACATCCACGCGCAGCATGCTTTGACACAGTCCACGTCCGAGTCAAAGCAATAGGTGCAATCGGCGATGCTTGTATTCACCTTGTCCAGCTCGGTATCCAATTGCTGCGTAGCAATCGTGCGAAGGGCGTCTTGAAAGTTGCATCCACCCAATAGGCGCAGCAGAATGAAGATGTTGCACTCATTGGTAATGAACTCTTTGTACTTGTTGAACGCCTCAAGGTTGTTCAAGACGAGAGGTTTGCCTTGGACGGAGAGTCGCATTCTCATCGTCTCTTCACGAGAGGTCCTACCCACTTCGCTGACGGCAGTGACGATATCCTCGAGTGTGAATGTGTCGCTCAGCCGTTTCACAACAGGTGTCCCGCCGCCTACGGGATGGAAGAAGACTTGTAACATATCTTGAGGAGTGGGGGGCGGCTCTACTTGGCGAGAAAAAAAGAGAAAGAAACGACTGTGGTCTTTGGAGAAAGGGAGAGAAGGAAGGGCGTGAAAAAAAGAAGAGATAGAACGGGGCTCCTTTTCGTCCAAGACCAGTGTTGGTGTCACGAGAGGAAAGTCGGCTTGGCAACACCCCCATGGCCATGGTGAAGGGGAGACAGACCATGAACACACTCATATCTCGCTGTCCCCCCTGTCTTCTTTCTGTCTTCGATACCCTCGATATCCTCGATATCCTCGCTGTCATCTTCCAACAAGTCGGATGTACCCATGTCTGGTGCTGAACGTGTCTGGTGCTGTCCGTGTCTTGATGGCTCGCTTGGAAAGTTGATTTTTGCCAAGGCCAACGTTCATTTATGCATGAGAAACGAGTGGAGGAAAAAAAAGATCAGATCAGCACAGACCATGCAGGCCACCACTTTAGCCTCCCTCACCTTGCTTGGAGACAAATTTGGCTCGCTGCATACAGAGACGAGCCCGTGCTAGGGGTGACCCGGACGCAGTGTGTTGACAACATGGAAGGTGCCTTTCTCGCGACCTCGCGCAAGCATTTCTCCATTGGAACGAACGATTTGTGTTAGGGGTTACAACCATTGTTGACAATTTTTTTTTTTGCGAACAACTGCTATATGTTGCGGCACCAGGTCTTCCTGTTACTGGAGGAGCCATTGTCATCGAGGGGGGGGAAACCATGTTACGATGTAGCCAGTCGTGGGAACATTTCGTATGTCTGAACCGCAAGGCTTGAGACACAGGCATGGTCGTAGTTGGAGTTGTACTTTCTCTCGCATTCTGACTGCTCTTCAAGACACAAAAAGCAGTACGTGAACTTGCACGATGGGCAGGTATGGTACTTGGTTTTATCGTCATACACGTTCAGGCCGAAGCATTGAGGACATGTCCGTTGACTCGGGATCTTCATGTCCCTCCTGTGGTGAAAGGGCACCAGCTCGAATGTGATCTTTGTCTCATAGACGCAGGTTTTGCCACACGTGTTTTTGGCATTTTTCATGGTCGCGGGGACCCAAGAG
>Ga0247824_10000927_pt1 | contig 15524 bp, 10 predicted proteins | sample 13C_PalmiticAcid_FD_194412 | JGI IMG/M metagenome (GOLD analysis project Ga0247824, IMG submission 194412) | Soil microbial communities from agricultural site in Penn Yan, New York, United States - 13C_PalmiticAcid_Day48 | ecosystem: Environmental > Terrestrial > Soil > Agricultural land... | reverse complement strand
CGGGAAGAGGAACCACGGCGTATCCAGTCCGGTGGCCACGTTGATGCCGAAGAGACCGAGCGAGACCGCCGCCCAGCTGGCGAACTGCCCGCGCACCTGCTGCACGATCTTCGGCTCGCCGGTATCTGGGATAGCGGCCTCGCGCGCCGCTTTTTCTCGGCGCCCCTCCAGCCGCGCGCCCCCGCGAGCGAGGGCCCGCTGGTCGCGGTCCAGCCTGCCCAGGCGGGCATCGTTCGCGTCGCGGTCGAGCACCCCGGGTGGGCGACTTCGCCGCGCCGGTCCCGGCGGCGCGCCGCGCGGCGGGGCGGCAGGCGCGCCGTCACGAGTCCCCGCGCGGGTGCCCCCGCGGGCCGTCCGCCAGCCGAGCCCGGTGGGCTGATAGCCGGCCACCACCCGGCTCTCCAGCGCCCGGCGCAACGCGTCGGCGGTGGGCCAGCGGTTCTCCGGGTCCTTCTCCAGGCAGCGGCTCACGGCGAGGGCGAGGTCCTCCGGCACATCGGACCGCTTGGCGCGGACGTCCGGCGCGGGCTCCGTGATCTGCTTCATGAGGATGCCGGCGACGGTGGGCGCGTTGAAGGGCAGCTCCGCGGTGAGCATCTGGTAGGTGACGATGCCCAGGCTGTAGAGGTCCGAGCGCCCGTCGATCTCGCGCTCGCCGGCGGCCTGCTCGGGACTCATGAAGGCCGGCGTCCCGATCGCGACGCCGGCGCCGGTGAGGGTGGCGCCCGAGCCGCCTGAGAGCGCCTTGGCGATCCCGAAGTCGGTCACCATGACTCGGCCCCGGGACCCCTCCAGCAGGATGTTGTCGGGCTTGATGTCGCGATGGATGATCGAGAGCGCGTGCGCGGCGCCGAGCGCGTCGGCCGACTCGGCCATGATTCTGCGGACCTCTTCGATCGGGAGCTTGCCGCGGCGACGGATCCGGCCCGCGACCGACTCGCCGTCCACGTAGCCCATGACGAAGTAGACCAGGCCGTGTCCCTCGCCGACCGTGTGGATCGGAACGATGTGGGGATGGCTCAGCTTGGCCGCGGTCTGGGCCTCGCGGGTGAAACGCTCCCGGATGTCCGACTGGAAGGCGAGCTCCGGGGGAAGGACCTTGATCGCCACCCGACGCTGAAGGCGCTCGTCTCGAGCGCGGTAGACAACCCCCATCCCGCCCCGGCCGACTTCGCCTTCGATCGTATATGCGTCACCTAGCGCCGAGGCGAGTCGGGTCGCCAGTGGCTGGTCGGATGGAGCGGTCACAGGAGAGAGGGCCCCGGAGCGGAGGAGCCCGCGTTGGAGCTGCCGGACATGGCAGCAAATCTGTACTCGCGTCTGGCCAGCCGCCACCCTGATGGCATGTCGTCCCGAGCGAAGCGAGGGATCCTACTTCCTCCGGCAAGATCCCTCGCTTCGCTCGGAATGACAATGACGTGGGGCCAATATGGCAGCGAAACGGATCTTCACCTCCCTTTGCTGCCTAAATGCCGCCCCGCCGGGCCCCTCAGGGAAACCTTTGGCGCTGTAACTTGTTATGGGACACAACGGAGACAGACCCAGACATGGCACGGTCGCTGCACCTACAAGGCCATTCGTGTTTTGGGCCTGCCATTTTCCCCCTGTGATGGGGGCTTGGAAGGAGTAGTCAAGATTATGCCCGAACGTTTGACTCTGCCGGTGTTGCCTCTGCGGGAAGTCGTGCTCTTCCCGGGCGTCACCGCACCCATTGGGGCGGGGCGTCCCGCGACCCTTCGCGCCATCGAGTCCGCGCTGAGCCAGCCCGATCGGCTGGTCTTCGCGGTCTCCCAGCGGCAGAACGTCGAGAGCGTCACCTCCGAGGTTCTCTATACCATCGGGACCATCGCCCGTATCGGCCAGCTCCAGCGGGGGCTGTCCGGGATGCAGCTGCTGCTCCACGGCGAGCGGCGCGGCATCGCCATCCACTACACCGATAAGGACGGCTACCTCCAAGCCATTGTCCGTGAGGCCGAGGAGATGGCGCCGCTCAACGTCAACGATTCGGCCTTCGTGGCCCTCCACCGGGAGGCGCGCACCCGCGCCGCGGAGCTGGGCCAGAAGTCCGGCCTGCCCGACGAGGTGGTTCAGCAGGTGCTGGCCGGGGTCAACGACCCGGGCCGCTTCGCCGACCTGGTCGCCGGCTATATCGACATCACGCCCCAGGAGCGGCAGATCCTGCTCGAGACGCTGAGCGTCGAGGAGCGACTCCGCCGGGTGCTGGTGCACGTCCAGCGTCAGATCGGTGTGCTGGACGCCCAGGAAGACATCAAGTCCCAGGTCCAGGAAGAGCTGGGCGAGCGGCAGCGGGAGATGTTCCTCCGCGAGCAGCTCAAGACCATCCAGCGCGAGCTGGGCGAGGACGACGAGCGGGATGACCTGCGCGAGCTGAAGGAGAAGTTGTCCGCGCTCGAGCTGTCCGCCGAGGTGCGAAAGGAAGTGGACCGGGAGCTCAACCGGCTCACCCGCATCGGCCGCGAGTCCATGGAGTCCCAGGTGATCCGCACGTTCCTCGAGAACATCGCGGAGCTGCCCTGGAATACCCGGAGCCAGGAGCACCTCGACCTGGTCGAGGCCCAGCGGATCCTCGATGAGGACCACTACGCGCTGGGTGACGTGAAGGACCGGGTTTTAGAGTTCCTCGCCGTCCGACAGCTCCGTGCCATGACGGATGGGCGGACAGATGAACAGGCGGACGGTCAGCCGGACGGCGGGACGGATAGACAGTTGGACGGCGGCGACGGCGTGGTCACCGAGTCGCCCGCGGCGACGGCCACCGTACCGGCGCCGAACGTGCCGATCCCGGGCAACGACGACGACCGCGCCCGCGGCCCGATCCTCCTTTTCGTCGGACCCCCGGGCGTCGGCAAGACGTCCGTCGCCAAGTCCATTGCCCGGGCGATGGGGCGGAAGTACGTCCGCATCTCCCTCGGCGGCGCACGTGACGAGGCCGACATTCGCGGTCACCGTCGCACCTACGTGGGCGCGATGCCCGGCAGGATCATCCACGGGATGAAGCAGGCCGGCACCCGGAACCCGGTGTTCCTGCTGGATGAGGTGGACAAGCTTGGCGTCTCGTTCCAGGGCGATCCCGCGAGCGCGCTTCTCGAGGTGCTCGACCCGGCCCAGAACGACACGTTCGTCGACCACTACCTCGGCGTCCCGTTCGACCTGAGCGAGGTGCTGTTCATCGCCACGGCGAATTTCATCCAGAACATCCCCGGGCCGCTGCTCGACCGGATGGAGGTGGTGGATTTTGCCGGCTACACCGAGCGGGAGAAGCGGGAGATCGCGAGGAAGTACCTCATTCCCCGGCAGTTCACGGAGAACGGGGTCTCGCCGGAGCAGCTCACCGTCAGCGACGAGGCGCTCTCCGAGGTGATCACCAGCTACACCCGCGAGTCGGGCGTCCGTCAGCTCGAGCGGGAGATCGGCCGGCTGGCCCGGAAGGTGGCCCGGAAGATCGCCGCGCGAGAGGTCGAGACGGTCGTCGTGGACAAGGACATGGTGGACGACCTGCTCGGCCGGCCCAAGGTGCACCCCGAGAAGGCGGCCAGACAGGACGAGATCGGCGTGGCCACCGGGATGTACTACACGCCGACCGGTGGCGACATCATGTTCGTCGAGGCGAGCACGATGCGCGGCAAGGGGGAGCTGGTGCTGACCGGCCAGCTCGGTGACGTGATGAAGGAGTCGGCCCGGGCGGCGTGGACCTACGCCCGTTCGCACGCGGCCGGTCTCCAGATCGCGGACGAGATGTTCGACCGCGACATCCACATCCACGTCCCCGCGGGCGCGATCCCGAAGGACGGGCCCTCCGCCGGCGTCACCATGGCTTCGGCGGTGGTGTCCACGCTTTCGGGCCGGCCGGTGCGGCACGACATCGCCATGACCGGCGAGATCACGCTGCGCGGCCGGGTGCTGCCCATCGGCGGTGTGAAGGAAAAGGTGCTCGGCGCCGTACGGGCCGGCATCAACCGGATCATCCTGCCGAAGGACAACGAGCCGGATCTCGAGGACCTCCCGAAGGAGGTCCGGGACAGGATCGAGATCTACGTGGTGCAGGAGCTGGGCGAGGTCCTGGCCCTCACGCTCCGTGGCGCCAGCTTCCGCGAGGGGCGGCTGCTGTTCGGGGACGAGAAGAATCCCCGGGACGTGATACCGCTGTCGAGCGGGTTTACGCATTAGGCGGTAGGGCGGTAAGGCGGTAGCTTTCGCCACAAGAGACCCTCCGGTGTCCTGGGATGCCGGAGGGTCTCTTGTCACTGGAGCCTACCGCCTTACCGCCCCTCCACCTTCTCCCTTCTCAACGCTCGCATGGCCGCGTGGGCCAGCTCGCCCGGGGTGGTACCGTCCGACGGGTGCGTGGCCCAGCCGACGCTCACGTGCAGCGGGATGATGACCCCCTCCGCCGTGGAGGCGGCATGGTCGCCGAGGACCTGGCGCAGTTTCGTCGCGACCACCGCCGCGCCACTCAGGCCCGCGCCGCGGAGAATCATGGCGAACTCCTCCGCCCCGTAGCGGCCGATCACGTCGCTCGCGCGGACGCTGCTCCGGAAGACGTTGGCGACATGGAGAAGGACCTGGTCGCCCACGATCTGACCGAAGCGCTCGTGGACTTCGCTGAAGCGGTCGAGGTCGAACAGCAGGAAGGCGAGCGGGCCGCCGTGGCGTCGGGCGTACTCCACCGCGTACTCCAGCTCCCCCAGCAGCGCGCCGTGATTCAGGAGCCCGGTGAGCTCGTCCCGGAGCAGCATCTCCCGCAGGCGGCGGCCGCGCTCTGCCCGGGTGATCACCGACTGCAGGAGAAGCTCCGGGGGAGCGGTGTCGGACAGGAAGTCGTCGGCGCCGGCGCGAAGGGCCTCGATCTGCATGGCCGGGTCGGGAGATCCGATCACCAGCGCCGGCAGCAGGTGGAATCTCGGGTCCGCACGCACGTCACGGAGCACGCTGAAGCCGTCGCCGTCGGCCAGGCGCGGCGCGGTGGCCAGGAGATCCGGGACCTCGCGGTCCAGCAGCTCTCGCGCGGCCTTGGCGGATGGACTGCGCACCACCCGGATGTTCGCCGGCTCCAGTACGCCGACCACCCGGCTGGAGCGATCCGCATCGCCGTCGAGCAGGAGCACGGTGGAAGGCGGCGGACCACTCTGGGCCAGGGTGCGCGCATAGCGCGGCAGGTCGGCCACCATCCGTTCCGCGGGGAACACTCCATCCACACCCGCGGCCACGGCCCGGAGCCGATCCACCGCCCTGAGTGTCTCGATCAGGATCACCGCGCGCGGCCGGGTGGAGCGGCGGCTGGTCCACGAGGAGGCGACGGCGGAAGGGTCGCCCTCGCCCGGAGCGGTGCCGATCACCAGGAGATCCACTCGCTGGTCGCCGGTCACCGTGAGCGGATCCTCGGTGCGGCCGCGCAGGTCCACGGCGAATCCTGCGCCGACGAGCGCCTCCGTCACCCGGTCCCGGTCCGCGCCAGCCGGGAGGACGAGAACCGCGCGCAGGCCGGTGCGGGCTACCTCGGTGCCGGTGGCTACCTGCGCTCGCGCGACGGTGAGCGCCGCCTCGAGGCGTCGAACCGCCTCGTTGAGCCGGTCCGACCCCGCGGCTGGAGGCGAGCTCGCGACCGATTGCTCCGCCGCCCGCGCGATCTCGCTGATCACGGGAAAACCGTAGGAGCCACCGGAGCCGGCGAGCCGATGAAATCCGGTGCGGAGCTCGGCGACCACGTCCTCGCCGCGACGCAAGGCCTCGATGTTTTGCCGAAGGTCGGCGATCGCGGTGGGTAGCTCCGCCAGATACTCGCGCTGGAGGTCGCGGTAGGCCTCGGCGTGCAGGTCGTCGCTCATGCCACGCCGAAGCCCTCGAGCGCCAGCCGCGCGCCGGCCACGAACGTGGGAGCGGTGCTCCAGTGGCCCCGGACCTCGTTGCCGTTTCGCGAGCCCAGAATCGCACTCCGATCGTCCACCACGAGAATGACGGGCATCCCCGGCCAGGCTCGGGCGTCGGGCGAGATCTGGTCCACGGTCGCAAAGCCGAGCTCCACCGGACTGGTAGAGGCTAGGTGGAGGGCGACTCCGGCGGCGTAGGGGCGCCGAAGAGCGGGGGCCAGGAGCGGATACGCGTCCGCCGGGGCGAGCAGTCCGACCGATTTGCCGGCGCGCGCCACATCATGCGTCATGAGCTGGAGCAGGGCCCTGCTGGAGATCAGCTCGACCAGGGTCTCGGTCTCCGGCACGGTGACGGCCTCGAGGTCGCGGCTGAGCCGTTCCAGTGCCTGGCAATGGTCGTTGGAGATCCGGGCAATCAGGGCGGCGGGAGATTCAGGCCGGTAGCGCTTCGGCCGGCCCCCGTCCACCCTGGCGGCTCCTTTGGCGACGAGTCCTTCCAGGGCACTGTATGCGTTCGCTCGGGCGAGACCGGCCGCCCGGGCGATGGCGTAGCCGGTGCCGGGCCCGCCGGTGAGGAGGACTTGGTAGACGAGACCTTCAGTGGGGGTGAATCCGAAGCGAGTGAGGTCGGGCACGAACGTAGTATGGGGGACTACGACCTTACCTGTAAAGGCTCGCTATGCGTAGTCCAGCTGCCAGCCCAACAGCTTGGCGATCAGCGCCAGCCGGAAGGTGATATCCACCTCCCGCCCCTCCGTCGTCTTGGCGTCGAGATGTAGCGGATAGTAGTGGTAGGTGATCTTGTTGAGGGGCTTCGGCTGGGAGCGCAGGTTCTTGGGGCTCCATACCCCGGTCTCGTCGGAGTCCTTCAGCAGCCGAGCAAGCACCCGGGTCGCAACCGGGGCCCACTCCAGCGCGCCCATCCGCGCCAGCAGCTCGATGTAGTGCAGCGCCAGGGGGATGTCCTTGGGGTAGCCCTTGGCATCCGCCTCGATCGGGTCGCCCAGCAGCAGATGCTGGGGCTTGATCGAGCGCTTCCCCACCTGGATCACGAACGCCTTCTTGGGTGCCGGCTGGGCCAGGTAGTGACCCAACCGCTCCGTGAATCCCGCCCGCTCCCGCCGAAGGTTCGGCATCGCCGCGATCATGGCCACCGAGTACCAGCTGGGTGGATGCGCCTCCGGGTGCAGCGCGAGCGCCTTGCCGGACTTCACGAACGGCTTCTCGGCGACCGGACTGCGGAGAAACTGGGAGATCGAGTTGGCGATCTTGTGACCCGATCCGCGGAGCCGCGGATCCTCGGCATAGCCGGCCTCCGCGAGCGCCGCGGAGGCGGCTTCGCGGATGTTTTCCCGGGCCCAGAGGCTGGCCTCGGGGTCGCTTTTCACCAGCTTCTGGAGCTCGAATTGGAGCGCGGGATCCTCGTCCCGGGAGAGGAGCCGGAAGAGCACCCGATCCGCCAGCTTGAAGGGACGACCTGTGCGCGGCCACTCCAACTGTAGCAGGCGCCTATAGTTAGGGATGGTGCCGACGTCCTTGATCCCCTGGGCTGGGGAGGGAGCGAGGCCCAGGAGGTTGCCGCCCCAGGTACCGGTATCCTTCTGCTTCTTCACCACCGCCACCGCAGTCTTCGACTCGCACACCGCCTGGTGGGCGGCCTCGTGCGCCTCTGGCGTCGCGTACCCAGCCGGGGCCAGCTCCGTCAGGGTGCGGTACCGGATCGACGCCCCGGCGTTCTCGAGCAGCCAGGTGAGCGGAATCCGGTGCTGGTGCGGCAGTTCCAGGAGCGCTCCTGGGGTAGGGGGCGGGAAACGGCCGCAAAGATAGAAGGGAGGGGAAGGCGGCGGTAGGGCGCGCCTTCCCCGAAACCCTACGACCCGGCCGTTTTACGCCTCGCCAGCCCGGCCTCCCGAAACTCGGAGCCGGCGACCCACTCCGGCTGGCTGGAAGCGTCGGCTACTGCGATTGCTGTCCGAACGGTGACGCGAAGCTGCTGAATGGCTCCATCGTACGTAAACCACGGCAGGATCTCATCATTAGCCTGATGGTACCGCTCGGCCGTGTACTTGTCCTTCTGCTCCTTCCCGAATCCAGCCGGTTTCCCCACGTAGTCGTTGCCGTTCTCCACCGAGGTGCCCGGCACCCCCACTCGCGCCAGGGGAAAGTGATCCGATCGGAAATACGCTCCCCGGATCAGCGCCTCTTCACTGCCGGTGACCTTCAGGCCTTCGGCGCCCGCGGCCGAGACGAAGACCTTGCCCAGGGTGGACTGGTCGAGCCCCAGTGCCGATACGTCGGTGGTCCGGCCGTAGAGGTTCATCACGTCCAGATTGAGGATCGCCGCTAGGTCGCCCAGAGGGACCGGCGGTTTGTTCGCCAGCGCCTGGGAGCCGATGAGCCCCGACTCCTCCGCCGCGAACGCCACGAAGATGAGCGACCGCGACGTCCGGACCCCGCTGCGCACGAACGCCTCCGCGGCGGTGAGCACCGCCGCGGTGCCCGAGGCGTTGTCCTCGGCCCCGTTGTAGATCGAATCCCCGTTCTGCGGCGCGCTGATCCCGAACCCATCGTAGTGCCCGCCGATCAGCACCGCTTCCTTGGCGAGGGGGCCGTGGCCCGGAAGCCGGCCCAGGACGTTCGCGGTCTCGGTGCGGCGGATCGCGCTTCGCACCGATCCCTCCAGCGTGATGCCGAGCGGGACGGGCTTGAAGCCCTTCCGGGCAGCGGCGGCGGTAAGGGCGGTGAGATCCTGGCCGCCGGCCTTGAACAGCCGTGCCGCGGTCTGCTCCTGGAGCCAGCCCGCCACGATCAGCGAGTCGGGCGGGTTCTCGAGTCGAACCTGAGGCCCGGTCCATCCCGTGAGCACGGTGGTCCAGGGATAGGTCGCGCTTTCGGTGGTGTGGATAATCAGAAGACCGGCGGCTCCCTGCCGGCGAGCCTCCTCGATCTTGTAGGTCCAGCGGCCGTAATAGGTCAGGATCTTCCCTCGGAACAGCGACGAGTCCTGAATGCCGGGGTCGTTGACCAGGGCGACGACGATCTTGCCCTTCGCGTCGAGTCCCGCGTAGTCGTTCCACCCGACCTCCGGGGCCACGATCCCGTAGCCCACGAACACCGCGTCGCCGCGGACTTTGACGCTGGTGTCGTTACGCATGGACCAGAGGACGTAGTCGTCCTTCCACTTGAGCGGCATGGGTGCCGGCGCGGTGACGGCGAGCGTCGGACTCGGCGTCAGCGCGATGATGGGAACCCGCTGGTAGTAGGTGCCGCTGTCCCCCGCCGGCTCGAGGCCGAGCCGCCGGAACTGCGAGCCGAGATACTTCTGCGCCAGCTCACCGCCCCGGGTGCCGGGTGCGCGGCCCTCCAGCGCGTCGTCGGCCAGGAACTCCAGGTGTCCCCGGAGCACGTCGGCACTGAGTGCGGCGGCGACCCGTGCCCCCGGCGACTGTTGGGCGGGCAGGATGTCGGCGCCGAGAATGAGGAGCAGAGCGAGCAGACACGATCTCATGGGCAGCCTTACAGTCGGAGTCTCTTGAAGAGGGCCTCCGGCATGGCCCGGATGAGGGCCATGATCGGACGCCAGAACCACGGAATGTACGCCACATCCCGACGCGCCTCGATCGCGCGGTAGATGGCGCGGGCCGCGCGCCGTGGCGAGCTGGCCAGGGGATTTCGGGGGAGATGGGCCGTCATCGGCGTATCCACGAACCCGGGCTTCAACGTCACGACCCGGATTCCGGCGGGACGGAGGCGCTGTCGCAGGCCCTGGAGAAAGACGCTGACCCCGGCCTTCGCGGCACCATAGACGTAGTTGCTCCGCCTCCCCCGATCGCCCGCCACAGAGCTGATGACCGCGATCGTGCCGGAGCCTTGAGCTTCGAACTCGCGTGCGAGCAAGGTGAGGAGCTCGACGGTGGCCACCAGGTTGAGCTCCAGCACCCGGGCCGCCTCACGGGACTCCACCTGACACCGCTCCTGGTCCGGAAGGTCGCCGTGGGCCAGAAGAGCCACGTCGAGTCGAGCGGAGAACGCCCGCCTTACCACCGGCGCATGTCGGTCGTGATCGAGCACGTCGAGCACCTCGGTCTCGACCGTCGCGCCACGGACCCGGAGATCGTCCCCGACGGCCGCAAGACGCGCCGGGTTTCGGCCCGTCAGGACGAGACTCGCGCCGCGTCCGGCATAGAGCCTGGCGACTTCCGCGGCGATGGCGGAGGTGGCGCCGACGATCAGCACCCTCGGGTGGGGGTCAGTTCCCACTGACTCTGCGCCAGAAAGAGGACGAGAACCGGGGGTCCATCTGCCGGGCGAATCTCTCCCAGACCGGAAAGAAGGCCCTGAAGCTCTCGCCGCTCATCCGCGCATCCTTGGCCGGGTAGACTGCGCCGCCGACCTGCCTGACGACACCGTCGAGCTCCTCGAGCAGCCCCAGCGTGGCTCGACCACGGAGGGCGAGATCGACCGCGAGTGTGAGCCCGGGCCGGGGGAACGAGAGCAGCCCGGGCGATTGCCGGTCGCCGAACCGCTTGAGCACGCCGAGGCCGGCGACCTCGCGAGAGCCGCTGACCCGCTCCAGGATCTCGCGGATCGCTTCCCGGGCAGCTTCGGGCACCACGCATTGATACTGGACGAAGCCACGGCGGCCATAGAGGCGGTTCCAGTCGCCGATCGCGTCGAGCGGAAAAAAGAAGGAGCCGAACTCGACGGCGCGCAGACTTCGCTTCCGTGGTGCGCGCCCGTAGTTCAGGGCATTGAAGGCGGAGATCGTCAGTCGGTTGAGCAACGCGCTCGGGGCATCACATGGGACCCGGACCCGGGGCTCGACCGCGAGAGGACGCCAGCCCGACGGCCGTGCGCCATGTGCACCCCGGAAATACACTCCGCGACCTAATCGCCGCCCCCGGCGCAGGCAGTCCACCCAGGCCACGGTGTACTCGTGCTGCGCATCCTCGGCCGCGATCGCGAGGAACTGGTCGAGTCCCTCGAACCGGATCCGCTCCTCTTCGATACCCGGACCGGCGACCCGTTGGAGCCGGATCTCGGCCCAGAGAATGAGCCCCGTCAGCCCCAGGCCGCCGATGGTCGCGGCGAAGAGCTCCGGGTTCGCCTCCGCTGTGCATACCATCCGCTCTCCCGAGGAGCGTACCAGCTCGAGCCGGGTCACGTGGGTCCCGAAGGTCCCCAGGTGGTGGTGATTCTTCCCGTGGATGTCGTTCGCGATGGCTCCACCAACCGTCACCCACCGGGTGCCCGGCACCACTGGGAGACACCAGCCGCGTGGCACCACGAGGTCGAGGATCTCCGCCAGAGTGACCCCGGCCTCGCAGCGCAGAAGTCCGTCGTCTCCGAGCTCGATGAACCGGTCCAGTCCGGTCGCGTCGATCAGGGCGCCGTCCGCGTTGAGGCCGCTGTCGCCATAGCTGCGGCCACACCCGGACGGCAGGAGCGGCTCCGGCACATCGCCGAGTGCGGGGGGTTGATCACGCCAGCGAGCCGGGAGCACCCGGCTGTGTCGCGCGGTCGGGTACCGGCCCCAGGAGCGGCCGGGTCGGATGGTGATGGGTGTCACTTCAGAGCGCCGCGTACAGCACGAGGAGCACTAAGACGCCGACGACGTAGCTGGAGGGGTCGCGCGCGGCGGCGACGATGGGGTCTTCATTGATCTGCCCGCGATGCGCCAGCAGCCACATCCGGCTGGTCCAGAAGAGCAGGAGTGGACATACCAGGAAGAGCACGGCCGGCTTGGTGTAAAGCTTGACCACCTCGTCGCTGTTGAGATAGAGCGCGAGCACCAGGACAGCGAGGTAGGCGCTCGCGGCGCCCATGGTGCGCAGCCACTCCATGTCCTGGGGCAGGTAGCCTCGGCGTCGCAGGGACGGCGCGGGATGGGCCGCCAGCGTCGAGAGCTCGCCGTGTCGCTTGAGAAACGCGAGGCTCAGGAACAGAAAGGTGGAGAACGCCAGGAGCCAGGTCGAGAAGCGGACGCCGCTCGCGGTGATGCCCGCCAGTATTCGGAGGGTGTACAGTCCCGCCAGCAACAGCACGTCGAGCACCACCACACGCTTCAGGTACGCGGAGTAGGCGGTGGTCAGCCCTATGTACAGCAGCAGGAGCGCCAGGAAACCGGGCGCGACCAGCGCCGCGCCGACCACCAGCGAGGTGACGATCAGCGCGGGCGCGAGAATGTAGCCCGCGCGGGGGGAGAGCGCCCCGGAGGCGAACGGCCGATGGCGCTTGGTCGGATGGCTGCGATCCGCCTCGAGATCGAGGACGTCGTTCAGCACGTAGGCCCCGGATGCGGCCAGGCTGAAAGCCGCGAACGCGACCGCGCCTCGCGCCACGACTTCCGGCTGCGTCAGCCGATGGTCCAGCAGGATCGGCACGAAGACGAGCAGGTTCTTCACCCATTGGTGCGGGCGCATCGCCCGCACGAGGGCGATCGACGGCGTGGCCCGCGCGGCGGCCTCAGTCACGCGGCATCGCCTCGAGCCGGTACCGCGCCACCGCGTCCGCGAGCGGGGTAGACCGTCCCAGTGCCGCCAGGAGCGCCGCGCCGGTCTCGACCCCTGAACCCAGGGCGGTTCCGGTAGACCCGATGGAAGGGAAGGTCCGGTAGTTCCCCGCGAACCACACGTTGCTCAAGGTGGTGCTGCGGATCGGCGGGTTCCGGTAGTGACGGACGAAGACCGGCGAGTACATGGGCACGCGGGTCACCCTGGTCCAGAGCGGATCCAGGTCGCCGCCGAACACCGCCGAGAAGTCCGCCCGATACCGAGCCATCAGGCCCTCCTCGCTCTCGTGAAACAGGGGCCGATCCCGGCTTTGCAGATGGGTCACGAAGTTGACGCAGGCATCGCCCGGTCGCCCGATCGTGGGGTTGAGCTCGCTCAGCAGAAAGATCGCGCCGGCCGTCCGCTCCGGCGAGACCAGGTTGGTCCAATAGGCCTTTGGCGGTACCGGGCGTCGCGTGGCGCATACCACCGAGATCAGGGCGGAATACCGGATGTCGGGGAGCACCGGCGTATCGTCGCCAACCACAAGCGTGCGATACACCTCGGTCGGGACGGTGCTGACGAATGCGTCCGCGTCGAGCAGCCGCCCATCGCTCAGCTCCGCCGCGGAGATCCTGCCCTCCGCCACCCGCAGGCACGTCACATCCGTCCGGAGCAGCACCCTCACGCCCGTGTCCGCCAGCAGGCGCGCCAGCCCGTCGCAGAGCACCTTGGTCCAGTTTGCGCCCGGAATGTAGCCCAGCGGAGCCGAGCCTTCCCGGAAGTGGAGTCTCGCGCCCAGCCAGGCCCCGCTCACCTCGCTGCAGGGAAGCTCGAACTTGAGACGGGTGAGGTCTTCGAAGAGCCCCATTCTCACTCCCGGTCCCCCGAGCTCGTTCACCAGCTCGGCGGCGCTGCGGTCCTGCCAGGCGGACCAGTCCTTGCGCGTGAACGCCGTGAGCATGAGCCGGGTGAAGCGGAGCTTGTCGGACATGCGCATGGGAAAGCGGAGAAATCCCCCTGGGGTGCCCAGCTCGTAGAGCTCGCCGCCTCGCTCGAAGCGCATTCTGATTCGACGCCAGCGCACCCGCGGCAGGGCGCCGATCCGGTCGAGGAAGTACAGCAGGCGGCGGTCGCGGTGCAGGATGTGGTGGTAGCCCAGGGGATAGAAGTGCCCGTCCTGCTCGAGACTCCCGGCGAGCCCTCCGAGCGACGCGCCCCGCTCGACCACGGTCACCCGGAGCCCGGCCCCCGCCAGGGTCAAAGCCGCAGCGATGCCCGAAAGCCCGCCGCCCAGGACGACTGCCGAGGGCGATGGGGGGCTGGAGGATGTAGAATTGGCTGCCGATCCGGTCACCGTCGTCCTCAACGCTGGAGCCTGGTCCTGACCCGCTCGTCGTGGTCGTTGGTCCTGCTCGTGTGCGCGGCCATGATCCTTCGCATCGTGCTTGCGCTTCGGCCGGGCGTCTGGGGCGATGAGATCTTCTCGCTCGCCATGGCGACCGGGCACAGCCTCGAGCACCCCGCCGCGGAGGCTCGCCCAGCCCTGGGCGACTTCGTGCAGCCGCCGGCCGCGACAGCCTCGTCGTCCTTTCGTCGCTACGCCGAGCACGAGGATCCCGCGGTCGGTCCAGGCCGCGTGATACGCGCCGTCCGGCTGTCCGACACCAGTCCGCCGCTCTACTACCTGCTGCTGAGTGCCTGGACCAGGGTCACCGGTACCTCCGACCAGTCGCTGCGGTTCTTCTCCCTGTTCTGGGCTGCGCTCACGCTCCCATTCCTGTGGCGGCTCGGGCGCGACCTGGGCGACCGCGTCGTCGGCTGGACGGCGGTCGTGCTCTACGCCTGGTCACCGGTCAGCGTGTTCTATTCCATCGAGGGCCGCATGTACTCCATGGTATGGTGCCTCGCGACCGCGCTGGCCTGGCTGACGATCCGGCTCGCGAACCGCGGCTCGACCCTGCCCAGGACTGCGGCCTGGATCGGCGTCGCAGCTGCCGGACTGTACAGCCACTACTTCTTCGCCTTCGTCGTCCTGGCCTGCGGCCTGGGGCTGCTCCTATGGCCAGGCCGCCTCTCACGACTCGCGGCGATCGGTCTCGGAGTGATCACGGTGATCGCCGTGGCACCCTGGTACGGGCAAGTGCCCGCCTCGCTCGCGCGCTGGAGGATCACCGGCGCATGGCTCAACGAGCCTCTCCACTGGCCCGAGCTCGTCACTCGGCCCTTCGAGCTGGCGTGGAGCCTGCTCGCTGGCGGCAGCTACTGGGGCGGCTCCTCGGCGGCGGACGCGACACTCGCCGCGCTCTATGTCCTGCTGGCCCTCTGGCTGCTCCGCGGGGCGAAGCTGACAAGCCTCTTCTCGATCGACCGTCGGCTGATCTGGCTGTGGGTGGCGCTCGTGGTGCTCGGGCCCTACGCGCTCGACATCGTCCGCCACACCGGCGCTTCCCGCGTTCCGCGCTACGCCCTCGCCGCGCTGCCCGCCGCGATGCTCCTCGTCGCCTTCGCGGTTCGGCCGCTGTCCGATCGGACTCGTGCGGTGTTCATCGCCCTGGTTCTGGTGGGCTGGACCGCTGGGCTCGCGCCGATCGTTCGGCAGCGGCGCGCCGGCGCTGCCTACCCTGCACTCGCTTCGGAGTTGGAGCGCCGGATGGGGCCCGATGGCGTGATCCTGGTGCACTCGGTCCCATCGGGCGTCATCGCGCTGAGCCGCGCGCTCACGCGGGAGCAGCCGTTCCTCGTCTGGATCGAGCCGCTTGGCCTCCGGAAGCCGGACGATCTGGGCGCGCTCCTCCAGGGCCGCCGCCAGGTCGCACTGATCCAGGTCCACAACATCGGCCTGGCCTCACCCGCCGAGCGCTGGCTCGACGAGCACGGCCGTCTCACCGACCGGCGGATCTACGACGGCAGGACCGACGCCCTGACGTCCGTGCGGGATGCCCCCTCCGACCACCAGTCGGTGGAAATTTCCTACTTCGAGCCGACCGACGGCGGCACGTTCACCTCTCGGCGATAGATCCGCGGGCCGCTGTCGCTGGTGGCGTAGATCATCGGCCACTCGGCGGCCGCGGCGCGGGGAACCGGTGCGGCATACCGTCGCGCCACGTCCAGAAAACTGAGCTGGTCCACCACCAGTTAGGTC
>Ga0247824_10000926_pt1 | contig 15526 bp, 16 predicted proteins | sample 13C_PalmiticAcid_FD_194412 | JGI IMG/M metagenome (GOLD analysis project Ga0247824, IMG submission 194412) | Soil microbial communities from agricultural site in Penn Yan, New York, United States - 13C_PalmiticAcid_Day48 | ecosystem: Environmental > Terrestrial > Soil > Agricultural land... | reverse complement strand
ATTTCCTGCTTTTCATTACATGTACAAAATTGCAAAGACGGTCTGATCACAAATTGAGGGGGGAAGGTTGATGGGATGGGATGGGATGGATACCCAACCAGGCAACATGATGAGTATGTGGGTTGTGGGTCCGCTTGCGGGCAACGCGACTGATTGGGCGGTATGTGGCAACCTGCCTGGTTATTGCCCTTGTGGTGATCAAACGCTCTTTCACTTCTCTCACTTCTCTCAATTCTTTCATTCTCACCTCACTGGCAATGCTCTCTCTCTCTCTCTCTGCTCTTGCTAGCATTGCTTTGAAGTCAGTTCATACCCCTACTTTTCACCTTATTTGTTCAGTTGCCCCATCAGGTCGCAAAACCTGAACGGGTCATACAACCTGAATGAAAGGGGGTGAGAGGGATGTGGAGTGCACATTTGACTCAGATTCAACGTTGGCTGCCCTTCCCCCGCCTGTCTGTTAAGGGGTGCAAGCACCACACACACCGACCGTGTGTCTGAGGCCTTACATGAGCACTTTGAACACGCTCGTTTTCTCAACCATGACAAAAGGAATGCATCCGAGGCAACCACAACCACAACCACTGCAGCAACAGCAACAACAACAACAGCCGCAGCGCACCTCGCCACAGCCGCGTAGAAGCAAGCAGTCGAAACAGAAGAGCCACTTGCCGGGAGCAGCACCTTACTTGCGCATCCTTTTTCCTCGACACGTTCAGCTGCGAGAACCAGTTCCACAACTGCTCAATCACCCCCATCCAGACCTTGACGCTGAAGCATATCATTTCTTGGCTCTACTCGTACGCGACTTCATCCAGACCTGGTATACCACCTTCTCTAACGACCCACAATTCGTCGCATCCATCGTCCATGTCGTCATCGACATCGCGCGAAAACTCGAGCGCAGGTCCCAAGAGGTAACGATGTCGCTTCGAGCTTATTATCTGCCTGTGTCAAGTGGATGTTACGGGAAGGGAGGGAGAAGGGAAGGAAGGAACTACTTTGGCTACCATCTCTGACGTATTTGACTTGCTTTATTGGTAACACCTTGTAGGTCGATTGGGTCGGATTGTTGCTTCAGGATGTCCCAGAAGTGTTGAAGAGGCATTTCATGGATTATAGACAGGCTGCGCAAAAAGTGGAGACGGCCTATGCACCCAACCAGACGATCGAGTCCATCTTTCACGGATTACAGCCTCACTTTGCACTTCGGGATGGCGAAGAGTCTGAAATAGAGTATCTCCGGCAACTCTCAGACGAGATATTGAGGGTGTTACTTCCAGAGGGAGAGTATCAATCCGACTGTGTACGATGGCTGGTGAGGGAAATCTTTTGCTGTTTGATTCTTCGAGGTCTGGTAGAGATCTTGACAGAGCCGGACATGGTCAATTATATTGTTAATGTGGTAAGCAGCTTTCAATTTCAGGGCTGTGACACATTTTTTCTCCTCGGAGAGAATCCTCTCGGTACTCAAACCTACAGGCCATGCCATCTGTTACTTAATAGCTTCTGGTGGACTTTGAGCCAACGGATGAAAAGTACGAAGAGTTTCTGAGGAAAGCAGCGGACAAAATAGAAACCTCGGATGACAACTTTGCGGCGTTCCTGGCGAGCTTGGAAACATACAAGGGAGGTAGCCGACTTCATATTCATCGTTCATCAACACCCAACATTCAATCTACAGATGAGATGGTCACCATGTTACAGGACGCTCAATCGACGGTTTTAGAGAGACAACGGCACACTCAATCGCCTTTGGCTCGTGCAGAGAGGAATGACAGTCTACTTGCTCAGCGTATCTCAGGATCAACTGCTCCCCGCTATGGCCGAACGCCACCGCCACCCTACGCATCCCCTAATGGTCCATCATCGGATACGAGGCATAATACACCATCACACCATGTCCCATCCTTGGAGTCTCCACTTCAGATTCCCATTGATAACAAGAAGGACGAGCGCAGGCGACCTGCCCTTCGTGCCTCATCGTCCTCTTCTGCGAGTACAACCAACCTTCCTACTGGACAACCATCACGACTTGGACGAATGAACAGCAGTAACCCAACAACAGCGTCTAGGATACGTTCCGGTGCCGTTTGGGCTGTGACCGTAGCGCCGACGAAATACACATCGTACATGATCAACAACTTTCTCATCCCGTTTGGAGCCATGATGGCGGTGTTTCTGAACTTTATGTTGACTTTACCCAACAAGGTCCATCAGGTATCACAGGCTATGAACTGGATATACGCAGAGCTGGAGGCACCTGAACAAACAGAGTTGGAAACGGGAATCTTCAAGTTGGTCAAGGAAGTGTTTTATCTAGAGGAACGGAACCCTGTGGTCTGGAGGCAATGGGAGATCATGGGATGGCCGTTGGTTCGGACGTTGGGTGGTGGCGCCATTGACCGGTATGTTGATCTTTTGATCGTTCTGGGGAAGATAAAAACACAATTGAGCGATGAATGATATACTGAAGATACCACACGTTTCCTTAGATTGTTGGCGCACGGAGTCCATTGGATCTTTGCTGAACCACAATTGGTCATGTATATCCAAGCTGGTCGGCGAGCTTTGTGGCCTGATCCATCAGCGTCCCTGCCACGGCCTCGGGGAGTAGATGAAATGGAAAAGGCTCGGAAGGAGGCTGAGCGGCGTATACTCAGGACTATCCCAGGTAATGAACGAGAGAAAGAATCATGGATTGTATTGAATGGATTGAAGGATCATTGACGCTAAACTGGACACTTGTACGAATTTGATAGCACCACTGCGCGACATTTTCTTTGGTGAGGACGGGGTCCATCATTTGATGGCGGCACAAGAATCATTAGAGCCTTTTCAGAACAAGGTGTGCAACAAGCACTTGATCTACATTGCGCTGGACCTCTTACTCTCCAAAGTTCTCCCAGAGATATATCCCGAGCAAAAGTGATTAATATCATTGAGGTGAGCATAAAACCACCTGCCGTCTGACATTCAAGTTTATCTCTGGTTGCTTCGTACTGTCTCAAATCTGGTCAGAAAGAACCAGAGGACATTCTAACCACGTTAGAATGGCTTCAGTGGTGTCGTCGGTCGAGGCACAGCGTTTGAAGGGGTTCCAAGCAGCAACGGTCAATGCATGGATTTTATCGAAAGGTCCTCCATGACAGGCTCTTCAGATACATACGCTATGGGCAACAGGCTGCCTTAGTTTGTCGATGCAGCCTGTCCGAATGCAATGCCCATGCAAGGATGTCGGTGTGAATCCTACTGAGCTTTCCGCGGAGACGCTAATACAATTTTGGTTGCTCTAATAAGGTTCCTGTGGGGCAAAGAAGCTGCTCTGTCTCGCGTTTGTGTTAGGTGCACTTTCCCACAATGAGTTGTTCACAAGTGCTCATCGTTGACAAGAGTGCTGCAGCCGGAAAGGGGTTGCGATCAAGATGGCCTGAAGGGAGCTCCGATGAGTCCCGAGGGAGGGAGGGACGGAAAGGGGTGATGCACTTTCGAGGAGAACGATGCAAAAAGCAACGTGGCGTAGATTTGGCTGTGAGCAAGCATGTTAGAATTCCTGCCAACGTTCCACCATCTTTCTCCTTTCTCCTTCCTCCCTTTGCCCGCTGCCCGCACGCCCTCCCTAATTCTCGATTTCCCTCTTCTTGCTCTTGCAGACAACCCACATTGACAAAAATCAATATCCACAGTGCCTCAGTCCCCAGCGCACAGCGCAATCAATTTGGTAAGGGAACGACCTTGCTCATTTACGTCCATGCAGTGTAGGAAATATGGAAAGATCGTCCGTACTTGAAGAGATACAATATCGTCCGTACTTAAAGAGATACAACAGAGGATTTCCGTCAGGTCTCGCGCAACAGTTCCCAGTTTCTGACGGCAAGCACTGGTCTATTACTATATATCGGAGGAACCATCGGAACACCAAAAAGTAAGACACTCCCGATCTGCGCCGAGCATCCTTACACGACAGAACTCATAATGGAACAGATGCTGAGCGATCTTGCGCCTTCTGATCATGTAGAGTATCACACCCAACACGTGAAGGACGAGTCCATCATCGTGCGTCTCTTGTGTCATCTTGAAAGGTAGACATGCAGCAACAACTCAAAAAAAACAAAGCTTACACTTGCATACAAGTGTGCTCACTTTAACTGTTCTTTACTTTAAACGTTGATCTCTAAGAATGGTGTTCGGTCGTATTGTCAATTCGCCACGAAATGTTCTCTCGCCGGTGCAAGCATTGGAACTCGCCAACATCTACTTGTCAAATGCTCGCAGCACCAATGACTCCAGCATTGCCATGGTTCTGTGTCACGACACAGAAGTTTCCTTGGCACAAGCGAAAAGAGCCGCCAAACATACCGAGGCTCACACCATCCACGATGGCATCGCGATTACTTATATCGAACTCGGGAAACTCTTGGATAGTCGTGGAAATCGGGATGAGGCTCAAGCCAGCTACGAGAAGGCCCAAAAGTTGGGGTAAGGTACCAGCATCTTGCTCCTGCGCAGTCACTCCACTTGTGTAACTCACAACTTTGTGCTACCACTGAAAAAAAAAAAAAAAAACGACAATAGAGGTCGTCTCCGGAAACAGCAAGGTCGACTCATGCCGTGTCCAGTTCCCAACAGTGGCGCATCATCCGCCAAGGGCGTACTGAATCCCACGCTTAACGTCCCGGGCGTCAAGCTGCTGCCACTCTTACCTTCTCTGGGACAACACCAACAATCCGACAACATTGCTGCCATTCCGGAACATATTTTCGTCGAGAATATCCGTCCCCCTGCCATTGTATCGAAACTGCCGGAACCAGATGAACGTCTGATCGATACAACTCAACTCGTCTGCTGCCTCGGTCTTCTGAAAGCTTCCAAGTCTCCTGATGACATACTTGAACCATATGCTCGAGAATGGATACAGTCCATTGAAGGCGATCCATTCGAACAAGAACGACTTAGAATCATGGCCACGGATGTGATCAGAGTCTTCAAGCGTGACGAACTCAAGGACGCCAAGGCTGTGACGGAGGTAGTCCACCTCGCTCCTGTACTCGAGAAAGACGACTTTCAGTATCTACTCAAGGAGCTGTATTCAGAAATTATTCAATCTGACCTGTTGGACATCCATAAACTCGAAGGACTTGCTCAAGTGATCCAAGGAGCTGATCCTGGTCATCTCGATGCAGACGACTTGGTCAAAATCCTTGGGCTTCTCAGTACACGCCTCAGAGACACTCACCATCAATCGTCGCTTCATATGTACCAGCTTACGACGGCGGTATCGCATGTGCTAGATGCCATGGCCGACACCAATGTCAAGTATCTTCACCGAGAGAAGCTTCATGAGCCACTCTCTTCGTATCTAGAGGGATTGAAGGTTAGCTCAGACCCATACTTGGTGTATCAAGCTGCTTATGCATATCAGGCCCTACAGTATGTCCCAGATGACGAAACACTCTGGCAGTCAGCACTTCGACGCACAGGGAGTGTGATCCGAGGAGTATCAGGATTGGTGAGCGCAGTGAAAGGACTTGACCTAAATGGATTCATTGAAGGGTTGAACGAAATCCAGCAAGGATTATCAGGAGCATCCGAGGTGATCAAGCAGACTGCAACTACGATTGACAGGATGATCTCTATAACCAGCAACGGGCAAGAATTCCTAGACTGCCTCAAAGAAGGTCTGAGTTTTGGCCGGAAGCGAGACTGGTACCCTGCATTAAGGTTGGCGGATACCTTGCTTCGAGACGGCCAATTTGCTACGTTCAAGGAGCTGGTCTGTGAAGCGCCATGTCGGCGTGATCCAGCATTCCTGTGGGGAGTGTGCCAACGGCTCAGTGAAGTTGCAGGTGATCCGACATGGGATACAGAGATACATCGAGGAGCAGTCGAATTCCTTGGAGCGATCTATGGGAATGATGCGACATGGGGTCTTCAGGCAAGTGTCAAGCAATGGATTGCCATCATTCTCGTGCGATTGGCTTCGTCACCTGATAGTATTGTCAAGTGTAAGTGTATTGAACATCCATTGAGATACGACTGTTTTCAAGTTGAAAGCGCCTAACTCGAGCATGACCTATGCGATACATATAGCGGTCGCTGAAGCTCTGATTCAAGAGTCGATGTTGAACACTGATTCACGGGAACAGCTCCTTCAAGGGAAAGATGCCGGCACATATCCACTTGCAGTCGCTCCCACTCCTTTTGCATCTCCATCATTGCTCGATCGTGCACAGAACAAACCGGATGTTGAGGGCCATCTGCGTCAATTGATGAAACAAAGACTCAAGGAGGAGACAAAGACCGTCTATATCCCTCCTCAAGCCAAGGCCGGACTGCATGCTTCGGATAATGCACGATTCCAGTTGATGGATAAGGTCAGAGAGTTCATCACCAACGATCAGAAGGTGTTCTTATTGCTAGGCGACTCTGGGGCAGGCAAATCAACGTTTATCAGAGCACTCGAATGTGATTTGTGGCAAGCATACAAAAAAGGAGGGTTGATCCCACTCCATATCAATTTGCCTGCCATCGACAAGCCCGACCAGGACATGATCGCCAAGCATCTCCGGAAGTCAGAGTTCACGGAATCACAAATCAGAGAGTTGAAAGAGCATCGCAAGTTCATTTTGATTTGTGATGGATACGACGAGAGTCAGCAGACACACAACTTGTACACGACCAATCGACTGAACCAGCCTGGAGAGTGGCAGGCCAAGATGTTGATCAGTTGCCGTAGCGAGTACATTGGTGCAGACTATCGTGATCGATTCCAACCAGGAGACCGTAACCTGACATCAGAGACGACATTGTTCCAAGAGGCAGTCATCACTCCATTCTCTGTCGATCAAGTCGAGGCGTATATCAACAAGTACGTCTCTATCCGCCAGCCACTCTGGGAAGCAAGAGAGTACAAGCGAGCACTCGACCATGTCCCAAGCCTAAAGAAACTTGTGAGAAATCCATTCTTAATGTCACTGTCGCTGGAAGTGCTACCACGAATGATGGATCCAGGAGAAGGTCATTCGGCAACACGCATCACCAAAGTAGCCTTGTATGATCAGTTCGTTGAGCACTGGCTGGAGCGAGGCAAGAAACGGCTTGGAGAGAAAGAATTGAGTCCTCAAGCTAGAGCCGCATTCGAGAGCCTGAGTGACGAGGGATTCACGAAGAATGGCATCGATTTTCTGAAGAAGTTGGCAGTGGCAATCTACAAGGAGCAAGATGGTCAGCCAATTGTCGAATACTCGCGCTACAAAGACGAGACCTCATGGAAGGCTGAATTCTTTAACCGAGAGGACAGGCAGCTTTTGCGTGAGGCATGTCCACTTACGCGGACTGGCAACCAACACCGATTCATTCATCGATCGCTACTGGAATACGGGTTGGCGCGTGCAATATTTGATCCGCAAGAATGGAAGGAGACAGTGATATCGCAACCAGCTCTAGGTCGCCGAGGAAGCACAAGCTCAGCATGGAGTTTCGAAGACTCTGATGCAGATGAGATATCACCATCCGATGTCGAGCAGGAGCCCGATATCAACTCACCACTCGTGTGGAGGGACTTTGTAAACGATCCGTCTCTCCTGCAGTTCATGGAGGAGCGAGTCCAACAGGAACATGTTTTCAAACAACAGCTTCTAAAGTACATCGAGTATTCGAAGAGAGACAAGAAATGGCGCCGAGCAGCAGCCAATGCGATTACCATCTTGATCCGAGCAGGTGTAGAGTTCAGGTTTGCCGACTTGCAGGGTATCCAGGTACCAGGAGCAGACCTCCGCTATGGAGTATTCGACTCGGCCAATCTACAAGGTGCAGATCTTCGTAAGGCGAACCTCCGCAATATCTGGCTGCGAGGAGCGGATTTGAGCAAATCACATATGGCAGGAGTGCAGTTTGGCGAGTTACCAATCCTCAAACACGATTGCGAGATGCGAGTATGCACGTATTCACCGGATGGGTCGTCGTTCGCCATTGGGCTTGATGATGGGACAGTCATTGTGTATGCGACATCGACATGGGAAAGACTGTGGACATTTAACGATCATAGCAAGAGGATCACAGGCATTGCGTATTCGCCGAATGGGGCCCGTCTCGTTTCAGGCAGCCATGATTCTACAGTGCGGTTATGGGATGTTTCAACAGGAGAGTGTCGGCAAATCTTCACCGGCCATAGTGATCAGGTCTTTGACGTGGCGTATTCACCTCGAGGTGATTTGGTCGCATCGAGTAGCCACGACGGCGCGGTCCGACTCTGGGACGTAGAGACTGGAGCGTGCCAACATATCTTGACTGGCTATGACCGCTATATCAATCATGTGGCGTTCTCACCCAAGGGAGATAATATTGCCACCAGCAGCTGGGACTTCAAAGTGCGGCTCTGGGATGTTGCTACCGGGAAGTGCCGCTCCATCCTGTCTGGACACACAGAATGGATCACAAGCATCGCCTATTCGCCGAATGGAGATCTGGTTGCTTCTGGGGGGCGCGATAGAGTGGTGAGAATATGGGTGGTGGAGACAGGAAAGTGCCGCCACGTCTTACACGGATATGGACTTGCGGATATCGTATTTTCACCAAAGGGGAATCAGATTGCTTTTTGCGAGAACGGAGGAGTGTCGCTCTGGGATGTAGAGACAGGAATATGCATCCGCAGGTTATCGAGACCCAAAACGACGGTCTATCGAGTCGCATATTCACCTCAAGGAGACCAGATTGTCTCCAGTTGCTCCGGGGAGGCGGTTCGATTATGGGATGTTGAGACTGGAGAGTGTCGTCATACGATGACAGGACACACTAGCTTTGTGACGAAGGTTCAGTATTCGCCGAAAGGGGACTGCATCGCCACCGTGAGTTGGGATGGGACGGTCCGATTATGGGATGTTGGGTCAGGAACCTCTCGGAAGATCTCGAACGACCACCATGACAGTGTGTTGAACATCAAGCATTCGCCAAAGCGGAGCCAGATCGCCTCATGCAGTGAGGACTCGACGATACGTTTATGGGATGCGAAGACAGGCGTCTGCTGCCGTACGCTGACTGGTCATAGCGGGTTTGTGTACAAAATCTCATATTCGCCCCAGGAAGACCGGCTTGTTTCTTGTAGCGAAGACAAGACAGTGCGTATCTGGGATGTCGAGAGCGGAGCCTGCCAACGTATCTTTTCTGGCCACACCGGTAATGTCTCTGACGTCAAGTTTTCCCCACAGGGGAATCAGATCGTTTCCTCCAGTCAGGACATGACGGTCAGACTCTGGAATGTGGAAACAGGAGAGTGTCGTCGCATATTCGCTGGACACAGTGGTGCTGTTTTAGTCGTCACTTATTCACCTCAAGGCCATCAAGTCGCATCAGGTAGCTGGGACATGACCATGCGGCTCTGGGATGCCGAGACAGGAGCCTGCCAACATGTTTTAACCGGTCATACCAAAGACGTCAAAAGAATTACGTATTCGCCCGATGGCAGCCAGATCGCTTCTGCCAGTGAGGACACAACTGTACGACTATGGGATGTCAATGCAGGTGTGTGCAGTCATATCTTCATTGGCCATCAAAAGACTGTTACGCGAGTTGTATATTCACCTCAAGGAACTCAAATTGCCTCTGCCAGCGTGGATAACACAATTCGGCTTTGGGACGTGGAGTCAGGGGAATGTTGCCATACCTTGATTGGCCACAAAAAACTGATTGCAGCCATTGCTTATTCACCGAGAGGCAATCTTTTTGTTTCTTGGGCCGACTTTGGAGAAGCGAGATTATGGGATGTAAAGACGGGAGCATGTCGCTGGACTCTTGAATATGACACAGTGACGACCAAATCAGTGTATTCGTTTTTGCAACACAATGCCGTCTGGATCTCATCGGATACCGACTCTTTCATCACTGGTGGTCGCGATGGGTCAGTGAGAGTTTGGGATGTGGTAGAAGAAGGAGATCAATGTCAAGTACTCATGCGTTGGAGATCGACGAATGGCCGGTTGACCGCAAGAGATGCATGTATACAGGATGTGGAGGGATTGAGCCATCTTAATCAGCGGTTATTGAAGCAACGTGGCGCCATTGGCGAGTCAGCTCTTCATCTGCGCGAGGCAGGCAACAAGCTCAATACCAAGGGACCCGTTGTATCTCAATTCAAGTCGTCCTTGAGTTGAGCGATACAAGAATCTTCATGGATAAGGCAGAACAGCTCAAGGTTAAAGGCAAGCCTTGTAGTGGTAGCCCATCCCGACAATAAATGCATGCCAGCCATATGCGTCAAGGCTGTACCACAGTCCACAGCCATTCCATACACCACCCCTTAAGCCATTACCTGCGTTCGCAGCACAAAGACTTTCACCTTCCTGACCCCCTCTCTTGTCACTCATTCCTTTTTGTTCCCACACATGCGCCATGCAAAACGCCCCCAATGAACATACAGGAGACGACGACGATACAAAGCAGAGCGGTGGCCATAGCCGTAACACTAGCATCAGCACCAGTATCAACGCCTCTGCACAGACACAACCTCACCCTCTGCAGCTGGAGCACCAGCTGAAGCCCTGGTTGATCCCTCACCCGAACCTCCCTATCTCTTGGCAGAACAACGACCATGCCCACCACCCTCAAGAGGATGTTCATGGTCAAGAGTCTCGAACAGAGGCGGATATGTCCCCATCTTCGCCCCCATCGCTGTCCACTTCATTGCTGCGTCTTCGAGGCAACGATAGAGGCGGTGGCGTTCAGCGACCTGCGCCCAAGGACACTCCCATTAACAAACCGCAGCCTCAAGGATACGACTGGCGTCAGCACCAGTATCAACAGTATCTTGACAACATCTCTGATCAAGGTCACGAGTCCGATCCTTCGGAGCTTTTGCGTGCACCGATTCTGCTGAGTAGCTCACCTTCACGCAACCTTCTACACTCGCAAGAGTTGAATCAACAAGGTCATGAAGACATGTCCTCAGTCCGGCGTAACCACCGAAGCATGTCCCTATCGACGGCTACCAACAGTGTGTGGCGAGATAACAGCTCAACGCGGGCGCTTCCTTCGCCATCCTATTTGAGAGATCACCGCGAAGTGGTGCCTTATAGCCAGGAGTGGCGTGTCATCTTGTATGTGAAGGAAGGCTAATATTCGCTGATGCTTGACGTCTATGGTGCGCTTGTTTTGACTATTCATCATCATTCGTCGCTTTCAACGATAGGCGTTCTCCACCCCGTGGTCGCACGGTGTTGTACAACCCGCAGATGCAATCACTGGTTGTGCAATCAACCGTTGGATTGGACCCTCACCCGATGGTAATATGAAAAACCAAAGCAAAGGTCCTGATGTTGACGACTGTTCAGTGCATGACTAACCCTGAAGCGTGGGAAAAAAAATGGTTGAATTAGACGTACCAGGATGAAGCAGGAAGGTGTGCACTCTGTCGGCGTCCATTGGATCGAGACGAGGCCGCAGATGAGCGCGTACGTGCTGGAATGGGCTAGAAAGTTTGAAACCTTAATTCCCTGCATTCGACTGCAGCATGTTGCTCACGTTTACTTTGACATTCATCTGTTAGTTTGAGGAGGACAGCGAGTCATTTATGGATACAAACTACTTCAGGATGCTGGCCGATGCAAAGTAAGTGGTACCAGACTTTGTTGAGCACCAAGTGCTGAAATATGACCCGGTCTCTCTGTTTAGATCAGCTCTAACGAGGGGGCTCTACACTCATCCCCGTGAACAGTATCGCTCTCTCGCGGCGTGGCTCCTTGCAGGCAGACCCAGAGATATCCTTCCAGAGCCGTCCGTCTATCGGGGTACCTACATCCTCCAGCAGAACGTCTCTTGATCTCGACAATCACCCTCAAGATCACACTGCTTCGCCACAACTGTCGCACAATGCGCTAAATCAGGGATACTACGAACGATTCTTTGTGGAACAAAAGAAACTGGGAAGAGGGTTCCGTGGATCGGTCTTCCTTTGTCAGCATGTCCTGGACGGGATCCATCTGGGCGAGTACGCCATTAAAAAGGTGGCCGTGGGCGATAACCATGATTGGTTGGTCCAGATGCTGAGAGAGGTTCATCTGCTGGAGAGGTTGCACCACCCCAATATTGTGAGCTACAAACACGCATGGCTCGAAAACCATCAGCTGCACAAGTTTGGACCTGAGGTGACATGCTTGTTTATCTTGATGGAATGCGCTAACGGAGGCAATTTGGAGGAATATATCGAACGACCACCTACAGAGATGAACCCGATAGACGTTGATCCAACATCGGCAGGAACCAGTGAAGGTGCTCCATTGAGCATGGAAGGGGAGACGCCCAAAACATTAACTCCCAAGGAGCTAGCTCTACAGGCTAAGCGACAACGACTGCAAAGCACACTGAATGCCTCGTCTGGAAAGGGTGGCGAAGGCACTGGAGCCAACGGGGCTGGAGGGAATAACACGAGCTTTCAGGGGCGGTACCTGTCGATTACGGAGATCTGGAGCTTCTTTTTTGATATCTGCGAAGGATTGGCACACCTTCATCGCCTGGGGATCATTCATCGCGATTTAAAACCGCCAAACTTGCTCTTGAGCTATTCGAATAGTCGGATCAAGGGTACAAATGGAGAGAGACCCAGGATTCTGATTACGGATTTTGGAGAGTGCGAGATTTTGGATCAAGCTGACAAGCGAGATAGAACAGGAGCAACAGGAACTCTCGAGTTTTTGGCGCCCGAACTCTTAGCCGGTATGCTTTTGCCTTTTACATTGTTCATGGAGTACTTTGGACCCTTTCGATCTGTTCTTCCCCTCAGCTCTAATATCAACTTTGGTCTCGCCGAAATGGAATAGTGGATGCTGATGGCAAATACACGGACGAGTTCTCATCCAAGGGCGATATGTGGTCACTCGGGATGGTGCTCTATTTCTTGTGTTATTCTCGCCTACCGTATTCACAAATCGAGGACGTGGATCTCTTGCGGCAGGAAATCCGACAATTCAAGACGATCACCATCCCAGAAGATGATGGTCCGGGTGGTCGAGTCATCCCAAAGGACCTCAAGATTTTGATTCGCGTTTTGTTATCCACAGACAAGGCCAAGAGACCGAGTTGTGAGGACATCTTGTTGACGCTAAGTCAGCAACGCGACCGGATGATGCACGGTGACATGGACTCACCCTCCGCACCTATTCCGGGATCAACATCGAATATTGAGGAGGAAGGTAGTGCCCAACAGGCGGACGATTACATTGGTGAAGGCGGAACCACCAAGATTACAGAGGAAGCCTCCACTGGCGTGATGCAGACGCCATCGCCATCGCAACTTGCTACAAAGATCACGAATAGTGATTCCAACGGCCCAAACTATCATTCTGTTGCGATTAGCCGTAGGATGAGTAGACCGACGTTGACTACGGAGAAAGTGAAAGGGGGTATCAGTGGAAGCAATAACGGTCATCATCACACTTTGGCATCCTTGGCCTCAGCACCCTATCCACTCGGCGCAAGGAAAACATCAACCCCCAGTGTGAACTTGCACAAGAAGGTTAAGCCACTAGGGATAGGGCTTCGGTACATGTTACGGCGAAGGACAATGCATAATCCAGGCGTGGTATCAGGTAGTGGGATGGGATTACAGCGATATCCAAGGACTGGCTATAGTGGCCAGGCAGTGAACACTGGATATTCCTCTGCTGTTTTGCCTTTGGCACGAGGGCGCCCGAAGGTGGCCTCGGCAACACCTTTGAGCTCAGCCATGTCAATGGAACTGAACAGCAAGTCGCTCGTCAAGTCATCGTCAGCACGCGCAAGCACGTTGCCTCAATCGCTACAATCCCCTCTTTCTCCCTCTCCGTTGCTAAGGCCGCCTCCAATCCAGCAGCACCAGCCGCCGCAGGTGAAAGAGCCAGATGCAAAAGTGGATGTACCTTCACCTTCACCAAGTCCTTTATCTTCAGGAGAAAAGTCCCCAGCACCTGGAAGAACGGATTCCTCTCACGATGTAAGTTCGTCATCGTAATAGACAATAAATGGTTCACGGGATCTCTTTTTTTTTATTTTTTATTTTTTTTATGCGCACTAATTCTTATTTTTTTTGCTAATTCGCACGCTTTTTTATCCTTTCCGGTCGTGTCTTGAATGGAGTAAAGAGCGAAGGCTCGGTGCATACGCCAGATCCTTTCCGTGGAGTCTCGATAGACGCAAGCACTCATCCGGACGCACCTTCCTTTCAGGACGCAGAGGCGGTTAAAGACGATGGAAACTTTAGGACGGTGATCACGACACAGCAACCAGTTTTAGGAAAACATCACTGGACGGACCTGGCGGAAGTATATGCGCTGGAGAGGTCTCTATCATCGAGTACTAATACCACGGCAACGACAGCGTCAGTGATGGCCACGAAGAAATCGGAGCCTGGTGTGCATCCAACAGCGATTGATCACCTTGTCATGGACTCGAGCGACGATGGCCCTTCGACATCTGCCACTGGCGGGATAGCAGCCGAGTTAAAGCAAAGACGGCGCCATCGACAGCAACAAGGACTGCCTATTCGAAGACGAAGAGATAGCCGAGCAGCTTCGGGTCATCACCGCCAACCTACTACATCTCGATTTGAAGCGCCAGGTCCAACTTTTCAGGGTCAGGGGCATGGAAGAGAGCCATCAGTTTCAGAACAGCAATTACAGCATGCCCATCCGCTACAACCGCATGTACAGCATCCACCGCGAGTACAATACGGCTATCTACTACCAGAGCTCTCGGCTTGTTACATGTTCCTGAGCCTTGTCCTACGGATTTGGTTCTGCCTCTCGCTGTGTGACCCAGTGATGGTTCGGCCGATAGTACTCTACCCGGTGTTGGTGTTGTCAGTGATTGGGGACCGATTCGTGCTCCATCTGGTCGCTGAGGCTTTCTTTAAGGTCAAGACATCCTCGCACCGGAATCGACGGGGCAGTATGACCGAGAGGCAAGAGCAACGACAACGAAGTTCAATGGATTTTGGCAGAAGAGGTTCACAGAGTCATGATAAACGCAGTGTTCGGGAGTCAATGGATGGGACTGCACTGTCGTTGGCTACCACCACCACCACCACCACCACCACAGCTAGAGCCATTCCAATGATGAATGGTCAGCGTCAGGGACCGGACGGTAGCGGCAAGAATGCAGCAGGCGATGAAGATGGTCAGGAACAGGGTATCGAAGGAGGCTCTTTGACAGGGAGGGAGGGTCTTGTAGGACCGCTTGAACACACTGGACAGAACAGTGGAGGATATGAGTTGCAGATTCGTCAACCGTTGGATGTTGGTGATGACGATGATCATTATGGTTCAATGGGAGCGATCTGGTGGGCGTTTGCAGGTGGCATCGTCTTGCAATTGCTGTGGATCTCCTGTGCTAGGTTGTTTAGTCGCGGTGGTCTTTGTGTCGCGTGAAACGCGTGAAATAATAAAAAGGGAACTTGTTTTTTTTAGCAGATCATCCAGCATTGAAAATAGAGAGAGAGAGAGAGAGAGAGAGGTATGATGCATCGTCCTTTTTTTTTTTTTTTTTTTTAGTTTTATTTATA
>Ga0247824_10000925_pt1 | contig 15530 bp, 15 predicted proteins | sample 13C_PalmiticAcid_FD_194412 | JGI IMG/M metagenome (GOLD analysis project Ga0247824, IMG submission 194412) | Soil microbial communities from agricultural site in Penn Yan, New York, United States - 13C_PalmiticAcid_Day48 | ecosystem: Environmental > Terrestrial > Soil > Agricultural land... | reverse complement strand
GGAAAGGGTACAATGTGCCGTTGGCCATGAAGAGTCGGTTTGACATCAAAGGGAACCGCTGTCCGTTCCAAATTCCAGTAAAATGGACGATTGGGACCAGAATCCAGACAGAGACAACAAAGGCGGTGAAGGTGATGACCTGTGTCCACCAAGGCGAGACCATGATAGTTGAAGTGATATTTGACCTAAGTGGTAGGACCATCGCGTGCATAGGTCAGAACGTTCGAGTTCAAGAGAGAAGAACGATCTCACCATTACCACCAACCCTTTCACATACCAGTTCAGCGTAAAATTCATAAATCCCATGCCTCCGATACCACTGCTGATGAACTTGACGGTATCGTTGCGGGGAGCGAACCAACAGATGACCGCAAGCGAAGAAGTGAAAGGGAAAGCGTATTCGGGGAGGAAGGTCCAGAAGAAGACGCCGACCAAGACAAGCCAGAAGACACGGATTTGCTTCCTGGAGATGTCCAAGGACTGACCCTCCCCGCGGAGTGTGCGGAACAAGGCCGTCTGCATCAGGGCTGAGGGCCAGATCAGATCAGGATCGTACAACAGGAAGTTGCGTCCAATGGCAGCAAACGAGTATCCAGTCCACATTGTGGCCCACATGAGGAAAATGGCTGCAATGGGGTGCATCTGCTCATGGTAGAAGATATCCTTGACCGAGACGATAATCTCTCCCAAGTTGGAGGTAGCACCTGCACTCGCCCTACGTTATGAGCAATGATTAGTAGCGAGCTTAAGATCGAGAATCGCCTACAAACAACGACCGCTCAGATCACTTACGCGAGAGTAATCAGGACGTGCTCCTTGATCGAAAAGGGTGCAGGGTTAAGGTTGAATTTGAACAAGCCAAGGTTGATCTCTTTGCTGGGCAGTACGCGGGCCATCAAGTTTCCGAGCCAGAATGATACAATCTGGACAAAGAACATGGAATACGACGCCGAAGTCGTCCTGAACCAGGCAATCTGACTGATCACAGCTCCAAGGGCGACGAAGAATGTACTGAGTACAAAATAGCTGTACAAGAAACCAAAGGTTAGAGAAACATTACAGAGCCATTGAGAGTTGAAACCCTGGGATCCTGTCCATTGACCTTACCGGAAAGTAATAATAGGAAGACTGGGATCGTCGTCCATGGAGACAAGCTCGCGCACAATCTCTGGAACAAGTCGGATGGATTCCTCGAGCTCTTCTTCTTCCAGCGACCCTGCATCCTCGATTTTGCCGAGTTCATCTTTGACGTTTTTGTTCTCGGATGGGAAGTGAGGAATAGGGGCTACAGGGTCCTCCTCCGGGTACCTTTCACCGTGCAAGGAGGCGGACGATCTCTTCTCCGCCATGAAGAGAAGATGGAAGTGTGGGTATGAGGTGTTGAAGAAGAGCCTTGGCGAGGAAAGTCCTTTCTCTTTCAGCCGCTGGTGGGAGGGAAGTAAGGGGTGTGGGGGAGCGGAGGAACGAGGGAAAGCGATGAAAGGGACACATTTTTATAATCGATCGTTCGCCGACGACCAAAAAACAAGCTCGGAGCCAGAGAGCTGCACAGAATCAACGCAACTTCGCGATGGTGAATTCCATGAAGGATATTGCGCAGACAGTGAGCAGCGAGGACCTCTCTTCGCTCATAGTTTGCCTTCGCTCTTCGTCACTTTTGCTTGATCTATCCACCATGGCTCATGGGTTGTTGATTATGCTCAAACATGGGATACACCTGCCAAATCAGTGTGGGTATGTTGTGTTCCTGTGGTATCTCCATGAACGTCGTATGTGCCTTATTGCTTGTTTGTTTACGTTGCGAGTAAGGGCCCCTAGCTCACCAGCCCAAGTGTGCCCAATGAGCGTCGCCGTTTGGCTTGTTTGTTCCCATCCGCGTCCTCGCTCTGAATCACGACTTTTGAGTTTTTTTTGCATCGAGCCTATGGCGACGACTGACAAATTCGCATGGTGAAATGGCGTCAACTAGGGCACTTATGACAGGGCTTGTGATTACCTTGTAACCCGCACAATGTCAACCTTGCAATCGACAAAGTTAAAGTGGCCAATTCCTCGTCTTCTTTCGGAACTTACTGCAGCCCTAGCAAAGATAATCCTTGATGGCTGTCCCGGACACTTGGGACACAGAATGGAGAAGGATACGAGCTGCCGAGATGGATCGAGAGTGTGCTGGAGGCTTGTGGATGCAATTGTGTCCCAAAAATCCAGCTGTTCTTTTTGACTGATCATGATCCATGTAGGCAATCCAACTGCGAAGCAGAGTCCTCCAGAGAACGCCGGGCAATACCTCGGCAAAGGAGTGCTTAATACCGAAGGAGACAGGAAGTCTATGGCAGAGACTTGCGGACGATACCCGAATAGGGAGCCATTGATGGAACAAAAAGGTATGGATCAAACAATCGAGTCACGGTCTTCCTGTAACCTTCGTCCTTGAAGTCTTGGTGTTGCTACTGGACAACATGTCAACACTGCGAATCCTCGGTAGGGGAGAGCAAGGACAACAAATTGATAACATCCCGTCGCACAATTGCGTCTTCGGACAACGACAACCAAAAAATTCTCCGCCGGTCCATGCTCTCTTGGGCGCGCGCTCCGTGTGCACCAATCCAAAACCGACCGAGTTCTCATGCCTTTTGATGCACTTGTATCGTATCACCTGCAGAAAGAGGTTACTGCTAATAAGAACCAGCGTCCCCAATCTGCGTCTGTTAGCAACTGTCACTCCATATCACTTAATGCCAACAACCTGGCCATAATGGAGAATGAAGAACTCCTGCACTTACTCACTATCCCGCAGTGAGAAAACAGATCGACCGGAGAAAAATGAAAAATTCATCATAGGTGCCTTCATTGTTGAGATCTCCGTCCTCGCCCAGATCGCGTCATCCGCGACCATAGTGCAACAAGGCAAGAGGTCCACAAGAAAGGAGGCAATAATAAAAAACGTGGTTCCGACATGCATACGCCCTTCTGTTGTGGGATGGAGACTTGGCAGGCTGTCCGGACAAGTCCGGGAACGGAAGATAGTCCGAGAGGTCCTCGCCACGTACATGTCTTTGAACCTGCGAGTTGCCTTGTCGACCTATCTTTCCCTAACGGCGTTGCTTGCCTTATCCTTCTCAACACAGAAACAGTGACGCACCAAGCTCAACTCGATTCTTCATTCTCGACCTCCTTCAATGTTGCGGACCCGAATTCTAAAACGCTTGTAGCCCATCCTTCAAACCACCAACGTTTGAAGACGTCAAGCCTTTGCCAAATCAAGTCGAGTGCTCATCAAATGAGGAGAGGTTTTTGCCAATTGATGTACTTGTTTTCGTTCTCGGCCTAGTTCACCTTAATAGTAAGAACCCGGCTGTCGGTGGTGGATTTGAAGGATATCGTCATTGAGCTCTTCCTGTAGTTCTTGCCCCTTTTGCTGTACTCTGCCTCATCTTCATTGTCGTTCCAGCTGCCATCTTTCCATCCAAGGTGATGATGAAAACTGCTCTTCCTTGTCTCCTTGCGTCATGCTCCTGCTGGGATGGATGGTGTAAATCGTTGAGTATCTATGATACATGACAACAAAACCAGTGAGCATGTTTTAGCCAACTTCTATATAGATCGAGAAGTAACCAAGGCTTTGTCGTCCTATACCTTAGCCGACAATCTTCACACGCATTGGTACCAATCTGCTTCTTGCTTTTGCCATATTGGCAAGAGCCGCTCGTCTCATTCCCATCTGACATGAGCTCGTTAACGTCCGCCGTGAGAGATTCGATCACTTCCTCCGATACTTGCTGTGAAAGTTGTCACAGGACTCTTCGTCGCAGCTGTATGAGCGCATATCCCGTTTGTTGGCTTCCAGGATCTTCCTCGTCCTGCCTTCTTCGTCCTCATTGACCTGAACTGCTTCAAGCCGTGATTCGCTGATTGCTTCAGTTTTGTTCTTTAGCTTGACCCTACTTGCTTCCATCGTTTGAGAAATCGGATCTATGATACCCCGTCCATCCGAACAGCAACAGATCAGCACCATGACCCATCCTCACAAGCATCATACCTGTAAAATACTCTTGCACAGGGATCTCTTACCTGATTTATCGCCTTGATCGATATGAGCATTCGCCAGGTTGTTGGGATGTCTTTCAGTCTTCATCAAATACCTCAGCTTCTGAAGGCAAAAGCGTTCTCTTGAGAGTGAAAAAGAATGTATGTACAGTAGGTTGTCGGCGATCCTTTGCCATGAGGGACATCAGCGGAACGTTGTGATCATTCAGAGCAGTGATGAGTCTCCAAGTGCGTGCACCAGTTGTGGAGACAGTCCCCTTAATGCAATGCTCATGCACAGCAAAGTTTTTTTTGACTCTCTCTCCTCCTTCTCTTGCCTCGCAGTAGCCCTTCTTGGTCACCATTCGCAAAACGGTAAGGACTAGCAAAAGACCACCCTTCTGCACTTTTTCCAGTCGATGAAACGGCCAACCAAGTTCCATCATGGTAGCAGGCAGCGGTGCAAAATGGATCATAACGGCCGGAACGGGTGAAAACCTTGTGCACATCACTCAACACCTAAGAACCCACGTTGCCATGGTGGATGCTCCAAAGCTATCTGGTCGCACACACGAGGAACGCCACTCAGTGTGCCAACATGACGGCACAGGACCAAACAGCTTTTTACGGTTGACTTGGTTACCTTCATTCTACAAACCACCAACCCAGGCTGGATCTGGGCCAAATGATGTGCTTTAGGCAGGCTCTGAAGGTGGTGGCGAAAGGACATTGTTCGAACTAGACAACATTCACTAACACACGCAAAACGTTTCCTCCACGCCACAATCCACCATAGAGTTATCTAAAGAGCCAAGTCCACAAGAGCCGAACTTTTGTCAAAAAAGCCTGGTCTACTGAACCTCTGGAAATCTTATAGGACTCATCACGAGTGAAGTGCAGCGTAAAGTACTTGTGGGACACGAAGGACCAGCCGACGACTCTCCAAACGACATCAGTCAATGGACAGCACCTCAGAGGCGACGTGAACAGCCCGTCAAAGACCGAGATTTCACACAGGAAAAATGAAGAGAGAAAGGAAGAAATGCCATATGCCAATAAAGGGTTGCTATCTCTGATCACTACTCATTGTCCTATTCAACACAACAATACCACTCGATGTCAACCTGTCGCTTTCGGAGAGATCGTGAGAGTAAGCATAAAGACCAGGCCTTCGCAGAAGAATGGTAAGATCAAACAAGTCTATGCCGAAGCGATTGGCAGAGTCGCGTACACTATATCTGAGAAGGATGATACTCAATAGGCGCCGAATGACTACACTACCAGCGTACCGCCTTGGACCGCGGTATCCTCGGTTGTTTGTCGCGCATGACGTTCTACTACAAACAGGATTTTCTGGCTATGCAGACTATTGCCTCTCGGATTCTGACCCCTGCGTCTTCGTCATGATACATGATACAACAACAACTCGGTAAGCAATGGCTCATACAAAAACAACCCTTCTGCAAGATGGCCAGGGGCAAGACGCTTCAAAGGAAATTGGCCAACCTAAAAGTAAGTTGCTGCTACTGAAGGCCTCAATGATCCTCCTCTCACCACTTTGCCTGGAACTATGAAGTAATGAGAGATTCGCTGCAATCGGAAGCCCACAGAACAGTTTATCTGAGTGTTTGCATAGGATATTGACGCCAATTCGTGACCCCAATCCCTGTCGATAAAAGTGAGGCCTCGGGGACATACCTGATCGCTTGTTTGAAGTTTCCAACTTGATGACCACCTATTCAAAGCCTGTAGTATGCAACTGTGGAGTTGAAGCACACTCAATTGATGTATATACCGACGTCGTTATGCACAAGTCAAAGGGTGAAGTAAGTGCGTCAGTCGAGCCTCTGACGACTGAAAGAAGAACGGTTTTCCTTCCAAATACACCCTTCGCCCCTTTCAACAATATGAATACGGCTGTGTATATCATTTTGTATTGGACAGGAAGGGTGGACAGTGTAATGGTGGCAAGTATCGCGATCTGGTTCTCTAAGGTCCGGGATTTGCAAGGTCCCATGTGCACAGCCCATTCCGACAAATGTTTTCCGTCTTTGTCATGCAAGGCTGTGAGATGCACACGATGAAGTACAAACCACGACCCTTCTCCTGAAAAAACATACTGCATGGGCAAACAAACAAATCTGCACACATATTCCAGGGCACACTTGTTGGCTCAGTTCTTGTCACACCCGTTTTCCATGGAGGTCAAAGACTTGAATTGGCTGAATAGGATGTCTAGCATGCGGGCGTTTTGGCGACAGGCGCATGAATGCAGAGAAAAGGTTTCCTTTGCCATTCCTTTCGTTCTTCAGTCGGCTGTGAATACGGCGAAGTGGACACGTCCTGTGTAGTTGTGAAAGCCCTACACATGTGGCTCGGTAGTGGCGTTGTAGACGACTTTTAGCGACTGCTCGATTATGGGCCAGAAACTCTAGCGTTGCAGATAGATCTAGGGGCAACGTAGGAGTGATTCGTTGAGGGCAATTGCGAATGAATTTGGTGGCCTTTGGTCAATGTTATATATCGATGAATTGCTATAGTGATGTTGAGTTGAAATATGAACGTGTGCTATATCATTTACGGCGACAATCCCCTATGCGATTTTTCTCAAATCCTCCGGGTGCCTGTGAAGCGGTCAGCATGGAACTTTCGCAGTCTCCACCAGTATTGTCCGCAAGAGCCCCACCACAAAGCTGTGACACGGCCTTCATCGTTCTGGTACCAGCTCTGGCACGACGACGACCAAACCTTGTCCTGCATCTTTGTGTCGAGATCGGTGATAAAATCATCGCAAGCCTTGTGGGTGACCTCCAACGAAGAGAGATTCTTCGCCATCATGTACGAGATGGATTTGATCGCGTATTCGACCTGGGTTTCGATCATGAACAGAACAGAGTTGTGTCCTATTGTTCCGGTGTCATCAACAATTTAGCCGAGCAAAAGAGTTAGTACGAAATTGAAAAGCGAAGGGGTCGAGTCCATGAAGCTTCCAAAGTGCTAGCAAGCAACTTACCAAGACCGGTATTGGGCCCAAGCAAGAAGAACATGTTAGGAGCATAGGGAGTCGCCAGGCCGTAGTAGGTGTATGGGTTCTTGCCCCACTTTTCCATCACGTCAACCCCGTTTTTGCCAATGAGAAAATTGGATGGGAGCATATCTTGGACTTTGAATCCGGTAGCCAAAACCAGGGCGTCCACCTCCTGAACAGTACCATCCTTCAGAATCAATGTGTTACCCTTCACGCCTGCAATGGCCTCAGTATGGACATTCACATTCTTCTTGGTGAGGGCTGGAAAGTATTCGGACGAGACGACGATGCGACGGCAACCAATGTCGTACTTGGGCGTTAACTTTTCGCGCAGCGCCTTGTTGCGTACTTGCCAGAGGCGGTAGACCCATGCCAGCATTGTAACGATCATGCGTGGTGCACGATGGATGAGCCTGTTGCTGAACGCATTGATTGTCCATTCCGAGCTGTAGTAATTGAGCTTGAAATAAATGAAGTGGAAGAATGGAACGTAGCGGAACATAAACTTCCACAGTCCGTTGTAGGCCCCGTTTCGGCGAGGGACAATATACGTGGCTGTGCGCTGATAGAACTCCAGAGTCTTGACCTTGTCCACAATGGCGGGCACAACCTGAATTGCACTGAGAGGAACAATGACCAGCGAGAACGTAGTGTGAGATACATTGACAGAGGGTTTCTTTTTGGTCGCGATGTCCATCCGAAAAGCCAATGTGACACTGTCCTACCTAGCACCACTGCCTACCACGGCAACACGCTTGTTGGTCAGATCAAAAGAGTGGTTCCACTGTGCAGTATGCCACTTAGGGCCTTCAAAGGCTTCGAATTGTTTTGGAATCTGTGGGATACGCAGAGGTCCTGTGCCCGAGAGTACAATATCTGCCTCCATGACGCTCTTTTCTCCAGTAGCGAGGTTCATGTAATCCAAGATCCATTTTTGACGATCCTGATTCCACTCCATATGGGTGACCTCTGTCCTGAAGCGAATCTTCTCATAGAGATTATACTTCTTGGCAACACGTCGCATGTACGCCCAAATCTCTGCCTGTGGGGCAAAGCGGTGGCTCCAGTCGTAGTTGGGCTCAAATGAGAACTGATCTATAATTCGCCATCGGATACGCGGCGCGATTAGCACAACACATCCTTATCGAATATCGCATGTTGTTGGCAGCGATAGAACTGCTCTTACAGTTGATGGATGCAACATCACAAGCTGCTCCTGGATAAGTGTTGGACCACCATGTACCACCCAGATCAGGCTCAAGCTCGAAGACGTGGAATGTCTTCAAGTCCAGCTGGGTCTGAAGCCGGATCGCAGCGCATAGACCAGAGAACCTACAGGAGAGAGACGAGAGAGCGTTGTTAACGGTCTGCATCAGCGGAAGCAAAAGACACCCTAGAGCGTAATAGAACCGCACGAACCCTGCACCGATGATAGCAACGACGGGAGTGGTGCCATCTTTGTAGGTCTTGGTGAGTCCCATAGTGACAACAGTTGGTAAAGAGAGGTACGTGTGTGTGGAGGAGGTTCACAAAAAGTGTTGTGGAATGAGGGAATGAGAAGTGATGAGGAGCAGAGTTGTCTTGACAGAAAGTCTGAAGATAAAAAAAAAGAGAGCGCTACCCAGCTGATCTCTTTTATACCACTTCCCCACGCTGTATGGTCGATCCAAGTGGTGCCAGCAAGGACGACTGACTGCTATCAGATATGCTTTCGGCTCGCTCCGATTGCATTAGGTGTGCAACGTGCGAGCGGCTGTGGGAAGTTCTCTAAACTGGATTTGTGTTTGTCAGACCAATGTCTAGCGCAATAAAAGGCATCCAGTAGCGAGCCTCTATAGTCCGACATTCATGTGCTGGTGCGCCGTCGTGAATTTATGATATAGATACACTACATTACCGTGCAGTGGCACTTCATTTGTGAGCCCAGCAGCTTGGCCCGAAGGACGGCTCGAGACACCCCACCTTGATACAACGACGGAGTTGGCCCCCGTGGACTCGAACCCTATTGGGTCTGCACACCCGACTAAAGACAGCTTCTCATCTCGCTCGGTCCACATTGACGCACCGCCAAGGATCGTTGCTGTGGCACACGTCTCATGGGTAGACCGCCTAGCTATCCATTCCAGTGAACCGCTTGCGGCTCGCTTGTATATCCGTACCGCTCAAAGGGTGTGTATGGCCAGTTGGGGTGCCCTTGTTACGCTCCATGGGCAGCCACTTTGGCAATGATAAGCACTCGGTGAAAGAGAAGCCTCGCAGGCATCTGCTTGTTCGGTACTATATATTTGTTCCTTGGTTGTGCGACTTCAACTGTGGCTTTTGTTCAGGTCGTCCTTGGCGTGTCTTCTCTGGCCAAAGCAGCGCTCTCAATAAACTGAAGCACACAATGGAGTGTTGCGAAACGACCACCACGTTTTTCTGACTGGATATAGTGTTTTCAGCCCCTTGCCACCTTTCGGGCTAATGGACGAACTTTCAATGGGCTGATGGACAGCAGTGGAGAAGTACACCTTGATTTGTGTTCGATCATGGAACACGAGGATGTAGACTTTGCATCCTCTGCAGGTCGGAGAGTTTACATGCGCTTCCATTCTCAAAGGGCAAGGACGACATTAGTAATGGACGTCAATTGACAATATTCCTTAGTGGTTCATGGCTCTACGGCTCGATAGATCAATAGATCCGTAGGCCCCTAGCTCATTAGGTTACAGGGTATATAGGTGTCTACGGGTTAGCGAGGCTTCGGTGTTGTTTGATGTATGTATATAGTATATACATTTTGTAATGGCAGACACCCAGCTCACGCGATTTCGCACAACGTCCTTCTTTGCAGCTCAGTTATATACTTGGGAGCTCAGTTACTTGGGGCAACCGTGATAGTCGTGCTAGAACCTTGTTCATCTGGAGGCAAGGGGATTGACCATCCAAGATCGTTTGTGCTTGCAATGATCAAGTTCCAACCATTCCGTTCATATGACCAAGATTGTGTTCATTTCCCATTCCTGAATTCATCCCACTCTTCCCTCGTGCAAAGATAAGAGAAGCTTACCGACCCATTTTAAGTCTGCGGTGTTTGTTGTGGTGGATCCAAGAGGAGCCAGTGAAGCCAAAAATGACCGAAGAAAGTTTACGTTATGAAGCTCGGAGGGCCAGAAGGCGAAAGTGCACATCCAGACAATGGTTACAAAGTTGGTCAGGGTAGTACAATCACCACGGCTAAGGCGGTACGGAAAAGCTCCCACACTAAGCGAGCGAAGAGCAGGATCAACCTGCTGCATTTCCCCCCCTGGCCAATTCTTTCGTCTCTGCGGGAATGGGGGGTGCAAAGCATGAATCTGTGTATCCCTGCGTCCTTATTTTTAGATGTCGTTCAAGAGTGTCATCACCAGACAAGAGTACCTGCCGCTCAGCACATTCTGATGTAAGGGCAGCTGTCGGCTTTGCAAGGGGAGGGATCAAGAGAAGAGGCAATTGATCAAGACAATGACGGCGCGCTTCTGACGTTGCGGCTCATGGTCCACAAAACACAAGGTTGGGGGACTATCGTCGATGAACTCGTGGACCGTCGATCATATCGGGCTGATTGTTTTCTATCTTCCGAACACGCAACCGCAGCAGTGTTTGTGTACTGTGGATCTATACCGAGTATTCCAGGTTGGCGTTGTTGCGGCAAAGAACATCTAAGGAAAGCTCATAGAATCGGCCAAATGACAGCTGACCACGGAGCGAACAATGGGCCCTGGAAGAAAGCTCAAACACTAACCTTCATCACCCACAAGCGAGCCGATACGTGAATTGATTCATCCAGAAGCTGTTCTTGTGGGACATTGGTTTCTCAATGGCGCAACGGACAACACCACAGGATGATCCGGTGGCCTGATGACCTAGCTACTGGTGCCAGATTCACAATCGCACTACTATGTAGCCCAAATACTTCAAAGAAGGCGGGTGATACTCTTCGTGGACCCGCATTACGCCGCGTGTAGCGAAGCTTATTGCTGGTTAAGTTACTATCCCTTTCAGTGTTCGAGGCTCAATTGATGCTCTCTCTCTCTGACCTCCTTGCTCCGGACAGCATCCAATGCTCCTGCAGACCAGACCACCTAAGAATGCCATAATGTCCCGACTCCGTCTGCTTACATTAGAGGACTCCCAATTGACTTTGAAAATGCGAGATGGTGTCACTGAGGCTCCTGTGAACTGCTGCAGTATCTCTGCTGGTTGACTTTTATAGTATATACTATCCCTTTGACGCCGTGCATGTGTCGAACCAGGATGAGTGGGAGCAGCTATGCAGATAGAATTTCCCGTCAACTTTTATACCAACTAGTTTGTCCGCGGGCAGTAAGAAGAACTGAGAATCCAGGGGCATGATGGACTGGATCCACAGCGAACAGGCAGGTGGACAAAGATCACCAAAGATAATTGCAAACGGTTGTGTAGGACAATGGAAGTTTTTGTCCAGACCACACGGTGAGCAAAAATGCCTACATTGATCACAGAGAGTGCCGAGTCTAGTCCCCTTACCTTGCAGTCGCTGTCATTGGGCTGAGGTGGTGTCGGTGATTTAGGCAGAATCTGGACGTTCAAAACGTGTGGGTACCTCCTGCCATCTCAAAAAGAGCAAGCCAGGGGGCACCATGCAAGAAGCTAGATGCTGCTCAGATCTCTCATGTGCTTGGACGCATGTGGAAGTACAATGACAAAGCCCATGGCACTAGAGTCCGAAGCCTCCTCTCTCCGAACAGAGGTCTCTAAATTTGTCTTGACTGAGAAAGAGGGGTTGGGGGTCGAGCGCGAGGAGGAGGAAAGGCTTTGATCATTGCAATCGAGAACTTTGATCATTGCAATCGAGAAGCCTCACATCTCTCACACTTGCCCCTGCGGCAGGTGGGTGTCTTGTCCTCTCTTGAATGCTCAGTTTCTAGGGGCCTCCTTCCTCCTTGCTGGGATGTTGGATGGGAAGGTGAGGGAGGAGGCTATTAAAGTTGTAGTAAATCGTTGTTGGGGGGCGGGCAGGGTAGTCTGCAGCTGAGCTGGATTTAACCACCTCTCCGAGCCTGCTTGTCTTTTGTTGAGTGTGTTTGTTTGACACACAGGTGGATTTAGCCTATCAGTTCAGACTGCAATGAACCAATCAGTCAGAACCTGTCCATTGGGTGCTCTTTTTGTGCGACAGTGCTACTGAGTCCATGGCAACGCGAGCAGCTCAACTGTTCCTTTGGGCCGTGCTTTACACCGCGGGGCCCCCTCCCCTACATCGCATATAAATACGTTCTGCTTCATCCCCCCTGTCTTCCCTCTTCTCCTTCACTCCCTCTTTCTTTTTCCCTCTCCGCTCTCTTTCTATTCCCCCCACCTCGCCGTCCACTCGACTCTGGTTCTCTCAACTTTGGTCATAGCGTCTTGACCGTTCCCTCCTATCCAGATTCCTGAACGCAGCACCCATCATGGATTTCATACGAAAGCACTACAGCGACACAACCCTCCAACGCTCACCAGAGCAGGTTGAGCGGGAAAAGACGCTTGGATGGGGTCCAGTCAGCATTCCCTACAACCGTTGGCTTATGTTCCCTGCCGCCTTCATCTTCCAGGCCATTTGCGGCTCGCTCTATGCCTGGTCTGTCTTCAACGACCCTATCGACAAAGAGCTTTACGGCATTGGTGCAGATGGAAAGGCCTTAACACACAAAGCCCCTATTACCTTCTATCTTGCTGTCGGCTTCTTTGGTTTGTCTGCTGCTATAAACGGTCCATGGCTGGAGCGCGTCGGCCCTCGCAAGGCTGCCCTGGTCGGAACTACCCTCTTCTTCCTCGGAAACATGGTTGCGTCTGTCGGTATCCACACCAAGGTAGGTCCTGGGACATCAGCTGTATCCTGTTCTCAAGTCCAAACCCGTGTAGTGTCTAACGTTTTCCTTGTTCAATGTTCCCCTGTTTTTAGCTCATCGGCTTGATCTGGGCAGGTTACGGTGTCATTGGAGGGGCAGGTCTTGGTCTCTGCTACATCTCCCCTGTCTCTGCCCTTCAAAAGTGGTTCCCTGACCGTCGTGGTGTTGCCGCTGGTTTCGCCGTGTGTGGATTTGGTGCTGGGTCCATCGCACTTGCAAAGGTTCCTGGTCCTCTTACCAAAGCCGTTGGATTGACCAAGTGCTTCATCATTCTGGGCTGCTGTTACTTTGCTGTCATGTTCATCTGCTGTCTCATCTTCCGTGTCCCCCCTCCTGGCTTCACCGTCAACGGCATGGACATTTACCGCAACAAGGTCAACGAGAACGGAGATGTCGAGCACAATGCCACAAAGGCTAACACCGTCGTCGATCCCGCCACGACCCTCACATTGATTGATTCGATGTTCTCGCGTGAATACCGATTGATCTACCTCATGTTCTTCTGCAACTCGATTACTGGTCTTGTCTTCTTGTCCCGTCTTGCGAATATCGCAAAAGACATTTTCGGAAGAGATGACAATGCTGCATCAACTATTGTCTCCATCAACGGAGGCTTCAACTTGGCCGGTCGCCTCTTCTTCTCGTCTGCGTCTGATCTTCTCGGCCGTAAGACCTGTTACATGATCATGTTGGGCTCCCAGGTCATCATTCTCGCCTTGTTGCCTCATCTCATGGATACCAAGAACTATACCGCATTCTGTGCTCTTATCTGGATCCTAACTGCATCCTACGGTGGTGGATTCGGCTGTATCCCTGCTTTCCTTTGCGATATGTTCGGACCAACCAACATTGGAGCTCTCCACGGCATCATCCTTACTGCCTGGTCTATTGCAGGAGTTGGTGGTGGATTCATCTTCACTGCTGTCTATGACCACTTGCTCAAAAATGGCTACAAGGTCTCCGACACCTGGATCTATGCCAAGAACTTGTACTGGCTCCTCGGCATTGCTGCAGTGGGTCTCGTTGTGATCAACTTTGTGCGTACCTCCATTCGCGACCGTCTTTTGCCTGCTAGGGATGGCGAGTTCGCCCGTATCCGTGTTTTCGGTCGTCTTATCCGCTTCGGTTCTTTCGGCGTGGAGGCGGTATTAAAGGATACCGAAGACTCTGAATGGGCTGCCTACGTTGACTCTCGCGCTTCTCCCGACACTCTCCAGGAGATTTCTGCACCTGGAGAGAAGCACGGAGACAAGGCCGAGCTGGATGAGATCAAGTAAAAAGTCCGTATCAGTGTCATCGTTTCAACTCCCTCGGGCCTCTTTTTGTTGTTGTACTATAACATAATAAAACCAACTATACCTAACTCGTCATCGGTATATTATGATGTGATCTTGTGCAGATTCATGCAAATGCACATAGTACTATCCATGTGGTGGATCGTGAGTCAAGAATAGGACATGGTTGCAGAGAGTGCAGCTAGAGGTGACCCGGATCTCAAGTTGACGTCCGTGCTTTTCCTGTAGAACTAGCTTTCGACAGATCTGTCTCGACCGCAATGAGAACCGAGCCGTTGAGCTAAAAAAAACGTTGTAAGGAGCACGCCAGAGCTGGAGGGATCTTTTTTTTTTTTTTTTTTTACTAACGAAGATCCCATGGGAAAGAGACAGAGCTGTAGGGATCAAAACCGGTGGTGATGGCAAATGCCGGTTGTCAGCTTTCAAGGGTGCAGATCAGTTGCCTGGTGTGCACATGGCTGCGCCACACGTACGTCACTGTGCACGGAATTAAATGTGGTAGGATATAGTGAAGTGCTGACCCTGGGGCAAGCCGTTTCCGGCGGTCAACCATCAAGATGGTCTACTGGCCCAATGGAAAGGCGTCTGACTACGAATCAGGAGATTGCAGGTTCGACCCCTGCGTAGATCAATCACACGTAGCTTCAAACCAAGATTGGTTTGAAGCTCCCTTTTTTTCCTCGGTGTGAGAGGAGGAGCCTCCACCAAGTAAGATTTTGACACTCCTGTGACAGGCGTCTATTTGGCACCCCTCCTTTTGCATGGATTTCCTGTGACCACCAGAAATCACCACTTTTGCAATTGAGGAGCCGGATCCCGGTCCTTCTTCCTAGAACTTTGCCAGATCACGGAGTACCCCTATTCCCTCGTGGCTAATCGCAAAAACACGGATATCGCAACACCAGAACCCCCTCAGTTGTGTTTTTTCTAGGAATGATGGTCTTCTCCATATGAATCAAGATGAAAGCGGGTGGATGAAAGAAAGAAGGGTATGAAGGGCTCTCGGCATCAGGGTTACTTACTCATTTGGAGCCGTCAGTCATTGTGTGGAGGTCATCAAGCGGTTCAGAGGAAATCCATGCAAAAAGAGGGGTTGCCAAATAATATATCCCTTGACGTCAAATTGGGCGTCCGTTGCACTTTTACATGAGCGTTACCATGAGGGCGGAAATCAAAGCTCCATCAGTTGTGAGACCTTCAAAGCGGATCACTGATGGATAGAAAGGTCATGAACGTCACCTGCAACGCGACGGAATAAAAACCAGAGCGCTGCTGAGGCTGCTTTCTTCT
>Ga0247824_10000924_pt1 | contig 15551 bp, 6 predicted proteins | sample 13C_PalmiticAcid_FD_194412 | JGI IMG/M metagenome (GOLD analysis project Ga0247824, IMG submission 194412) | Soil microbial communities from agricultural site in Penn Yan, New York, United States - 13C_PalmiticAcid_Day48 | ecosystem: Environmental > Terrestrial > Soil > Agricultural land... | reverse complement strand
AGCTGAGCCTCTTCACACGCTACGCGGCCACAACGAAAGTGTCAAAAGCATCGCGTATTCACCTCGAGGAGATCTTGTTGCCACCTCCAGCGAGGACAAGACCGTTCGATTATGGGATACTGAGACAGGAAATTGCCGTCAGGTCCTAACAGGACATTCCAAGAAGGTCTATGGCGCCGTGTTCTCGCCGAAAGGAGATCAGATCGCATCCATCAGTGACGATATGACGGTCCGATTATGGGACGTTGGAACCAGGACGTCTCTTCATGCTTCAAATAGCCACAACAATAAGGTTTGGAGAGTCAGGAGCTCGCCCAAGGGTGATCTTGTCACAAGCTGCAGCTCGGATACCACAGTACGGATCTGGGATGTTGAGACTGGAGAGTGCCGCTTCACCTTGAAAGGTCACGCCAACATTGTGTACAGCATCGCATATTCCCCTCAAGACGATCATATAGCCACTGGAAGCTGGGACAACACGGTGCGTCTGTGGAACGTCAAGACAGGAGCCTTGATCCGCACATTGGTCGGTCATACCGATGAGGTCAACTTGATCGCGTATTCACCTCAAGGAGATCAACTCGCCTCGACCAGTTCTGATAATACCGTACGACTATGGAGTGTTCCATCTGGAGACTGTCGTCTTACATTAGAGGGTCACACTGAGTTGGTCAATGGTGTGGTGTTTTCACCAAGTGGCAATCAGGTAGCATCATGCAGCTGGGACGAGACAGTGCGGCTCTGGGATGTTGAGACAGGAGTTTGCACCCGGACACTGACTGAACACAGCAATCCAATCCGGCGAGTCTTTTATTCACCACAAGGTGATCATATTGTATCAGCAGGCGATGACCACTCCATGCGAGTGTGGGACGCGGCCACTGGAAAGTGCCAGCACACCTTAACCGGGCATACCGAAGTGGTGTATTCTACTCTGTATTCGCCGAGCGGTAACGAGATCGTCTCAGCCAGCGCTGACAACACAGCGCGGATATGGGACTCACAGACAGGAAAATGTCGCCATGTCTTGGACGGCCACGAGGATGAGGTCAATCATGCGGCTTTCTCACCTCAAGGGAACCTGCTTGCTTCCGCCAGCAGTGACAAGACTGTACGCGTGTGGGACGTTGAGTCAGGAAAGTGTCGAGCAGTGATTCAAGACCTTCCAGATTATGTATGGGATGTCGACTGGGTCCTTACTTCCGATGCCTATCTCCTGGTCAATGGTTGTCAAGATGGATCAGTGTGGATGTGGGAACTGATCGATAGTGATAAGGATCAGCTCGAAGTCCGTCTGCGCTGGAGTTCCATGACTAACGTGCTTGCTATGACAGGTGCAATAGTACATGGCGTGCAAGGATTGAGTTATCCCCACAAACAACTTCTGGATCAGCGTGGTGTCGTAGGCGAGCCAGTTCATCGTCTACGTGAGGCGGTTAAGAAAGTAGCGTCATTGACATCCGTAGTATCTAGGTTCAAGTCGTTTTCAGGCGGTATGGTTGAGAGTTGGACAGCTTGAATAGCAAACTGAGCATAATAGAGAGCAGAGGATTAGCCGATAACAATTGGCGCGCCAGAACTGAAGCCTGAAGCATTGATCCATCAAAATATTGTAATGTCCTTACTCTGATAAAGAAATGAGCGATACCGTGGTGATGCAGTCGCTGCTGCACAAGATAGCCTGCAATTGCCGACCAAAAGAGATGCAAACACTCTCGTGGTCTCCTTTGGTCACATCTGAGAGACGTATCACAACTTGGTCCAGTCGTAATGATTGCGTGGGGCCGTGCGAGAAGGCTCTCATGTCATGCATCATGAAGTGAGGCATAAGAACCTCGTCCTGCCCGAGGCCACTTCGCGTGCCAATAGGCGGTAAGAGGCGAGGGTCTCCATTGTTCAGTGGACGACATGGTGTGCCGCTATCACTATTTCATGTTTGATATAGTTTAGGACCACTCTTGGGATAGAATCCTGCATGAAGGGTCCGCTAAACTGGCCTTGCTTTGCCGGAAACCGTGATACCATGTGTCTGTGGAGAACATCTCTGTCAGGTCCATGGACGAGTGGCCGTGATGATCAAGTGAGTTTGATGAGCGGCCAATTGAAGCCAGGTAAGGGGTCGTGAGTCGGACATGGTGAGAAGTGAAGCAAAGGGAGCAAAGGGACCATGTGGTGTATGTGACTGCGACTGTCCCACAGAGCCCTTTCGCCCCTTTCTTTCTTCCTTCCTTCCACCACAACCACACAACCCTCCATCGCACTCCGCAGGATATATCGAAATACACACTCTCACAGATATTCTCGGGTACGTGGAGTGGCATTACTCCCAGGAAAGTTCAAGTTGACTCGCACACAAAAAATAACATTCCCTCGTCCGCATTGGAACCTTGATGCCTCTTTCTCGACAATAGGAGCCGTTTCAAGTACATTCATTCACATTCTCTCGCCAGTCAGCCGGGTGCCAAACGTAAGATGACAAAGCTGATATTGTAGGCGTACCATATCCATGTGCATTATCCTGAGTTCGACGATTTACTTTTGACGATAGGCCTCACTTTTTTTTAGAGCCGAAGAATAGATCCCTTGTGCCATTGACAACCTTTCTTTCAGGTGGTGAGTACACCTCGAATATCGCCGTTTTACATAAATCTTGCTGACAAAGTATGTTTACGCAAGATCCAATACTCATCTTCATCGGTTCTCTATGTCAGAAATAAACGAGTGGCAAAGTGAGCAATGGTACTCGGAAGCACTGCCACATCACAAGCATCGCACCTCGCAAGGATCTATCTGGAAAACACATGCAAGGCTACCAACCCCAACCTCATCTTGGTGTTACGTCATACCAAAGTCTCGTCCAAAGACCCGGAAGAACATGTACTTGCCACCGTTCAAGGAGAATCCAATAATGAGTCGCCTATCACTTGGAAAAGTTTTGTGAACGAGCCGCCAGTCCTACAGCATCTGGAAGAACGAGCTAAGCAAGATCCACTATTTAAACAGCAGTTACTCGACTACATTGAGTACTCAAAGAAGGATAAGAAATGGCGTACAGCAGCGGCGAATGCGATCACCATATTGGTCAGAATCGGCGTTCATTTCAACAGTGCAGATCTGCGAGGTATTCAGGTCCCTGGAGCCGACCTCAGTTATGGTGTATTCGATTCGGCGCAGTTACAAGGAGCGGATCTTCGACAAGTTAATCTCCGAGGTGTATGGCTGCGACAAGCCAACTTGAGCGAGGCACAAATGGCAGGCGTGCGGTTTGGCGAACTACCGTTTCTCAAGCATGACAGCTCGATGAAATGGATAGTTTATTCCCCAGATGGGAACACGATCGCAATTGTTCAAGACAGTGGCAGCACTTATGTGTATTCAACGTCCACATGGGACAATCCTTGGATACTCGATGGGCACAATGGAAACGTTGTAAGTGCCGTGTTTTCTCCACACGGAAAGCAACTTGCCACTGGCAGTTGGGACAGCACACTGCGACTATGGGACCTCAGCACAGGAGAATGCAGCCACATTCTAGTCGGACATGGTGACTGGGTTAGGTGCATTGTCTATTCGCCTCTAGGAGACCAGGTCGCCTCCGCTAGTGACGACGGAACAGTGAAGTTATGGGATGCGAAGACTGGAGCATGCTGTCATACTTTGACAGGGCATGTAGGCTACGTTATAAGCGTGGTATATTCAACAAAGGGCAACCAGATTGCTTCTGGGAGTAATGACTGGACTGTACGCCTGTGGGACACCTCGACTATGGAATGCAGCCACATCTTAATCGGGCATTGGGATTGGATCAGGAAAGTCGAATACTCTTCTCGAGGCGAACATGTCGCGTCCTTCAGTGGAGACAATACCGTGCGCGTGTGGGACACGGTCACCGGAGATTGCTATCACGTCCTAAGGATGCAAGGCTGGATCCCTTTCATCGATTATTCACCCAAAGGCGATCAGATTGCCATCGCTACCAATGACAGCTCGGTTCAACTCTGGGACATTGAAACAGAATGCTCCCTTCACACCTTACTCGGCCACAGTGATGTCGTTACCTGCATCGTGTACTCGCCTCAAGGAGATCTTATTGCTACCTCCAGCGAGGACAAGACCGTTCGATTATGGGAGACCGAGACAGGAAATTGCTGTCAGATTATAACGGGTCACTCCTCGAATGTCTACAGCGTTACGTTCTCGCCGAAAGGAGATCAAATCGCCTCCATTGGCAGAGATATGACGGCTCGATTATGGGATATTGCAACCGGAACATCTCATCATGTCTCAGGTGGCCATGACAGCAAGGTTTGGAGGGTCAGGAGCTCGCCAAAGGGCGATGTCATTGCAAGCTGCAGCTCGGATAAGACGATACGGATATGGGATGTCAAGACGGGAGAATGTCGCCAAATTTTCCGAGGTCACACCTACATTGTGTACAGTATTGTGTATTCACCTCAAGGAAATCAAATCGCTACTGGAAGCTGGGATAACACGGTGCGCATATGGAATGCCGAAACAGGAGAATGTATCCATACATTGACCGAACATACCGATGAGGTTAACTTGATTGCGTATTCACCTCAAGGAGATCAACTTGCTTCGTCGAGTAGAGATATGACGGTTCGGCTATGGAATGTTCAGACTGGAGAGTGTCGGGTTACCTTGGGAGGCCACACTGCGCTGGTTAATAGCGTGGTTTTTTCACCAGATGGCATCTATATCGCATCTTGCAGCTGGGATAATACAATGCGGATCTGGGATGTTGAGAAAGGAGTTTGCATCCAGATGCTGGAGGGACACACTGAGATAGTTCGGAGGGTCGTGTACTCACCTCAGGGCAATCATGTCGCATCAGCAAGCAACGATAAAACTGTTCGAATCTGGGACCTTGCAACCGGGAAATGCCTGCACATTCTAGCTAAGCACAGCAACTGGGTGTACTCTACCAGGTATTCACCGAACGGTAAGGTGATCGTTTCAGTCAGCACCGACACCACAGCACTGTTATGGGACGCGGAAACAGGAAAATTACGCCATGTCTTGGCTGGCCATACCGATGAAGTCAACCGCGCCGCGTTTTCACCTCTTGGGGATCTACTCGCTACTGCCAGCACTGACAGGACTGTGTGTGTGTGGGACGTTGAGTCAGGACGGTGTCGAGCTGTAATTCGAGATCTTCCCGATTGCGTTTGGGATATCGATTGGGTCCTTACTTCTGATGCCTATCTTCTGGTCAATGGTTGTCGAGACGGATCGGTATGGATGTGGGAGCTGATGGAACACGACTATGACGACCAGTTTCAAGTTCGAATGCGTTGGGGATCAACGAACAACGTGCTTGTCATGACGGATATGAATGTTCAGGGCGTGCAAGGATTGAGCCATTTCAACAAGCGACTTTTGAATCAGCGTGGTGCTGTAGGCGAGCCGGCTCATCATCTACGCAAGGGAAACCAAGAAAGACAGCCCTAATGTAGCTGTACTCGAGCCACCGTCTAACGACATGGTTCAGGGGAAGTAGAGACCACGGAGGAGCCTTTGGGAATTAGCAAAGTGAGGTGGTGTAGTGTCTCGCCCTTTAATGTTCCACGCTCATATTGACAGGCTAGAAGCGTTGATGCTAAACATACTGTAACAACCACACTTAGAATAGCCAGCGTCTGTCCGCGCAAAGTTGGTGGGGGAGAACGGGCACACCTTGCATGCAGGTGAAAAGCATCACTGGTCAGGTTGGTGGACAGGTGCCCGCGATGATCAAGTGAGGTTGATGAGCAGTGAGGCGAAGCAAGGCGTCGTGGGTTGAGCATAGTCGAGCCGAGACTGAGTAAGGTCCTTGATTGTTTGCGATCGAAGAGAGTTGTGGCGATGATGATGACCCACAAAAGTTGTGAGCATGTGGCTGCGGCCGCCCTTCAAATAGAACTGAGGGTCACAATTTCGTCCTTTCTTCTCTTCACACACACCAAACACACATACACTACTCGCTCACTCACCACAGGACACAACAAGATACCCTCCAGCAGCTACTGCTAGGTAAATGGAGAGCTCGGCACATCTAGACGATACAGTAGGGGGGACAAGAAGATCAAAGGCAACATACAACAATACCATTCACACACTCAAATAACTCTCTCGACAGGAATCGTAATAAGAAACACCAACGCACAACCTTTCGTCACTCAACCAAGTACCCAAACGTAAGAACGACTTTGCTGGTTTCGTTGGCAACCACTCCCATGTTTCCATGTGTCCTGAGTTTGACCCTCAATTCGAACCCTACCATTGGCTGCCCTTTTTTCAATTGGTGGGGTGCACAATTTAATCATTCCACACAAGCCCACTGACACAGTTCGTGCACACTCATCCTCCATCGCCTGTTCTCTGTAACACAGGATAAAAAACGCACATTAAAGTGAGCATTACCATGCCATCTCGAAGCGCCCTATCGCCCCTTCAAGCACCGCACCTTGCAAGGATCTATCTGGAAAATGCATGCAAAGCAACCGATCCCAACCTCATCTTGGTATTACGCCATGACACCAAAGTCCCTTCCAAGGATCCTGAGGAATATCTACTTGCGAGCGTCGGAGGAGAACCCAATAACGAGTCGCCTTTAACATCAACAAGTCTTGTGAACGAGCCGTCAATCGTACAGCTTCTGGGAGAACGAGTTGGGCAAGATCCACTATTTAAACAACAGTTATTCGACTACATCGAGTACTCAAAGAAGGACAAGAAATGGCGCATAGCAGCAGCCAACGCGATCACCATATTGATCCGAGCAGGCACTCAATTCAATAGCGCAGATCTACGAGGTATTCAGATTCCTGGAGCCGACCTTAGCTATGGTGTATTTGACTCGGCACAACTGCAAGGGGCGGATCTTCGACGAGTCAACCTTCGAGGCGTATGGCTTCGACAAGCCAACTTGAGCAAGGCACACATGTTAGGTGCACAGTTTGGCGAACTTCCATTTCTCAAGCTCAACAGCCCAGTGGAAACCATCGTATATTCTCCAGATGGGAAATCGCTCGCGACTGCTCTCAGCACATACGGTATCCATTTGTATTCTACGCTGACATGGGAACGACTCTGGACACTCGAAGGTCATGCTGGACATGTTGAGAGTATCGCGTTTTCTCCGAGTGGAAATCAACTTGCCACTGCCAGTTGGGATAGAACCCTGCGACTATGGGATCTCAGCGCAGGAGAATGCACTCACATCCTGATTGGACACAGCGATTGGGCTCGAGTTGTTGTCTATTCGCCTAGAGGAGACCAGATCATCTCTTGCAGCGATGACCGAACATTGAAGGTATGGGACACAACGACTGGAGAGTGCCACCATACCTTGACAGGACATGTAGGCTACGTCATTGCTGTCGCCTATTCGCCAAAGAGCAACCAGATTGCTTCTGGGAGTGGAGACCAATCCGTGCGCCTGTGGAATACATCGACTTTTGAATGCAGCCATATCTTCCTAGGACATACCGATCGGGTCAAGAGGGTCCTCTATTATCCTCAAGGCGATCGTATCGCGTCCATCGGTGACGACAACTCCGTACGATTGTGGGATTTGACCACAGGAGACTGCATCCACGACTTAAGGATACCGGGCTGGCGTACCTATATCGAGCATTCACCGAAACGCGATCAGGTTGCCTTTGTTAGCCGTGACACGTCAGTTCAACTTTTGGACTTTGAAACAAGAAACCCTCTTCATACCCTAACTGGCCACAGAGACATCATTAACGCTATGGTCTATTCACCTCGAGAAGATCTTATTGCCACCGCCAGCAATGACAAGACCGTTCGACTATGGGATGTCGAGACCGGGAAATGCCTTCGGATCCTCACAGGTCATTCCAAGGAGGTCACCTGCGTCGTATTCTCGCCGAATGGAGATCGAGTCGTCTCCATCAGCAACGATTTGACTGTTCGGGTATGGGATATTGGGCCTGAAATACCTCGTCATGCATCAAGCGGGCACAATCGGCGAGTTTGGAGAATCAAGTCGTCGCCTAATGGACACCATGTTGTAAGCTGCAGCGAAGACACCACAGTACGGATCTGGAATGTTGAAACAGGAGAGTGCCGCTTTACCCTGAAAGGGCATACCAACACTGTGTACAGCATCGCATATTCCCCTCAAGGAGATCACTTTGCTACTGGAAGTTGGGACAACACGGTGCGTCTATGGAGCATTGAGACCGGAGTCTGCATCCGTACGTTAATCGGCCATACCGATGAGGTCAACTTGATTGCGTATTCTCCTCAAGGGGACCAGCTCGCTTCATCCAGCAATGACGGCACCGTACGCCTGTGGAATGTCCCATCTGGACAATGTCGTCTTAAATTGGAAGGCCATACTGCTCTAGTCAATGGTGTGGTGTTTTCACCAGATGGCAACCATCTTGCATCCTGTAGCTGGGACAACACCGTGCGGATCTGGAATGTTCAAACAGGAGCTTGCATGCAGACGCTGGCGGAGCATGGTGATATAGTTCGAAGAGTTGTGTATTCGCCTCAAGGCGAGTATGTTGCATCCGCAAGCGATGACCACACTGTACGAGTGTGGGATGTGGCCACTGGGAATTGCCAGTACACCCTCACGGGCCACAGTGATATGGTGTATTCCACCAGGTATTCACCGGACGGCACTCTGATGGCCACCATTAGCGCCGATAGCACAGCACGGTTATGGGACGCGAAAACAGGAGAATGTCGCCATGTATTAACAGGTTTTGACGATGAGGTCAACTGTGCCGCGTTTTCGCCTCATGGAGATCTACTTGCTTCTGCTGGCAGCGACAGAACTCTGCGTGTATGGGATGTCAAGTCAGGAAAGTGTCGAGCATTGATCCAAGATCTCTTCGTGAACGTGTGGGATATCGACTGGATCCACGGGCCCGATGCCTGTCTTCTGGTCAGCGGCTGTCAAGATGGATCGGTGTGGATGTGGGAACTGATCGATGATGGTAAAGATCAGCTTCAAGTTCGATTGCATTGGAGCTCCATGAACAACGTGCTTGTCGTGACGGACGCGAATGTACAGCACGTAAAGGGACTGGGTCATTTCAACCGAGAACTCTTGAAGCAGCGTGGAGCTGTCGTTGAACAGCCTGAGCAGCAAGTGGAGCAAATCAATGACCAAGGAGGAGCAATCCTTGGGGATTAGGAGACGTAGTGTATAGATTGGCTCATTAAACCACTTTATTCTTCTCACAGAACTGATCGAGCCCAAGTGTGGTAGCACGAATTGGCAGAGCTGCATAAACTTATGGAGACAAAGACCGCCACCTCTGCTTGAGGTCCTTGATATAGCAGGCCCCGACGTGCTTCCACTGTTCCATGACACGGTAGAATCCAAACTACTGGGCTCAGGGCATTGTGATAGCAAAACCACTCTTTTACCTTGTGTGACCAAACCTCACCATCGTTTAGACCATGCACTTTGTGTCGAATTGGCATCACTGAGTAAGAGCGCAAGGAAGGGCTAGTGAGTTGTTTAGAATCATTGATACCACTGCGCTTGAAAACAGGTATGCAAAGAGCCTCAATGGTCAGTCAGTGGACAGGTGCTGTGATGACCAAGTGAGCTTGATGAGCAGTTGACTGAGGCTAAGCAAGGTGTCTTCGGATAGAGTGGGGCCGAGACTGTGTGCTCCGTTGGTTTGCATCCTGTGTCGAGTGAGGTCCATGGAGGCTCTACAATCAGTCGGAAAAAAAGAAGAGAGATGATGACCCAACAGGTGCTATGGTTGACCAGTGGCTGCAGTGGCTGCGGCTGAATTCATTTTGAGCCCTCGCCCAGGGAACATTCCACTTTTCCCTCTTCTCTCTCTCTCTCACTCTCTCTTACACACACACTCTCTCTCGCTCTCTGTGGGATACACTAAGACACCCTCCCAGGTAGATAGAGTACTCGACACAGCGAGGAGACGATATTTGATGCAGGAACCATGGTTGCAGGAAGCGTCAGAGGTAGCATCACACTCACACTAGTACTTATCGGCCATGGAATCTTAGAAAGACCACACTGTCAGAAATACCATCACAATCTTTCATCCGTCAAGCAAGTACTAAACGTAAGATGCCTAAGCCCTTATTGCAGGACAGCCACATCCATCGCACATTCCAGAGTTTGACAGTTCTTACTTTTTTTTTTTTTTTTTTTTTTGCAATTCTTTACGTTCACGACAGACACCATTGTTCGGGAGCAGGAAGAACAACATATCCTTTTTTTTGTGTTAGTGGCAAGTTCTTTTTGTAATTGGTATGTGCACATAGCACTTTGTTGTTCTACACAATGCCGGCTCATGATACAGATGGTCAAATACTTATCTCCATCGCTTGTTCTCTACCACAGAAATAAACGAGTAACAAAGTGAGCAATGGTACTCGGAAGCATTACCACGTCACAAGCATCGCATCTCGCAAGAATCTATCTGGAAAACACATGCAAGGCTACCGACCCCAACCTCATCTTGGTATTACGCCATACCAGAGTCCCCTCCAAAGACTCTGAAGAACATGTACTTGCAACCGTTCAAAGAGAATCCAATAATGAACTGCCCATAATTCGACAAAGTTTTGTGAACGAGCCGTCAATCCTACAGCTTCTGGAAGAACGGGCTAAGCAAGATCCACCATTCAAACAACAGTTACTCCACTACATCGAGTGTTCAAAGAAGGATAAGAAATGGCGTACAGCAGCAGCGAATGCAATCACCATATTGGTCAGAATCGGCACTCAATTCAACAGTGCAGATCTACGAGGTATTCAGATCCCTGGAGCCGACCTCAGTTATGGTGTATTCGATTCGGCGCAGTTACAAGGAGCGGATCTTCGACAAGTCAACCTTCGAGGAGTATGGCTTCAACAAGCCAACTTGAGCAAGGCACATATGGCAGGTGTGCAATATGGCGAACTACCATTTCTCAAGTATGATCAAGCAGTGGAAATGGTCATATATTCCCCGGATGGGAAATCAATCGCAATTGCTCTTAGCGCTCGCAGAATCATCATCTATTCAACAGCAACATGGCAACAGCTCTGGACACTCGAAGGCCACACTGAGAAAATCGAGAGCATCGTGTTTTCTCCCAGTGGAAATCAACTTGCCACCGCCAGCTGGGACCACACATTACGACTATGGGACCTTAGCACAGGAGAATGCAGCCACATTCTAGTTGGACACTGCGACTGGGTTAGATGTGTTTCCTATTCGCCTCGAGGAGATCAGATCGCCTCTTGCAGCGATGACCGAACATTGAAGCTATGGGACACAACGACCGGAGAGTGCCTCGACACTTTGACAGGGCATGCAGGCTACGTCATTGCTGTCGCCTATTCGCCAAAGGGTAACCAGATCGCTTCCGGAAGTGGAGACCGTTCCGTACGCCTTTGGGACACAGCGACATTGGAATGTAGCCACATTCTAATTGGGCATAACGATTGGGTCAGAAGGATCCGATATTCTCCCCAAGGCGATAGTATTACTACTTTCGGCGACGACAACTCCATACGATTGTGGGATTTGACGACAGGAGATTGCGTCCATGTCCTAAGAATACCGGGCTGGCTTCGTTGGATCAACTATTCACGACTACGTGAGCAAATCGCCTTTGTTAACAATGATACAACCGTTCAACTATTGGACTTTGAGACAGGAGTCCTTCTTCAGACGCTGCTCGGCCACAACGATAACATCACAAGTATCGAGTATTCGCCTCGAGGAGATCTTGTTGCTACATCCAGCAACGACAAGACAGTTCGACTTTGGGATGTCGAGACCGGGAAATGCCTTCGAATTCTAACCGGTCATTCCAAGGAGGTCACTAGCCTTGAGTTCTCGCCAAATGGAGATCAGATCGCCTCCATCAGCAACGATATGACGGTTCGATTATGGGACGTTGGAACCAGGACGTCTCTTCATGCTTCAAATACCCACAACAATAAGGTTTGGAGAGTCAGGAGCTCGCCCAAGGGTGATCTTGTTGCAAGCTGCAGTTCGGACACCACAGTACGGATCTGGGATGTTAAAACCGGAGAGTGCCGCTTCACCTTGAAAGGTCATGCCAGCATTGTGTACAGCATCGCATATTCCCCTCAAGACGATCATATAGCCACTGGAAGCTGGGACAACACGGTGCGTCTGTGGAACGTCAAGACAGGAGCCTTGATCCGCACATTGGTCGGTCATACCGATGAGGTCAACTTGATCGCGTATTCACCTCAAGGGTACCAACTCGCCTCGACCAGCTGTGATAATACCGTACGACTGTGGAATGTTCCATCTGGAGACTGTCGTCTTACATTGGAGGGTCACACCGCGTTGGTCAATGGTGTGGTGTTTTCACCAGATGGTAATCAAATCGCATCTTGCAGCTGGGACAAGACAGTAAGGATCTGGGACGTTCAAACAGGAGTTTGCACGCAGGTGCTGACCGAACACAACGGTTTAGTCCGGAGGGTGGTATATTCGCCCCAAGGCGATTGCGTCGCATCCGCAAGCGACGACCACACTGTTCGAGTGTGGGATGCCGCCACTGGAAAGTGCCGACACACCTTAACAGGACATACGCAAGTGGTGTATTCTACCCGGTACTCGCCGGACGGAAGACTGATCGCCTCTGTCAGCTTGGACAAAACGGCACGGTTATGGGATGCAAAGACAGGAGAATGTCGTCACGTCTTGACTGATCATACCGATGAAGTCAACCGCGCCGCGTTTTCACCGCATGGGGATCTACTTGCTTCTGCCAGCAGTGACAAGACTGTACGCGTGTGGGACGTTGAGTCAGGAAAGTGTCGAGCTGTGATTCAAGACCTTCCAGATTACGTATGGGATATCGACTGGGTCTCTACCTCTGACGCCAATCTCGTGGTCAATGGTTGTCAAGACGGATCTGTATGGGTCTGGGAACTGATCGACAATGGGGAGGATCAGTTTCGAGTTCGGCTGCGCTGGAGTTCGACGAACAACGCGCTTGTATTGAGAAATGCGAATATACAGGGCGTAAAAGGGTTGAGTGATCTCGACAAGCAGCTTCTAAACCAGTTTGTAGCCGCAAGCGAACCAGTCCACCCTCCATACGAGGCACCGTCAAACACTAGAGTTGGTCAGTCTGAAAGCTAATACACATTCTCGAATGCAAACCCTTTGATGTGGTGGGAAGTTGTAATTGTCAACAAAAAAATCAATCCTCGGCAAAACTGTTTCTCCTCCGCAGTTTGCACCCTCCCTACCCACATCGCTCGCGTCCCTCTCGAACAAACGCTACCCACTCCCTGTGTTGGCGACAATGTCGATGGTGTTCCGGATAGCAACCTCGGCTGCAAAACAAGGTCGCGGCCCTCTTTTCCTCACTAAGAGAGCAGCGCACCGCTCGGCAATCGGATCCGGATCAGGATCTCGACCCCATGTCCAATGCATGCACTCGACGAATCAGATCCTCCGTTCTGACAGGACCGATCACCTCTTCCTCATAGCCTCCCTTCCTTTCGTCAGAGGATCTCATGGCGTCAGGATCCCTGTGCAGTCCAGGTTTACTTCGCCAGTAGCAAGGCTTGGTCAGTTCCGGCTTGCGTCCACGGTTGCTGCAACGGATCAAGCGCCCCTGGCTGCAGCAACAGGAACAGAGGGAGAAGAGCCAATCCAAGGCTCAGCACCAACATACCATCGCCACCTCCTTATCTGCACAGGCGTTCCCTCCAAGGACTGGGTCAAGAAACCAGAGCTTTCAGATCCATATCACAACCTGCTCTTGACCGCTGTGCGTGGACAGGAGGTTAAAGTCAACTTTACAGACGTGGGTAGTAGTTCAACAGAAGATGGACAGGAAGCAAGTCAACCCCCACTCCCTTCCAAAGGTCCGAGGCATGACCTTGTTCTCTTCCCGGACAATATCAAGTTTAAGCAAGTTCGATACGAAGCCTTCAACGACCTGTCACGGTTCCTAGCGAAGCATCCCACAGGGACGCTCCGTGCAGTCATCGAAAAGATGATCTCAGACAGTGGCAACAATATGGACAACAGTGTCAGAGCAGAGTTGATTCCTGGAAGTGGCGAGCCTATCCACATTGAACTCGTTCCAGAGCCAAGCGCAGTGCTGGTCTGTGTTCATGGATCACGCGATTGCCGATGTGGCGACCAAGGAGGCGAGTTTTACCAGATCCTCAAGGACATGGTTCAGGCAACGGGCTTGGTGAATGCGATCAAGGTCTATGGTGTTAGCCATATTGGAGGGCACAAGTACGCGCCTAACACTATCATGTACCCCTCAGGCGATTGGCATGGTCATCTGTCAGAAAAGGATTCAATAGATGCACAACGGATCCTGTTTGATGCTCTGGCGAACGGTGGCATTGCAGCTGGAGTGAGGGAGAAGGCTAGAGCGGATCCAATCATGATTGAGAAATGGAGGGGAAGGATGGGAATGAGTAAGGAGGAGCAATTGAAATTGTATCAGCAGGTGCTGGAGAAACAGGAACGACAGCAACAACAACAACAACAACAACGCCCATCACAGGAGCAGCAGCAACCAAAGAGCATGTTTTCGGCGCCGGGTGAGGACCTGTATGAGGATGATGGTTTGAAAGAGCAACCAAATGCAATGTCGGTCGAAGCCAATAAGCCCGTTGCTGCCACTACTGACCCTTCACAAGAGAGTTCAGAAGCACCACGGGTCAGGATTGTATTCGAGACGTACCAAAAGGTCCGTACGGAAATCGATGCCAAAGTTGGAGAACGCATTCTAGACATTGTCAAGGACAAGGACCCTAGCCGCCATGGTGTGTATCAGGCCCTCGAGTGTACATGCGGTGGACAGCTTGGTAAGGCTCTCTATTGGTTGTGGAGATACCTTTTTACTAACATGTTGACAAGAGCCGCACGGATACTACGTGGATATTGACATTTTGATTTTTTTTAAATTCTATCTTAGAATGTGCGACCTGTCATGTCTATATTGAACCACCCTATGCCGCAAGGATGCCTGCTATCGCAGACGCGGAAGAGGATATGCTTGAATACGCCGTAGGCCGCAAGGAGTCGTCACGGTTGGGTTGCCAGATCAAGATTCAACCTGACATGGAGGGCATGGTGGTGAAGCTGCCACAATACTAAGTGACACCCGCTGTCGATTAGCCCAATGGACCGCACCTGCAATAGACAAAAGGCATCATCAATCATCAGCATTGTTCAACGAAATTGATATTGCTTGATCCTGTTGCAGAGCCTGCAGGATGAAAAGCCTCATCGAGATTGATAAAGGGGGGGGATCATTGGAATAGACCCGATATCACATCACAGGGCCGATTGCTGCACCGGCACCTGAACATAGCAAGTTACCGACAGCGGATGAGGAGCGGAGAGTGAGAGTGAGAGAGGGCGAGAAGGGAAGGGTGTGAGGAGCATAGAGGAGCGAAGGCCATCTAGGATCAAAGCAGTAGCCGATGCAACAACGGATAGAATGCACCGCTGCTCATTGAATGGATCCGCAAGGTACTTTTTTAACCCCCCCCCCCGGCAGCACTGACATCGTTC
>Ga0247824_10000923_pt1 | contig 15552 bp, 15 predicted proteins | sample 13C_PalmiticAcid_FD_194412 | JGI IMG/M metagenome (GOLD analysis project Ga0247824, IMG submission 194412) | Soil microbial communities from agricultural site in Penn Yan, New York, United States - 13C_PalmiticAcid_Day48 | ecosystem: Environmental > Terrestrial > Soil > Agricultural land... | reverse complement strand
GGGCGACATAGTGGATGAAGATCTCGCCCTTGCGTTGCAGACGCGGGTCCGGGGGGAAGTCGGCGAGGGAGGGCGGGGCGATGGTGCAGTCGGACGGGTCGATGATGCACGGTTTGGACTGGCAGAGCGCGGTGAGGCGCTCCCGGGCAAAGGCGGTCCACCAGATGCGGCGACGGAGGCTGAGGTGGAGGACGTCGCGGAGGGTGTGGCTTGGGCCGGGCTCGCGGTGTAGGTTCATTTGTTGGGCGTGGCGGATGAGGACCGAGGTCCACCACCAGGAGGAGTGGCGGTGGGCGCGGGAGACGGCGCGCGGCGCCCACCAGTAGAAGAGGGACAGGGCCTGGAGGGTGACGATGCCGCTGGCCTCCTCATCGTTGTAGAATATGGACGTCGCGCGTTTGTAGTAGGTGGCGGGGCCCTCATGCGGGATCAAGGGCGGGCGGATGTGGCTGCCGGCGATGGCGAGGGCGTTTGCTAGCAAGGGCGAGCGCAGCGTGTCCTCGGTGATGCGGTCGACGTCGAGCACGGGACACCACGGGTAGCAGAACTCGACGTAGGTGTCGGCATAGATCTGCTGCAGCTCCTGCTGGCGTGGATCCGAAAGGCTGTAGCCGTACTCCAGCGTTGCCTCGAGCTCCTGCTGCTCGGCATCTGCGTGGGTTTCGGGCCCGTAGACATTGAGGAATCCCGTGTCCACATCGCTTGGGTTGCTTCTCCACGTGGGCGCACCTGTGATTAATTCGGTTGTGCTTTGTGGCGGAGAAGTCCTGCTGAGGGGTGTTGGTTGTGGTGGTTGGCGATGTGGTGTCGGTTGGGCGGGTGTTGCTGCTGGCGGGAGAGCTGCAGTCGGTGGTGGTGGTGGTGGAGGAGGAGGAGCGGGTGCCCGTGCGGGTATCGGATCAACTCTTCGCAGATTCGAATCGTCTGGGGTTGATGGCGAGGGCGATCGGGGTCGTGGTCGGCTGTCTTGGGTCGAGTGGGAGTGGGAGCGCTTCTTGCGCTTGGATGGGCGCACGTTGCAGTCGGAGCCTGCGGAATAGCAGTTGGAGCACACGCTGAGTCCCTCACTCGTTTTTGTCTGCAGGTCGCATTTGACTTTTTTTGCGTGGCATGGCGAGCACACCAGCTCCGCGCGCTTGCGCTTGGGCTGCTGGCTGTCGAAATGCAGAAAGTCACCCACGATGCCCGTCATGTTTGTTGTCAGTTTCGCATTGGTTGTGGTTGACTGGACGGTTTCCAGTGTCGGATCCGTGGACTCGGGTCGATTCTGGGTGCGAGGATGCTCCATCAGGTCAAGGGTCTGTGGTGCAGTGCAGGGTGAGCATGGGGGCACGTTGTGGCGCACAGATGCCAAGTGCGGGGAAATTCGAGCCAAGCAACCCCACCACTGTGGGGTAATTTTTCCCTGTTCTCCAGGGTTTCCCAGCCAGCTGGCACTCGGGGGAGTTGCGATCGGCTTGTGATGAGGGAGTGTTGCCTGCCGGGGGCGGCCACACACACTGAAAATTGTCTTGTGTGCAGCTCAAGTCAACGCAAAGTCTCAAACTAGGCAAGAGTCGGAGGATTGGACTCGAGGAAGTTTGCAGTTCGTTCACAGAGTACACAGTGCCCAACAGAACAGGTGTGTAAAATCCGGCTCCAATCTGATATTAATCGAAGGTAGGTACGTAATCTGTACCTTTCTCAGCATTTACTAACCACCTAGACAAGCCCAGCATGTCCCATCCAGACAGGCAAACAAAGCCTCGAGGCTTGCTCAAGCTTCTGCCCATTCCAAGCATTTGCCCATTCCCAACCAACCCACACGCGCTGCGCGTCCGACCTTCCGAGTCTTCTCTTAGAGAATATACCGGAACTGCGGGTTCTTGCGATCCGTCGAGTCGTCCTCGTAGGCATGGTCGAAGCCCTCCATGGTGCCCGCCTTGTCGCGCCGCCGGTTGTCCCACACGCAGACGAACCGGTACACGATGATGAGGCCGGCAGCCACCAATGACGTGATGAGCACGATGATGAAGCCAGGCGCATACCGCGGCGCGTCCTCGGCGTGGAACGCCAGCGGGCCGACAAAGTTGCCTGTTCAAGTTCAGATTGATTAGCATCTGCTCCAGGGCACTCAAGTTCCTGATAACTTACCAATGCAATAGCCGATGTAGATACCCGAGCTCGCAATCGACCGCTTGGTGTAGCCCGCCGTGTTGGCCACGCCCAGACCCATGAGCACAGCATAGCCGGCACCGAGCGAGGGCAGGATGGTGGTGCCGAAGAGCAGCCCACCCTTTGCCGACAACGGCAGCTTCCACAGGAGCAGGCACGCGAGCACGGTGCCCATCTGCGCGACAAAGATGATCCAGGTGCGGTTGTTCTTGAACTTGAAGGCCAGGTACGACGCGAGCAACATCATTGTGCCCGAGTACGCGCCCGCGGGGCACAGGAGCAGCAGCGAGTTGAGCTGGCTGAAGCCGAAGCCCGAGATGATGATGGGGATGAAGGCCGAGATGGGCCCGTTGGCGATCATGCTGAGCAGCGAGACCGAGAAGAGCAGCCAGAACTTGATGTCCGTGCCCAGCTCCAGCACCTGGTCCATCTTGTAGTGCGTGTTACGGACGCCCGAGTTGTTGGTGCGCAGGCGGGCGACGAGGATGTAGCGCTCGCGGTCGTTGAAGCCGCGCGCGCGGATCGGGTCGGGAGGGAGCACGAAGAGCAAGACGATGCCCCAGGCCATGGTGAGGGCGCCGCCAAAATAGTACATGTAACGCCACGAGGAGACACCGCCGCCGATGAGGCCGAACCCGTAGTTGATGAGCGGCGAGACGATCGACACGTAGCCTGTGCAGCAATACCAGATGCCCATGCGCATGGCCTGTTCCTGCTTCTGGTACCAGGACCCCTAATCATTTCCACTCGTTAAAAACCAAAACAAAAAGTACGGACCCGAAGGTGGTTTCGTGCACTTACAATGATAAGCATGAACATGGGACTGATACCGCTCTCAAGAACGCCTAGGAAGAACCGCTGAGCGTACACGCCCTGGTAGTTGTTGCACACCGTCGTCAGGATGAGCGTCAGACCCCAGAGAGTGACCGTGGCAGAAGCGACGCGCTCGACCGGGTATCTCTGGGCCAGGATCATGCAGGGATAGGCGCCGATGATGAAGCCCAGGTAGAAGATGGAGGCCATCCACGAGTAGCGGTTGCCCTGCATCAAACCGAGATCCTGGCGCAAGCCGAAGAGGGCCTTGCGGTGATCGTCAGCCTGGCCTCGCACACACTAACACAAACACACTGAGGGGAAGTAACTTACAGCCTGCGAGATCATGGCCTTGTCGTAGTACTGCAGCGTGTAGGTCATGCACATGATGGGCAGGAGCTTCCAGTCCACCTTGCGGCGGAGCTTCTTCTCCTCCTCCTCGGTCCACGTCTGCTCGCCCGTGTAGTTGGCGAGGACCCTCATAGCCTCGTCGGTGTGGACCGTGTCCACCTCGGGCTTGCTGGCCTCGACATCGCGGCTGTGGTCTGACAGCTCGGCCGCCGTGACGTCGGGTTTCTCAGACGAAGTCGACATGGTGAATGGGCAGTGACTCTCTGCTCTGTCCAAAGGATTGAGAGAGACAGACGGTGCAGGATGAGGACTCAGACCTAGTCGAATCCCAAAAACCGGTCCCTTGGGTCGATTTATGTAACCCTCTTCAAGGGCCCCCTGGCGGTGTGAGCACGACGTCGTCCCGGGATGGCTGTGGGGATGGAATCCTGGCAGCGTGTGGCAGAGTGTGGGGAAAACACGGGGTAGAGAGTCTAATGCTGTCACCTGGCCGTGCTAATGCTGCGAGACGGAGGGCCGGGTACCAGAGTTGCTGCGGTGATCAACGAGACGACGCGTCGGCAGACGGCTGTGGTTTGTTGAGGCCGTCAGGGCTGAGCCCGTATCTCATGCAAGCAAGCTCGATCTCGCCGCCGGTCCAGACTTACACACCACAACCCTGCCTGGCCCCCAGACTCTAGTGGATGTAGTCCTTGGCAGGTTATACCCGAATGAGATATCCGGCGTCGCCGAAGGATAGCCCATTGCCGTGTCTCAAAAGCCACCGGCGCAGCATGCGGAGCAGGATGCGGAGCAACATGCGGGGTTCCCGGGGTCCCCTACCCAACTAACACACCCCAAGGAGCGCCAGAGCGGAGTCGATGCCGGGGAAGCCCCAGCTACCCCGCGAGTTGGAGCGCCGAACCGGATCCGGCAACGATGAACTGGCGAGGCCATGATCGTTGAGCATCGAGTCAATACTATTTGCCTTGGCTTGACTCCAGGTTCCACGGAGGGCGTTATGAGATCTGAAAGTCGCAATTTCTGTCTTACACCACCCCAGTAACACATTGGCAAGTCCAAGAACCCCAACGAGAAAATCGAAGCCCCGAGAAGAAAAATGAGCGCGAGCACAACTCCTGTTCAGCTGCCTGCGGGCCAAGAAACAGTAACAGTGAAGCTGATCAACCCCGTCAACTTTGGGCCGGCAATCCTCAAACGATTCATGGGCCCTGACGTTCCCGGGCTCGAGACATTCAAGGATTCACCGTCCTTTTCCTTCCTGCTCGAACACCCCTCGGGACGCAAGCTGGTGTTTGATTTGGGCATCCGGAAGGACTACATGAACCACTCCCCGAAGATTGCCGACTACCTCCCCACGACAAACTACACCATCGACGTGTCGAAGAATGTCGCCGAGATTCTCGAGGAGGGCGGTGTGAGCCCCAGCGAGATTGAAGGAGTCATTTGGAGGTGAGTGAGACACTTGGCAGACTGCGAGTCATTGCGGCTGACTTGAGCTGGACAGCCACTGGCACTGGGACCACATTGGAGACCCGTCCTCATTTCCCCCTACCACCAAGCTGATTGTTGGCCCTGGGTTCAAGAAGGCTATGCTCCCGGGCTATCCGGCGAACCCAGATTCCCCCTTGCTGGAAAGCGACTGGGCGTAAGTCTGCAGGACACCATGGGTCTACCCAGTAAACGATGAACTCACAATCGACGTAGGGGGCGAGAACTCGTTGAAATCGACTGCACTGGGGAGCGGTCACTCATCATTGGGGGGTTTCAAGCCTACGACTACTTTGGTGACGGGTCCTTCTACCTGCTCGACAGCCCCGGACACGCAGTAGGCCACCTGTGCGGGCTCGCCCGCACTACAAACAGCCCGGATACCTTCGTGTTGCTCGGTGGCGATGTTTGCCACTACGCGGGCATCCTGAGACCCTCGGTCCATCTGCCGGTGCCTGACACCATCACGCCACATCCGTGCAACCCCTTCGGCACCGGGTCGCTGTGCCCCGGCCACGCCTGGGAAGAACTCCAGAAGTCACGGGGCCGCGAGGCTACAGACACGCTCTATGACATGACCTTTGGCGCAGACATCCCCCTGGCCACCCGAACCGTGGGCAAGCTGCAGGAGCTGGATTGCCTGGAGAATGTACTGGTGATCATCGCGCACGACTCGACGGTTCGAGACCGGGCGCCTCACTTCCCCGAGAGTCTGAACAACTGGAAGGAAAAGGGGCTGGGGGACAAGGTGCGGTGGGCGTTTTTCCGGGACTTGGAGGTCTACTGGAAGTCAAAGGGCCTTGACGCCTAGAATTTGCTAGTCTCGGTAGTTGTAGCCAAGAACAGGATGAACACCAGCTAGTCTCTCGTCGCACAGTATTTATTGGTTATTCCCGTTACCTCCAGCGACTATTCCCAAAACGCAAGTCCCGTATCTTCACCAGGACGCGTCGGCATCGGCAATCAGGCATTCCCAACCTGTGTTAGCATTCACGTCGGTTCCGGCAATGTCCACTTTGGGATTGCCGGGTCCGTGATGGAGGGTCGCGATGTCGGGGGGTTGGATGGTGGAGAAAAAGGGGAGGTGTGGAGAATCCCCCTGCTCTCGTTCCCCATGGGGAGATGCTGCGGACTTGGGGAAGGGGACAACCCCGCACTGCTCTGGAGAAATAATTTAGGATGCCGGTGGTTGCCGTGAAGCTGCCCCTCCACAAGAGACACACATCACACGCATCACACGGCAGACACGGCACAAGGGGGGCAGCTTCACTCGCGACGCGCAGGTCATAATCGCCATACACCCTCAATTTGAAGAACGTTCACGATCACATCACTCTCAACCCATCTCAGATACCCCTGGTCCACGGAAAGTCAGCAACATGTCGGCCTTTGAAGAGGCGAACAAGGATCTGGACTACGATGTCCTCATCATCGGTGCTGGTCTGAGCGGCCTTTACACTCTCCATCGGATACGACAGTTGGGGTTGCGAGTCAAGGTGCTGGAGGCCGGCGAGGCAGAAGGCGGCACATGGTTCTGGTGCGTTGCAGTCGGGAACTCCCGAGAAGCTTCAGCAAACCACTAACACAAGTTTCGAACAGGAACCGCTACCCCGGTGCCCGCTTCGACTCGGAGAGCTATTCCTACATCTTCTCATTCTCACAAGAACTCCTCGACGAGTGGGACTGGACCGAGCACTTCTCGCCACAACCGGAGACACTCAAGTACATCCAGTACTTCACAAAGAAGTTTGATTTGAAGAAGGACATCCAGTTCAATACGCGAATCAAGTCGGCACACTTTCAGACCGCCAGCAACAACTGGCTCCTCACAGGGGAGGATGGGCGCACATATTCCTCGCGGTACATCATCACTGCTATGGGCATCCTTAACCAGCCTACCCTCCCCGTCATCGAAGGCGTCCACGACTTCAAAGGCCAGGCGTGGCACACGGCTCGGTGGCCGGCAGACCACTCGGCTCTCGAGGGCAAGCGCGTGGGCATCATCGGCACGGGCGCCACCGCCATCCAGACCATCCAGGAGATCTACAAAATCTGCGGCACCCTGACCGTCTTCCAGCGGACACCCAACTGGACGGCGCCGCTGCGCAACACCAAGATCACCCCCGAAGAGATGGCCGACATCCGGCGGCGGTACCCCACCATCTTCCAGCAGTGCCTCGAGTCATACTCGTGCTTCATCCACGTCACCGACAGCCGCAAAACCACCGACCTCTCCCGCGAGGAGCTCTTCGCCCACTGGGAGGACCTCTTCCAGCAGCCCGGCTTTGCCAAGGTCCTCAGCGTGTCGTCGGACGTGGCCTTTGACCGCGAGGCCAACAAGCTCTACAGCGAGTTCCACGCCAACAAGATCCGCTCGCGCATCAACGACCCGGTGCTGGCCGAAAAGTTGATCCCTAAGAACCACGGCTTCGGCACACGGCGCGTACCCCTCGAGAGTGGCTACTACGAGGCCTTCAACGAGCCGCATGTCAAGCTCGTGGACCTGCACGAGACGCCCATCGAGCGCATCACGGAGAAGGGCGTCAAGACGAGCGACACAGAGCACGAGTTCGACGTGCTCATTTACGCGACCGGGTTCGACGCCGTCACGGGCTCCTTCGGGGCGGTCGACTTCCAGGGCGTCGGCGGGCAGAAACTCAAGGAGACGTGGAGCAACGGCATCCAGACCTTCCTCGGCCTGACGGTCAAGGACTTCCCCAACATGTTCATGATCATGGGCCCGCACCAGATGTTTGGCAACATCCCGCGCAGCATCGAGTACGCCGTCGACTGGGTGGCCGACTTCATCGAGTACGCGCGCGACCACAACGTGCAGTCCATCCAGCCGACGCAGGAGAAGATGGACGGGTGGTACAAGCACGTCGAGAAGCTGGGCGAGGGGCTGCTGGCGAACGAGGTCGACTCGTGGATGACGGGCGTGAACAAGAACCTCGCGACGAAGCAGAAGAGGTCGTTGACGCGGTACAACGGGCCGGCGCCGGGGTACAGGAAGGAGTGCGATGCCGTCAAGGCGAGGAATTATTCGGATTTTGTCTTGGGTTAGCGCAGAAGGCAGGAGTTAGGGAACTATGTTAGATATCTTAAATCACAAGGTCGTAAAAGATCAGTGTTTGGCCGACTCGAAGCTAAGGTCTTGGTCTTTTGAGTTTGGCGTGCCTGGGGAAACATCGCATGAAACAGATGGTAAACGCTTGATAGCTGTCGAGAGAGATGCTTATCGAGGGGATTCCCAACCACTGCCTACCGTCTGAGGACTGGAAACATAACAAAAGGGATCCGACGGGCCATGTTTGCTTCTGAGACTCACAATAACCATCACTCACGCAACTGCTCAAACCTGCAAACAGTTGAAGGACTTGATTTCATTCCCAGTCATACTCATAATGATCATCACTCGTGAATCTACTCGGTCTTAATCTCAAACACGCCCGTCGCCTTGGGCCCGCTTAGCGCCCAGAAAATCCCATCATCAATAACCTGATCCCACCTCTTGCACTCCGACAGCGCATCCCCATACCTCCTAAACCCATGCGGCACGCCTCTAAACACACTCACATCCGTCGGCACCCCAGCCTCGGTCAGTCGCTTCGCAAACAACAACCCCTCATCCCTCAACGGATCATTGCCCGCCACCCCAAACACCGTCGGCGGCAGCCCCTTAACCTGCTTGACGCTCGCATTCCCCGGATTTAGCCTCGTATCCGCCGCATCCGGCCCCTCGACCTTCAACAGGTCCATAAACAACCGACACACCGCCCTCGGCAGCACCGGCGCGTCCTTGCACGTCTCCCACGACGACACCTCCACCCCAGCCAACCTCTCCATCTGCGGCGCGTAACAATCAATATGCACCACGGCGGGAATCATCAGCACCAGCCCCGCAATCGCCGGCCTCCCCACCGCCACACGACCCAGATTCTTCTCGAGCGCCAGCGACGCGGCCAGGTACGCGCCCGCCGAGATGCCGCCGATCACCACGCGCGCGGCGTCCCCGCCGAGGGCGCCGATGTGGTCGTGCAGCCAGCCGAACGCGTCCTCGACGTCGTCCCACGCCGTCGGGTACGCGTGCTCCGGCGTGTGGCGGTAGTTGACGTTGAGGACGAGCACGCCCGTGCTGAGGGCCACGCGCGCGCAGGCGGCGTCTTCGGAGGCGAGGGTGCCGAAGAGGAAGCCGCCGCCGTGGAGGTGCACGTAGACCGGGAGGGGACCGGTCTTGCTGTTGAGGGCGCGGTAGGTGCGGGCCTCGATGTGGGCGCCGTCGCGGGTGGGGATGGCGTGCGTGTCGATTTGGAGTTGCGGGGCGAGGGTCTTCATGGCGGCGGCCGAGACGGACTCGCGGTGGGCGTTGGTCTCGACTTTGCGCTGCTCGATGGTCAGGCCCGGGGTCGGCGCCGGGAGGGTCGCTTCGAGGGCGAGCCACTCGGCGCTGGGGCCGCCGTAGGGGGAGAAGTCGCACATGGTGGCTGGGTGGTGGGTGGGTGTGGCGGTTGCTACGGGTGGTGGTGTGGAATGGTGGAAAGGGGTATTGTTCGTATCGTGTGAGTGTGTGTTTGACCTCAACATCCAACGAGAATCGTAAACCCCACGATGATCGAGATGATTGAGAGCTGCCAAGCGTGGAATGTCTTCCAAGACACTACACTACCTCGGCATTGCGGTCGGGAGCTTGCATCCGGGTTTGACGCGGCTTGCATCCTCTGTCCCACATCGAGCAAGTCTGATGCACTGGCGTCACCGACGGCGCTGGCTCCGGTGTGGGGAAATGGAACGTGGGTGGAGGTCAGCAGAGGAGTGGGACAAGGGCTCAGGGGGTTTTCCTAAAAGGGATTACCGGATGACAGGGGGTGTCACAACCGCTGACCCCTCCTTGTCCGGCTTGTGCAAAGGATGCGAGACACAACCCACCGGCGTTCCTCTCTGCTCGTCGTCACACATGCAGCGTGCATCGGCACCCCACTGGCGCGCGGCGCTCCAGTGCCATATCCTCGGCCACGGCCGAATGCCGTGCATCCCCGCCGCGGTAGTCGGTATCTGAGTCGATCACTGTCGATGAGACGGAGAGATCTGAGTCTTGGATTGACACGTAGATATCGCACAACTCTCGATTTCTCCCAGGGGCTGTTGAGCCGAGTCGATCGAACAACACCAACCAATCATGTCAGACATTCCCCTCGACCCGCCCTCACGCTCCCTTCGGGGCCGCGTCGCCATCGTTACCGGCGCCGGCAGCGCGGGAGATGGCATCGGAAACGGCCGCGCCATCAGCATCCTCCTGGCCGAAGACGGGTGCAATGTCATCGGCGTCGACATGAACCTGGACTGGGCCAACCGGACGGCCGAGATGGCCAACTCCAAGCCGGGCCGCGGCACCGTCATTGCCGCCAAGGGCGACGTGACCAAGGCAGCCGACTGCGAGGCCGCCGTGCAGCTTGCCCTAGAGAAATTCGGTAGAGTCGATATCCTCGTCAACAACGTCGGGATAGCGGGTGCCTCTGGAACTGCCGTTGAGGTGGACATGGAGCAGTGGGCCAAAGGGCTGGAGATCAACGTGTCCAGCATGGTGCAAATGACCAAGTACGCCGTGCCGGCCATGGCGCGGAACGAGGGCGAGACAAAGGGCTCCATCATCAACATGGGCAGCGTGGCCGGGCTGAAGGGCGGCACGCCCCATCTGCTGTACCCGACGAGCAAGGGCGCCGTGGTGAACATGACACGGGCCATGGCCGCACATCATGCCAAGGACGGGATCAGGGTCAACTGCGTGTGTCCAGGGGTAAGTTGTAATCTGCGTGTTGAACATTGGGGCGCGACTAACGGCCTGCAGATGCTTTACACGCCCATGATGTATGCCAAGGGCATGAGCGAGGAGGCCAGGGCGGCAAGGAAAGCGAGGAGTCTTCTCGGTACCGAAGGCAACGGCTGGGATGCGGCGTGTGCAGTGGTGTTTCTCGCCTCGGACCACTCGAGGTGGATCACCGGGCTTATCATGCCCGTCGATGCGGGCACGACGGCTGCCGTTGGGATTGGCATGACCACGGCGGCAAGTGTAAATGGTTAGATGGTTCAACGAGGATACTTTCGAAACATTGATATTTAACTGAGATGATTCTCACGTCGGCGAAGTAGGATGTGACAAGACTATCATTGTCTGGTGTAATTCGTGACTTGGCCATGCTGCTGTTGGGCCTTTGGCGTATGTGCTTCATAATTTGCTGTACTTAAACCTTCCTTTATTGGAAGACAACCCAAGGCGGTCATATTCAAGGGGCAGAAGAGAAATCCACTGACTCGTTCATTCAGGCCATGGCATGCTCCGTTCTTACAAACCGCTGAACATTTGCATCGGCGGTGGGTATTGACTTCTCTAATTTAACTCATTCTCTACTCACCTTGAAGCAGAGCGACACGGGCCTCAACCTTGCCGTCCTCCAAGTCTTTTAACACTGTCGGGAAGTCCTCCAACTTTCCAGGCTGCACCTGAGGGCGAATGACGCCCTTCGCAATCAGGTCCAGCACCTCCTTGAGGTCCTCGACCTGACCACCGTAGCTGAAGATGTAGCTCAACCTCTTCCTTGTTCCAGTCTTCATGTGAATCGTGTTCTCCGAGTCGATACTCCCAATGCAGAGGATCTTTCCGCCACGGCGTACTTTATCCAGGTGTCAGCATGCCGCCACATTTTAGGGAAGGTTTGTAGGGACATACCGATATCTTGCGCATCATCAAAGGTCTGATGTGTCCCCACAAAGTCCGCAACCGTATCAATCAAGAGGCCGCTCTCCGTCACAAACTCCACCGGTGACTTGCCGACCGGAACAATGTCGGCCTCGGGGATCCCCAACTTGATGGCTTCGTCAAGCCGCTGTTGCCGGATGTCGCTGACAATAACCCGGGCGCCAATGTTGTGAATGATCTGCAGGGCGTTGAACCCCAACCCGCCGAGCCCAAACAAAAACACGGTCTCAGACGCCTTGACCTCTCCACGTCTAGTGATGGCGTGGTACGCCGTATTCACGGCGTCGGTGGCCACGGCGGCTTCCGCAGGAGTGACGCCCTCAGGCACCAGGACCACTCCCCGGATATCGATGGTCGCGTAAGGCGCGTAGTACCCGTCCTGTCCGATACCGCAGTGTTGTCCGCGCTCGCAAATCTGCGGCAGGTCTCGCGAGCATTCGGGACAGTCCGCGCCTCCGCACCCTGGCACACTGTGGAGGGCGACGATATCTCCCTAGTTGTTGTCAACAACTGCAGCTGCCAACCCAAAACGCAATGTCAACTCACCACTTTGAGTGTTGTATCCTTCACCTCGGCGCCAAACTCAACAATTCGTCCACAGCCCTCGTGGCCCAAGGTCCACTTGTCCTGGAACCAACCGGCCTGCTTCTCGCGGGAGAGCAAGGAACGGTCACTACGGCAGACTGTTGGGGAGTTAATCAGCAGTGCTTTGTGCCAACATAACGGCTGTGGGTCAGGACATACCACCAGAGGCCAGAATCTTTACTAGGACACCGGTGGGAGTGGGTTTCGGCACGGGAACCTCTTCCCAAATCTATTTCCCTGTCAGTCCCCTGCTATCCTCGACGTTCCCCAGGGTCACATACCGGCTCCGGGTTTCCCCTGTGCTTCCTCCAAGCAAACATTGTCTCTGGCCGCGTGGAACCCATGCTGGCTAAGTCTGAAGATGGACTCTTTGTTGGTTAGGTCGTTTGGTTACTGGTATCGAGAGTAATTGCATCCCAGTCTTTGTCCTCTGCTTGAGCCCTCAGCCCCTGTTATAAGGACACTTAGACGCCCAAGTCCCCAACATTGGAGAGTGCACTCAGGGGAAGCTCTGCGTTCCGGCCCCACCCCCGCATTCGAGAGGTCGGGGGAGGTGGGTAGGGGTTCCACAACATGCAGTGGCAATCCGGGGGTTTGGATCCCACCGGTTGAGGTTCTCGGCAGTCCAGTTTGGGATTACCCGTTGTGGAGAATCGCTGTCACCACCACGAGGTTGGGCCGCGGGGCCCAGTACGCCTCAAGTCTCAAGCTTGATCTCATGTGTGCTTGGAAACTGGGTCATCCATCTATGCCCACTAACCACATGGTGTACCATCTGTCCTTCACAAGGCCGCACATGTTGAACCAGGCCGCGTGCTGTGAGCTAAAGTGGAGCTTCAAGAGACCACCTTCTGGCAGACAACTCCTGAGCCACATGTTTTCGACCTCCCTGCTCGCCGTGCTGGCTCAGTCGATTGTACCCTCAGGAGTAGATCCATCCTTTCTCAACTGAACTCTATCTGCACAATCTTGACTCTCTTGGGGCGCCTCAAGCGCTTCAAATGCTCAAAATCGTGGATCATGGCATCTGCCAGACTGCCTGCGCCAGGTTCCGCGCTCCCGATCACTCTAGTCAAAAAAAGGATGATACATGTTCCACACCCGTCTGAAACCGGCCAGCTGCCCCGTCGGTACGGTGGTTCCGGGAGCGGATATCGCGCAAGGAGATGCTAGGCGCATCTCCCAAACTTTTCAAATCTTTTCACATGGACATGGGCAGAGTTCAGTTGGATCGAGCACCTTTCTAATTTTATGACCTCCTATTGTAGAGTGAAAAGGAAAAAACAATGTCTGTTTCTATTCAACACACACATCGTGAGAATAGGCATCAGGGCCGAGACCTGAAGGTTATGTACCATCTTCGGACGGCCATTCATAGGACGAGCATTACCAATGTTTGTAGACTTAAAATAAGCGCTTATTCGAAGGGCTAGACCGCTGAAATGCTTTCAACTTCCTTGCCCTTCTTGTAAGTATGTACTATACCTCCCTGGAACGTGTGAGGTTCTCGAGCTTCCGAACACGACTTGCGCTCTCCCACTTGAAGTGCGAAGGTCAAACGGAGCCCCAGTTTTGATGTCAGGGCAAGAAGAACTGGCAGGATTGACCATGATGAATGCTCAAAATGGGCATAAAGAATTCTGGAACGACTTCTTGGACGAGGAAATTGTCAGTAGATGCAAGAGCCATGCAGACCCAAGCAGCCACAGTCACATCGGGCTCAAACGGATTCGCAACTCATACGGTACCCTGTTTACTGTATCAATTTCCGTGATACCTGTGGTGTTACGAATGTGTCTGTAATGAATGCATGCATGTGCACACCTCGACTCGTGACCGGTCCCATCGCGTCACGGCACCTCACTTACAGTTTGATGCAGGATAGGTATCATGTTTTCCGTTTTGCCACCCTTCCAGTTTTGATCCCCCGTCACTCTGATCGTCGATTCAAAAATAACAACCCAGATCCTTTTCTGTCATCTCATTTTTGAGTTGCAAACAACACTAAAATCCAATGCCCCTTCGCAGCCACACTCGACTCGTCGAGGCACCCATCCTTGCTCGACTCCTTCGCCGTCCAGCTTTCCTCTTCGCCTTCAAGCTGGTCGTCATGTCTGCCACCGTGGCGTTCCTCCCTCGCGTGCCGGGCCCCAAGCTGGGCCCCTTCACGCCCACCGGACAGGCCAGAATCAAGTTTATCAAGAACTTGGGCAGCCCGCGGAACGCGGATTCCAATGTCTGGAAGGTCAAGATCGACGGAAGGCTTTACGCTCTGAAGATGGTAAGTTCTTTGGCCCAGTTCATTCGCAAGCCAAACTGACATTCGACCACAGTTCCGTTTCAAGACTGTCGAGTACCTCGAGCGCTGCCATGCCTTTGGCAAGCGTCCCCCGCTGGCCCATCGACAGTTCTACGTGGACTATTACGACCCCTTCAATTGCGAATGCCGCGCCTACGGCCGGCTGAAGGAGGCGGGACGTGAGGACTTGGCCGTCCGAGCACACGGCTACCTCATGCTCTCCCCCGAGCAAGAAGCAGAGGTCACCACGAAGATGGGTCGCCGCTACCTGTCCGATTTCCCAGACAACTGGGGCGCGCACAGCGAACATCGCAGCCAGCCCGTCCGCGCCATCGTCAAGGACCTGGTGACGGACGAGGAGGAGGAAGGCCGTCCGATGCTTACGACCGAGGATCAGGCGCGGCAGGCCTGGGCGGATCTGAAGGCTCTGCACGCACTGGGGATTTGTGCCCGGGATATCCACCAGGGGAACTACCTCGGCGGAAAACTTGTCGACTTCAGTAGGGCTTGGACCATGTACCATCCCGGTCTGATGTCCTGCTCGACTTACCGCTTGGCAATGCTTAGAATGAGGGAAGCGCGGATGCTTGTTTCCCTTTTTGAGAAGTGGGAGTTTGCTATTCCTAGGGATCTGAAGGCGTGTGCGGTTCACCACTTTCATGACGCTGACCCAACATCTTACGATTGGCGAAAGGGTGACGAAGTGGCCGGGGCACATGTGGACGGGCAACTCTACAAGAAATGGCCTGGGTTCTCTGTGCTTTTTGATACGGGAAGGATCCTCAGCAAGCTGTGATTTTAATCGAACTTTGGGAGTTGAGGATGCGGCGTCAGCATCGGCTGTCTGGGAGGGAGAGCATCGCCGGGCTGGGCGAGATCTCGTCTCAAATACCCAAGGAGAAGCATCATCTGGTTCGGAGGCCGGTTCGTTGAAGAGAATAAAAAAACATAATCTTCTTCTTGTTCGAAGGAGACCTCGCTAAAAGAAGGATTAGAATGCTATGTGTGTGAAGTAGACCGTCTAAATACCACGCAAGGTTCCAACCATCCCCCCTCTATCCGAACCCAAGACCAACCAGAACCCCCCCTTACCCATCCCTCACCC
>Ga0247824_10000922_pt1 | contig 15554 bp, 14 predicted proteins | sample 13C_PalmiticAcid_FD_194412 | JGI IMG/M metagenome (GOLD analysis project Ga0247824, IMG submission 194412) | Soil microbial communities from agricultural site in Penn Yan, New York, United States - 13C_PalmiticAcid_Day48 | ecosystem: Environmental > Terrestrial > Soil > Agricultural land... | reverse complement strand
CCATCCAACACCCCCAAAAGAACGTCCGAGTCACTCACCTTCAAATGCCCAGCCAACTCCTCCACATCCCCCACAAACACTTCATCCGTCCCCGCCAACACCAACACCTCCCCAGCCGGCAACCCCTTCCACCACTCCCCACCCGCAACCAGCGGGGTGTTATAGTTATCCACCTCCGCATCCCCCATGAACGCGTCCGACCAGCGCCTCAGCACGGGCCCATCGAGCATATCCTTGTACGCGTTGTTCTTCATGGCCGCGGCGGATTGGTCGAAGGTGGCCCACGGCGAGACGAGGACGACGCCTTTGAAGGGGGCGGCGAGCGACAGCGGGGCGACGGAGGGGTGCGGGTGCAGGAGGTGGGAGAGGAGCGCCAGGGAGAGGTTGCCGCCTGCTGAGTCGCCTGCGAGGATTATCTGGGGAAGGGTTAGTGAGGTGGGAGAGGGCAGGGGGAGAAAATGGCTTAATTACGCGGGACGGGGGGATGCCAGCAGTGGTGGTCAGGTAGCGGAGCGCGGCGGCGGCTTGGGTGAGTTGCCGGGGGTACACGCCCTCGGGTGCGAGGTCTAGTTGGGAGTGGATGGTCAGGGAAGAATTCAGGGGACGGGCTAGGAGGTGGAATTTGGCGTACCGTATTCGAGGAAGAAGCAAGAGACATTGCAGTCCTTCGTTCGGCCGGCGAGCATCAGTTCGTGGATAAGCTGCAAGTGGCCGGCACCCAGGGGGAGGGCGTAGCCGCCGCCTGTTGTGCGTTCCTCACATCAGTGACGGTCCAAAAAACGGGGATACCACCGTCCAACATACCGTGCAGCCACAAGATGATGGTGTCGGCTGACTTGTCACCGAGCCAGGCGCCGCGAGTGTTGTCCGACAGGTCCACCACCTCGGCCTTCAGACCATTCTTGGCAACGAAGGCGTTGTACGCGTCGATACTTGTCCCGGCAGCCGCCCTGAAGCAACCCGAATCAGCAAACCCGCGGTGGTCGTCATCTCGGTCTCGGACCAACTCACTGCGCCTGTTTCGTGGTGTTGCTCCTTGTAAAGGTGCGGAACGTCCGATAGATAACGTGTCGCTTGTAACTCGACGCTCCGCTTTCACCACGGAACCCGGCGGTCAGGACAGATGTGAAGAGAGTCGTCACTGAGAGAGCATCCGTCGATTAGCACCTCGGAGTGTTTGGGGACGAAACAAACTGGCAGCTTACTTACAAGTTTGGGCCAAAACACCAGCAAACTTGACGTGATCCCACGCCGTGAGGGTGGGTGTTGAGGCTGTCATGTTGGCTGTCCCGGTCCACTTAGAAGCGCTTCCACGCGCCGATCAGAAAACAATTCGACTGAAGAAACCGAAAAGAGAAGAAAAAGAAGACAGACTGGTTGGTTAGAAAAAGGCACATGCATGTGATGGGGTCTGGAGCGTGGCACTAATACCCCCATTCTCCAGCGCCCGGCTGCGGGGGAGCCCCAGGGGCCGGAAACGGTTCCCGCCCTCGACCCCATTCGTCTCCATTAGCTCTCCCTTAGCGGACACGTCGGGGACCGAACGCTAACAGCTAGCCCGCAGCATCCGTCTTAGCGCGCTGATTCAGTGCTGTGCCCCTCATCTGCGGTGCCTCGGGTAAAGGGGCGAGCTGCTGGACCAATCAGGGGTTGCCCCTGACTCATACTGTTGATGACACCCCCCTTCTGATGCCCGATGCACAACGTCGGTGCCGGATGCTTGGTGTGCCGTGAGATAAGGAGGGGACGGTGATAATGGGCGGTAGGACGGTCGGGGAGACGAATCTCACACGGCACAAATTGGTCACAGGGTTCAAACTTGTGTTCAAAAACTCGACTGTTTGAGACATGAGAAAATGGGGTGTTGCTGCTAGCGGGTTTCATTGCGTTGAGTTACATGTTTCTCTGGATCCCATCATGGCTCCTTGTACACAATAGACGAAATATCCAACCCATCAACCAAGTCCGGAAACGCCTGAATAAACTCTGGTGCGAGGCCCCAGCCCTCAACGCGAGTAATCACATCAAAGAACGCCTGGCGCATGCGTACTTCTCCATCATCCCCAAGCTCCAAGATATCCTCTCCCCAAGGCCACCGCACCTTTAGACAACACGCAAGCATCTGAATCACATGGTCCATATCATGCCCAGCCGACTTTGCAATCGTGTTGGCCCGCAGCCGCTGCCACAGCATGATATCCATGTAGCTCGGGTGCGGCGTAAGGATCTGCTCGGCCACGGGCCGGTAGTAGTCAGGCAGGCGGGCATAGCGCTCGACGGTCGGCTCGGCACGCCACTTGGTGAAGGTGTAGATCAGCCAGCCGATGGCGAGTCGTTCCGACTCGCGGAGGGTCCAGCGCCGGAGGGAGCGGTGGATCCAGGCCGCCAGGAGGTTGTGCTTGGAGCCGTAGAGCAGGTCGATGGGGGACACGGCGTCGGGCGAGTCGTTGACGAGACTGCCGTGCATGGGCCACGGGCCAATCTGTTGGGGCGGACCGTGGCTCATGCCCACGCGGTCGTTGCAGCACGGGGTGAGACACCAGACGGGGACGCTCGCGTGGCTGAGGGAGAAGCCGGCCAGCCATGGGGAAGCTGCCACGAGGGCATCCGGGCTGCCTGGAATAGTTCTGGGGCCGGAGGCCCTGCCAGTCAAGACCAGCTCGGATGCCGCTGAGGGGGTCGGCCGAAAGAAGCTGTACAAGCAGGACGAGATCGAGCTCCGTAACGACACCAAGCCTCTTGACGCTGCTACGGCGACAGCGTTGCCAGGGTGGTGGGAGTGACCAGTCGGGTCCTCGGTATCGTGGACACGAGACTCGGGACGGATCTCAGCGGCGTGTGGCGGAACAGCAGTACCATTGGAAAAATCCAGGTCCGAAGGCAGTTCCAGAACTGAGCCGGGATGGAACGGGGTGTCCGGGAGGGTCAGTTCAGGAAACCAACTCCCACAGTCGTGAGGTGGTGGAGGCGAGTCGGCCAAGTCTGACTGGACAGGGGTGTCGGCTGCATCGTCAAGGGACAGGACAAAGGCTGGCGTGTAAGTCGGGGCCGGGCCGGCGGGTGGGGCAAGAGTTGACTGGGTCGGGCCGAAGGATTCGGCGGCCCGGTTAGTTGGGGTGATGGCTGGCTCATGTGCTGGTCGTTGGTCCGTAGTCGAGGCTGGCGCCCCCGAAGCTGACGAGCTTGGTGATGTCGCGGAGTGCGAGAAAGGGGAAGTAGCGGGGAGGTCATGACAATGACCGATTGGGTGGACCTGTCCTGTCGGCGTGCTCGCATCCAACGACTCGATGCTGGGAGCCCAGGAGTTAATCAGGAGCCGAAGTTGGTCCAGCCTTTGGCGGAGCGTCTTGTTCTCGCATTGCAGGTCCCGGCACTGGCCCTGCAGTTCTTGGAAGCGCCGGTGCAACTCCCGTGGCCGGCCATGGTTCTTTTCGCAGTCTTCGACGCGCTCGCGTAGGGATGCCACGTAGCGGTTCCGTTTGTCGCGGAGGTTCTGCTGGGCTCGTCGGTCTCGAACGCGCTTCTTCTCCGCCGACGTCAGTGGGAGCGCTGTGGATGCATTTTTGGGCCTCTGGCATCCCCTGTCGACTTGGGACTTTGCCGGCCGGGTGGTCAAGTCAAGGGGAAAGTGCGCTGATTCACGATGCAGCTGGGCGCAATGAGCATGTCAACAGGCAAGGTGGGGTAAAGAATGGACTATGTAGGGGTCCATCGCCAGCATGGTTCTCCGCATGGGCACAGAACCATGCACGCTTCCCGCCCCGCCGCCTCGGGGGACGCGGGTGACACGCTGGGGACATGCCGAAAGAGGGCAGGCGGGCAGCAGAAAACTAGTTAGAGGCAAATCGGGGTTCGGGCGGTTGTAGTGCTCCGCTTCCCTGCGGTCGTCCCCAGGCGGGGAAGGTGGAGAAGCGAGGTCGTGGTGGAAAAGGGGGCGGGTCGCGGGGTCGACGTGATCAGGCCAAGGTCAACAAGATCGAGGTCGTGGGGAGCGGCCTGGCCGGACAGCCGCACAAGCAGCATGCCGAGACACTAGCTTGTCCCGGCCTCCCATGCGACCAACCGATCTGCTCCCCCCAATCTGGGGAAACTGGATTCCAAGCCGCCCTTGCAGCGGTCATGACAGCGCTAGCGCGGGTCAGACCCTGACACAGCTTGGTGGCTGACTCAGTCCCTTTGCCCGGGCTTCCCCCTGGGAGCAGCTCATGAGACAGCCCACTGATTCAGCGGTCTCCTGCCACAAGCAGAGAGCTCTAGCAGCAAGGCACCACAATGAACACGCGTTCAGTCCAAGCAAGCAGCAGTCTTGATGCGAGCCGGCTGTTTGCTGCCGCTGATGCTGTCATGGGCAACACAGGCTCTGCGTATCCCGCCTTGTTGGGGGAAGAGGGGTCCGTCGAGGGCCGTAAAGCAGCCATGCCTTCTGTATATAGGCACGGATCGCCCTCAGCAACAACGCGGCAAAGTTCCAAGATTCATGCGCTCCCCGCTTCCCACCCCTCACCTCTTACCCGCCGCTCAGCCCCCATCAGTCTCGCCACATCCGTCCACCATGTCGTCGCACGCTGCCGGAAACGCGCCCCTGAGGTCTGTCAACGACGACGGAGTTCAGGCCAACGGGGCCCGGCCGTCAACCGGCTCCAAGTTCCAGATGCGCGACCAGCCCATCCACGCCAACCGGCACATGCGAGTCGTTTGTATCGGTGCCGGGGCATCCGGCCTGTACCTGGCGTATAAGCTGAAGCACTACTTCACCGACTTCACACTCAACCTCTACGAGAAGAACCGCGAGATCTCGGGGACGTGGTTCGAGAACAGATATCCGGGCTGTGAGTTTCCATGCGCGTCCCATGTTGCGTTGGACCCTGCTCACCACAAATCAAAGGCGCCTGCGATGTTCCCGCACACAACTACACCTACTCGTTCGAGCCCAAGTGGGACTGGTCGGCCAACTACGCCGGCTCCAGGGAAATCTTCACCTACTTCCAGGACTTTGCCGACAAGTACGGTCTGAGGGAGTACATCCACTGCAACCACGAGGTCGTCGGCGCGACATGGAATGAGGAGAACTCGGAGTGGGCAGTTGATATCCAGACGAGCGACGGCCGCAGGTTCCAGCAGCGCTGCGACTTCCTCGTCAACGCCGCCGGCATCCTCAACAAGTGGCGCTGGCCTGCCATCCCGGGGCTTCACTCCTTCAAGGGTGATCTCCTCCACAGCGCCTCCTGGGACGACTCCGTGCAAATGGAGGGGAAGCACGTCGGACTGATCGGCAACGGGTCTTCTGGCATTCAAATTCTTCCCAAGGTCCATCCGTACGTAATACCCCATCGCCCATCCCATTCCCCCGAATCAGGCCGCTGACCGCCCAAAAGCATCGCAAAGCATGTCACCACGTTCGTCCGCGAGCCTTCGTGGGTCAGCCCCACGATGGGCATGGAATACCACAAGTACACAGACGAGGAAAAGGAGCAGTTCCGGACAGAGCCTGGCGTCCTCCTCAAGATCCGTAAGGACGGTGAGGAGGCCATGGACCGCATCTTCCCGCTTTTCATCAAGGGGTCCTTCGCCCAGACATCTACGGTGGAGTACATGCGGGAGCAGATGACGCAGAAGATTGGGAACCGGGAGCTCGCTGAGAAGTTGATTCCCGAGTTTGCCGTCGGCTGCCGCAGACTCACGGTCAGTATCCTCCCGACGTTGTATGCTGTGGCAAGACTCTAACCCCCTGGTCAGCCCGGCGTCAACTACCTCGAGAGCCTGACCCTCCCCAACGTCACCACCGTCTACGGCGGGATCAAGGAGGTGACCCCCGAAGGCTGCGTCACCGATGACGGACGGTCGTGGCCGCTGGACGTCCTCATCTGCGCCACGGGCTTCGACACCACCTTCAAGCCGCGCTTCCCCCTGCTCGGCCGCGGCGGGCGGTCCCTCGCCGACGACTGGGCCGAGGAGCCCGACAGCTACCTCGGCCTGGCCGCCCACGGCTTCCCCAATTACTTCATGTTCCTCGGCCCGAACTGCCCCATCGGCAACGGCCCCATCATCTTCTCGATCGAGTTGCAGGGCGAGTACATGGCGCACTTCTTCAACCGGTGGCAGAAGGAGGGGCTGGCGACCATCGATCCCAAGGCGGCCGCCATCCGCGACTTTATGGAGCAGAAGGACGCCTTCATGCAGCACACCGTGTGGGCGACATCGTGCGAGTCGTGGTACAAGAACCCCAAGACGGGCAAGATCACGGCCCTCTGGCCCGGCAGCACGCCGCACTACATGGAGGCGCTCGCCAGCCCGCGCTACGACGACTTCGACATCACGTACCAGGGCAACCGGTTCGCGTATCTCGGGAATGGGTTCTCGCAGACCGAGCTGGATCCGAATGCGGACCCGACGTTCTACATCAGGGAGAGGGACGATGGGGAGTCGCTGTCCCGGCCGCTGCAGAGCACCTTTAACGCGAAGAGCGCCAAGCAGCTGCTGGAGAAACCGCATCACAGGACGATGTAATAAGTTGTAGCGCACTGTCTTTGTTTCTAATTGATCCGGGTTGGGATATCCAGTTTCGTGCTCCTCCTGTACGTGCCAATATCTCTCGAACGGTAGCCATGTTGCTTTACTGTAATCTTGTTCCTCGTCGCACTGTTCCCCCTGTGGTGAAGTGTACGTGGAGTGGCGTGCTGCTTGGGCGGATGGGATCCTGCTATGCCCACCGCTCAGTTTTACCTCGGCGTTGGGGTCGGCGTCGGCGTCGGCGTCGGGGCTGCTGTGATGCTGGGGGTTTCGCCGAGTTTCAGGGGTGAGGAAGTCGGAAAGCCTCTGTGCACCCAGAGTCAGCATGCCACCTCTCCGTATTCTTGGTGTCTCAATATGCTCGGACTTACGCGCAGGCGCTGGACTTCGCAATGACCTCGCCGACGGGTGTGTAGCCGAGACACCCGTAGCACGCGCAGACCTGAGCAGGAATCAGCCCCTCGAATCGAACAGTGTCCGGCAGAAGGGCGCATCGGGTGCCCACATACTCCGTCTCTGCCTCCTGTGATGCACTTGAAGATATCGTTGGCGCCTTTCGGGTTTAAAAAACAGGCCGTGTTGTCCATGATTTCCTTGCAGTTGTCGTTTCCATTGTAGTCGCACGGGCCGTAGTCAATAGACTGCGGTGCAGCAAATGCTGACGTCGAGAGGCACGCAAGCAGGGTGAAGATGGAGAGATGCATCTTAGCTGGTGTCGATGTCCAACAATCGCAGTGTTTAGGCAACTCTATGCAACACCTCACGCGCAACGACACCCCAATATCACGGGCAGTACTTATAGCTCGCCGTAGTACTATGCCTCTAGATCTGAATGCGAATTGATCCTCGTTCCTGTATTGCCTACCCCCTCACGCCAATATCCCATTCATTGCCGTTGGTGTCCAAGAGGCAGTTTAGGCTCGGGAAATACCCGAAGGGATATTGCACCCTCGTGCCCACCACAACCCGCCTCACCAATCACCCGTGCTTGGGTATCCATCAACGACTACCTAATACACCTCCCGAAACGGGCGGGAACCTGATGCGGCAACGGCTGGATAATAGATGCCGAACGACGCTGCTCGGCAGTCTGTTTTGTTCTCTGGGTTCCCCCCTTGCATTATGTCGCTCAGTATTACTTTATCACCACATGGAAGATTGGAAAGAAGTTCAATCGAAAAATTCCCATAAACGTTGCTAATAAATGCTACATGAAGAATTGGTCGGTCCCTTGATCCCGACCCCCTAGTCCATCGCTCAGGGGTAAAAAGGGGTAATCTTGCCCTCAACATCTAAGCCCGAATATACCACCCCAACTCCTCCTTGTTAATATCCCGCAGCGACAGCCCGTTGCCGAGCCACGCGAACCTGTTTTCCGACTGGTAGGTGAACTCGAAGTCCTGCAGGCGCGGGTTCCGCACCGACTCGAGGAAGTGATTGACCGACCCGGGCCACGGGCCCACGATCCTGCCCGTCGACGAGCCGCCCTTGTACCAGCTGTTGCAGTTCCCGGAGAAGGTCAGGAGCTCCATCACGGCATCCTTGTAATCGTTGAACTCGTTGTTGGCCTCGCGGCTGACGACGACGGACTTGACGCCCTGCTTCTGGATCTTGTCCACGAAGGAGAGAGCAAAGTCGAGCTGGGCCTCGATCGAGGGCATCAGGGAGCCGTTGGAGATGGGGGTGTTGGGGCCGACGACCACTGGGAGGATTGTCAGTCCATGATTTGCTCAGCAGCTGGAGGGGCGATGACTTACTGAAGTAGTTGGGCATGTCGGGAACGGCGCAGGTGAAGTACGCCTCGGCGCCGGTCACGGCCCACCTCTTGGCAAGGTCGACGCCGTTGCGGCCGACAAGCTTGAAGGCAGGGACGTACGAGGTGTCGTAGCCGGTAGCGGCGATGATCACGTCCACTTCGTAGGTCTTGCCATCTTGTGTCACGACACCAGCGGATGTGACCTCCTGGATGCCAGCCCGCACAATCTCGACGTTGTCCTCCTGGAGAGCCTCGAGGTAGCCCTCACCGGGGGTGACACTGAACAGGAAAGTCAGTACCATGTGTCATCAATTCATTGTACCGGAGATGAGAGCGTACTAACCGCCTGCAGCCGACATCAAAGTCAGGGATGAGCTTCTCCCTGAGCTCAGGGTCCATCTTGGCGAGCTTCTCGCGCATGCTCTTCTCGATGACGTCGCGCGACGCCTGCTGGGCGGGCGAGCCCTTGTAGAAGTTGGGGAAGCGCCCGTTGAGCTCGTGGTCGACCTCGCGGCGGTACTGCTTGAGGTACTCGGGGTCGGTGCGGAAGCGCTCCTTCTGCTCCTCGGTGTAGGCGGTCGCGCGGCCAGCGGGGGCCAGGCGCCCGACAAACTGCGGTGCGATCCATGTCGGGGAGCGGGCGAAGTTGACGAGGGATTTGACGACTGTGGGAGGTGACGGTGTTAGGGTCTTCTGGTCAAGGATGAGACACGGAGAGGGCGCAACATACTAGGCTGGATGGTGGGGACGACCTGGATGGCGGAGGACCCCGCGCCGATGACAGCAACACGCTTGCCAGTCAGGTCGAGATCCTGGGGGTAGGCACCGGTGTGGACCAGCTTGCCACCGAACGAGTGAAGCCCCTGGATGGCGGGCCACTTCCACCGGCTGTGGTGTGGTTAGCTGCTGTCCGGAATCGATAGTGATGGGGACAACGCGATGAGTAGACTTACTTGAGCACACCAGCGCAGTTGAGGACAACCTCGGCAGAGTCCTCAAAGACCTTGCCAGTGGCCATGTCCTGCACCGTCACGGTCCACTTCCCGCTGCCCTCGTTCCACTCGGCGCCAATAACGTTGTGGTTGAACTTGGCATGGTCGTAGAGGCCATACTCCACCGCCTGCTTGCGGTAGAACTCATAGATCTCCTCAGCACCAACATACCTGCAATCCAAGGTCAGTACCAAGCCATGCCACGCCGCCACCCATCCCCACATCCACACTTACACCTTGGACCATTCCGGGTTGCCCACCCAGGGGTAGCTGTAGGAGTGCGCCGGGATATCGCACGAGCAGCCCGGGTAGCGCGACTCGAGCCATGTGCCGCCGACCTCGGCATTCTTCTCATAGATGACGTACTCGACGTCGGGGAGGGACTGAGCCTTGTAGGCGAAGCCGATGCCAGAGATACCGGCGCCGATGACGATGACGCGGACCTTGCGCGCCTTGGCGATGTGGTGGTCCTCAACCACAAAGGGGCTGGCGCCAAGAGAACCCATTGTTGCTGTTGTGTTGGACTGTGCGTTGGTGGTTGCCTTGGGGGATGTGGGTGGTCAAGGTCAAGGTCAGGGCCAAGGTCAAGGTGTTGGGGTATCTGTCCGTAAGCGGGCGGGAGCCATGGCTCTGTATGGCGATGCTGTTTTATGGCACTGTGCCTGTTTGCTGGTGGCAGTGGTGATCGGCACTCCCAGGGGCTACCCCGCGGATCCGTGTTGCCGGGTGCCCCTTTTCGGAGAGGGGTGAATGGGCCGGATCCAAGTTGCCGATAACTCGTCCGGTGACCTCAAGCGGCCCCACACCCCTTTGGAAGACCAGTCGATGTTGATGCATGCGGTCGCCAGGTTTGAGGCACTTGGTTCGAGATGTCTCCTGGACATTTTTCGTACACTCGGTATTGCTAGCTCATACGAATGTGGCATTGCGGGATTCAGCGTCAAGAACAGTGTCATCAGGGGTGACATTCGGTAAGCCATGGAACCAAGTGCTTCCGGTCTCCACCTCCCCTTGATCGGGTGGGGTTGCTGAGCTCCGAAGGACTTAGTTGCACAAAGAAGGGAATCACTTGTTTGTCGGGACGTGGCGGTTGGGGACTAGGATGAGCTTAGCACTTCGGAACTGTCCAACTCATGCCTCACAGGTCACCCATCTCATGTGTAGCCGATCTTAGGAACACCCTGGGCTCCCTTGATTCGCGGGATTTGAGCTGACCGCCCTTACAGCGCCTGGTAATAGAGGAAATGATGTGATGAATTTTTGCTTTGACATTTTTTTCATTATTTGTCTATCCGTTCCAAGTCTATAAATTCCCTTTTCCCATGCGCCTTCACTTCTCATACGCGATGGTGTTCCTCAGCACACCGATCGGCTTGACCTCGACCTCGACCACGTCGCCGTCCTGGAGCTGGGTCTTGGGGTCCTGGAACCAGCCAACACCGGCCGGGGTGCCGGTCAGGATGGCCGTGCCCGCCAGGATGGTGGTGCCCTGGGACAGGAAGCTCAGCAGCTCATCGATGGGGAAGATGAAGTCGAACGGGCTGTTCTGGACAACACGGCCGTTGACCTTGGTGGTGATGCTGCCGTTGGCGCTCGTGTCGACGAGCGAGGGGTGCACCAGGCGCGGCCCGAGGGGGGCGAACCTGTCAAAACCCTTGGCGTAGGTGTACTGGCCACCGCACGAGCGCTGGAAGAAGCGAGCAGTAAGGTCGTTGCCGACTGTGTACCCGAGAATGTGGGAGGCGGCCTCAGAGGGCTGGATGTTCTTGATCGAGTCACGGAGAACCAGCGTCAACTCGCCCTGATGTGGGTGTCAGCAACTCTGCGCTAATGATCAAGACGGTGACATCGCTCGACGTACCTCGAAGTCAGGGAACGACTTCTGAGCCTGCAGAGGAAGCTCGACTGTGCTGTCGGGCTCCGCAAGCGACGCTGCGGGCTTGTACCACATGGGAGGAGTGGCAGGGATTGGCAGCTAGCCGCCTCAGATGTCAGCAAGTCGTTGTGTCACATTCACGACCAGGGAACTTAGTGGGGACTTACCGATGCCTCGTTGGCGTGGTTACGGTAGTTCAGACCAATGCAGATGATGGGGATGTCGGTGGCGGGCACCGGAGCGAGGAGCTAATGGGAGGTTAGCATCAAGTCTGACAACCCAACCGAGCATCGCCTCATGGCACAGGGGTCCCGGTTTAGGGTTCAGACACACCTTGCTGACGGTGACGGCGGTCCCCGCGGAGCCGGACTCCAGCTTGTCAATGGTCGAGTAGCCCTGAACGGTCAGACCGGCGGCCGGCACCGTCTCCAGGGGGAGGGCGGCCCAGTATTCGGTCCCATCCGCCGCCGCGAAGCGGATCAAGCTGTCCCACGGAGCCATTTTTGATGCTGAGATTGAGGATGAAGTCGTCGAATTCTGAAACCGTTGCAGAATTTCGATACTGGCCGAGACGATCAATAAAACAAGCCGTAAAAGTCCCTCTTCACTGTCACGAATGTTCATCCCGATTTGATGCCATCGTAACTCCGTACTAATACCCGACGGGGAACCATCGGCTTTGGCCGGTTCGGAAACATGTTCCCGGCAACCGCCTCCACATGGCCATGCCGGACATCGGGGCCCCGCCGGCTCACATGAACCGCCACAACCACCGAGGGGGGAACGGAACGGGAATGAAAAGCAAGGAGACTTCCAGTCCTCCCTGGTGCCCTCCTGACAACACCATCCCTCCCCGGCGCTTGTCTGCTTTTGTCAATCTCACCGCCTCATCCCCCGGCATCACCACATCACACACGCCACCATGGCCCCCGTCCAGTCTTGGCGCATCCCGCGCATCGTCAACACCCCGGAGAAGATCCAGCTCGCCCGTCTCAGCCAGGTGTACGCCGAACACCCCAACCTGGAGGAGTTCGCCAAGTTTGCCCTGGACTTTGGGTTTGTCGAGGAGGCGCGCGACGAGAACACCATCTACTACCGTGGCTACGGCAGGGATCTCTGCAGCTACGCCGCGAGCCGCAGCACAGATGGCGAGAAGCACTTTAACGGCGCCGCCTACGTCGCCAAGACGGAGCGGGACTTCGTCAAGGCCTCCGAGCTCCCGGGGAGCTCGCCCGTCCATGCCCACCCCGGCCCCTGCGGCGGCCAGCGCGTCACCATCTCCTCGCCGTCTGGCACCCAGATCCACATCCTCTTTGGTGTGAATGAGCGGCCCGCGCCGGAGAAGGCCGAGAGTGCGACCGAGATCCACAAGGGGGGTTACAACACAGCTCTGGAGAAGACCCGCAAAGGTTCGTGTGCCCTGCATGGAGATGTGGTTGGACCCTTCGACTAACACGGCGGGCACGCAGGCGAGTTCCAACGCTTCAAGCTCGGCCCCGCCATGGTCCACAAGCTGGGCCACTACGGCTTCGTGACGTCCAAGTTCGAGGAGGACGTCTTGTGGTACACTTCCACCTTCAACTTTGTTCCCTCAGATGTTCTCTGGGAGGACGTCGAGGGCGCCCAGGTTGACTCCCTCACCTTCATGCACCTCGACAAGGGCGAGGAGTACAGCGACCACCACACACTCTTTCTCAACCGGGCACCGCCCAACTACCCCGTCCCCCACCGCATGCACCACGCGTCTTTCGAGGTTGAGGACTTTGACACCCAGCTGCTTGGGCACGAGCACCTGCTGAGCAAGGGGTACACCCCCATCTGGGGCGTGGGGAGGCACATCTTCGGTTCGCAGATTTTCGATTACTGGAAGGACCCCAGCGGGTTCGCGATCGAGCACTATGCGGATGGTGATATGGTCAATGTCAACAACCCGACTGGGTGGGAGAAGAGTGATGGGCCGGCGTCGATGTACATCTGGGGCCCTATCCGCCCCGAAGGCGGTGTGGCGGCGTAAGCAGAGCGTTTGTATTTTTATGAGCATCTATACCTTGTTTTCGCTTTCAATTACTTTGAAGTTTCCCATTCAAGTCTCGATTCAGAGGAGGGCGAGGGCGGTTGGATTTGGTGGCGTTGGATGCGGGGCGCCCTGGGCCAGGCCAAGAAGCGGGGCACGTGCGCCCCCTATTTTCAGTGTCTCTGGGCCTCCCACCCACGAAGTTTGTCAAATCGAGATATTTACGGATTACAATCGCCCTCTTCCATCCCAGGATACACGAGTGCAACCAACTGAAGTGGACAAGGGTTGTCCGGCTTCATGATCTCCACCCCCAGCACGCCGCTGCCACATGCCACGCACCATCCGCCCGCCGGGTAGCATGCCCCAGCCGTCCAGCGAGCGGCAGGAGATGTCGCCGGTCCGAGTACCTGTGGATCAACAACCTAAACTAGAGCGATACCACCAAGGAGGGTGCCCGAAAGCTATCCCATGGTCGCCATGCACGACCCGACAGCTCGGTTAGCGCTACGTTCCCGGTCGCACGGAGGAAGAGGGAGCCGGCGGTGGAGAGGGTTCCCTTGCACCAGAATTCGAGCTGTGACTAATGCCGAAAGAGAGATAAGCTCGTCTTGACGAAACCACCAAACAATCTCAACGAACGACAATTCAATAATGCGACGGGCCTCCCCAGATTCCCCAGCTTCCCCAGAAAATGCCATTGAATCATGTCCTCAATCCCCGCTGTCAAACAGTTGCCGCGGCAAGCGGGGTGGTGGCGCAAGGGATCGGATACATGTCGCCGAGACCCATCAGTGGAGCTGTCATGAGAACAAGCTCCGGCTAAGCTTAACCCACCCCCCATCTCCGCAACACGAAACCGAGCTAAAGTAAACAACACTGGCGGCTGGAGACGGATTCAAGATGCCGGCATCCACTTGATGACGGGAAGAGCTCCCGTTGTCTCCCCGGGAGGACAACGAGGATTTAGGTACCCAGCAATTGCAGCAAGATCCCAGGGGCCCGCAGTGCTGTTGTTCCCCCCTATCCATCCCCTATCCACCTCCTATCCAACTATCGTGGTGTCAACAATCATCACCAATCCACGTCAAGTCTGCGTTTGAGAAGTTGCAACCGTCCAAAGCAAGGATGGAGCAGACGGAAGTTCTCATCATCGGCGCCGGCCCCAGTGGGCTGGCCCTCGGGGCGTTGCTGGGTCGGATGAACGTCAAGGTACGCAACCGTCTTCGGTGTTCCTTGGTTATGACATGTGCTTACACTCAATAGGCGGTCATCCTTGAGAAGGACACAGAGGTCTGCGAGGACCCCCGCGGGATCGTCGTCAACGGTGATGCCGTCAGAAGTAAGTGACCCTTGGAATTGGTGGCTGTGTGAAGCCTGCTGACCAGCCCCTCCCAGTTTCATACCAGATCGGCATCGGCGAGGGCCTCACAAAGAGGATCGGGAAAGGTAAACCGCCGCCACACCTTGTTTACCCCTGAAATGCAGTCCGGGCCCTAACCTCTCTGGGCAGACATCGGCGTGTTGAACTTCCACCGCGGCAACTTCAGGCAGCCGACCTTCATGTCCTTTGACATCACCGTAGACTGGGCCGAGCAAGCCGTGTCGAACAACGTGACGCAGTTCCAGCCCAATTATGGTAAGAAACCCGGTGATTCCCTGATCCTCCAGGACATGGTTGCTCACTAATGCCTGCAGAGCGCGAGATCCGGGCTCTCCTAAAGGAGTTCCCCACCTGCGAGCTCAGGACTGGCTGCGAGGTGGTCAGCCGAGAGGAGGTTGGCAATGAGACCGTCGTTGGGTACATCGCCCAGGACGGCTCCAAGCGCTTCATCCGCACAACGTGGCTCGTCGGTGCGGACGGCAAGCGTGGTGTTGTCCGCAAGAAGTTCCTCGAGCCCGAGGGCGTCAGGCAAGAGGACGGCGCGTGGACCTACGTCGGCACATGGGTCGCGGCGAACCTCAAGATCACAAACCCCACACCAGAGTCACACCCCGCGTTCCCGCTGTGGAAGCTGGGGTACACACCAGACCAGGTGCATGACGTGTTTTGGCCAAAGGGGTTCCAGTATGTCTTTCCCCACTGCTCACCCCTGCCCCCCGGACCACCATGATGGCTAACTCCGGTCAAGTTTCTGCAATGACTCCCAACGACCATCAGTGAGCGGGCGCTTCGGGCCCCCCAATTCCGGCTTCTGGAGGCACGAGTACTCGGTCGAGCCGACAGACTGCATGGACGACGTCGAGGAGCAGTTCTGGGGCCTCTTCGGGCCCTGGATGAAGATCGCCGGCTCCACATTCTCCAAGGCCCTCGGCAAGACCATTGTCGAGTTCCCCAGGGACTGCATCGAAGTCATCCGCTGCCGCCCCTTCACGTGAGTACCTCCTCCTCCCACCCCTCAACCC
>Ga0247824_10000921_pt1 | contig 15555 bp, 20 predicted proteins | sample 13C_PalmiticAcid_FD_194412 | JGI IMG/M metagenome (GOLD analysis project Ga0247824, IMG submission 194412) | Soil microbial communities from agricultural site in Penn Yan, New York, United States - 13C_PalmiticAcid_Day48 | ecosystem: Environmental > Terrestrial > Soil > Agricultural land... | reverse complement strand
GGGGCAGGGGCAGGGGTACTGAGGTTCTCAAGGTGTGTGGGTAATTGTAATGGTTGGTCTCGTTCATTTTTACATTGGGATGGTTTTTTTGTGGTGTTTTCTCTCGGGTAGGGGTTCCTGGGCATGGGACGGGGACATGCGGAATTACAGCTTGGCATTGATGGCGAAGGGTTGGCTGGCAAGGTGGTGGGTTGCTTAATCCGGCGGTGGCGTGCGTGTACTGTACATGTAATAATGGCTTGGTCGTGATTTTGCGGTACGATTACGATGCAAATACCCTGGTCTTTTTGGTGGGCGGTTGGTTGCTGGTTGGTTGGTTGGTTGGTTTTTTTTTTTTGTCACAAAGAAAAAGACGGGGGATGGTGGCAGTAATTCAGTTTTGGTCTTCATCGTTTAGTCTTGACTTTTTTTCCATGCGTCTGATGATGTGTTGGTCTTCGCCTGTGACACAAGTGAATTCCATTCTCCAGGTGCTTGCTTCCTGGCGAATCAGCAACGACGGCGGAAGATCGATCCTCTCAGTGTCTCGTGGTGGTCATGGTGTAAGGTGCCAGGCACAGCAGACAAGGAGTACCCCAGCCCATGGCCTGGCCGAGCTCAAGCTGAATTGCTGCGCTTTCTGGCGCGGAGCTGGCACGGACCGTTCTTGCCACTCTCCATTGTTCCCATTCCGGGCTGGCTGAGTCTGTCTTGTGAGCTGGGATGACCCTCGGCCTGGGTCGGATATCGGATCTTGATGAGGGGTTGCGGCAGATCACTGGACCACAACCATCACGAGGGCTGGTTCTGAGAATAAGAAAGCAGTTCTGTCACTTTTCAGGATTGTGGCCTGGAATCATTGCTTGGCTGTGTGTGTCCGTCTTCGCCCTCTCTCACTCTTCGATCGATGGGGTCTGGACTTGGGAATGCGAGCGGACCTGGGAGAGCGGAAGGGACTCGGATGTAACCTTGATGAAGCGGTCGGAGGTGACGCGCAGCTCCGGACTTCGATGGCGCTCAGGGCGGGAGGCGACAGCACTGCAGAAGCCAAGGCCTGGGCACGAAAGTTGATACTGGCTTTACACGTGTCAGCGACTCGGCGCTTCTGTTGGAATTCGAAGATACGTCCGTAATTCGTCCAAGTTCACGTCATGTTCTGTCTCTTGGAATGCTTTCAAGCACGGGACCTCTCAACGCCAGTCTATGCTTTGTGAGTTACATCATGATGTCTGCCGTAAATAGGGCTGGGGGCGTTTTCACAACGCTTTGCGCCGCAGGCGCAGAACTTGAAGTCACTCCCTGGTCCTGGAAGAAACAAGCTTCTGGCGCTGAGCAGTCGGATATCCCAGATCCCGGTTCAGCCACCTCGACTCACTAGCCCGATCGGCTTTGCACCAGCAGCCAACGGGGAGCTGGCTGTCCTTGATCAGCAGTCAAGTTCTCGACGAGCGCCAAGCACTCAGAAAGGAAAAGGACCCTGGATTGAAGGCCTAGCAGACGCCACGCTGGCGATGCTGTGTCGTGATTCGTCTGACGGGTGGCAGCGACGGCACCTGCCTTTCGCCGCGGGTACGAGATCAGAGTCCGCGAGTGGTTGATGTGATGAATAGTGCAACAGCTGTGAGCAAAGAGCGCAAGGATTTCGGGGTGCCCGAAACTTATCGGGATGGGTTTGAAGAGTAATCATTGGGATGCGCTCATTGCGATGAGTCGCGAGTCCCTCGACTCCAGAGTGAGTGTATCCGCCGTCTGACTTCATGGGCGGCGAGGATGTGCATTGGTGTCGGCGAATGGAAGTGCCCGACGAAGAATGCAGCGAGGAGCGGGCATGGCCTGGGAACACCAAAGTCGCGAACAACCTGCCCGCAGCTCCTCTCCCTGCGCCAAAGTAGGCAGGCCGAACTGGCAGCCACTGCCAAAGAGACTGCCAGGGCGGTGAGGTAGATGCCGGGCAAAGAAAGGGAATCTTCGAGTCATGCAGGACAATGACGCTAGTGAATCGTGGCTGCCCTCCTCAGCCCTGAATCTCGATGGGATGTGCGGGGCACGATGCGCTCTTGCCCGCTTCTGGGCTGCTGCCTTGCGAGGGCAGCGAATCAGGGCCTTTCCTGCAGCTGTTGCACGGAAACCTCCGTGATTGACGACGGGAAGGCCGGGTTGGCGGGGGAAGGTGCGGGGACCTGGATAATGCCCGCTTGGTGGGGGGCAAAGTTAATTCAGTGCCAGACAAGGGATCCAGAGGATCAGATTGGACATGACTGCCGCGATGCAGGGACACGGGGACGCCTTCTTGTGCAACAATACATGTTTCGAGAAGATGGCCAGCGGGGAGCTGCAGGTGAGCGTGGAGGCCTGGGGACCAAAATTGATGAGAGGTTGACCGCTGACCTCTCTTCCAAGAAAGGGAATCGTTAGAATCGCTGGCTCGTGTGAGCTTTCGGATGAGATCGCGGATGAGGCTGATGTCGAGCGTTTCCGTGTTCTTTTTTCAGCAACAGCAATTCCTGGACCAGGTACACCGCACTCCCCACATCCGACCGATCTTGCAGTAGTCAGGGCCGCCGCCAGGAGTTCAACGACACTGCTGCATATCGGAAGCGGATCTCGGCCAAGCGCCAGCATCGCACTAAGAGGCTAGCGGGAGACTGAAACGCAATCGGTGGCTGTTGATTTTCTGCGCTTCTTTGGTGGCCGCTATTCTCAGGTGCGTGCAGGTCGTGTTCTGTCCTCCCGGGGCCGTTCCGCGCTGCGCTGTCCTGGCCTGTCCAATGGTGCTCACGCTTCTCCGCCAGAACATCCCAAAGCAGTCAAGGACTTTAGCACAGGGTGTGGCTGTGTCCTCTTCCCGCATGCCTTCTCTGCTGTGCCACCATGTTGGGGCTTCGGCCGGGGTCGTGGGGATACGTTTTCGACAGAACCAACCTCCACCCGAGAGGTTCCTTGAGAAAAACGCTGACAGTCTTTGTTTCTGAGCCTCGCGGATCACGGCTCATGTGTTGCGGGAGTCATGCAGCCGACAACAGCCCCCATGACCTGTCGCCAACAAGGCTATCCGCGGGCATGCAGGGGTCCCGTCGAGAACAATTCAACACCCTGTCAGTGCCGGGGTCGCCGAGGCGGACCCGGCACGTCAGCGACCAGGGGGTTCCGCTCGGCTCCGAGTGGGCCCGAACCCACGGCGACCAAAGACCATCGGCATCCGGACCTGACGCCGGGAACCCAAGAACCGTCTCTCTCAAGGAACATCAACAAAATATGGGCGGTTGAGCGCTGCGTTGCCAATGGTCACAGAAGGTAAGGAAAAGCTGAGACATGCCGTGCATGGCCTGGTCTGCATCGAAGCAGCCAGCATGGCGAACTTGGCGAAGCAAGGGGTGGGACTAATGCATCTTGGCCTGAAGACTTCAAGACCAGCCCTGTTGGCTGTGTGTCGCACCAGCACCCGACTTAAGCGCGCCGTGCCGCGGCGGTGCCTCAGGTGTTGGCGCGGCCAGACCCAGGAGTCCGAGATTGTCGAAACGAGCTGACAGAAAGTTAGAGACGCTGGACGCATTGCTCGACCAGGCGGGTTTCGTGGTCTCGGGTTCTCGGTGTCCCGGTGCGGTCGTGATCTTGACCAAGCTGGTGCGAACAACCTCGTTCCCGGAAATTGCGGCCATCACATGACGAAACGGAGCATCGGGCACCCAAGACAGTGCCGGGAACCTCCACCAAGACATGGTCAGTCACAAAGGAACTTTGCGGGCCAGAAGAACCCTTGCTGACCGAGGACGCATCACCATTGGTTACCATCCTGTCGGGTCCGTCCGTGCGCTGTCAGGGCACCCCGGCAAGCCCGGCTAGTGTAGTGTGCTCCATTGCGCACACTACCCCAGGCAAGGACTCAAGGGGCCCCGGATCATCGCCGAGGTCGTTGCAAGCTCGGCGACGAGAGAACTGCGGATGGTGTGAAGCCCATCACCGTTCTGCCGGCCTGCGGGCATGCATAACAATGCCGATTCGGCGACCACCCGATGGCGATTCCCGTCGAAGCAAGATGTGTGTAACCGGCAAGGGTCGGCTTACCCCGTAACCCCAGTGGTGGGGGGGTGGGCTTTGGGCTTTCCTCTTTCTTCCAGCGGACGGGAGCCATGGCCAGGGACGACTCAAAGGCTTTGCGACCTCACTTGCGCCCCCGTGGTGTCGACAACAAAGATCCAACGAATTTAAGCTCGTGGGGCAATTCCGCCCTCGCCCCCTGGTCTGGAATCTAGCCAAGGGCTGCAGGTTCGCCGTTGCGCACTGGTTGCGCCTGGGGGCCGGGGCTCCCCATTTAGACGCCTGCATGTTCTCCCTGGCCTTGCGGGAGATTGATGCCCGCCTGCAACCTCGAACCGCCGCAGGCCAATGAACGGATGGCTCGGTCGGTCCAGTTTGTGCACGACACCACCCACACTGTGACGGAAGCTACCTGAACATGCCCCCAACTTCTAGTCTGCTGTTGCATGTTGGAAACATGCATCTTCGGGGAGGGCACAAGTGTCGCAACACACACACATGTTGCTATCGATCGCCCTGCCCGATATAGGGGGTTGCTTGCCGCATGCGGCAGGTCCATGTGGCAACCATCCCGGGAGGAACTTCCTCGCGTCTCACGTTCCTGCGTTTGATCGTGGCAGTGCGCAGGCCGCTCTGGGAGGGCAACAACGCCATTTGCAGCCACTCAACGTTGTTTCGCGCAGCCGCAACGCCGACCCTGCCCAGATTTCGTGGCACCACGGTGTTCAGGTAACATCAGGGCCCAGACTTGAACATGCCGCCCGCGCTTCAGCAGAGTATTGTCAGATGGCGCTTCAAGAACCTGCCAAGAAACCTTCACCCACCCGGATATTGATGTGCCGACCCATTGCACAGGGATCAGCAACACATCCGTTCCTCCCGCGCCAAACCCAGATCGTCGAGATCAGAGCCATAGATCCAAGCCATATCTGAGCAGTCACTTACAGCAGCCCTTCGCCGAAAGAATCTGTTGGTGGTGGTGCCCCCACAACGTCAAAATCTGGAAGCTGGTGAAAACAAGGCGGGCTAGAGGACCCCAGGGGTCCCCCAATTCTTGCGCGGCGCACGGCGGGGCCCCCGCACTGTCTGCAAGGCTGACACTGCCAGGCCTAAAGAGGGGGTGGGCAGGTATCTGGGGGCTTGTTGGTAGCATCAGCCCCAGGGCTGGGGTGTCAGTTAGCGTGCCCAGCAGTGGCTTGAAACGGAGCTGCTGCCAACTGATCCTGGCCAGTTGAGGACTCGATCCGCCGGCGCGATGTCGACAGATTTGGCTGCTGCACAACCAACGCTCACAACTGCATTGCGCTTCGTGGTGCACGTGGGAGAATCCGCCCGCCGCAAAGTTGCAGACACTGTCGAGGTCTCAGACCCAAACAAGACACCGCAACGTGAACAGTTCTCGCCGAGAGCAAGAGCCAAGGCGCTCAATGCACGATGCACGAGAGTGCAAAAAGGGAAATTCGCTCGCAGAGTCGGCAGAAACGATACCTCCCCACGCTGTCTCAGCGCCCAACAACACACCCATCTCGGGCGCGGGTCGGGTTCCCATTGCTCGGCGCGCCGGACCACTCGCAAGTCGCGGATACGACACCCGTTACGGCGTTGGCCCAGTGCTTGCGGGGCGGACGAACCCCAACCACTGGCCGGCCGGCGTGTGCCGCTCGATCTCGATATCGAGATTGGATCGGCCACTAAAACCGGGTTCGCGGGACCGGTCTCGCAGCGTTGCGTCCGCTGCTGCATGGAAGCTTGCGGGGACGCGTCGGATGTCTGACTGACTCACTTTTGGTCTCTTGGATCGCCGCGGACTGGCAAAGACCCCAGACCCGAACCCAAACAGCCCAACAATATGCCTCCTCAGTTGCCGGACTCCCTGTTGGGGACCCGGTACCCGCGCCGGAGCCGAAATGACTTCTCCAAACCTCGGGCCGAGCACAACCTGAACGCTGCAAAGGGGCAACAACATCATGAACAGTGCCGTTCCTGGGCGCCATTCTCAACACCACCAGTTTTACGTTCATACGGACACAGTAAACAACGGGCTGTGAGCGCGGCCTGCGCACAAAAGTAAAAAGATTACTCAACGTGCAAGACCCGCGCAGCCCATTCCGACCACCCTCATCCAGACCTGCGTGTCATCGGCAGTCCACCCCTGTCAACCCTGCATCCGCATTCCCACACCCAACACCCACCACTCACCACTCACCACTACCAGGAAACCCTCTATCCCATGGCAAGCGTCTGTGTCAATTAGCATACGGTATCTCGTCAGCCACTCAGCGCATCCTCCCGTCCCGAGAGGAGGAAAAGAAGAGGGGTGCAGTGACCGACCCCCCCCCCGCATCATATAGCGACCGGGAGGAAGCGGTCAGATCGGACAGACGCTCCCATGCCATGCAAAATTGCCAATGCATCACCGCACCGCACCCCAAGTCTCATTTCCGTTGAAATGCCTGCCGGCCGGCCGGTTGCCCACTCCAGTAACGTGGTGTAGTTCCTGTAGCTACCGACTTGGCTCTGTAGCTAAGACAGAGGGACATGCAGTAGCAGCATGCACGCGTCCCGATCCGTTTCATGAAGGGTCAACAAGGCCGGCATCTTACGGGCCGGCAGCGGCGCGCCACGTGGGGGATTTTGAGCCCTTAGCGGCACGCTTCTGCAAGGCGACGCTGCGAAGTCTCTCCAATGGGTGGTGGTGTTGAGACCGGCGAAGGGGACTTTTTGTCGGTTGACTGTGCTTTTTGCTTGGCTTGGGTCTTTGTCGGCGGGAATTGTTGATGTGTCTGTTTTCGTGGTGCAGAATGGGATCGAGGAGTTGTTGGATGGGATTTGCTGGGGATATGCAAGCTGCCGCCAGGGAGGTGTCGTCGGAGTGTAGATGCAGTGCCGTGTGGGGGTCAGTGGGAATGGGGTGCCGAGGAGCCGGAGAACACTCCGATGGGAAGAGCCAATGATGCTTTTACTCTTTGTAAGGGCCTTCCAGCGGGGTCTGGGTCTGTGGATTCAAGATTGACGACGAGATCGAGGCGGCAGCGTGATTTGGTGGAGTATTCTGGGGCCTCGGTTGGGTTTGTTTACATGAGGAACTGCAGTTGTCTCCGTTCCTTAAGCGTTGCTAAATTCACTTCCAGCATATCACCCCAGGAATTAAGAGGGTTCCCCCGCAATGACATGATCAGTATCGTAAAAGGACCATACCTTGAGGATAGAACTCCACAAGGACTGTCCACATGGTCGGAACTTTGAGACATGGAGCCTGGGTCTGAGCCGCATGTCGGCTAGAACGAGTTCGGTGGTAGATGCTTTAGTTTTTGTACAGGGGACTGCGTTTCTCGCTAGGAATAGGGGACCCAGAACGCCTGCAGGACACATGACGCATGTCAGCATCGGGGACGCACGATCTCGAACCGCAAAAGACATGTCATTTCAAGATCTCGACAGAGCGATGCTAAGTATGTCCTCCTCCAAGTCAGCAAGCGGTGAAGGCTTGCATTGGTCGGATGTGCTGTCAAGTCCCCAATTTAGTACCATACGGGCAATCCGGGCAATAAGGGGGTTTGTTTAGAGGCCGGATGTATCGGTTGCACTGGGAAGTAGAGTTCGCTTCCACCCGAGACTTGGAACCGTCCGGGGAGCCGTCGAGCTTCAAGACAATAAACCAGTGGACAGATCAGAAGCGGTTGTTGGAGATGGAGGCTTGTGGTACTGGCTTGAAGTCACGTAAACCTTCTGGAGGCCACTCCCTCATCCCTGATTGCCAACTCTAGAGCCCCCCTTTCCAAGCTCCACCATGACGACAAACCATGACACAGCCGGTCACAGTAAGTGGACCATCCGGCGTCGTTCAACAGATCAACCGCGCTTCGTGGCTGAGCGGGCCGTGGTATGGCTACGGCACTGAGCCACATGCTGCTCCCAGCTGAAGAACACGATTCAAAGCCTCCCACCGCATGATCTATCCACGCCGTCTGCTGTAAAGTCCGTCTTGTCTGTAAAACGTCGAGTCCAAGTCGGGTGTCACACCAGATCCCGCTGCGGCCCCGGCCGTAAAGCATGTCGAGTCGGCCCTTGACGCTGTCCCTTTCCTGCCCGGGCGGATGCTGCGGCCAGTTTCCAGATCGGGAAGATGGCACCCTAAGGAGGCAACGTTCCATCCCCTTTTGTGCCATCCGGTCTATCTTTACTCCCTAAACCATCTCGTTGTGTTGCCAGTGACACCCAACCCTTCAACGACCCGGTCCTAGACCTCCTCCTGGCTCAAGTTCAGGTTCCACAATGCCTTGTCTGTCGTGTCATGTGTCGCCAGATGGCCTTCGCGTAGCTGCAGAACGCATGGGACTTGCGTGGAGTGCCCGGCTGTAACTTGGGCTGCACCCTGCAATGACGAAGACGGATGCCGGCGTAGCCATGTGGGGGCCGTCGGCAGGTATCCGCGGCCCGTTTTGGAATGTAGATGAATCGGGACGAGGAACCAAGCCCGGTGATGGTTGACACAGTCGCTTGGTGGCGCAGGGATTCGCAAGGTGGTTGGAATCTGTCTGCTTCCACCTTCAGTAGATCAAGAAGGTGCCGAAGAGCAGCCTGTGAAGGGCTGGGAACATGCGCGGAAAGGGAACCCACAGGGCTACTTGTCTAGATGGGATTCCTTTCGACTTTCAATGTGATTTAAGCAATAAACTCATGGTCAACATCCGCTGTGAGAACATGGGCAACGTTGTGAAGAACCGAGATGCGTTTGTCTTGGTTGGGTATTGGGCGAAATGGCAATCTGTCAGTTCAAAAGATGTATCGACAACCGACTCTAAGCAGTGCATGACCCAACAACCCCGTTAGAACTTGCGCTTCTTCTTCGCCGGCCCAGCTGCGGCGCGCTTCTCCATCTCCTTCTGCAGCTCCGCCCGCTTGCGGTCAGCCCGCTCCTGAGACGTTTCTCGCACCTGCTCTTTCTTGGGCTGAGACGCCGGCGTCTTGCTTCGTCCCCGAGTATCATCGCTCGCATCCGGGCCAGGACTCGGTGCCTGCTTTCCAATCATGCCCAGTTTGTGCCTTTTCGGTAATTGGCTGCTGGTCTCTTCCGCCGGCGCCGCTGGAGAAGGCGATCTGGCGGGTGGTGACGGCTGCTTTGACTTGCCACCGATGCGGCCCAAACCCCCACGCTTGGGAGCCGGCTTTGGGGGAGAAGGAGGTGGAGAGCTCTTGTCATCAACTTCAGAAGCGGTCTCGGAGTGAGTGTCGGTGGGAGCAGCTGCTGCCGCCTTCGTGGACCGTTGCGGGATGCTTGCGGGTGGGGGAGATGGGGACGGAGACGCCTTCTTGTTCCTGCCGATGGCCCCAATCCGGGAGCCACTTGCCTTGCCCGTGGTTTTGGGGGCAGGCGAGGGCGCACTGGGCTCTGGTGCATCTTCGCCGTCTGATGTCTCGTCGTCGTCCGCTGCTGGTATGGGACTGGCGCGCTTACGTGACGACCGCACGCCTGGAGGAGTGGCCTGGACCTGAAAGTCGTCCTCGTCTTTGCTGGGCTCGGGCTCTTGGGGCGGCGGAGCTGGCTGCGACTCCTTTTCAGAAAATTCTGAAAGAATGACAGCTCTGCCTTTGGCCAGCTTTGTCCACCAGTCGTTAAGGACAGTGGAGGCCTCGAGTTCGAGATCAGACTTGTACTGTAGCCCAGTCGACCCAAAAACAGCGCCGAGAAGAGCTGAGACGTCGGAGGACTGTGTAACAGGTCGAAGATCGGCGTCTTTGGCCCTGAAGTCGGCCTCTGAAAATGGCGCCAGGCCCTTGACCTTTCCTTCGGCGGCGGCTCTCGTCACCTTGCGCTTCCCTGACAGCGCGTTGAAGACTTGTTCGAGCCCTGTTCCTGCGGCTTCAAGTTTGTCGATTATCCGGGTGATGACGGCATCCTTTTCCCGGAGCAGCGAGGTGAGCTGGCCAATCTCACGTGTCCGCGCCTCGTGCGCTTGGATCATGGGGAGGACAAGCTCGGATGCAATGGTTGACTGGGGGCATTTCTTCAACTGCATTGGCCATTTGAAGGGCTTCAGCGGTTTCGGCAGAACACAAGTGACGTGGACCGCGAGGGAGTCGCCGTCATCGTCCAGCGCGAGCGTCAGAGACGTGTTGGGATGCTCGGGGTCGCTGTTGTCAAAGGCGGCGCGGAGTAGCTCGAGCAACCTCCGAATCTGATCGGGTCCGTCGCTCGGGTCAATGCTTGTGTCCTCGACCATGCCCCGCTTGATGATGGGCCTCCTGTCAAGGGTCTCGACCCACACATTGGCGAGGTCGGACAGGTGGACGCTGTACGAATCGGCCGTGAAAGCGGTGGAAACCAGGAGCGTGGGGATGCCAGGGGCAGCGGCTGGCAGCAGGCGCCAAGACGGATGGCCGGGCATTGCGGGTAGGGAGCCTCAGCCACGCGGGGACTGAGCACGGTTGTCGGATGGAAGGTTGGACAGGAGGATGCGACAAGATGGGGGACAAGGACGCCGGGTGAGTGTGGAGTTGGGTCCGGTTCAGTGCTTGCTTCGTGTCTGCAAGAAAAGGGAAACGTTGCGAATTTTCAGTCGGGGCTGTGCCGCTAACGACAGCAGTGAAGTTCTAATGATCTTGGGCTATTACTGAGGTAAGCAGCTGCTGTGTGAGACATCTGATGTCTCTGCCGGGGACCCACCAACCTTGAGGCTTGGGTCGTCGCGTCACCAGGATAGCCGGCTGCGTCGTGGCTACGACTCTAGTAATTTCCTCCAGAAACTGCAGACACCCGAAAGGGTCGCCGCAATGCCGTGCGATGGTTGCACAGTAGAGGCCTCGCCCGCGCGGGATGCCTGCCCACGCTCGACTGGAGTCACTTCAAAGTCGATCTTGTCACGTTTTGCTGCTGCCTGGAAGGTGCGTTGAGAACAACCGCAGAGACCGAAATTGCGGTCGGCTATGTGCTGTGCGCAAAATATCTCAAAAACCAACAATGAAACCAAAATGCTAGTTGAAGCACTGTGGCGTTGGAAAATCAGAAGTATTGGGTGTGTCGCGGTTGTTGAATCGTTGATGATGGGAGGTTGTTTGGAACCTGCAGAATCAAGGATCAGCGGCGATGAAGAAGGTGTGGGGACAACGCACAGACCATTTGGTTCCGCTCAACCACGACTCAAAGCGGGGTTAGGGTTTTGTATGCGCCTCCTTCACTTCCATTCAAACCAACCTCAGTTCAGGGCAGTTGAGCATGGCATTCAGACAAATCAATCCTGTCTTTTTTGTTGACGGTGGGAAACATATCGCATTTTTTTCGGACACAGTGTTGAACGGATTCGGCTCAAAACCCAAGGTTCCCTACGGCAAACGGGCTCCGAACGAAGACGAGTTGCTTCTTTCTCTCAGACCTAAGAAAGCCTTGCCACTGCAGAAAGTCCTAAGAAGATAGCGGAAGACAGGACTCAGCGTTCGAATCTAGATCTGACTCACTTTCCTTTTTCTCTTCAGTGTTTATTCAAGAAATCCTAGATACCGGTAGTGGGCACAGTTTTATCACCCCGCTGAAGTTGATCACCCGTTCCGTTACGAGTCTTGACGGTCCAATACCATACGGTATCGTCCTTCATCGATAGGTATTTTTCTGAGAAGATGTCTCCAAGCCTCCGAGTCGATGTGAAATCATGGCAACGAACACAACAGCTAAGAAATACCAAACATAGCCCTATTCATTGACGAGATACAAACCCCGACCGATTTTCCATCTCACAGATTTACAGTTACTAGCGGAGTGATTTGCTGACGACAATACGGCATTTAGTTAACACTAAGCACGCCATTCGGATCTGTTTGGAGGCGCGGTTCACACCTTGCTCTTCTGGGTGAGAATACATTGCTCACTGGGTTTGCATCAGGTAGGGCTGGCAAATATGCTACGCTGGCCCTGCGCCTCGGAGTCGGCGTGCTTGTTGATCATGTTCACGGTGTATAAGATGAGATAGTGTGTAAAGAACGCAAGTCGTATTCCAGACACGCGTGCGCCTTAATACCTTAGTCTATCGGAAGCCCAGCTCCCCAACCTGCCCCCTGACTCCATCACGCTGAGATCCAGATCCAAGCGCTACAAATCCATGTTGTCGAGTCCTGCCCGACAGTCCCGTCGATGTCCCCTCCAGTGTCGCTCAACAACGCTAAACCCCGTCCAACCGTGCCGGTGTCGCCGAGTCCTCAGCGGCGATGTGTCTTGGTGCAGACCTCCTTGATCTTCCGGTAGCCGGTGCCATTGCAGGGATGGCACTTGATTTTTCCGGCGGGGCTGCAGTTGCCGCAGCACTTCAGAACAACGTCGCGCGGTCCCCGGGTGCAGCCGCCGCAGCGGCGGTAGCCCGAGGAGCGGTCGCAGCGGTCGCACTTCTCGTTCTTCTCGATGAACCCAGGGCCGGCCGTGGAGTCCTTGCCGCACTTGCACATGACCATCTTGACGGTTGTTTGGGGTTGGAGCGAATAAACGTTGAAAGGGTTGGTAGTTGTAAGGACGACCGGCGTACTGTTGCTGGCTTGATGGTTGGGAAACAAGAGAAGTGAAGAGTGAGCTAAGTGATGACGATGTGAGATGGATGAGAAATAGGACCTTGAGCTGGAGACTCGACACTCCTTTATAGTTGAGGACCCCTTCGTTTTGAGACCCTCGAGTCTTACCTTGGGTCTTGCAAGCTCGTCAAGCACGGCCGTCATCCGCCGCAGGAAGCATCTTGCGAAGGCACAGGTTACAGGTGCTCTCTTCCAGACACCTGTGCCCGTAAGGGCAAGCTATGAGACAGAATTGTGGATATCGAACGGCACGAAAAGGTCGGGATTCGTTTCTGGCCACACTGTCTCCTTCTGAAACGCCCCGACCCTCGGCCATAGCGCCTGGGGAATGCAAGCGCGGCCGGAGGCTGACCGTGGGCTGTGCCAAACATAGGCCCTACAGGATCTAGAGAGTAACAAAGACGGTGGTCCGCAGGAAGACGGGGCTGAAACAATGATCCCCCCGGGCTCATTTTGTTGGGTTTCCGTTCAGCTTGGAACGGGAAAAATGGGACGAGAGGATTGCAACCACAGGGGCCAGGCAGTGTCTCTGGGCCGTGAGTTTGGTGCCGGTGGTGGAGGAGTGGCGCTGAAACTGGACTGTTTCCAACACCACTGCGACTGGCACCGTATGCTGTGGACTGGACTGGAGGCAAAGAAGGTTACACGCGTCCCTATGTTTGGCCACTGCCAGGCCAAATACCTTAACAAAGGAGTCGAATTTGCCAAGCTGACTTGATCCGGGATGACCGAGACATTCTTGTCACATGGCAGCTACAACACACGTAAGACACTCCTCCACGCCGACGGCCAGCGGGATTCAGTGTCCTCCTGGATTCCCTCCGCCTTGGCCGCTCGGTGTAGGTACGTACATCCATAAGCGGGTTTTGACACCTTTTGGTGTATTGCACGTGATTTGTGAAAAGGGGGACTAAGTATAGGATTTGACTGAATCTGCTAAACCAAGTTGGAATCCGGTACCTTGACTTGCCATACAGAAACTATGTTCCACTGACAGAAACGCCCCACTGGTGCTTTTGCTGGTGTTGTAGGATTCAGCTCCTCGCAACGAGAAAACACCCCTTAGGATTCCCTGTAGCATCCAGATATTCCAAGGGCAAGCGAGTGAGGGGTTGACAACATTGAGAGCAGCACAATGACAGGGAGGGAGCGTCTGGGGTTGTTCCTTGGGCTCCGCTTGCAAGCCATGGCCCAGAGGGGTGAATTCACATCTGGCTCCGTTGATCACTTCCCAACTTCGGCGCTGTAAAACCCAGCAAGGGCACATGGTGTTCCACAGCTGAGTCCCGCCCATGTGCCAAGCCGGAGCAGGTTAGTGTAGAAACCGGGACCGCAGAAGGATTCGCCCAGTGCAGTCTGAGCATCCTCCAACCTTCCCCTCAACAAACCCGCGCAAACAGGCAGTGCAAATCTGACCACCCTCCATCCTCACAACCCCGCAGCCTGCAGGACACGGCGCCCAATTTTGGAGAAATGGCACAGGGACAAGATTCGAAGCAGACGTCGGACGATGTCATCTGCCACCTGGGTGCTCTGCCACCCGAGTTGTTCGACAGAATCCTTTTTGAGCTTGACTCTGTTCGCGACCTCGCCAACTTCGTTGCCACGGTACGCTTCGTGTACCGGCGATTCGAAGCACAAAAAACGGCTGTCCTCTCCGGCGTCCTGCAAAATGAACTCGGCCCCGTGATGATCGACGCCAAGTTCTTGTCCATGTTCCCCTATTCGGACCCGAAAGACTGGGAGCGATATTACGACAGAATGCATGACATGGCCGCGGTATACCGGGAAATGCTGCAGGGTGTGCGAGGCGACGGCGTTCCAAGTCTGGGGAAGCTGACGGACCTTTGCCGCACGCTCCACAAGATCAACTTCATTGCGGACACGTTCCTCGCGGCACAGCTCCGATCGTTCCTCATGCCCGGCGAAGGCGCTTCAGCTCCTGTCATCCGCCCGGATGACCCGGTGACCGCGCCCTTGACGCGCACAGAACGGTTGCGAGTGGTGCGCGCCTTCTACCGGCGCCAGATTGTCAGCAACGCCTGGGCGCCCACGAGGCGTGGTCCTTATTGGGGCGCCGAGGATTCGGCGGCCATGAGCAACACGAGCACGCACCAAGGAAAGCGTCTGGGTCTCCTTGCCGCGTTTGAGCCATGGGAGCTGCAGCAGATCGAGCACGCCAACCTCTTCATTACCCGTGTGTGTATCGCACTCGTCCACCGCGAGGGAGACGGGCCGGAGGAATCGATGCAACTGGAGCGGTTCGGGGACCTTTACGCACACCTGGATGCCCTCGTGCGGTACTTGCGCGCCAATCCAGAGCTTGCCGAGGTGGCGCTCAGCGACGTGTCGTCGCGGACCGAACCCTCCTACTCCGAGGTCCCGTACCGGCGGTTTGTAGACCGGTACAGCCTGCTTCCCCTGACGTACCCGTGGCAGTCGGATCGGTCCGAAAGCCTCCCAGACCCTGGGGCCGAAAAGCGGGAGCGGGACGGTGACAAACTAGTGCACGTCGGGGACAACGTCAATCTCGTCCCGTTCGCCTGGGTCGACGCGCTCGATGGGCGCTTCACCACCTGGTTTGGAGACGGCCTGGGCTCAATTTCCCAGAACCGGGACCAAGGGGGCCGGAGAACGTATTTCGATCGCTGGAAGACTGCATTCTGTTGGAGGTGCGCCGGCTCTGCTTTGTGGGATCGGTCGCGAGCAGAAGCCCTGAAAAGGATACCGTGGCTGGAAACGGCGCGGACAGGATGGGCTTGGGGCTGATGGCGTTGAGCTATAGTAGAAACCCAGTGCTCGACTCTAGCGAACTGTCACATAACACGGTAAAATCTCGAGCAAAGACATGATTACTACACAACCCCCTCTGCCCGCTACGTCTCCGCCTTGGAAACCTGCACCCTCACCTCAGTATCAACCCTCACGATCCCACTACCCACCACCGCCACCGGCGGCGGCGGTACCACCCCTCCTCCTCCCCCT
>Ga0247824_10000920_pt1 | contig 15556 bp, 18 predicted proteins | sample 13C_PalmiticAcid_FD_194412 | JGI IMG/M metagenome (GOLD analysis project Ga0247824, IMG submission 194412) | Soil microbial communities from agricultural site in Penn Yan, New York, United States - 13C_PalmiticAcid_Day48 | ecosystem: Environmental > Terrestrial > Soil > Agricultural land... | reverse complement strand
CGGTGGGGGTGGTCCAGCCCCGGGGACCTGTCCGGCTAGGCCACCCGTCGGCCCGGCCAACATGAACTCCTCCTGCGGAATGTCGATGCCGAGGATCTCGCGCACCGACTCCTTCGCCAGCAGGTTCGGGTCGCGGAGCACGATCTCGTACATCTCGGCCGCGGAGTTCTCGTCATCCGACATGGCGTCGGACTCCTTGAAGTTGCCGGCGGCCCGGACCGCATCAGCGGAAACGATCCGCTTCTCGAACAGGTTCAGGGCATCCTGGAGGCGCTGGGGGCGCACGGCCAGCGGGGACGTGTCGTACGCGAACGTGTACCGGTCGGGGTCCTTGCCCATCAGCTTGAGGGCGGGGCGCAGGTATGCGGAGGTGAGGGCGGCGCAGATCCGGTTCATCAACGGTTCAATGTGGACCTTGATCCCGTATCCGTCGATGAACCAGCCCGCCCAGTGGTTGGCGTCGCCCATGCCGGTCAACGCCTCCGGCGGCATGTCGAGCCCCAGGCCCAGCCGGCGGATCGCCTCGGCCCGCAACTCCAGCGCCTGCTTGGACAGCTCCGAGTCGAACTGGAGCAGCTTCCAGCCCTCGATGGCCTCCACCGGGGACTGGACGATGTGGGGCAGCACGGCTTGGGCGGTGCCCTCGCCGCGCAGCGACGCGGCGCCCGCGGTGGCGAGGCGCATCATGAGGGAGTCGCCGAACGTTTGCGCGTCCCCGTCGGCCTTGGGCATCTCCAGGTTGTTGGGGATGATCAGCAGGCCGGCGCCAACCAGGCGCGAGTCGATCTGGCTGAACACGTACTTCGTGAGCTGTTCCAGCTCGCGCAGGATCGCCTGGCAGGCGCGGGCCGGGGAGTCGGCGTACTGCACCCACTCCGGGTGGGGTGTCCACACCCGGGTCAGCATCTGCTTGGAGAGGTCAATGAGTTGACGAGTGAATTTGTCGCCCCAGTAGAACTCCCCCTGGATGCGGCGGATCTGGGTGGGGGAGATGATGTACCACTTGTCGGCGTCTTCTTGCCGCTTGCCGAGGATGTAAAACTCGCCCACAACGGTGGCGTTGATTCCGCAGTAGCGCAGCGCTTCCCGCTTGCCGGCCGGGCCGCCGAACATCTTGTCGGAAAGGGCCGCGACCTTCGCGTCCTTGCCGTCGGGCGAGACTTCTTGCTGGACCCGGCCGAGCTTGTCTACCTCCGCGACGTAGATGCGTACCTGCGAGCAGCAGTTACCAACCCAGTCGGCGGCGTAGTGGAATTCGGGGATGCAGTTGTAGAGGCGCCATAATTCGCGCTGCCATGCGAGGTCGCGTCCGTTGTAGGGGAACTGGCTGAAGTTGTATGACAGGTCGTCGTACTTGACTTGCATGGCGGAGGCGATGAGGGAGTTCGGTATCCCGCCCCGGGGCACCCTGATTTCCGGCTCGGGGTCGATGACCAGTTCGAGCGGGTTTTCTTTGCTTCTCCTCAGGCCCATTTACTCCACCTTGAAAATGTTCTTGAGGACAGGGGCGACGAGGTATGACATGGCGAGGGCGCCGGGGACGAGCCACCACCACGACAGGCCGAGCATGAGGATCCCGAACGCGACGGCCAGGTGTGAGGTCCAGACGGAGACGCAGTACGGGCAATGGATGAGGTAGGTGAGCCAGGCGTCTTCGCCGAGCTTCTTGATCATCCACATGCGTAGGGGGAAGGTGATCTTGTCCCAGTAGATGAGCTGTGTGAGGCGTGCGCTAGCCAGGGTGAGCACCACAAACGCGAGAAACACCGTCACATCGTTCATGTTAGGGGGAAGATCGCTGATTCCAATACACCCGACCGGCGCCATCGTCAAGAGTGCTTGTATGCGGGTACGTCCCCGTGTACCATGTCGACCATGGAGACGGTTGACGTAAAGATCCACGACGACGGTGGCGAAGACGGGGAGAACTGCTGGGTCCCTCAGCTCCACGCCGCCCTCGGGTGCGAGGCCGACCATGATCGAGCCGAGAAGTTCCTGCGCGAAACCATCGAGATGTCGCTGAACCAGATGCGGGAGATCGTGCAGACCACGATCAACTTCATGAAGGATGGTCAGACCGACGAGAGGCTCTTCATCGATCTGATCGGCGCCATGACCCACCCCGAGGAGACCGAGGGGGACGACCAGCACATTGCTGCTGGCATGTTCGCCGCCATCGTGATCTCCACGGCCCGCAAGTCTCTCAACCTGGAGAGCGGGAACTGATGGCCTTCGTCAGGTTCAGTGGGCTCAACCAGCCACACCCATACGAGTCCGACATCTACATCCACCCCCACATTCATGGGGGGTACGCGTGCTGCGGATGCCGAGTGAACAGCGGCCAGGAATTCCGGTTCGAGGAATTCTCGGAACTGGAGCCGCACCTGCTCGCGCACCAGGACAATGGCGACACCATTCCCCCGTTCATGTGGCTTCAGTGCCGCACAACGCCCGAAGATCGACTCTGGACCGACGCGGCAATTGAAGAGATGGTCATTCTATGCGCGGCCCGCGGCGGCAAGATCCTCAGCTGGGACGCTGACGTGCCGATCGAGTGGCGCGATGACGAGAAGTTGGCCGAGATGACCGCGATGCTCACCAGCGCGCAGTCTCAGCCCACAGACTCTGAAGAGTCGTCGACATCGCATCCGACGGAGAAGTGATCCGGGCTTGCTTCCTTTCGCCTTCCATCAGGTAACGGCACGCATGAACCATCGCGTCAAGGCGGTCTGGGCTCTCGTTCGTGCCCCAGGCGGTGAACGTTACGAGCTGATCTTCCAGCGTCTCGAAGTTGTTTCCGACCAGATGAAGGCGGCCCTGCTCGGATCGCATGGCAACTGGCTCAGCTCGGGTCTTCTTTCCCGTCTTGACGTCGACCGCATGAATTGGCGGACGGGTATGTGTCGGGAACAAGCCCTGGCCGACCAATTCGTAATAGGCGTCGTGAAGAACTTGCTGCATCCAACGCTTACCCAGGTTGGTCTCGATGACGAGCATGTCGGCCCCGTACTGAGCTACCACGCGCCAGCAATGAAGAGCAGCTTCCCGACCCACGGCCATGATCGACTTATCGGCGAGGACATACAGGTGATTGTCACTATCGCGGCCACAGACAACCACACCCATCTCGTCGTCTTCCCCAGTGAGGCTGGGGTCGACCCCGACGACCGTCGCGATAAGGCCATCCGGAACGTCATCAATGCGGTAGTTGGCCAGATCGAGGCGATTGAAGAGGGCCCCCTCGAACGCCTCCAGAAGATCTCCATACAACTCCTGGCGCCCGATAAGCGTGCCGTCATAGCGTGTCTTGAGTTCCTTGATGACGTGAGCCGAGAGATTCGACGCGTTATCGAAAGTGGAACCACGGATGGTGTGAACGGATCCGTCGACTCGCTTGACCCATTCTTGAATGATGTCGATGGGCTTGGGCGTGGTGGTGACGAAAGCACGCGGGTGGTCCCGGAATAGGTCGGCCCGCAAGCTGGGCATGATGCCCTCGTACCAGGAAGCCCGGGGCGTGAGCCACTTGGCGATCTCGTCGAGCCAGGCGCCTGAAGCGTTGTAGCCGCGTCCCACGTCGGCGTCGTCGGCGCCCTCGGTGTGGATGACAGAGCCGTTGGGGAAGATGACCCGGGGTCGGGGCGACTTCAGGTAGCGGTGCTTGATCTGCCGACGATCGAGCACGCGGAGGATCCCGGCCGGCCCCTCCATGCAGATGGCCTTGGCGTCGGTGAGCGTCTCCGCGATGACCAGCCACTCGGTGGGCACGCCCTTGACGTCGTACGGGTGCTGCTGCGTCTTGTCCACGATCCACTCGGAGCCGGACCGGCTCTTGCCGAATCCGCGCCCGGCGAGGGCGAGGCACACGAGCCAGTCGCCGGGGGGCGGCACCTGCTCGGGCCGGGACACCCACCACCACTCGCCGCGGGCCATTTCGGCGAGGACGTGTTCGGGCTGCGACTGTAACCAGGCTTCGCGCACGTCGGGCGGAAGTTCGAGTACGCGCTGCTGAAGGGACTTACCCACAAGATCAGAATAGGGCGGGTATGTCCCCTTGAAAAGAATCACCCCGAAGGGCTTGACACGGGTAGGTACCCCTGCACTAGAGTTCGGGGTACAAAAGAAGACGGTAGGAGGATCGACCGCCCGGGGTGTCACCTTTCCGCCCCGCTGAGCACTGCACACTCCCCCAGGTCCTGTGCAGAAGTGTCGCGACCGCCAGACTGACCCCCTGGTCCTCCGAACAGGGTCACAAGCTCTGATAGCTCAGTGGTAGAGCAGCCGATTCTAAATCGGGGCGCCCGGGTTCAACCCCCGGTCAGAGCGCGAGGTCCCGGGGCGACGGGACGACGCCCAGCTGTAAGCAGGGGATGGTGTCCGACCCGATCACCCGGGACCTCACTCGCCCACGCACGACCTACGCCCGTGCGTGGGCGCGTCAGTGTTCAGTGTCATTCCGAGGAGGCAAGGCAATGGGGCGACCCACTAAGGCAACAATCGTCAAGGCCGACGACATCGGCGCGGATCAGCTCGAAGAGATCGTCGAGGGCATCCACGTCGTCAACCAGCAGAAGCGCGAACCCACGCAGCAGGAGAAGACGCAGGCAGCACTGCGCCACATCCTCGGCGAGCTGGGCAAGACGCTCGTCCAGGAGGACGAGCTGCTCTTCGAGGGCAGCAAGTTCGTGCTCCCCGCCCAGTACAACGGGCGCGTCCCCGAGGCGATCAACTTCCTCGCCTCGTGGCAGAAGAACCAGGCCAAGCGCCACGACTTCAGCCGGACCTTCCAGTTCCGGCCGTACGACGTCGGCTACGCGTTCCTGGAGACGATGAAGGAGCTGACCGGCACGAAGGGGCTCGGCGTCTCCAAGTTCACGTTCTTCGGGGAGGAGCCGCCGCAGTTCGTCTCGATCAACGTCGGCCCGAACCAGACGACCCAGATTCCTTGGGGTCAGGTCGCGTTCCCGATGTTCGATGCCACGTTCGAGCTGACCGCCAGCCGGCATCGCGACTTCGGCATGGTCGGGCACATCGTCTGCTCGGCGCCCAAGCGGAACCAGACGATCATCGAGGCGATCTTCCACAAGGTGGAGGAGTACCTCAAGGTCAACTCGCTGTACCGCGGCAAGGCGATCTACGGCGACGAGATGAACCCCGAGTTCATCGACACTCGGAAGGTCGACCGGAACAAGGTCGTCTACTCCGACAACGTGATCCGCCAGCTGGAGGCGAACATCTGGGGGCCGATCCGGTTCACCCAGGCGTACCGCGACCAGCGGGTGTCGCTGAAGCGGGCGGTGCTGTTCGCCGGCCCGTTCGGCACGGGCAAGACGCTGGGCTGCATGCTCACCGCGCAGGAGGCCGAGGAGCACGGCTGGACCTACATCCAGTGCCGCGTGGGCGAGGACCCGGCGGTGACGCTGAAGACGGCTCAGCTCTACGCGCCGGCCGTGGTGGTTGTCGAGGACTTCGACGCCAACGCGGACGCCACGACCAACGTGGAGATCAGTCGCCTGCTGGAGATGCTCGACGGCGCCACGAACAAGGGCCAGGAGATCATCGGGGTGTTCACCACGAACTACCTGGAGCGGATCCAGAAGGGCGCACTCCGGCCCGGGCGCATCGACGCGATCATCGAGATCGACGGCCTGGACGCGGCGGCGTTCCGCAAGCTCATCTCGGTCACCCTCGGCGACGAGTGGCTGGAGAAGAAGATCGACTGGGACGCGGTTGCGACCGGGTTCGAGGGCTTCCTCCCGGCCTTCGTCAAGGAAGGCGCCGAGCGGGCCCAGCGCTACTCGATGGCCCGCAACTCGGGCGTGCCGAACGTCATCGGCACCCAGGACCTCGTGGACGCCGCGGACTCGCTCCGGCCTCAGCTGGAGCGCATGCTCGGCGCCAAGGAGGGCGCACGCCCCATCACGATCGACGACCGTCTCCAGAAGATCGTGGACGGCTCGCTTGGTCGCACCAGCCTGCCGGGCTACGGCGAGTTCGAGGTCGTTGAGCCTACGATCCGGAACGGCGGCAAGTCCGGCAGCTAGTCCCCGCCCCCTCCACCCTCAGGGGTTGGGGACTGCCCCAGGCGTCGTCCGGGCTGGCAGGGATACCTTGCCGTCCTGGCCGCCGGGCGATGCTCGCCAACCGGACTGGTGCCACCGACGGGGCACAACGGCACTGTTCAGGAACCCCCCAGATTCGAGTCTGGGGGGTTCTTGCGTGTACGGGGACGTACGGGTACAGTTCTGGGCATGAGTCGGACACCACGGGAGCCGGTGGGAGTTGACCCCCTAGTCAGGTTCATGGGGACACAACGGGAGATGCAAGGGATGAGCCAGGCCAAGCTGGCCCGGCTCGTCAACATCAGCACAACCCAGATCCAGCAGTACGAGTCCGGGAGAGTGCAGATGCCCGTCTACCGGCTACGGGCGTGCCTGGCCGTACTGGGCTGGACCATCAAGTCAGCACCCCTGCCGGAGGACGAATGAACCAAGACCAAGAGAAGCTGTACACGCCGCGGGAAGTAGGAGCCATGTTCCGCGTCGACCCGAAGACAGTCACCCGCTGGATTCTGTCGGGGAAGATCCCCCGGTCCGGCATCGTCCGAACACTCGGCAAACACATCAGGATCAAGGAAAGCGAGGTGCAACGGTTGTGGGACTTGAGCCACGACTGAAGGTGTCGACGCTGCTGGACATGAACCCAGTGCTCGTGCGCCAGCAGTTCAACGGCATCGAGGAACTGGCCCGGTCCATGAAAGCCCACGGCCAGCTCTATCCCCTCGTGGTGCGAGACGACCTGCTCATCATCAGCGGCGGCCGGCGCCTCCTCGCCGCCCAGCTGCTGCGGTGGAAAGAGGTTGCTGCCGTCGTGACCTCCAGCCACGACACCGTGGTCAACCTGATGATCAAAGAGCGTGAGCACGACAACGATCCCGACGTGGATCCGGTGCTCAAGCAAACCCCCATGGGGTGGCTGGAGATGGCCGACCTGATCGGCCGAGTCCTGTACCCCCTGGAGCTGGCCCAGCGCATGGAACACCGCAGAACGAGGACGAAAGCGGTGTACGTAAGGCGGGGCGACAACTCGAACTACCACATCACCGAACGCATGCTTCGGATCTGCGAGTCGCTGGGTGTGGACCTCAACTACTACAAGGCGTACAGCGCGTTCGGGGGGGCGTTGCGGTACGCGCGCACACCGGAGCGGGTCGAAGAGATCAAGGAGCTGCTGGCCTTCCACGAGGCCCAGGGCCACGGTGTCCGGTACGCCCAACGGGTCCTGTCCAACGGGGGCCTGAAGGAACGTCCGACAAAGCCGACGCCACCGCCCCGGCTACCCATGCCGGTCGCGGAGCCCGTTGACAGCGGCGTTCTGTACAAGATCCAGCGCGAGAAGCTGGAAGGCATCACAGCGACACTCAAGCTCCTGGGGGGCGAGCTGGAGGCCGCGTTCACCCACGTCAGCCCGGCGGCAGATCCGGCGTGGCTGGCAGAAGCGCAAGAGGCTCTGACGTTGGCTCAGAAACCCTTCCGCGCTGTCAGGGCCAAGCTCCGGCTGGCTCTACGCAATCCAACAACCGAGGAGAACCAATGACCGGCAGCACGACTGTGCTCGAAGGGGATAGCGCGGTCGAACTCGTCTACGAGATCGAGCGCGTGTACTACGACGGCGGCAGGGGGTTCAGGTTCGAGCCCGAACTTCAGCGCGCCTACATGCCCAAGAAGGCCATGGACATCGCCCGCGATTTCGACGTCAACGCGCTGGGTGTCCTCCACCTGTCCGAGCGGGCCGACGGTGACCGGATCGGCCTGGACGGGCAGCACCGGGTCATGGCCGGCGAGATCGTCCGCCACGACGGGTACGTGGCGAAGGTGTACCGCGGCCTGACCGTCGAGCAGGAGGCGCAGCTGTTCCGTCAGCTGAACAACACCTCGAAGGTCGGCACCCTGGACCTGTTCCGGGTGGCGCTGAGGGAGGGTCGGGGCGCCGAGCGGCTCGTGCAGCGGATCGTGGAGGACGCGGGGTTCAGCACTCTGCCGGGTCACACGAACAGCTTCACGGCGGTGAAGACGGCGCTGCGGATCGTCGAGCGCAAGAACGGTGACGAGCACCTCCGGTGGGCGCTGAAGGTGGCGGCCGGGGCGTGGGGTCACACGGCCGAGGCTGTGTCGGGCCCGATCGTGGAGGGCTTGGCCATGGTGAAGGCCCGGCACCGGGACAACCTGGACACCGACAACATGATCAAGAAGCTGACCGGTCGCGCCGGTCGGGCGCCGGGCCTGCTCGGCGACGCCCGGACGCTTCAGCGCTCCTACGGCGGCTCGGTCAAGTCGAACGTGTGCGAGGTGCTGATGACCGCGTACAACACGGGCCTGCGCAAGTACAAGCTGCCCGACTGGCGGACCTCTGAGGCCGCCGCGAAGGCGGCCGAGGCCGGGACCGAGCCGACCGAGGCGGTCCCCGCTGAGGAAGCGAAGCGCGAGCCGATGATCAAGGTTCAGGTGGTGGCGCCATCCAAGCCCACCCCGGGCACGATCTGGAAGCCGGGCCCGCCCAAGTTTTCAGGCTCGCAGGGCGGCGGTGGCCGGGGCTAGGCCCCGCCGTTCCGGAGAACCAGCTCCCACGAATCTCGTGGGAGCTGGTTCTTTTTGTCGGCGGGCAGCAGTACAGTGTCTGCACCGGTAGGAGGGGGTTCGAGTGGACATTGAGTTCGGCGACTTAGAGGAGATGCCCGCCAAGGGCTGGGCCGACGGGCGGCAAACCGTCTGGCTCGTGTCGGCGTGGAAGGCCAGTACGCCCGACGAGAAGCGGTACTTCAACGTGGATCCGTTGCAGTGGCAGGGATCCCCCAACTACCGCGAGATCATCAAGACCGAGGTCCGGAAGCGGATGCTGGGGCTGGCGTGACCTGCCTAATCTGCGGCGAGGACCTGGACCCGGTGAACTGGTACCAGGGCACCCACCCGTTGTGCGAGACCCTGGAGGCGGACCCGCTCGCGGCCGACATTCAGGCCGAGCTGACGCAGATCATCAAGTGGGCTGACGCGACGTCACCCCGCTCCCAGCAGACCGCGCTCGGCCCCAGCGAGATCGGCACACCCTGCGATCGGCGCCTCGCCTACCGCCTCGCGGGCGTGCCCGAAGTGAACCACAACCGGGACCCGTGGCCGGCGATCGTGGGGACCTCGATCCACGGATGGCTGGAGACCGCGGTCAACCGGTACGGGGATCCGCGGCTCACCACGGAAATGGAACTCGCGATCGACGAGGCGCTGGTGGGCCACTCCGACCTGCTGCGCGAAACCACCGTCGTGGACTACAAGACGGCCGGCACCGATGTGATGCGCGAGGTGCGCAAGAACGGTCCGAGCCGCTCGTACAAGGTGCAGATCAATCTGTACGGCTACGGCCAGGAAAGGCGGGGTCAGCGCATCGAGCATGTGGCGCTCGTGTTCCTTCCCCGCGCCGGGTGGCTGTCCGGGATGTACGTGTGGGTGGACCGGTACCGCCCCGACATTGCCAAGAAAGCAATCGCGCGGATGTACCAGATTGCGCGTCGACTGATCAATGTGGACATCGAGAACAACACAAGCGAGTTCGAGAAGTTCACCGCCGTGTCCGACCACTGTGGATACTGCCCGTGGTATCGCAAGTCGGGAATGATGGAGATAGGGGGGGCAAACGAGATGGGTTGCCCCGGACAGTAGGGAGGGCGAATGGCAGTCGACCTGAAGTACGGCCGCGTGACGACCGAATTCGGGACCATTGGCGACGATGAGCCGGTGGTGGTGTTCCGCGCGCAAGACAAGTTGCTCCCGAAGGTGTTGGTTATGTACTTCACCCTGTGCCAGAAGGAGGGCTCGCCCAGTCAGCATCTAGAGAAGATCGTCGGGGCGATCGAAGCGGTGGAGGAGTGGCAGAAGAACAACTTCACCCAGATCCCGCAGAGCAATCCACCGGCATGAGCTACGGGAGCGCGTATCACAACGGCGCGGACTGCGAATGGTGCGGAGTGCGCGTGGCGTGGGATCAGATGAAGTTGCACCGGGAATGGCACATGAGCCTGAAAATCAAAATGATGAAGATGGCCATTCTTGACCTCGCTCAAATCATTTACCGCGATTCCCCGGACATGGGTGGCGCGGTTATGGAAGAGCTGCAAACGCGTTTAGGACTGTCAAACAGTGAAGGAGTGAGCAGTGAATGAATTAGACGACTTCATGGGGGGTGGGGCGTCCCGCACGTTCCAGTTCTACGCCCCAGGCGATGAGGTCACCGGCCAGGTCGTTGGCTGGGAGAAGCAGCAGCAGACCGACATGGACACGGGCCAGCCCAAGTTCTTCCCGAACGGGCAGCCGCGGATCATGTGGAAGGTAACCCTCCAGACCAACCTGACGGGCGGCGCCGGCCTGAAGGAGTGGGACCCGACCGAGGAGGACGACGGTATCCGCACCGTGTACCTGCGGTGGCGGTCCGAGGAAGCGGTGATCGACGCGATCCGCAAGTCGGGTGCCAAGCGCCCCGAGTTAGGCGCGATCATGACGCTGCGGTACGCGAAGATCGGCCCGAAGCAGGGCAACTTCAACACGAAGCTCTACACGGCGAACTGGATCCCGCCGGACCCGGCGGATTCGTTCATGCCCGCCGATTCCCCCCCTGCACAGAACCAGGACAACCGTCCTAGGACGATTGCTGAGCACCAGGGGGCACCGTACGCGCGACCGGACGCCGAGGCGGCCCGGCAGCAGGGGCAGCAGCAGTTCGGCGGCGTGCGCCAGCCTGGGGGCGGCTTCGCGGACAACCCAGCCGGCCAGCAGCGCTGGCCGCAGTCCGCCACGCTCCAGAAGATCGCCCGCCAGCAGCAGTCGGACGACCCGCCGTTCTAGGACGCGAAAAGGGCCCCGGGTTGCGTAAGAGGCAGCCCCGGGGCCCTCTCCTGGGGGGCGTTCCGAGAAGAACGACGTCAGTGTAGTTCGGGACTGGCCACCGGACCTAGCAAGGGCTTACAGTCAGCCACACCCCGAGAATTGTCGAGGGGCCCCCCGGCAACAGGTAGGGCCCCTCGTGGATCGCACTTGGAGGCGAGAGTGCCACAGACCCGGCCAGGCGGTCAAGCTATCGACAACATCGCGTTCCCATGGCTTGAGGCCGGCTGTTCGGTCATCCCCATCCTCCCCACCGGCCAGAAGAAGGTCGCGCTCCGCGAGTGGAAGCCGTTCATGACGACGGCGATGACGGAGAAGCAGGTCAGGCACACGTGGAAGTCGAACCCCCGCCTCGGGGTGGCGGTGATCTGCGGCAAGGTGTCGGGCAACCTGGAGATGTTGGAGCTGGAGGGCCCGTACACGGGCGCCGACGTCCTGGAGGACATCGAGCGGGCGTGCGAGCCGTACGGTGTGGCCGATCTGTGGCGAGCGATGGTCATGGGGGGCTCGGGTTACTGCGAGTGGACCCCCAAGGGCGGCATACATTTCCTGTATAGGATCTCCGACCACGAGGTACCGGGGAACACGAAGGTCGCCCAGGGCTTCGACAACCCCGAGCACCCGACCCAGGCCATCACCCGGGCCGAGACCCGCGGCGAGGGCGGCTACGTCATCGTGGCGCCCAGCTCGGGCGAGTGCCACGAGAACGGCCAAGACGGGTGGTCGGCCATGTTCGACCACGAGCCCGAAGACATCATCACGATCACGTGGCGCGAACGGTCCGGGCTCGTCAGCGCAATCGCTGATGTGCTCGATGACGTGCCGCCACCCCCGCCGCGGCCGGAGCGCCGCGCCGAGCTGGTGCCGTCCGGGTCTGCACGGCCGGGCGACGACTTCAACGAGCGCGCCAGCTGGGACAGCATCTTGACGCCGCACGGCTGGCAGGTGGCTGAGGTGCGGGGCCAGGAGACCCTGTGGGTGCGTCCGGGCAAGGACGTGCGGGAGGGGCATTCGGCGTCGACCGGGTATGCGAACGACGCGGACCGGATGTTTGTTTGGTCAACGTCGGCGGGCCTGCCGACTGAGACGCCGTTGAGCAAGTTCTTCGTGTACACGCAGCTCAACCACGGCGGCGACTGGTCGTCGGCGACCCGGGCGTTGTCTCAGGGCGGCTACGGGGGGCGCGTGTCGATGGAGTTGGAAGGCAACTTACACGCCCCTTCCATCGACGAGTTAAACTTCAGCAGGAAGGTACCCGTACACGTCATCAACCCGACGTGCCAATACACCGACACGGGTAATTCGTTCTACATGGAGAACATGGCCGCTGGGACCATCCGGTACAACGCAGAGCGCCGGAAGTGGTTCATCTACAACCAGGACGCCGGTATCTGGGAGATCGACGCTGAGGGCCGCGAGGTCAAGCGTCGGATCCGCGCATGGGCGTTCGAGCGGTATGAGCGCGCCCTGGCGAGCGGCAACGAGATCGACACGAAAGAGGCCAAGGCCGCCCTGGGGGACCGGCGGATCTCGGCTGCCATGAACCTTTTCCAGTGCGGCGTGCTTGTAAAGACACGCGACATGGATGCGCCGCTGGAACTGCTCAACATGGACAACGGCACGTTCAACTTGAACACGATGCAGCTTCAGCCGCACACGCCCGATGACCTGTTGACGAAGAAGCTCGGCACGGCCTACGACGCGGGAGCTACCGCACCTAACTTCGAGAAGTTCCTCTCCGAGGCGATCCCGGACGAGGAGCAGCGCCGGTTCCTTCAGCGGTGCGTCGGCTATTCGCTGATGGGCGATCCCGTCGAACGCGTGATGATCATGCTGCACGGGCCGGGCGGCACCGGCAAGTCCACGTTCATCGAGACGATCGCGCGGCTCTTCTACGACTACGCCGAGACCGCCACGGACACTGTGTTCCGGGCCAAGTCGGTGTCTCAGGTCGGCGGCCCCAGCAACGACCTGATGGCACTCAAGGGCGCCCGGTACGTCAACATGTCCGAGCTGGACTACGGCACGCGCATGGATGAGGCGCTGATCAAGCGGATGACGGGGCGGGACCGGATCACCTCGCGGTTCATGTACGAGGAGAACCAGACCTGGATGCCGCAGTGCGTGATCTGGATGGCCACGAATCACCGGCCGGTGATCAGCGGGGACGACGGCGCGATCTGGGACCGGATCAAGCTCGTACCGTTCCACCACCGATCCTCCAATATGGACAAGAAGCTGGGCGTGCGGCTCCTGTCCGAGCTGCCCGGCATCTTCAACTGGGCCCTTGAAGGGCTGCGCGAGTACCGGGAGATCGGCCTCGCCGAGCCGGGCTCGGTCCAGGCCGCGGTCGCCGAGTACCGCGATGAGCAGGATGCGGTGTTCCAGTTCCTGGAGGAGCTGAAGGGCGACGGCACGCTGGTGGAGGAGCCGGGTAACCGGGATCTGCGGATCCGCAAGACGCAGCTCTACCAGATGTACCTGGACTGGTGTCGCCTGGAGGGGGAGCGGCACCCGTATGGCCAGAAGCGCTTCAACGCAAGGCTTCGAGCGCACGACTACGAGATCATCAAGACGGCCGGTTCTCTGTACTGGGTCGGGTTGGCGATGCCGCAGGGTTTATGGCTCGCGCACCCGCTGGATCCGAGGAGCGCGTATGACCAAAGTGGACGAGGACAGGGCTAGGTACCAGCGGTATCTGGATCTGTACAACATCAAGACGGTGGGCGGGGCCGAGATCGTGCTCTGTCCACTGTGTCCAGAGATTCATGCGATCTGTCAGTTCGACTCGGGCTACCTCGGCTGCGTGATCAAAGAGTGCCGCAACCCGCACCACCGCTCGGGCCCGTACAAAGTTCCCTACAAATGGACTAGCATGCGCGGGGACGTAGGGGTACAGTAGTCAGCGCGGGCCTGGTACGGCCGGACGCGACTAACGCCGGGCCCGCGATGCGTGAAGCCGGAATAGCCATGGGCGGCGACGGCCGGCTTCACGACAAGTGGGTCAAGTCGTCGGGATGATGACGCCGCCTTCGCGGGCGGAAGGCCAGGTTTAACTCCTGGGGCCTGCACTGGGACCACCCAATCGAAGATTGCCTACACGCCATGAAGCTCACTGGGTGAGCGTCTGAATGATGGATCAGAAGGTAGTAGGTTCGAGTCCTACCGGGAATTCCGGCAGTCCTCACTCGGGTGGTCCTGCACCACAATGGAAGGGCCCAGGAAGCACTACGACGGTTGGGGGCGCGCACCCGGCCCCGAACGTGCGGTGAGAACGACGTCCTGGGGAGCGGGGAGAGTTGGTACCCCCGCACATAGAGCCCGCTACAGACACCACGCTTCCCCTGGCCGCCCAGGGCCTTCATGGGTTACTGGACCTGGCCCAGACGGGAACGCAGGGGAGCTTGTGGGAGGGCAGCAAGAAGCCCCCGACCTTTCGTAAGAGGGCCGGGGGCTTCTTCGCGTGCCTACGGGTTCGGAACCGGGATGGTGTCCGAACCGTCCGCGTCTCCCACCTCCGCGTCGAACGCGTCGACCTTCGCGGTCAGCGTGTCCAGAGCCGCCTGGCCCTCAACACCCAGGTTGTCGCGCTCGGCCTCAAGTGCCTCAAGGGCGGCCCGGACGTCGGCGATCAGGTCATCCACCTTGGCGCTAAGGGCGCCAATCTGCTCGGCCTCGGTGGCCATGTGTTCCTCCAGCTTGTTCGTCAACTCGATGACCAGCTCCAGCGTCCGCACTGACGCGGCATCTGAGTGATGGCATCCCATGACCGGATCTTACCCATCCGTCGCGGCGCTCAACCTCAGCTCGGAACCGCGTCGTCGGCCGGCCAGAAGCCGGTGGCCTGCTTTTCCAGGTTCGCGCACAGGCCCTCAGGGTTCTTGGGGAAGTACTTGCGTAACAGGCGCACGCACCGGGCGAACGCCCCATCCGTGCCCCACCTGATCTTGGCCGCGCCCTCACCATGCGACCAGTACCTCTTCAGCCGGCGCCCACCCTCACCATCCCCCGGGTTCGTGTCGACAGCAAAACGGGCAAGCTCATCGCAGTCCAGGTGCGCGCCCTGCGAGTACGCGACCTGCATGCTGAGCTTGCCCGCCATGCTGCGAGCGTACGACCGCTACTCGATTAGAACAATGCACCCGACAGCCATGGTGCCCTTCGAGATGCCGGGACGGTCAATGATGTCGAACATCTTGGCATTCAGGTCGGTGCCGTTCTCCATGCCGTATGGCAGCACCAGCGAGCCCGTCTCGCTACTGACGATCTCCAGCTCAACGCTGTCACCCGAGCGGGCTTCAGCCACCACGCCGCGGACATCGAGCCAGTAGGCTCCCCGAGCCGGCTCCGGATACTCCACGCACACGTTATATGCCTGGTAGACGTCGGTGTCGACGTCCTTGTCCCAGGTGTAGACGGTGGTCTGCTTCGTCTTGTCGTCATAGATCGCAACCGGGTTGCCGTCCGGGTCGGTTGACCGGATCGAGATGTGGAGCTTGCGGGCCACGTAACCCTGCGGGTCGATGATCGCGAACCGCAGAATCAGGAACGGCTGCTCACACTCGAACAGGGCCGGCTCCGGCCCCTCCACGCCGCCCTCGGCGCCGTGATCGGGGTTGGGGTTGGGG
>Ga0247824_10000919_pt1 | contig 15562 bp, 21 predicted proteins | sample 13C_PalmiticAcid_FD_194412 | JGI IMG/M metagenome (GOLD analysis project Ga0247824, IMG submission 194412) | Soil microbial communities from agricultural site in Penn Yan, New York, United States - 13C_PalmiticAcid_Day48 | ecosystem: Environmental > Terrestrial > Soil > Agricultural land... | reverse complement strand
GCAGAAAGGAGCAGAAACGCCCAAGAGAAACGCCTAACACAAGTCCCAGCTAGCGGCGCCCGATTCGAGCAGTCAAGACCCCGCCTCTGTGCATGCGGCTGAAGGGCTTGGTCTGGAGCGACTTCAGCAAGGGCACCACGTGCCTTCGAGTGTGCCTCAGCCACCTCAGACACTCCGAGGGCTGCGCCGCATCACATTGCAGAACGCAGATGTCAGGTTTCAGCTTCCGCTTTTATCCCGTCCGGGAGCCATGCGCGCAAGAGTGAATTATTCCCGAGGATATGCCGACGTTCGTTTGACAAGCGCCAGCCGTTTGCTGTCCATCTGCGGCAGCTTCCGCTCACTTCCGAACCAATTAGAACCTTCGACGACGAACCCTGTTCGCCAGCGATTCGACACAGACGTACCAAGGTGTATATCACGACGGTCTTCGAACGAAGAATCCCTTTTATTCATGGAGTCTAGGTGCGCATACATAGGAGGTGTTTAGTCATTTCTGGGAAACAGGTGCTCATACTTCTTGAAGTTCTCTTGGTACCACAGCGGTTTCCGCCCCGTCAACTTCTCAACCGCATCTGTCACCTCCTCCATGTGGCCTTGCGCCACCGTCTCGCCGCAGCACAGCAAATCCGGAATGCAGAGCTTCATGGGCAGCTCGGAAAAGTCGCCGTTGATGGCATCGTCAGGCAACCCGCGCTCGCGCCACCAGGCGGCCAGCTCGTCGTCCGCCATGTCGACAAACTCGGCCTTGTAGCCGGACACCGAGTTCATGTATTCGAACAGCTCGCGGTCCGTGACCGCCTCGGGGCCCGTGACGGTATAGCACGTGTTCGGCGGGGCACGGCCGACCAGCAGGGCGCCGAAGACGCGCCCGCAGTCCTCGCGAGCCACGTACGCCCCGCGCCGCCCGTGCGTGTTGTTGAGCCACCGGTCGCCGCAGAACTTCCAGCTCTGCGAGAAGAAGGCGGCGCAGTTGTCCTGGTACAGGTAGTCGCGCTGGATATTCCACTGCAGGCCCGACGCGCGGATCAGCCGCTCCGTCTGCACATGGTCCCGAGGGAGGAAGGGGATGGTCTCGAGGTCCCGCTGCCGGGCTTCCTCTGAGTCGTTGCCCAGCCCGGCGCGATGAAAGATGTGTAGCAAATCCGGTTGACGCCAGCCGCCTTGGCCGCCTCGATGACGTTTGCGGCTTGCCGCGGGCGGTGGCCGAGTGCCCAGGTCGAGATGAAGGCGACTGCCTCGGCGCCCTTGAAGACTTTGCTGAGGGATTCCGGGTCGTCGTAGTTGGCTTCGGCCACTTCGGCCCCCTTGGCCTTCCAGCCGTCGACCTTGCTTGCTGGCAGCTTGCTGAGGTCGGTGCTGGTGAACAGGAACTTCTGGTCTGGTCGGGCAATCTCAAGGGCGTAGTCAGCCGCATTGCCGCCAATGCCGCCGCCGACGCCGGTGAGAACGAGCTTGGGCATGGTGATGAGCTTGATCTCTGAGGAGTGAAGAAGGCTGTTTGTTGTTGTTGTTGTTGTCCAGAAATGCAAGTGCCCCAGGCAGCGGGTGAGGGAGGCCCTTGGTTGTATCACTGATATTTCTTCACCGTGGGCACCCGTGGACGACACGATAGAGCCAGTGATCTGTGGGAAGCTGCGCGAGGGCCCACTTGGGACGACATGAAAAATAAAAAATTGGGATAATCGGCTTTCCCCTGAGATAGTCAAATGACATCCTCCCCTTTCAACTCATGACTGCGAGTACGTGTTGCAGCAGAGGATCTTTCATGGGCCAATGCGAGAGATTCGAGCGGCACGCTATGAGACGTAGTCGTTTCAACGGATCCCGCCATTCTGCTGATGTTGTGGGATCATCAGGATCGACTCCCGTTGTGGAATCGAAATCCAGCGGGTCGGTAAGATGATGATGATCTTGCGCAAAAGAAAATTAGAAGTGGGGTGAAGTCGAGGAGCTAGACTTCAGAAGGCATGAGGTGTCGCGCTTCGGTGGCGCGATTTGCCACAAGTTGTGGGTCGCTCTAGAGGCTGGATCTTCTCCGTGGAGCCGCCAAGTTAAACCAAGGACCCAACTACCGCAGTTAGGATAAGATGATCCAGGAGCGAAACACTAGGTTATCTTGGCCTTTAACTGCGCTAATCAAGCTTTCTTGGTGGATTCGAACAGGCCCTCCTGAACCTCAGGATCTACACTAGGAGTACCCCGGATTCACGCCTTCGCCACGTTTTACACGTACGTGTATCATCATTCGCGAGTCAGCGACCGTTGATGAGTCTTCCTTGGGATAGGACGAGTCACGATTTAGGTCTAAATCCGGGATAACCAAAATGGCTCCTTTTGCTCCAGATTAGCCACTCGACGTCGCCACACCCAAGCTGCACGCTCAGTGACGGACCGAAGCCGAGAACTATATATCCGCGGTGTCGAGATCCCAGAGAGGATGTCAATCATTGAGTGGCTGGGCTTTATTGACCCCAGAGCATTTTGTGCACTTGCCTTTGGTCTCGCACACGACGACGACTCCACCCGGGCTGACAATTGTCAGTTATAACGAGCATCAACATGGCGGACCGCGCCGACGAAGATAAAGGGCCGGCTGTTATTGTCGTGTGCGCCCTGTTCCAGGCTTTGGCGACCGTCTTTGTCTCTGCCCGATTCTTCTGCCGCATCCGCTTGCTCGACCGGCTTTATCTCGATGACTGGATCCTCATGCTAGCCTTGTGCTGCGGCTGGACGGCGGTCGGCATGACGGTTGCCAGCGTCCACTACGGCGACGGGAGGCACATGGACACGCTGACGCCCGATCAGATGTCTCAGGTTCTCCTGTGGACCATTGCCGGCTTCTTCCCGGGCATCATGGCCTTTACGCTGCCCAAGCTGGCCGTCATCAGCTTGCTATGCCGGATGTTGAGCCCAAGCCGCAAGCAACAGATCTTCATGTTTGGTCTCGGCACTCTCTTGCTCGTCAACGCCTTCGTCTGTCTCGGCATGCTGTTCGGCCGCTGCAGGCCGTTCCGCGCTGTGTGGGATGTGACCATCCCAGACGACCAGAAAGTCTGCTGGGATTTCTGGCACATTGTGTGCTACGCTATTTTCACAACTGGTACTATGCTGACCAACCTTAATTCTTGCCAACGGCCCGCTGACATTCTGACTAGCCGTCTCTCTTCTCGCCGATTTGTACCTCGCCGTATATCCGGCTCTTGTCCTAAGAAAATTGCAGATGAGTCTCAAGAAAAAGATTGCGCTCAGTGCTGCCCTCGGCGTGGGTTGGATGTGCGTTTGGGTCCCCAACCGACCGAGTTCATCATGTGCATAAAAGACTGATTGGTCTAACTCTAGATCTGTCATTGTGACGGCGTACAAGTGCACTCGCCTGACATCCATGACCTCCCCTGACTTCTCCTGTGAGCAATCCTGTTTTAAAAGATAAAACCCGTCGTCTGCTGGCAACTCGCTAACCCTTGCCACCGCCAGTTGACACCGCCGACCTGACCGTGTGGACCATGTAAGCACTCCAGCCTCTCTGCATTCCTTTGAGCACAGCCGTGTCTCTAACACGCATGCCCCCACCTCACAGCGTCGAAGGCAGCGTTGTCACCATCGCAGCCACTATACCTGCCTTGAAGCCCCTGGTCGACCTGATCTTTGGCCGGGGCGCCCTCGGGGGCAGCAGCTATCGCAGAAACGCAGAGTACCTGGGCGACACGCCTGGCAAAGGCCGCGGCGCCTCGGACATTGAGTTCGGCTCCCGCAACGTGAAGGGGCCCACTACGACCAACATTATCAAATCGATCGTCGGGGACGACAATGAAAGCGAGGAAAGCCTTGTGCGGGCGCGTGCCGAGGGCAAACCAGGGTCAAGCTCTGTTGCTCTGCGCAACATACACAGCCGCGGCGATCCTACGGATGGTATCGTCCAGACCCACGAGGTGACCATCGCGTACGGCACCGCCTCGGCCGAGGGTCAAGCCCAGCGGAAACGCGATTCATGGGCATAGGATGGACGACCTTCCTCATATCTCGGCCATGACCCATGCATGGGTGGGTGTGATGTTTTTAACTCGTCGCCTACCCTGAAGGATGTTGGGCTGTTGTTCCACAGTACCTGTGTGCAGAGGACGAAGAGCCTAGCCAGGAGTCCACATCGCTTGGTGCCGAACCGGCCATGAGCTTCGCTACGAGCTTCACGTCGAGCTTCAGCCAGAGCCAGACCAGTTCGAAGCGAACCAGGGCATCCCACAGTCCCCCGTCGAATTCCCAACCACGCAAGAAACACGGTTCGGCCAAGAAGACACGCCAGAGCGCGTCTCGACGAGCAACGGGGTCCTCTACACAAGCCTCGGCGTCTACGGGATCTGCCGTACCGCAGCCGTTGTTGGCTGAAGGGTACTAGGATTGGAGTGACGAATATCAGAAGTGGTACCATTTGAACGAGGACGGGACTTGCATATAGGACGACAGGGAGTAGTGCTGGCGCGATGGGCTTTCTATTGAATAATCTGGAGTTCGTATGCTTACGGATTTGGGTTTGGACACACGCTCTGTGTGGCTTGGTTGTTGTTTCCCGATTGGCATCTCTGTGAGATAGCGGTCCAGATGGAGCTCTTGCCAACCTCCATAGCAGAGAGGAAATCTTTCCATTCGGTGAAACCGCGAGAGCTCGTGGGCTTGGGGACCTTGCGTGCCTTGATGCCCGGCTGGATGGACCGATGGATAGGTGGATCTCAGGAATCCTTGGAAATAGAAAGTTGCGACGTCTTTCTCCCACTATCAATCTTGGCCGAAGCCATCCTCAAGCAATTTTCGGCGCCCAACACGATACTCAAATGGGTGGCGGAGCGCCTTGGTGCCCAAAAGCTCCCTTGATATACAGCCGCCAAAAGGGGATGCAGCATGGGGGCTAATCGGCCGGATCTGCGGCGGCGGCGGCGTCAGGCGTTGCGAATATCACGCTGACGCGAGGGGTCGACAGCTCGTCGAACCCGAGATGCGGGGCATGTGGAGGGGCTGTTCGGAGTGCTAACCAGAATAGGTGGGGCGTGCAGACCCACCGCGAGACTAACTGTGTTAGTCCCGTGGTGGGGTCTGGGTCTTGGCGCGAAAGACTTTCCTGTTGGCCATCCTGTCTCTCAAGTCCACGCCTCTCCAACCAGGCGCATGAACAGCTGGCAACAAGCTGGGCCATGTTCCATTTATACTCGGTGCTTCGCCCGAGGAGTGCTTCTCGTACCTTCTTCATGGATAATTGGATTGGCCAGCGCTTGACTTGCTTCTGTCACTGTCATGTCTGCTTAGGGATTCGGTTAGGAATTCAGGGGTTGTTCCCGAGAGATTAGAGATGTGGTCGTCCTCGATTATATTAGAACAGATCGAATCAATGCGCCGGGCTCCACAATTGGTGTGCCAGACTAGGCCTGGTTCGGGACCCCGGCAGCGCTCGGCCGTCGCGCCGGTTACCCTTGCATGCAAGTGGAGGTGGGAACTGGCACGTTGATGTATTAACTTGTGCTGTGCCTTTTGGCGCAACGAGTCTGTCGTACGCATGCTCTAGATAGCCAATCTTGGATGCTTTGCTCTTGCAGAGAGCCTTTTCTAGAGCTCGTCTTTCGGAACATTCCGGGGTTGGCTTCGGCGGCGACGGCGGCCTATGAACCGACATGTTGACGGCGACCAACAGCCGCATTACGAGGCCGTTGTCAAGTTGCTGCTCGCCACGGGCAAGGTCGATGTCGATACGAAGGATAGTGTATACGGCCGGACGCCGCTGTCACGGGCTGCTGAGAACGGCCACGAGGCCGTCGTCAAGCTACTCAGGTCTGTGAACTAGTATGTTGAATTCTGTTTTTCGTCATCGCGTGGCACACGAGGGGTCTGGGGAACGGCGCGATTCTGTAGCTATTTTCTCCTCTTCTAAAGGTTACGACGTCTTCGTAGGATGGCCTGGGGCTACCCTGGCCAGATGCCAGGCCTGCGATACCGTCTCCGACTTGCTGCTGGGTTCTGTGCAACTCGTTCTTGATTGCCTGGCACTGTCGGGGGTCTTGATTTAGTTTGTGGGGGCTCAGCTCCAGGCTGCCTCAGCCCCCTCCCAAACACGACTATCTGAGACTATAGTGGTGACCGCCGCCCATTGTACAAAGTTCCATGCGAATCGGTCACCGCCTGCTTCGAATCCGCCGGCTCCAGGCCGGAACTCGCTTCTCTGCAGCCGAATACCGACTCCGAGATGTCGAGTCGCACAAGACCTGACATCGGCCTCATTTCCCGCTCTGTCCATCCAGTCGGGAAATACCTCGAAACGAGCGGTCGAAGAGTGGGCAGACAAACACAGACGATGCCGCAACCCAGCTCGCCGATGGACCAGCTCGCGATGGTCGCGTAGGCGAAAGTAAAGTCTGCAGGTGGTTCCGAGCCGAGAAATTGAAGCCGAATAATTGAGATGGCGCATGTGCTTTTGATTGTTCAAAATCCATTAGTCTCGGTGCCCTCTTCGATGTGTCCGCCAGGAGATCATGGATGAGAATCGTGTTCGAACTCACAAGAAGCCGAGGCTGAAGACACCAAGGACAAGAAGTTTTTCATGGAAGGGTAGATGCAGAGTGTTCAGGACTGGAAGCGGCAGAGCAATAATGGCAATGTCGGTGGCGATGTTTCCGGCTGCGTGGGTGTACCACAGCGGCGCCAGAGGTAAACATACGGGGTCGCCAGTATTGTCCCAGAAGCCTGAGACAGGTCGGCATTGGAAAATGACAAGCAGCAACTGCAATATCCCCCATGTTGCGATGAGAGCAAGCAAGACGAAGCAAAATTTTCGCACGATCCCGAGAGGAAAGATTCGCAAATAGTGCAGCAGGAAACAGATCTTCACGGCTACCAGGGCTGCGCGATACAGGACCACAGAAATGTAAAGCGTCTGGGAAAGGGAATTAGTGGAGGGAAGGGAAGCTGATAGTAGGATAGGAGTAGACGGACTCTCATGAAGCTCTTTATATCGCATGATTGTAACATCCAAACATGAAGACCGAGGCCATTCGCGGTATCTGACACCCTGTAAATATAATTATACGGAGCGAACCATCATGAGGGTCAACTTACTTAGTGCTACAGCAATCCCACACGCAAATGTAAGGATCTGAGATGGTGTTTAGGATCACAACTGGAAGCCAGCGTTGAGCAAGTACGGATGGGAGAAATTACCTACGTATGCCATGGCCACGGCCCAGTCATCGGGACCGACATGTTTGACTAGAGCGTAGCGGGTGTAAAACCGGAGACCGACGGCAGTCGCTGCCACGACGAGCACTACCGCAGGCACCGCAATGGCAATGCTCTGTTTCGATGGAGCAGAGTTCGTGGTGTCCATTGAGGACCCGACATGGGCTGGACATAGGTGAGAGTTCAGCTAGCGATTCCAAACACGGAGCGAGTAAGCTGCTGCCAGAAGCACTAAATACCCAAGGTACCTAAGCATGTCGGTCCGTCTCTCCCCGTCCGAAGGTACTGACCATTATTTGCCCCTTTCCCGCTGGATGTGCGACGAACCATACCACATTTAATACCAATGCGGGGCGCGCTTGACGCCACCTTGCCTCACCGCGGTCGGAATTTCCCGTGTTGACCCTGAAGTTCCCCACAACTTGGGGTGATGGACAAGGACAGACCCCGGCTAGCTCACCGCTTTAGGTCAGAAACGGCTTGAAGACCAGGGGATCGAGGGAACTTTCAATGCCACACTGCTGGGTCCATAGCAAGGAACGCGATGCCTTTTCGGGCATTTCTTTTGAGTCACACCATGGGAGCAACTTGAGGTGAGACAAGACGCTCTTGACTAGGTTACGTTACTGCCCTGTATGAATTCTTCCACACCCTCCGGACCGCAGTCTTCAGCGCAGCCCAGCCCACCACAGCGCGCCGAGCGGGAGAGCGAGCCAGCCGGCGAGCGGGGTAACCCAGTACGGGAGAGACTGCTCGTCCTTACGGATCTGGCTTGGCTTGACAAAGATGGCAACTGACAGAAACGCCAGGGCCGCAGTCGTCGCAAATGTTGGCAGCCCGAGCCACGGCGCCCACGCGCGGATCTCCAACCAGCGGCGGGCCCCGGGTTGCGTGCCTGCATCGGTCCGCCGCCGCACGGGTGGGCTCTCGGCGTCGGCATCCCCGCCCCGGCCACGGCTGCGGCTGCGGCTGCGGATGCCATGAACCCACGAGTCAATCTTGAGGTACGCCAACCCTGCAACAGCGAGGAGCCCAAGCACCACGGTGGAGGAGAAGACTCGCAGGTAGGTGAGGATCCGGAAGGCATTCGACGACTTGGTGGTAATGCCAACCGCAATGACCAAGAGGACAGCCGAGACGGTGTGAAGGAGGGTGGCGACCATGGGCACCTGTTCCGGGTGGTTCTCGAAGCTGGCGTGGGTCGGCGTTCATGCATGCTCTCTTCCGCGGGTTGGCTGCTCGACGAAAATGGTCACCTGCAAGGCACATGGTCACAGCAGTAGGTCTCGCGTCGAGCGTTCTCGCCTTCATCACGTTCAGCACGAACCTGGTCAAAGGCGCCTTGTGGAGCATGGACATGAACGTTACACTCGGGATCCGGATGCATAATGGTGATGGTTCTTGGCGTCGGAAAACGCGGGCCTCACCAACGCCTTGGAGGCTGGCCGGCGATCACTTCGCGCGTAGTTTGCAGGTGCGATATTTCGTCATCCAGGTGATCGGGTCGGCGCGCCACAAGTCCCGACCACACCCCCCATCTCAGCACGCCAGGCGCACGAGCCGTTGTCGGACAAAGCACACCGGTTGCTGCCTTCAGCGGATTGGGCTGGATGCTGCCCACCATCAGAGGGAGCGGAGCCACTGGAGCATGACCGGTCAGCGGCAAGTGTTGGGAGGGAAGCACACTGGCTGCAAAGACTGGCTGACAGAGCTGGCTCTGTACCTCGGGGGCTCTAAGGAGCATGGGAACGATTGGGCTGGAATGCGTCGTCGCCTGCAGGCAAGTGGGTACATTCGTGGCTTGAGAGTTGAGCGGCTGCCGACCTGGTACCTGCCTCAGGTACAGTATGATCATCAGTTTAAATTGTCTAGGTAGCTCCATCAACTCAGCTATCTCGGTAGGTGATTTGAGGGAAGATGTACTCGCGGCGGGGGCAAGTCACGACTTGGACTTGGATATGTTGGTCAAGGGTCTCCTGGTCAGGAAAGATTGCGTGGCAGCGCTGGCAGTAAAGTTCGGGGAATGCTTTCTGAGGAGGGCCAGTCTCGGCACGCCGACGCCACGCTCGCAAAGCGTCTGTTTCCAAGCAGTTTTAATATTTGGCATGTGAACTCCTTCAGCACTTGGCCATTTCCGCATCCTCGGGGGCTCGAGAGCAATCTGCCGCACATCAGCGCCCACCGCCCACCAATTGCGCAGCGTCAGCGCCATCGACACGTGGAAGTCCACGCCAATCTTGACAGGGGCTTGGAGTCCCAGGTCGTACCCAGGACGCTCGGGCGGAGTCCAGCTTCCAACCAACAAATCACCAGCAAGGCTGCGAAGGGCGCCAAGGGTGCCCAGGTCTCCTGCTCAGCAAAACTAAGGTCGAAGGGACTGGATGGTTGGTCTCGGGCCCCAATTGGCAATGCCCCTGACGCTCCCCTCTTCCTCCAATTCGTGTGGTAAGCAGAAATATCTCCGGTTCGAGCACCACGTGCGTGGGTGCCCGGTGCTCAGTGCCCAGTGCCCGGACTCGACGGCGAGCTTAGGGTCTGGCATGAAGCGGCTGTGCCGACCAGTGATTCCTACCAGCCTTCCGGACCGCCGGGTTTATGGTTGGTTGACAGCTGGGACCGATCACGTGGGCGCGCTGATAACGGTACTTTGCAATTGGATGAAGGCCAAAGCTGAAACTGTCTGCCTATTCCATAATGCCGGTCGACCAGTCAAAGCATCTGCACTTCGTTACAGAAATCTTCATTGCCCACTTCGGACCACCCGCTAGGCCGAATGCTGTCCAGAAACCGGTGCATTGGCCCGTTGGCATCGAGTCCCCCGGGGCCGAGGTCAGGGATCTGCCACCGGAAGGACATGCGGCTCGTAGAGGAATCGGGCCACTGCGCCGGGTTTGGCGCCTCGCTTTTGCCGCTGTCCTCCGGGCATCCGAACGGCCGGCAAAGCATGGCCTGAAGCTGGGCGGACAGGACCGCCACTGGCCCAGCCGACGCGCCGTTGTTGTATGAGACGAGTTTGTCGTAGATGGGAGCGAGGGCGGAGTAGAATCCAAATGCCACAGGGTCGGTGCTGCCGCAGAAGGAGAGGGTATCGAGACAGGCGCGGGCCTGCGCGAGATCTTCGCCGGATTGGGGGCCAGAAGAAGGATAGAACTGGCTTTGGGCGGCCGAGTACAGCAGCATAAGGCAGGATGTATGCGCTTGAAGACTGTTGAAGCAGACTGTTAACCACGATATTCCGTCTTGGGACAGCACGAGACATATCGCTATTACATGACAAGCCAGCATCTCTTGAATACGGCCATTTCGGCCATCAGCAGACTTAGGATGCGAGCCGACTGTCTTGCCGCGGTGATCGCCTGACACGCATGGCGGCAAAGCATCTCCTGCGGTGGCGTCCAAGTGGTGTTGCCGCTTTCCTGCTGAGCTCGAGCATGCTGGGAAGCAATCCGCTGGAAGAGGAGCATGATGGCGCCTAGATGCAGAAGGTGTATATGGAAAATACTCCATCGAGCCATGTCGGGCAGACGTTGCCCTTCCATGAGGTCGATGAGTTGCATCTCAGCGGGGAGTTGACGGTACCAGTCGTGGAGCTCCTGCTCAGCGCCGCGGATGGCCTGAACGCTGAGCTCTGGAGAGGACAAATGCATCCGAAGAATGTTCGCCTTCAGTAAGGAAACCTTGGTCATCTCCTGGTGGATACCTAGCGGATATCAGCGCGTGCGAAACCAGCTCTATCTGCGGCAAGGATAACATGAAGGTGAAGGGTGCAACTCACTGCTCGTAAACTTTGACGCATCATCAAACTCGTCGTCAACGAGCTTCACACCTTGGGTTAGCGCAACTGCATGTGCCCAATGACAAAGGAAAATTTCACGCCGAGCTGCTCACCGATGCTATCTGCTTCAGAGAGCAGTCATTCTCATTGCCAGATATGTAACCCAGGGTAGAGGAAAGCCATCTAGAGCTGGATGTCAGCAGACATATCGCGTAGGGAGCGTTCGAAGCATACCCGGAAAGAAACATCAAGGTCCTCCAAGCTTTTCTGTAGCCGGTCCACGCTTGTTGGCCAATGCCCAGAAACTGGTAATTCCGGTCCTGCAAACTGTGCCGTCTCGAGATGTCCAGACCCAACTCTAGGTGAATGTCAGCCTGGACAGATTCCATCCACCCCGCCGCCTACCAGGCTTGGGTTACCTATATATGCAATGCAATTCAGCCGCTTGGCCATGATGTTGAACATGGCCAGCAGAGCACAGACTCTGATGCCCTCCAGCGGTTGGTCCTCGGCGACGTCGCTGAAGTACTGTCTTGCGATCTCGTACAGAACTTCATCCGTACCAGGCTCGAACTCCTCCGGGCTGTATTGAGCACCCACCGCGGCAACGGCGGCGAGATAACATGCTGAGGCTTTGAGATTCGACGGAGATAAACCACGGTCCCGGAGTCCGAATACGTCGTCGAGATGGCTATAGCTTTGTTCGGCGGGGAAGACGTGAAAGAGGCTGCCACTGCAGCGAAAGAAGGAGTCGAGGGCAGCCTTTGTCGTGGCAGCACTCGGGAAGACCATGCGGACAAGATGTGCGGGGGTCAACTCCAGGGTGTGATCCGGCACGGATGGGGAACCGCTCGCGGAGGGATCCGCCGTCCGACGGACCGCGCAGCTGTCAGGGGAGGCTCCAGTGTCCGGAGTACAGCAGCTAGTCTGGGCGGTCGAGATGGACAGAGCGGTCGAGGGCTCGGAGTCGGTGCCGTCGAAAGCATCTGCGGTTCCAGGAGAGCCGTCGGACGGAACGAATGGCGATATTACATCCATAACGCCGCCGGCCAAGCGGATCTGACTCAACAGCTGTTGTACGTCCTCGGCCGATTCCTCCTGCAAGGCGGAAAAGAGCCTCTCTAGCGCCTCGAGGCGCGATCGCATGGCCGCTTTTCTGCTCTGGCCAGCGCTGCCTTCGTAGAGGCAGCGTCGCTGCTTCGTTTGGCATCTGCTGCATTGTGGACGGAGGCCATCGCACTGCAACGCAGACCAGGATACTGTTAGCCCTATGCCGGCGCGGTGCAGAGCAAATGGGAGGGCGAGACCTTGACTTTGTCCTTATGGCAGCTCCGACAGGCTTGGACAGCGCTCGCGGCTCCCCTGCCCATCTTGCAGCCCAGTGCTATGGCATGCCCCTTGGCTGTTGGCTGTGGGACTGCTGAGCGTGGTGATGGCATTCTGTGTCGGTGTCGTAATTAATTGGTACGCTCTTCATTGACGAAGGGGCCAGGATTTGCGTCGGCTTTTACTCCGATGGTGGCAAGGTGGCGTGAATGTCCGAGTGCGGACACAGCCGGTGGCGCGTTTGGCTACCATCATCAGCCCCTCAACTAACGTCAGCCCCGGCGGGCGGTGGGACCGTCGAGAACCAGCGGACATGGACACCCCCTGGTGGAAGGAGGCCGAGAACGTCACAGGCCCCTTGCCCTTTCCGGCGCGGTGGCTTGGACTCTTGGAGTGACCCTGGGAACCCCTCTCTTGGAACGAAACCACGCAGCACCACCTCAGCCTCTGGAGCATAATTTACTGTACCTCCTTGATCTGGCGTTGGTCGTCTCAGAGGCTCAGTCTTAGGGTGTCCGTCGGTTGAGCGGTCGGGACGCGACCCAGAGCCTCATCTCCATCTCAGCCATTGCGTACAGCCAGGCCGTTCAGGCCCAGTAAGAGGCCCTTGGTTTCATCAGCGAGGGTATATCTCGGCTAATTGTGTGAGCGGTTCGGAAACCAGCCTTTCAGTTTCGGCAAACTCCGTCGGCGCAAACGCCGAGACATTCCATGGGGCGGGCCGGTGGGGCTAACGCTAATTCAGCCCTGTCCTGCCTGGGTCGCGACGAGCCATGTAAATCGGCGGATGCTGCACGCGTAACTGACTCGAAGCAATACTCAAACATCTGCTAGCCACACGGGCTATATATTGGCACAGCATCCTCTGCATCGTTTTGCGTTATCCCCGGCAGTTACAGCCGTGGCCATTCTTTCTCATATAATTATGCCCTCCTTGGCTGAGATCCTTTCAGGTGCAGTTCCGCACCCGTGGAGCCTGCGTGCCTTCACCGTCTATCTCTCACAACACCATTGCCTGGAAAACCTCGAATTTATCAATGAGGTGTCGCAGTACCAGGAGTCTTACAAACGATGGGCCGCAGATATATGCGCTTCCGCCCGATCACCATCCCGTTGCGAAGACCTACTCGCGCGGCGGGGATATATTCTCGACACATACGTCACTGTTGCCGGGTCCCGTGGCATCAACCTTCCGTGCAGCATTCGAGACCGGCTTCTAAGCCTCCCGTGCTCTTCCGTGCCACCACATCCATCAGCATTCCGTCCCGCAGTTAAGGCCATATACGAACTCATGGAAGACTCGGTTTTGGCTGGGTTTTTAAGCTTGCCCACGCCGGCGAATTCTCCAGATCAAGACAGTCGACTGCCGGGAAGGAAAAAGAAATCAGAGACTAGGAGGTATGGTGCTCTATTCTGCAATCTTGGTCCACCTGCACGGGGAACTGACACCGCGCGCCCAAGCAGGACATGGCGAGGCTGGAGGATGCTAGGACGGCTAGCCTCGATGACTACAGCCTGGAGAGGCGCAGAGTGCTTCCAGCAACTCCAGAGGGCGTCTGGGTAGCGAACCGCTTTGGTGCATCCTTGCACTAGCTTAAAGTCTGGGCTTTCCAGGGCGTCAAACCTGTTCATGCCGGAGCGGGTTGCGCCGAGGCTGCGGCGAGGAAATCCATCGAAACAATGTACATACATACAAAAGAGACCCCCCAGATGCTTCGTGACGAGTTGCTAAGCTCCCAAGAGCTTAGCAGCCACTATCAGCCACTTCCTGTGGCTGCAACTCTCCCTCTCCCTCTCCCTCTCCTCCCTCCGTCTCGATCTCCTGCTCCCCGTTTCCTCGACCCCATTGAGCTAGCCACTTACCAAATGTTTTGCTCGGGTATTGTTCCTTCCACGCAGCGTAATCCCGATCAAATCGCTCCTCCACTTGCCGTTGACGTTTGCAGTCCTCGCAGAGGATCCCGTGCTGGATGCTCACACGGCAGTCGAAGCATCGACTCTCTTCTCTTGTAATCTTGTCGTGGAGGAATCTCACTTGCCGCCGCGTTTCTTTCACTGCATAAGCAAAGTCTTTAACGGCAAAGGTAAGGCACCTCAGCCCAAATAGGGGGAGCTTTCGACTGCGTTTTCTTTTGAGACACTTCCTGTAGGCAATGCGGTAGATTCGGCCGTTCCGTGAGAGGCCATCCTGCGCAACGCGCCCCTGGGCAGCCTCAGAATGCTTCATGCGAACGCCGTCCTGCTCCATAGCCAGGGGAAAGCAGTTGATGAGGACAGAAGGGGGGACGGGATGTTTAAGTCGCCGTGGAAATTGTTTCGCCACTGGGTGTGCAGCATGAAGCCCTGATGTGTGCCGTGATGTAGGAGCAGCGACAGTCTTGGGCGGCTGCCAGCCAGACTTCCCAATTTGAACTAGCGCAAGCCGTCTTTTCTAGTTATGGACTAACGTCGTCTTTTTCTAATTCTGGATTAACCTCATTGGGTATCTTGGATTATGTGGTTGCAACGCCGCGAGGGCTGCGCCGCATCACATTGCAGAATGCAGCTTGTCAGGCTTCAGCTTCCGCTTTTACCCCTGCTGCTCCGGGTCGCGCGAGCAGGGTGAGCAAGCGGCGAGTGCTCACCCCTGCTCACCCTGCTCACCCTGCTCACCCCGATTGTCGGGTGAGCCGGAGCCATACACGCAGGAGTGAATGATTCCCACTGTCCGCACCCTCCCACTGCCCCAACGCACGCCTACTATGTAGTATCCCTCCAATAAGGCGTTGCAGTTGATCTGGCACAGACCGCTGAGCGGCAGCTCGATCAGGTCTGGCGTGCACAACAGGCCCAGGCTGAGCTGGGTGGCGCTCGCCGATGGGTTGGGGCATACGGAGTACGGAGTCGCTGCGGCCAGTTAGCGCCAAGCGCGTGGAACTTTCGACCACAGATAGGGGAAGCAGATGAGATATGCTCGTCAGTTAGGGGGCCGGGGATCTCGAATCGCCTCGAATGACGTCGATGACGTCTGAAAAAGAAGCGCGATTTTGTAAAGATTGAAATAGATTCCACCGTTAACATATATCTCCCACTTTGCAGACGTCGGATCTCTCCGATGCGTCAATCCTCAGCGGGGATACAACACCCCCGCTTGTCTGCCTTTCTCTTGTTGCCGCCCGCAACCTTCATTCAACCTGCCCAAACTCCCTCCCATCTCCCAAGTCGCCATGCCACCCCCGGTCCCCAACCCCCACACTATCCCTC
>Ga0247824_10000917_pt1 | contig 15571 bp, 11 predicted proteins | sample 13C_PalmiticAcid_FD_194412 | JGI IMG/M metagenome (GOLD analysis project Ga0247824, IMG submission 194412) | Soil microbial communities from agricultural site in Penn Yan, New York, United States - 13C_PalmiticAcid_Day48 | ecosystem: Environmental > Terrestrial > Soil > Agricultural land... | reverse complement strand
GTACCTAGCGAAGTCTCCTCGACAGGAGCATCCCCGAGATCAGCGCCACAGCGACCAGCGCGATCGCCAGCATCCACGTTCCGAACAACATCTCGCGCAGGGCAAAGAGCGTCGGGTATACGACGGCGATTCCCAGCATCCAGTTCACGAATCCAGGCACGAGCCGTTCTGCCGACGCTCCGCCTGCGGCGCCCGCGTGCGCAGCGACGGCTTTCCAGCCAGGCCCCGGCGGGCGAACGTGGCGATAGAACTCGATCAGCTTCGCTTGCGGCTCCGGCGCGGTCATGAACGTGGCAGCGAGCCAGACGGCTGTCGTGATCCCCACCGTGGTCAGCATCGTCTGCGCAAAACCGAGCGGTGTGCTCGAATCGAACGTGCCCGTCGACCGAAGTCCCAGTGATACGACGAGGGCCGCGGACATTGCGGCGATCTCGGACCAGGCGTTGATCCGCCACCAGTACCAGCGAAGGATGTACACGAGGCCGGTGCCGGCACCGAGCGTGAGCACGAGCTCCCATCCGCCCGTAATGCGATTCATGAAGTACGTGACGACGATCGAAAGGCACATCGTGATGAAGGTCGCGACGCGTGACGCGAACACGTAGTGGCGCTCCGATGCGTCTGTGCGAATGAATCGCCGATAAAAGTCGTTCACGATGTAGCTCGAGCCCCAGTTCATCTGCGTGGAGATCGTGCTCATATACGCGGCCGCGAAGGAGGCGAGCAGCAGTCCGCGAAACCCCACCGGCAAGTAATCGTTCATCACCTGCACGTAGCCGAACGCCGGATCGACGATCCCGGTCGATGGGTTCACCACGCCGTTGCGGTAGAGCACGAGCGAGCAGAGGGCGACGATCACCCAGGGCCAGGGGCGAAGGGCGTAATGCGCGACGTTGAACCATAGCGTCGCCAAAACCCCATGCCGTTCGTTTCGGGCGGAAAAGATTCGCTGCGCGATATAGCCACCGCCGCCCGGCTCCGCGCCCGGATACCAGGAGGCCCACCAGTTGACGCAGAGATAAGTGACGAGCGTGACAGCCGGCAGCATCCACATCGCGGATCCGTCGGGCCACATCGCTGTTGCGGCATCCCCGAACGGCTGCGTGGCCCCGGCCGGCGTAGCCGTCGCAAGTGCCGTTTTCAGCGCCGCGAGCCCGCCGACGGCGTCGACGGCAAACCATGCAAGCGCGATCGAACCGATCATTGCGATGACGAACTGGACGGCGTCGGTGACGACCACGCCCCAGAGGCCCGACAGCACTGAATAGAGAAAGGTGATGCCGAGGCAGAAGCCGAGCGCCTGCCACTTTTCGAGACCGAGCGTGCCGCTCAGGATCTTTGCCATCCCGAGATTCACCCAGCCCATGATGATCAGGTTGATCGGAAGGCCGAGATACAGTGCGCGAAAACCACGGAGGAAGGCGGCGGGCCGGCCCGTGTAGCGCAGCTCGACGAACTCGACGTCGGTCATCACTTCGGCGCGGCGCCACAGTCGCGCGAAGAAGAAAACTGTCAGCATGCCGCTCGGGAGCATGGACCACCAGAGCCAGTTCCCTGCGACGCCGTTGCGCGCGACCATCTCCGTGACGGCAAGCGGCGTATCAGCGGCGAACGTCGTCGCGACCATGGACGTTCCGGCGAGCCACCACGGAAGGTCGCGGCCGGCGACGAAGAACTCACCAGTGCTTTCACCCGCGCGCTTGAAGTAGTAGAGACCGATGGCCAGCGACAGGACGAAGTAGGCCGCGACGATCGCCCAGTCGACGGAAGTCAGTTGCATGCGGGAGATAGTAATCGCTTCGAGGCTCGAATCATCCCAGAGCGGCGACGACCGCATCGTGGAACCGCGGCCGGATCGCACGGATCGCCAGATTGTCGCGCGTCGGATGCACGCGATTGGTGAGCAGGACGACGTAGAGATCGCGCTCCCAGTCGATCCAGAGAGATGTGCCGGCGAAGCCGGTATGTCCGATCGCCGTCGGCGACATGCGCGTGCCGCACGAGGAGGTCGGCAGCATCGTATCCCACCCGAGCGCGCGCGAACTGCCAGGTACGTCCGTCCGCGTGATGAACGCGCGCATGGTGTCTGGTTTCGCCAGCACGCCATGACCCGCGATCGTATGCAGCGCAGCGCGCGCGAATGCGCCCACTGCGCCGGCGGTGCCGAACAGCCCGGCGTGTCCGGCCGCACCGCCCAGCGCCCATGCGTTCTCGTCGTGAACCTCGCCCACGAGCGTGCGTCCGCGCCAGGGATCGTGTTCGGTTGGCGCGATGCGGTCCCGCCAGGAGCGGGAGGGGTTGAACGTCAGCGGCTCGTCGGTGAGATATACCGCCAGACGGCGAAACTGAGACGCCAGCGACGATGCAGGATGCGTCGCGCCGGCCCAGCCCGCGGTCGCCCGGGCGCGCGCATCCTCGAGAATGAAGGCGAGCAGGATGAATCCGAGATCCGAGTACAGCGCCCGCGTTCGCGGAGCGTATTCGAGTGGGGAGTCGGCGATGGCCGCCTGGAACTCGGCGCGCCCGGTCATGTCGCGGAAGTAGGGAAGGTATGCGGTCAGACCCGACGAATGGGCGAGCAGGTCGCGGATGGTCACCGCTGCGCGGTCCGCGCGGAACCAGTCAGAGATCCAGTCGGCCACGCGATCTTCCAGCCGAAGGAGGCCCTCGTCGATAGCGCGCATGGCGAGCGTCGCCGTGCAGATGACTTTCGTGAGTGAGGCGAGATCGAAGATGGTGTCGAGGCTCGTGGATGGCGCATCGCTGTCGTACGTCAACGCTCCGAACGCGTGGCGCCAGAGGACCGTGTTGCGTGAGCCGACTTCGACGGACGCGGCGGGGAAGGCTCGTGCCGCGACCGCACTCCTGATGACCTCACGCGCCTCGCCGAACGAGCTCATCTTCGATCGGTGATCAGTGAAGCGGCGACGGCGCTGCCGAAGGTCACCCCTGAGCCGATCAGCGCGTACCACGTCCACGCGGTCGCGCCGGTCGTCCACACCCATGCGAGCACGGCGATCCCGATCAGCATGCCGACAATCATCGCGGTCGCGGTCACCCGCTTCGTGAGCACGCCCACCAGGAATGCGCCGAGAACCGGACCCGCGGCGAGAGACAGTACGGCCAGCCCGGCATCGAGCACGGAGCGGGTCACGTATTGCGCGGCCACGGCAACCGCGATCTGTGCGATGCCCCAGAAGATCGTCGCCAGCCGCGACACCCGCATGAGCGTCGCCTCGTCAGCATTCGGGCGCAGGTATTTGACGTAGAAATCGTTGACGGTCGTCGCCGCCATCGAGTTGATGGAAGGGGAAAGGGCAGCCGCGACGATGGCCGCGACGATGAACCCTGAAATGCCGTGCGGCAGCGATGTAATGACGAATAGCGGCAGCACTTCGTCATTGCTGGCGAGAGGACGAGGCAGAGGCGTGCCCTGATAATACGTGTGCAGCATCACGCCGATGATCAGAAACAGCGTGAACTGCAGAAACACGACGACACCGCTGAGAACGAGGCCGGTGGACGCCGCCTTCGCCGACCGGGCGGAGAGCAGCCGCTGAACGAGGAACCGGTCCGTGCCGTGCGTCGCGAGCGTCAGCGCAATGCCCCCGAACAGTCCGGCCCAGAAGGTGTAGACCTTCGTCGGATCGAACGAAAAGTCGAGCACGCGAAAGTGCCCGCCACCGACGCGGCTCACCTCCGACCAACCACCGGGAATGAGCTGCAGCAGGCCAAAGAACACGAGCAGCGCGCCCCCGACGTAGATGAACATCTGCACGACGTCGGTCCAGATGACGGCGGAGACGCCGCCACGAACCGTGTACACGATCATGGCGACGCCGAGGACGAGCACGGTCCACGTGACCGGCACCTGCGTGACGACCGCGATGACGAGAGCGGTTGCGAAGAGACGGATCCCGTCGGCAAACGTTCTGGTGACCAGAAAGATCGCCGCCGCAATGTTCTTGACCGGCGCACCGAATCGCCGCTGCAGCAGCTCGTACGAGGTGTAGAGCTCACCGCGGAAGTACGCGGGTATGAAGAGCACGCTGACCAGCAGGCGCCCGACGATGTAGCCGAGGGCGATCTGCAGGAACGTCATGTTGCCGGCATACGCCCCGGCGGGAACACCGATGAAGCTCAGCGTGCTCGTCTCGGTCGCGACGATGGTGAAGCAGATGGCCCACCATGGCACCGAGCGTCCGGTCAGGAAGTAATCGCGGGTGGTCTTCTGGAAGCGCGCGAACCACGATCCGAATGCGATGATTCCGAACAGGTAGACCGCGATGACCGCATAGTCGAGCCAGTTGAGGACCATGCGCGCGGCGCGGCCTTAACGCGGTCCGTCGCTCGAGATGCGTCGATCAGCGAAAGCGCCGCGCCCGACGATCGGCAGGTAGTCCGGCGCCGTCTGCCGCGGATTGATCAGGCTGTCGTAGGAGAAGAGGATGACGCCGTCGGCGCCGAGCTTGCGCGCCGTGTGGATGTTCTCGATCGTCTGTTCCGGAGAGAGATGGTACGCGCCGATGCCGGCCCAGAGCGTGCGGGAGCCCGCCGCGGCGCGAGCACTGGCGATCTGTTCCGCGAAGCGGCCCGCCTCCTGCGTATAGGCCATGGGCGCCACCGCATCGACGATGCCTTCTCCGAGCCAGGCGCCCCAGTCTTGCAGTCGCCGTTCGAGAGCCTCGCCTCGATCCGGCGCAGCGGCTACGCTCACGACCGCCGCGGGACGTTCGGCCTTCACCGCCGTCCTGAGACGCGCCATCAGCGCAGTCAACCGGCCGACCCGGAACGCGCGCCACTCGCCTGGGAAGGCGTCCGGATAAGCGAAGAGGTCGACCGCCTCGTCCGCGTCGAGCGTCTTGCGGCGATCGGCGTTCAGTGTCGGACGGATCGCGGTGCGAAACTGCGCAATGGCCGCTCGGCTGTAATCGAACCGGTCGCTGGGATACCGCGCGTAATCGAAATGGATGCCGTCCACCGCGTACCGACGCGCGATGTCGCGAATGACCGCTTCCACGTGCGTCTGCGCGGCCGGTATCGTCGGTGACGCATACAGGCCCTCTACTTCGGCTGACTGGGCGCGGCTCCAGCGCGCGAGCTTCCCGAGATACGCCGGGCTATCGACCGGGACGCTCGACAGTTCGAGCGCGATGTCGCGCGGCACCATCAACCACTCAGGATTACGGTGCACGAGGTGCGCCGGAGATGACGGAATAGTGACCGCGCTGGAAATCAGATTGACGTTGATCCAGGCGTGAACGCGCAGCCCTGCCTGCTGCGCGGACGCGAGTACGGTGGCGAGCGGATCGAATGTCGCCGGCTGCCGCTGCAACTCCGATGAGACCGGCTCGAGGGCGCCGCGGTAGTACGAATCACCGCGTCCGCGCACCTGCACGAACAGCGTATTGAAGCCGTTGTCGCGCGCACGTTTCACGAGCCCATCAATGGACTGCGGAGACGTCAGCGACGTTCGCAGCACCCAGAGCGCCCGAGTTTCGTTGGCGGGCGCCGCCTCGGGACCGCGCGCGGAGGTCGTAATCGCGGTACAGAGAATGGCCAGAGCCGCCGCGGCGAGCAGCCGCCGCGCCGTTCCACTGTTACTCATAAAGTCCTCGAATTTAACAAGTTACGATCGTTGCTGTCAATGACAAAGCCGCGTCGCCCGTTGACTTCCGAGTGGTGCGCAACGAGAATTGCGCGCGCTTCGCACTCGTAACTCTCTAGCTGTTTGTCGACCGGAGGAACTCACATGATCAGACATGCCTGTTGGCCGGCGATGATCCTGGCACTTCTCGCAACACTCGTCAGCAGCGCGTCTGCTCAGACGGTGACGGGCACCGTGCAGGGGACCGTCACCGACACGAGCGGGGCAGTGCTGCCCGGCGTCACCGTGACGATCAAGAACCGGGACACTGCTGCCCAGCGGACGGTTGTGACCAACGCGGCTGGAATTTACAGCGCTCCCTTCGTTCCGCTCGGCCGCTACGAAGTGCGCGCGGAGCTCTTGGGCTTCGGCACCGTTGTGCGCGACGGGATCCACGTCGCGCTCAATGAAACGGCCATCGTCGATTTCAAGATGGACCCACGCGTCACCGAGCTGGTCACCGTGGCCGCTGATACGACTCCGATCAACCTGACGAAAGCGGAAGTGAAGTCGTCGCTGACCGAGCAGCAGATCATGGACAAGCCGACGCTGAACGCGAACGGGTTCCTGTCTCTGGCTGAGACCTTCCCCGGATTCCAGGAGAACCCCACCAGCGGACAGAACAATCCCACCGCATCGTCGGGGTCCTCGATCAATTTCAATAACACCGGCACACGCGGCGCGACATTCCAGATCAACGGCGTGAACAACGACGACTCGTCCGAGAACCAGAACCGCCAGGGTGTGGCGCTATCGACGATCCAGGAGTTCCAGATTCTGAAGAACGGCTACTCCGCGGAGTTCGGGCGCGGCGACGGGGCGGTCGTGCTCGTACAGACGAAGTCTGGAACGAACCAGATGCGCGGCGATGTCTACACGTATCACCGGGAGAATGACTGGGTTGCACGATCGTGGTTCCAGGGCCAGCTGACGACGAAGCCGGCGAAACCGACAGGCGGACGCAATCAGTCTGGCTTCACGACCGGATTCCCGGTTGTTCGAGACAAGGTGTTCGCATTCGCCAGCGGGGACTGGACGAAGGAGTACGGCGAGGGCGGGTACACGCGCGAGTTCATTCTGCCTTCGGATATCAACGTCCCCTGGCTGACGCGCGGCAACGACACTCCTGAAAACCGCGCCTGGATCGAGTCGTTCCTCGCCAGATTTCCGTCGACGCTGACCAACAACGATCCGCGCAGCTCGCGACTATTCACGGGCGTTCGCGCTCTCGACTTCCCCGATTTCGACTACACCGGACGGATGGACGTCAACCTCCCGCGCACGCAGACGCTGACCGGCCGCTATCAGTGGACTCACCAGCTGCGTGAGACCGAGGAGGTCATCATCGGCGAAAACGCGATCCAGGATCACGTTCAGCAGAACGTCGGCATCAACTGGACCCACATGTTCTCGAACAGCATGATCGGAGAGTTCCGCTACGGCCTTGGCCTGCGCTCGACCAACGTGAACATCCAGGCTGGGAACGATACGCCGATCGTTCGGTTCACGCCGTTGACGGTCCCTGGTGCGGGATCGATCGTCGGCAACGCGGGCAATTTTCCGATCAACCGCGATCAGACGGATCATCAGTTCGTCTACAACTTCACCGCGCAACTGTTCCGGAATCACTCGCTCCGCGCAGGTGCCGACCTGCGCCGCCAGGCACTCGACGATGTCGCGGACAACTTCTCACGAGGATTCTGGACGTTCTCGACCGCATGTGCAGGCACCACCTACGCGACGCCATATGCGGCCTTGTTCGACGGGTGCGTCAATTCGTTTCAGAAGGGCTACGGCCCGTTCTTCCTCGAAAACCGGATAAACGAATCGAACCTGTACGTCCAGGACGACTGGCGCATCCTCGACACGCTCACGCTCAACCTCGGCGTTCGCTACGAGTACGTGGGAGGTCCCACGGAGAAGGAAGAACGCATCGACTACATCTTCGGTGCAGACACCAACAACATCGAGCCGCGTATCGGCGTGGCGTATGCGCCGAACTGGGACGGCGGGTTGCTCGGCAAGCTGAGTGGCGGCGCCGGAAGGATGGCCTTCCACATGGGCTACGGGATCTACGACGGGCGAATCTTCCAGTCGATCTTCTCGCAGGGCGGTGCCAACGTCCGCTTCAATCCACCCGACGCGCTGTTCCGCATCATCAGTAATCAGCTGAATCTCTCGGATCCCTCCGACGGGTTCACGTTCGTCCCCGGCCAGCCGCAGACGGCGCGGCTGACCGGTACGCTCACGTTGATCGATCCGGACCTCGAGGTGCCGTCGACCTCCAAGTGGAACCTGTCCATCGAACGCATGATGCCGTGGGACTCGACCCTGAAAATCACTTACCAGGGGAACCACAACGACAAACGGCTGAAGTACTCGCTGGACAACCTTCCGCTTTCGCCCCTCGATGGACCGGTGACTGTCGTCGATCACCCGTTCAACGCGCCGGCAACCGGATTCCCGGATTTGCGCGGCAAGGTAATCAATGCTGTCGCGGCGGACGCGCTGTGCGCGGGCACTGGATTCCTGCCCGGCATCGCCGTGAACGCGACGTGCCCGGTGCCGGTGCCGATCGCCGACAACGAGATCAGTCAACGCGTGCCGCGCACGAACGAGCGCCGGCCGAACCCGCTCTACATCACGAATCTGCTCATCAGTAATGATGCGGAGTCCTGGTACGACGGCCTCGAGCTGTCATGGGACAAGCGGTTCAGCGACGGTCTCCAGCTCCAGGCCTCGTACACGTTCAGCAACTCCGAAGACACGACGTCGGAAGCGACGTTCGTCGGCGCTGGCGACAGCAATCAGCAGGGACCCAACGCCAGTTACGCCCACGCGAAGTCGCGGTTCCACACGCCCCACCGGTTCACCCTGAACGGCAGCTACCGGTTCCCCTTCTTCCTCGACCAGCGCGGCGTCCTCGGACAGGTGCTCGGCGGCTGGATGCTGTCTGGTGTCGTGAGGCTGTCCTCCGGCACTCCGTTCACGGTGACCTCGACCGGTGTCGATCTCGACTTCGACGCATTCGCCGAGTCGCGCCCGGTCCTGCTCGATCCGTCGGTAGTCGGGGCAACCGTATCGAACAGGGACACCGCTACGCAGGTGCTGCCTCGATCCGCGTTCCGTCCGGTTGCCTTCGGAGACACAGCAGACATGCTGGTCCCGCGCAACGCGTTCTATGGCGATGGACTGGAGCGGGTCGATCTCGCGCTTTCAAAGACGTTCCAGATGCCGTGGTCGAGCCACAACCTGGCCGTACGGGTCGAGGCGTTCAACGTGTTCAATCACGTTCAGTTCGGCTTCCCGAACACTGACGTCGCCAGTACCGCGTTCGGCACCATCACTGGCGTGGGCACCGGCTATGCGCCACGGACGCTGCAGCTGGTGTTCAGGTACCGCTACTGATCACGTTTTCGCCTGACGCTATACTGCTCTCAGGCGAAACGCTCGTGCGGTGAGGGTTCGAGAGGGCGTCACGAACGTGACGCCCCTTTTTCTGGGACCACATGATCCACGTTCTCGGCATCGACGCGGGAGGCACGAAGACGGTCTGTCAGCTCGCCGATGAGCGGGGCACCGTCATCGCCGAATCACGCGGCGTCGGCGCGAACCTGCAGGCTGTCGGCGAGCTCGAGGTCGAGAAGGTCCTCCACCAGGTCATGGAGAAAGCGCTGGAGGACGTCGACATCGTGCCCGACGGCATCTGCCTCGGTATCGCCGGGGTCGACCGGCCCGACGACGCCGCAGTGGTGCGCGCGATCATGAAGCGCATCGGCTACAAGGCGCGCGTGCTCGTCGTCAATGACGCCCTCGTCGCCCTCGAATCCGGCGCACCCGGTCAGCCCGGCATCGTCATCATCTCGGGGACGGGATCGATCTCGTACGGCCGCAACGCCGCGGGAATGGCCGCACGATCCGGCGGCTGGGGATACGTCCTCGGCGACGAGGGCAGCGGCTACTGGATCGGCCGCGCGGCGCTTCGCGCCGTCTTGCGCGCCGCCGACCAGCGCGGCAAGGAAACTGCGCTCACGCCTCTTCTGCTGGACCACTTCGGGGTCGACCGCCCGCAGGGCCTCATCCACGAGGTCTACCACACGAATCTCAAACCAGCCGCGATTGGAGCGCTCGCACAGTGCGTCCACCGTGCCTTCGCGCAGGGCGATGAGGTCGCGATCGGCATCCTGCGCGGGGCTGCCAACGAGCTCGAGTCAGCCGCAATCTCCGTAGGGAGGCGTCTCGATCTGATCGGCGAGCGCTTCCCCTTCATACTCGCCGGCGGCATTTTCAAAGCTGTGCCCTGGCTCGACGAGGAGTTGTCGCGCCGGCTTCCGACCGCGGCACCCGGCAGCAGCGTTCGGCTGCTGGACCGTGAACCGGCGACAGGTGCGGTGCTGCTCGCATTACAGGAAGCGCGCGGGCATGCCAGCGTTCCGCAATACAAGACGCACTGATGCAGCGGAGCCCGAGAGTCCTGGTGTTTCCGGACGCACGCGCGGTCGCGCGAGAGCTCGCCCGGCGAGTGGGCGAGGCGCTGCGGGAGACACCGGATCTCGTGTTGGGGCTGCCCACAGGGCGGACGCCCTTGCTGCTGTACGAGGAGCTCGTCACCCTTCACACGCAGGGCCACGCGGACTTCAGCCGCGCCATCACGTTCAACCTCGACGAGTTCCTCGGCGTGCACGCGAATGATCCGCGCAGTTATCGTGCCTTCATGCACCGCTACCTGTTCGATCACGTGAACGCGGATCCGCTGCGCACGAACTTTCTGGATGGAGCGGTCGCCGACGCGCAGGAAGAGTGCGAGCGCTACGAGCGTGAAATCGATCGCGTCGGAGGGATCGACCTGCAGATTCTGGGGATCGGGACGAACGGGCACATCGGCTTCAACGAGCCCGCCGTGGAGCTCGAGGCGAGAACGCATCGCGTGACGCTGAAACCCGAGACGCGCCGCAGCAACGCGCCGCTCTTCGGCGGCGATCTGGAGCGCGTGCCGTCAGAGGCGCTCTCGATGGGTATGGGAACGATCCTTCAGGCGCGGAGGGCGGTGCTGATTGCGACGGGCCCCTCGAAGACGCGATGCGTCGAACGGGTCGTCAACGGACCGATTACGACGCTGCTCCCCGCGTCCTTCCTGCAGCTGCATCGCAACGCGGAGATCTTTCTCGACGAGGACGCGGCGCGAGACCTCAGGCCTTGAGCAGCTCCCGCAGTCGCGGCTCGATGTCTTCTCCGATCGCGTCGCGCACCAGGTCGTCGGCCTTCTTCAATCTTTGCAGCGCCTGCGCCAGGGTCAGCCCGGTCTTCTGCATGACGATGGCGGCTTTGACATTCCACTTCGCGCGCTTGAGCAGAGCGTCCGCCTCATCGTAGGTCAAGCCGGTGGTGACCCCGAGAATGCGGCGCGCGCGGTCCTTCAGCTTCTCGGAACCGGTGCGCACGTCCACCATCAGGTTGCCGTAAGTCTTGCCGACCTTGATCATGGAGATGGTGGTCAGCATGTTGAGCACCATCTTCGTCGCCGTGCCCGCCTTCAGCCTGGTGGAGCCGGCGATGATCTCCGGACCGACCGCCGGCGCGATCTGCAGATCCACGAAGTTCTGGAGTTCGGATCCTGGCCAGCAGGTGACGAAGATGATCTTCGCGCCCACTTTGCGCGCGCGCGTCAGGCCGCCGCGAACGAATGGCGTCATGCCGCTGGCCGACACACCGATGACCACGTCCTTCTTGCCGAGCCGGAGGCGGCCGATGCTGCGCGCCCCTTCCTCGTAATTGTCTTCGACGCCTTCCTTGGCTTTGAAGACCGCGTCCTGACCGCCGGCCATGATCGCCTGCACCAGGCTTGGCGACGTACCGAACGTGGGTGGCATTTCCGACGCTTCGACGACGCCGAGCCGTCCGCTCGTGCCGGCACCGATGAAGATGATGCGTCCGCCTCTCTTGAGTGCCTGGACGATGATCTCGACTCCGTGCGCGATGCGCTCCCGCTCCTTCTGCACGGCCGCGATGACCTTGCGGTCCTCGTTGATGGCCATGTCGACGATCTCGGTTACCGGAGCTTTATCGACGGCGAGACTGACCGGATTGATCGCCTCGGTGGGAAGGCTCTGCCACTTGGATTGCGCCATGATGATTGCAACCGCTTACACTACTCCTCGCTACGAGGGGTGTCAACGGCGGTGGAGCGCGACGATCGAGCTGTGAAAGAATCGTTTCCACGCATGTCGACCAGCCGCGGGGAGATCGCTTCACTCGAACGCGTCGCCGATGCAGCCGTGCGCATCGAGCGCGAGCTGGCAAAGGCGATCATCGGGCAGCAGCGCGTGATCCGCGAGATCCTCATCGCGTTCGTCGCGGGCGGGCATTGCCTGTTGCGCGGCGTGCCCGGGCTCGCCAAGACACTGCTGATCAAGACGCTCGCCGATTGCGTCGACCTGAAGTTCAACAGGATCCAGTTCACGCCCGACCTCATGCCGTCCGACATCGTCGGCGCCGAAGTCATCGAAGAAGATCGCGCGACGGGCAAACGCGTCATCCGCTTCATTCATGGGCCGGTGTTTGCGAACATCCTGCTCGCCGACGAGATCAATCGCACGCCGCCCAAGACGCAGGCCGCTCTGCTCGAGGCGATGCAGGAGTATCAGGTGACGGTGAGCGGGGTTCGCTTTCCGCTGCCGCGGCCCTTATTCGTGCTCGCGACACAGAATCCCATCGAGCAGGAAGGGACGTATCCCTTGCCTGAGGCGCAGCTCGATCGCTTCATGTTCAATGTGGTGATCGACTATCCGTCCGCCGACGAGGAACGTCGCATTCTCATGGCGACGACCGCCACGCAGCAGCCGAACGTGACCGCGGTGGCAAACGGCGAAGACATCGAGCAACTTCACACGGCCGTTCGCGAAGTGCCTGCCGCTGAGAACGTGGTCGACTTTGCCACCCGGCTGGTGCGTGCCACACGGCCCGGCCCTGACGCGCCGGAGTTCGTCCAGAAATGGGTGCGCTGGGGCGCGGGTCCGCGCGCGGGGCAGGCATTGCTGCTCGGGGCGAAGGCACGCGCGCTCCTCGCCGGGCGCATCGTCGCGGCGCCTGAAGACGTGATCGAAGTGGCGTCACCGGTTCTGCGCCACAGAGTACTCGTGAACTTCCAGGCCGAAGCCGAAGGCATCGGCGCCGATGCGATCGTCGACCGCCTGCTCGCGGCCGTCCGTCCGTGACTCCTGACGCTCTCGTACAGCTTCACGATCTCGAGCTCGTCGCCCGTGTGACGGTCGAGGGGGCGCTCTCGGGTCTTCATCGCAGCCCATTTCACGGGTACAGCGCCGAGTTCAGCCAGTACCGGCACTACCGCGCTGGAGACGATCTCAAATACATCGACTGGAAACTGTTTGCGCGCACCGACCGCATCTACACAAAGCAGTTTCGCGAAACCACGAACGTGCGGCTGCAGATCCTGCTCGATGCGAGTGCGTCCATGGCATTCGAAGGAGACGGCAGCGTCTCGAAGCTTGCCTATGCGCGCGTCCTTGCCGGCGCATTGGCACACCTCATAACCAAGCAAGGTGATGCTCCGGGGTTGACGGTGTATGACGAGCAGGTCAGAACGTACATCGGCAGTCGCCCCGGCCGTTCTCATCTACGCGGCGTATTGACAGCGCTCGCGAACACCAGGGCCCACGGAAGCACCGCGGCCGCGCCTGCCGTCCGTCGTGCGGTCGATCTTCTTCGAAGCCGCGCTCTCATCGTCGTCATTTCGGATCTCTACGACGATGACGGTGCGTTCGAGCTGGAGCTCAAGCGTGCAGCCCGGATGGGTCATGACGTGAGTGTGTTTCACGTCTTGAGTCGAGAAGAGCTCGATTGGCCCTTCAATGTCGATCTCGAAGTCGAAGACAGCGAGACGGGACGCCGCGTCCTCATGTCTTCCAGCCAGGCTGACGGGTACCGCGCCCGGATGAACAGATTCGTGGCCGGGTGGCGCGATCGCTGCGCAGCGGAGAACATCCTCTATGCTCTCGCGCGTACCGACGTTGATCCAGGGCGCGTTCTTCGCGAGCACCTGCTGCAGCGCAGCGTTCGGACGAATCGCTGATGGTGTGGCTGCAGCCGACGGTTCTGATCGGCCTCATCGCGCTGGCAATTCCAATCGCGATCCATCTGCTCCGGCGTCCCCACGCGCGGCGAATGGTCGTGCCCACGGTCCGATTCATACAAGCCTCGGACCGCTCAGCGGTCCGGCTCCGCAGGATCTCGGATCCGCTGCTGCTGCTGATCAGGGCAGCCATTATCGCGTCGGCCGTACTGGCACTCGCCCGGCCGCTCTGGCTGACGAACACGCGGATCGCGGCGTGGGAAGGCCGCACGGCGCGTGCCGTGATCGTCGATTCGAGTGAGAGCGCCACACCAGCTGCGAATCGCGACGTCATCGACGTCGAGCTCTCGGGCGCACGCCCGGGGCGATCGCTCGAAACGCCGGACCTCACGCTGGGTATAAGACGTGCTGCTGCATGGCTGGCAGGAGCTCCCCCGGCCCGCCGCGAGATCGTCCTCGTGTCCGATTTTCAACGTGGATCGATCGACGAGAGATCCCTCGCGAACGTGCCGAAGGGAATCGGAATCCGATTCGTGCGGATGAAGGATGGAGTGGATCCGCCGGCAATGAAGGGGACCGCCGTCCTCGACGGTGACGGGTCATTCACCGTTCTGCCTGCGATAGAGGGTTCCGGCACGCGTGTCGAGTACTCGAGGCGATCGATTCAATCGAGCGGATTACGGATCTTCGCACCCTCTGGTGAGGAGGACATTTCATCGCTACGGCGGATCGTCGCCACCGCGGGTGCCTACGCTCCTGATGCTGAGCAGCCGATGACGATTCAGTTCGACGCCGCAGCATCAACGTCGGCAACCGGCCTGACGGCTGGTGACTGGACCTTCGGCGCAGCACAGCGACTGCTTCGCGCGACGAGCCACTGGCGCATTCCCATCCAGGCGTTCCCCTCTCAGGGATCACTCGTCGTCCACGCGCAGGTGGATCCGAAATCGCTGGCGGCTGCGCGAGTCGTGCAGGCCGCGCTTGATTCTCGCGTGCCGTTCGAGCGCTTCCAGGAGGGCGAGCCGGAGCGGATAGATGATGCGACCCTGGCCGGGTGGTCGCGCGAGCCTGCGGCGCCGGACGCGACGCAATGGCGTCAGACCGACGAATCGGACGGCCGCTGGATGTGGACCGCTGCGTTGCTGCTCCTTGCGCTGGAGTCCTATCTGCGTCGCTCACCGGTCCGCGAGCACCGCGAGGTCGTAAACCATGCGGCCTGAGCCCGCAGCCGTGCAACCATCCTCGGTCTCGCGGCTGATTTCGGCGGTGATGCGCCGTCAATGGTGGCGTCAGCTCGCCGTCTGCGTTCTCTTCGGCGCGGCCGTGTTTCTCCTGCTGGCGGCGACCGACATGCGATTCCTGTCGCGCGTCGCGCGAGCGGGCCTGGCGATCGCAGCCGGTGGGACAGCCGTCGCGTTGCTGCGCGGTTCCACGACGTCCCGGGGCGCAGCAGCCGCAATCGAGCGGTTCAAGCCGTCGTGCCGAAACCTCGTGATCACGGCTGAAGAGTTGCAGCGCCATCCGGAGCGCGCCTCCTCGCGTGTGACCGAACGCGTCACCTGTGATGCATCGGCACTGCTGCGCGGAGTGCGGGCTGCGTCGATCGTGCGTGCTCACGATATCGCGCTGCCGTTTGCTGCGGCAGTAGTGATGGTGGGGCTTGCATCTCCGCGCGTGTCGACTCCGGCAAAGAGCGCCATAGAGAAAATAACGCGCGCGGTGGTGCCGGCGCCGGCCGGTGTGCCGGTGATAAGAGTCGTCGTGGAGTCGCCCCCATACACGCATCGACCACCGACCACCTTGACGAATCCGGACCGGATCGATGCGCTCGAGGG
>Ga0247824_10000916_pt1 | contig 15582 bp, 15 predicted proteins | sample 13C_PalmiticAcid_FD_194412 | JGI IMG/M metagenome (GOLD analysis project Ga0247824, IMG submission 194412) | Soil microbial communities from agricultural site in Penn Yan, New York, United States - 13C_PalmiticAcid_Day48 | ecosystem: Environmental > Terrestrial > Soil > Agricultural land... | reverse complement strand
TTATGAGAGAAGAGAGGTATGCGTTTATTAGCAGCCAACCGATGTCCGTCGGGAAGGATTCAATGCATCAAGAGAGGATATGCATTTTGGGAGGATGCATTAAGGGAGGGATGACTGTACTTCCGAACAATAAAGGCGATTGGATTAGCTATTAGGGATTAGATGGGCTATAGAGGATGTTGTACATGTACGAAGGCGGTCATTCAGTAATGGGAAAGACAAAGGAAGGGGAAGTTCGAGGAAGAGTAAAGGGGGGGGGGGGGGTTGTCGTCGAAGAAGAAAAAAAAAAGCGATCACGTAAAAATAAGCGTTGAAAGGGTTCTAAGAGTAGGATGGAAGAGTTTGTGGTGTGTCTGTCTGTGTGTGTTTGTGGCGAGAAAGTGGGAGGGATCGACAAACCGGCTACGTCGCAAACATGGTCCTGTAGAACTCGGAGATGGTCTCTGGCTCTTCCGATAGATGCGATTGAAGTAGATCCTGGATATGCCTGGCTCGAGTAGCATTGGGTTCCATGTACGAGTCCGTCACTTGTCGACAAGCTCTGTCTGCCGAGATGGCTGTGTTGCGAACGAGACTTCCTAGCGCGTGCCTCGAGACTAGCATTCCATCAGCCAAAGGTCCAATCATCAAAGGATTGCTGACTAGCCTGGCAAATCCTCCATTGTTGTGTGGGTTCTGAACCATGATTCTGATCCAGAAGAGTCCTCCCGCAGTATCGCCGCCCAGAGGGTGGATCAAGATGTAGACGAGCACATTCTGATCGATCAAGGGCAGCAGATTCAGCATGCGCTCTCTCTCCTCTATCCAGAGAATGGCGACATGATCGCGCAAGGCCGCTCCTCGGAATTGGCTTGCCAATTCATGATCCTGCATATGAGGTAGATCCGGGCTAGAAGATCGCATCAGATACGGCACATGGAAAATCACCTCACAGTGACGGTCTGCAAAGTAAGGCGTCGTCTCGCAGTTCTCGCTTTTCAGTCCTCCCAGATATCCAGTATGACTCTTCACTTGGATGGGCCATCCGAGGCAGTCCAGGAAGCGTGTAAAGTCCTTTGACACTCCTGTCGGCGAGCCGTGAATCAGTTCCTCGAAGCTCACGTCGCCAGATTGCGCAAAGTAAACGCTTATACCGATACAATCCCTCCTAAAAGTGTCAATTCCAAAAAAAAAAAATTGATTAGAGGCATTCGCAGAGGAGTACACAAATGTAGCACAAAGCAAAGTGGACGTACTCTTTGAGATGATCATCAAGATACTCCAACTCGGCCAAGAGACGTTCTGAGAGACGCAAGGGATGCATCCTGGATCTGTTTTCGAGCGATAGGTATCCCATCTGTGCCATCAAGATTCTAAAGACGTTGGAACTGTCCAGTATCCCAGAAAATAAATAGCACCATTAGATCACTCGCCAAGCACATTGATTTTCAATGAATCCCAGCTGCCACACAGAATTCTTACCTAGCCATTGGGGTTTCAAGCTGCGATGAGCGTTCATTCTCCATCTCGCCTGGTTCAAAAGCCGTCTTCTGGTCAGCATCACTTCCTGTATCGGGCGATCCTGATTCTGAGCCTGAAGCATTCGAGCTCGTCTCTGGTTTGACGTAGAGTCCAAGTCCAATGTTTATCTCACCCGCAGCTTCGACTGTCAAGACGGTAGGAGAAGGGGCTGATGACAACTCGGCATCTTCAGAGTCGGCTCGAGACTTGCTCCTCAAGGTATCTCTGGATGCTGTGTTTGTCGATGAGAGACTGTTTCGTCGGGTCACATTAACGCTCGTCTTGTCACGCCGGTTGTTCATCCTTAGCTTCCAAGAGTTCTTTCCGTTCGAATCTCTCATAGTGACAATGGCAAAAGGTCCATGCTCATCCACAAATCCCTTCTTGGCATCCTTATCCGATTCGGGGAGACTGGATGCTTCACAGCAACCCACAATGGTTCGTCGATCCAGCATGAAGTATCGCACGGGGCCGGTGATGTTTAACACTGGAGACTGGGCAGAATACGCATAATGCTGATGTCCAAGAAGCGGTTCAAACCCTTCGAATTCGTCCCTAAGTCGAGCAAGAGTCGCCCTGTTCATGGCAATGTCGTTCCAGAGCGTTGATACCCGACTGGGTCCAATGTCATCAGTCCAGATAGGGAAATTGCCGAGCTGATTGGAGAATCGAATCATAGCCATTTCAGCAGCATGTTGAATGGCAAGCAACTCGGGTCGTGGCACCTTGACATATCCAGAGATGGAAGAGTTGGCTGATCGATTCTTGCGACTCTCCTTGTACCTTTTATACTCCTGATTCAAGATCTTGATGTGCCCTGGAGCCTTGGTGTTCCCCAAGAGCTTCACGCCGCCACCACTTGAATGCTTGGCCGTTGATACGACGGTGCTTCCAGTCGTGGCTGCACCCCAACGCCGCTGCTTTTCTGGTATGGGCTTCGGAGCCGCCAAAGACGCCTCGTACTCTTCAACTCTTTCCACAATATGGATTCCATTGCTAATGCAGCTGATGACGGCCAAATGACAATCCTGGTCGCCTACGATCCATTGTCCTGCCAAGGTCCATCGCAACATACATTCATAGGCACGCACCACGAGAGGGTTTGTGCTTGTTAGGTGGGCGTGGTTCAACAGTAGCTCGTCGACGTATTTGCAGAGTGCCAGAACAAGCTCACGAGCGCAGTTCTATCGTTGATTTTCGTGATAATTGGATTGTCATCAGTCGCCTTTGGTTCTCCTCCATATCAATTTAATCATTCAATGAAACTGTCAATCAAGGTGAGTCTTTACCTTGCTGTCCCGTCGAACATATTCGTACAGACCAGCGCATCCGATCAATACATCAAACGCGCACAAGGCCACATCCATAGGAACCTGAGTTGTCATCATCTAATTGCCATTGGGAAGGGAAGGGAAATACAAAAGGGCAAGTTAGGACATGCAGTGAGATTGAGAGGACCTCATGATCAACGCATCGCACAAAACAATTCGATCCGTTCTTAGCTAGTACCTTCTCCTGGATTGTTTTCACCACCACACCAACTAGTCCAGGGCAGAATCCCACGTCCTCATACACGTAGACCTCGATCAGGTGAAGCAAGTACCGTAGGTTGAAAGAGGATGTTTCTGTTTCTAGGCAACTCAGTAGCATCTCCAGGATATAGTACTTGAGCGAAGTGAACCTCTTTGAAGCTGGGACGATCCCGGCCGCTGAAGGATCGGTTGTATAGAGAACTCGAATCTAGCAAACGATGAACAGTTTACATCAGAAAACGATGCCTCTTCCATCTTAGGCATTGTGGTACCGTCCATTTGACGGAGAGTGTATGTTTTGCCTTACCAGATGAGCCAAAACTTCCTCGCCCTCTCGTCCGCCCCTGCCGTCTAATGCTGTACTTGCAGACTTGGAAAGACCTTGGTTCCATCCTTCCTTCAGCTCGACTTGATCGAAATGGTTGGGTAGACACATGATACATCCCGCTACCTTCAAAGCTGCCAGGTGTAAATCCTCGAGAGCCATCTTTTGTTTTTCCAGGTTCGCCGCAAAACGAATATGCCCGCTCATCGCCATCCGGATACCAATCACGAAATCGGGTACCATCATCCTAACGCCTTCCAACTCGCTTGTGAACAGCTCTGCAGAGTGTGTCAGGATCGTGGGCAAAGAGGTCTCGCAGCGAAGGCCGATCGACAAGGCGTCATAAAACCGCTCCGTGTAAATCCGAAGAAAAGGTCGCGACGAAGGCTGAGGTTTGCTAAAGATCCTGCAGAGGACACCAAAGGCTGATGCCTGCGCATCGTTGTAACCATCAACAGGATAAGAATTGGCACTCTGCCAATGGGAGGTATACATCGTCGTAGCTGGGTCCACGGTCGGGAGTGCGGTCACTTCAAAGAGCCATGCGCCAAACATGTGCATGATTGTATTACCATCTGGTGCTGTAGGTTTGCCAGACGCCGAGGTCGCTCCTCCTGCCATTGTCGAAGACTTGAATATATTAGGTGAGTTCGGATGATTTGGGGAGGACGGTGAGCAAATGTCCGTAGGGCTGGATGGCAGTGGAGGTGATCCAGGCATGATGGAGTGATTGCCGGCATAGCCAATGTTCAAGAAGGTCTCCACCATCCTACCGATTCCATTGACGGCAGCAAGACAGTTGGGTGAGGAGAGCCTTGCAGGACCATTGAGCAGGTAGACAACCCGATGCCAGGCATAGAGAGTAAAATCCGCCGGTAAATCTAGTCCAACATTGTATCCTCCAACAGATAAATTCACCACCTCAGTTCCTTGACCAGGTCCGTAGAGCAGTCTGACAACTCTCTGGCACAACCCTAGCGAACTGGCGGCCCATTGATGGAGGACTGGTAACCGATGGGTCCAGCCATTAAAGCATCGTTGAAGGATATTCCACATGTCAACATTTCGAGTGTTGGAACGCAGCCAGAGTTCAAATAGAACTCTGAGTAGATGTTCACAAAGACTTTCACTCATCTTGGAGTGTTCAGTGTTCAATGTCAGCGACCGAGGTTGTTCTCGGAGCAGACTGTCTGTGATGCCCAAGAGCACTTTGAGAAGCACCTCCCATGTTTCCTCTGAGAAAGAGGCTCCAAGTTGTCGGCCAGCCATGGTGAAGGAGGTGAGCACTTTGTTGCACTCTTCGATATGACGTTGTATCAGCACCCCTACAGGGACCTGTGGTGTTGGTGTCGCATGGGTTGAGGAGGAGGCAGAAGAATTGGAGACTGGTGTTGTAGAATGGCGATACTGGGGGTGATTATTGGTATGGATGCCTGGCGAGGTCGCAAAAATGGGACGAGCTTCAAACAGCAGTGAATAATGATGGAAAATGGTCTAATGCAAAAAGGATAAGAGGAATCCATTAACAAGTCAGCGCTAAGGACAGACGGCATTGCTAGACGAGCATTGGGTGAAGGAAGAAGACGAGAACCATGTCCATTACCTGATACAATTGTTGCTCATCCAGGGTTCCTTCGGCTTGTCTAAAGGCCAGGGGTCTGTTCTCACGTTCAAAGAGCCACTGAGTATAGACCTGGGATGCATTGTGTGCGATCGCTAGGTCCTCGAGCGGGAGTGCGAAGCCCTGGCCCAGGACCTCCATCGACCACCGCATGTGGGCCATAGACGACAACAGTGCAAAATCTTGGTTGTTATGTAAAGTGGCGGTGACCTCGGTAATCAAGGTCTTTTTGACCGACAGCGGGAAACGCGCAAGGACATTGGAGACTAGAACCATGAAGAGAGTGTCCCGAAGAGTTGGTTAGCACTGACATTGGGATTAAAGGAATAGCGCGCCCAAAAGAGAACCTCCCTTCCTCCACCTCTCCCTTCCTCCTTCTCCCGCCCTTCCCGAGTACCTGGATCATGCTGGAGCAATCCCAGCTCTGCTATCCAGTCCAGAAACATCCTGCGACACAGTTGCTGGGTTGGCTTGGGTCAGATACAGTACAAGCGTCCAACGACGGTGCCTCTGCTTGTCCGGGATGATCGAGAGAGAGTGTGCAGGCCAGACGAGAGGAGGCAGAGTGTGAGGGGGGGGGGGAATAATCAACAACAGGATGTGTGAGAAGAGAAGGCGAGGGAGGGAGAGGGAGAGAAGGGCGATTCAGACACTGGAGTGGGGGCGGTCTACCAGGCAAGCGAAGGGAGGGTTGCAGCGCGTGTGGAAGGCATGAACAATCAAGATTCGAAGGGTGATGACAGGTGCAGTAGGTGGGTGAGGCATGCACAGTTGGCCAGAAAAGCAAACGGCTAAAAAAAGAGAGAGAAAGAGAAAGATAGGCCAAGAAGTATACGGCCCTGTTCAAACACACACACAGCGCCGTTGCGGATGGTGAGGTGAGTCGAGAATGAATCGAGTCGAGGTCGATGAAGGACGGGACAGGCTGTTGCTGGGCGGGACTTCACTCCCACCACCCTTGCCCTCCCCTGGCACCGTTGTGGGGAGTGGGAGGTGGTGTGCAGTGTGTGCAGTGTGTGTGCTCCAGAACTCGCCTGCCCTGCCCTGCCCTGCCCCAGTACTCACGTGGTATGTGACTTGCGTGGCTTGACACCAATATGAGCTTCTGGCTCCATGGGGACCACGGGTCCAAAGTTCGTTCGCCCCTTCTGCTCGACTCTTTCTCCCCTCCTTCTTTTTCGCCACACGTTTCTTTCTTTCTTCGCTTTTCTCTGTTCTCCTTGTCCTCCCTCACTACGCCCACCCGCCACCATCCCTCTCATCGTTCTTAAGCTCTAGGTTCCCCTCGTCATCATCCGACGTATGGACACTCCGTTGCGCGCCTACCTGCGGGACGCCCCCCGCAAGTTCAACTACACCCTCACCGAACAAGCTCAACGCGAAATCAACTCGGAGCTCTACGCCTCTCTCTGGGACAACAAAGACGAGTACCTCCACAGTTACTTTCCGCACTTTGCTGAGGCCAGGCAGGATGGCCTCGGTACTCTCCTCACAGAGAGTGTTGACGACGAGTACTCACCTGCTGCCAGAGGTCACCCCTGTGGACACACCTTCAAGATGGGTGAGGGCGTCTTTCGTTGCAGGTAAAGGAGAAGAAGAAAAAAGCCAGAAACGCCATTGATGAATGAGTACCTACACGAAGAGCATAGACCATGCCATGCTGCTGCTGCTCTATCTCTAACGCTCATTCTTGCGTACTAATCGAACCATAACCCCCTACTGCGCTCTTTTCCTCCTTTTTTGTTGTTCGTAAAAAAACGCGAATGGATATAGGACCTGTGCACTCGATGAGACCTGCGTTTTCTGCCTGCGTTGCTTTCATGGTACTAATCATGAAGGCCACGACACGTCATTCTCTGTAAATGCCGGTGGCGGTGGATGCTGCGACTGCGGCGACCCTGAAGCATGGAAGGTCGAGCTTGATTGTATCTATCACTCTGCCAAGGGCGGCGCACCGGCGGGCGAAAGCGATACCAAGAATCTAGACTATCCTCCCGAGGTCACGGCCCCCATTCGTAGAACCGTCGCTACTCTCCTGGACTTTATCATCGACACCATGACTACATCACCCGAAAACATGAACGGTACACGCGAATCCAAGGAGAAGATCCAGCGCGATGCGACCGAGTCTGGCAATATTTTGGGCGAGACCACCAATCTTGACAATATGGAGTTTGTTTGTATTCTCTGGAACGATGAGGACCACTCGTTTACAGATGTCATTAATCGTGTCTCCGAAACAACCAACATGTCAACCGCCCGTGCAAGGAAAATTGCAGAAACTGTTGACACACAGGTAAGTGATGACCGGATCGTCGATTGCCCTGCGCCTAGTCACCTGACTTTACTTTGGCTCCTCACCTTTTTGTATGGTTCTGTTGTCACCTTCAGGGTCGGGCGATTGTAGAGACGTCAAACGATATACAAAGGCTTATGGATATCGCAAGTAACTTGGCGGACATCGGACTCGTCGTTAGTATCCGATCTGCTAGAGAGACTTTTAAGGAACAACTGTGTGATATTTGCATTTCATTCCTAAAGTCTCTCGCATACCTCAAGGGCAGAGCAGTCTCTCAAAAGCAAGCCCTCACGATTCGTGATATCATTTGCGAGGAACTTTGCAGTGAATGGCGCAGGAAATCGAACAAGAACAATGTAATGACCCACCAGGACAACGTCGCCGAGATGGAGGATGACTTTATCGATATTGTCGGTATCAACCCCGAGGAGGAAGCACGGTCGGGGATAGCACATCAATTGGATATGGATCGAGACATGGACTTGCACCAAGGTGACTTTGCTGATGACGCAGCACATCGTTCACATATTGGGTCCAGTCGGGATGGTGACGCAGAGATGACCCAGGCTGGACATGACGAGGACACACTGATGACTGAGACCGCAAGCTCTGCCATTGTTGAGATTCATCCAGCCGATCCGTCTGCAAAGAGTGCCAGGGCGGGCCCACCTCACCGCAGGCTGAGGATAGACCGGCTTTTGCTACTCGATCTCAAATTCTGGAAAATGCCACGAGCAAGTTTGCGAGAGCTGTACATTGGCACGTTAGTGCTTAGTCCAAAGTACAAAAAGTTCATGGGTACGGTACAAGCGGATCATACTGTGCAACTTTTGTCTATGGATCATTACCTACCATGTCAATGCTGACACGGCGCTCTTTCTCGTCTTTCCATATCCTCTTCACAGCTGTACGGTTCGCCTTCAACTACTTCAAGATTGCCAGAGCATTCCTCGTTGTGGATCGCGAACCAGAACTCTCCATCATTCTGTTCTCTGTTCAGCTCTTCACTGTCCCTACTATTGCTGAAATGCTGGCCCGTGATCACAACTTCATCTGTATTCTCTGTCAAATCCTCATGACGTTCTTCCAAGGATCTCACTATACGGGCGGACCGATCAACTGCAACCTGCCTCCCTTTGAAAACCGGCGGTACTTCCACATATTCCATGACTTCCGTTACATCTTGACCAATGACGCCGTCAAGCAGATCGTCGCCAGACACCCAGCGTATCAGACACAGATGATCGACTGCCTCAACATGTTCCAAGGAATGCATCCAAACACACGTTACTCGGGCGAGCATGTCGAATTCGAGGCGAATACGTGGGTGAACGCCTTCAATGTCACTCTACAGTTGTACAAGTGCTGTCGACAATTCTCTGACTGTTTCTCACTCAATCCAAAAGTCTTGACTGACGTCCTGGCCCGGACAATGAACAAGATTTATGAATGGTGTGATAAGCATGAGGAGGAGATGGCTGTCAATGAGGATTCGCAGCCCCAACAACAAACAACTCAAGCGCTTCCGCAACCACATCAGGAAACCAACACCATGGACACTGGAAATATTCAGGCTGTTCTCCAGGCTCACCAGGCAGCAGCACCAGCAACTGGAAGTGCCGCATCATCGTCACTGAATCCAAGTGCTGCACCCGTTGTTCGTCGGACACAGGTGCACACCATCGTCATGCCCACCACACCTCCTACTTCATTTGAAGTGATAGAATACAAGGTCTCCGCCCAGCCTGTTGCATTCCATCATCCACTTCACTGGTTCTTGGCTGACCTACTGGAGAACGTTGACTTTTTGGACTCGAGGGAATTGCAAAAGGTCGGATTCCAGGATTTCCGCCGGATGATGCTACAGTTTGTTGGAAACGAACAAGACTCTGAGGAGAAACGAGAGTTCAAACTTCAAGAGATCTTTGACTATCCGTTGCGAGGTATGTCTTTTTTTTTTTCACCATACTTTTTTCCTCCTATAGGTTATTGCCCTATGATCCCAGTATTCACCTCCCTGCTTCTTTTGTACTAAACTTGTACCTGTAGTGTGCGTCTTGATGGCTCAGATCAAGGCCAACGTTTGGGTTCGAAATGGATTTGTGATCCGCACCCAAGCGCAATACTATCGTGAAGTATCACTGCGTGAAAACACCTATGACTCGGATATCTTCCTACTTCAGGTTGCCATGATCCTCTTTGATCCTGAACATTTCCTCGTCACGGCGTTGGACAGGTTTGAACTCTTGGAGTGGTTCTCGGGACAGAGGGAGCACAACACATATGACCTGTTGCAGATTGTCTTTATGGCAGAGGAGCTGTTAACCCTCTTGATTGTCTGCATGTCCGACCGGGTCAATGCCGATGGATTCACAATCGAACAGGAGATCAAGCGTGAGATCGTGCATGGTCTCTGCTTGAAGCCGATTCCCTACTCAGAACTGACCAAGCGCATCCCGGAGAGATTGACGGAGCACGTTAAATTTGATGACACCCTTAAAAAGCTCTCTTCCTATCGCGCACCAGATGGCATCACGGATCACGGACTCTACGAACTGAAGGACGAATTCTTTGACGAAGTGGATCCTTACTTCATCCACTTTTCCAGGAATAACAGCGAGGAGGCGGAAGAAATCCTTAAGAGTCGTATCATCAAGAAGAGTGGCAATAAGATCAAGGCGCCTCAGATCTTGCCAAAGCTGTCCAAGATTGAACGAGGCCCGTTCCAGAATCTGGGCAACTTGATGCACACTAAGGCCATGACCCAAATCCTGTTTTACACGTTCTGGAATGTCAAAGCAGAACCCAAGATCAAGTCCGACACCATCATTGACCAGGCAGCATACTTGATGCAAATCGCGATCCTCGACCCCAACAACGACTGTGCCCGCAATCTTGCCCAAGATTCAGCCACCGACCCCAATCAAGGCATGGCGGGCTTCATGCGACATGCCACGTTTGAAAAGTTCCCTGTGATTACGAACGGAAACGAGAGCGTGCGATTGTCGCTTCTTTCTATTTTGATTCAGCGGGCGGACGACCCTGCCTACAAGAGCATTCATCCAAAGTTGAACTTTGTACTCAATAAGTTCCTGGATCTTGGATCCACCGAGGCGAAGGGTATCGTTGGCCAATGGAAGGCATCCAAGGGCCCCTCTGAGAGTGAGGAGTCTGGCACTAGCGAAATGGAAGAAGCAGAGCGCAAGAAGAAGGAGAATCAGGAACGCCAAGCAAGAATCATGGCACAGTTCGCACAGGCCCAACAGAGCTTCATGTCTCTCAACGAAGATCTCTATGACTCTGATGACGACGAGGATGTCAAATCCGTGAAGGACGATGAAGAGGGTATCGAGCTCGGAGCCCAAACGATTGAAGAAACCACTTGGCACTACCCAACCGGAACATGTATCGTGTGCCAGGAGGAAATGACACCGGCGAGCGACTATGGAATGTTAGCCTATGTGCAGCCATCGCATGTCCTTCGACAAACACCCACGGATGATTCGCACTTTTTGCTGGAAGCAGTCGTCTCCCCCCTGAGTCTGGATATTTCGGCCACATCCATCCGCCCCTTCGGCATCGCCTCCAACTTTGAGAAGCACACCAGCAATTTTGAACGGAAAATGACTACGGAGGATGATAGTACGACACAGGCCAATGTTGCAGATCAAATCCCACACCCATACAAACCTCAGAAGGTTGCCCGCGGATTCCCAACGACATCGCATAGACGAGGTCTTTATACCTCGAGCTGTGGGCACCTCATGCACATCAAGTGCTTTGACACATATGTCCGCTCACTGCAGCAACGACACGATGCACAGCACAACCGAAACCACCCGGAGGACCCAACACAACGCGAATACATGTGTCCGCTCTGCAAGTCGCTTGGTAACCTGTTGCTACCCATTACATGGAAGGGCAAGAAGCAGACTTACCCTGGCGTGCTCGTCCCTCAAAGTAGCACCACTGCCCAGGATTGGATTAAGGAAGATGCAATAGTGATTCTGAATCAGTTGTCCAACGAAGTGAAGGAGGCGACGATGAAGCTTGAATCGGAATCATCCAGCCGTTTCCCGCGACAAGGAGAAGGACATGGTATGGGTGTCGGTATTAGCATGGGTTATGGACGAATGGATGGCCGCCCCATGACCGTGATGGGCCTTGTTCAAGGCATGATGCGACCAAACAATATGGGTGCAACAGGATTCATGAGAGGAACCAATGGTGGTACAGGGTTCACGGATCTCGCCATGTACCCGAACCAGCAAGGCGTGTATGGAAACTCTTCTTCCACAGGACAAGCCCCTCAAGACACACCAGAAGACCCTATCAAGATCATGTACGAGCGACTGAAAGATGTTTTCCAGATGAATCACAAGGATTTGCTTCGTCCTGAAGAGAATTTCGCATACAGCCAGAACCCTAGCCAGGTGGCCGAGGTGGACGTCATGTGGGAAGCATTTGCGTACACAGTCTCTTGTGTTGAAACCACTCAACGGGGTGTCAATGCTGCCAATGGTACTTCGACGCTGATTGCAGGAATTCAGCAGCAAACGCTCACACTGCTTCGTATGATGACCGACACCATTGTATCGTACACGGCCGCGATGGTCAACCGGCCCGAGAACCACCTCCGCTTGGCACAACTGAGCTGGGAGCGACTTGGCAAGCTCTTGCAAGGCCATTCTGGTCTGAGTCCTCTGGAAGCGGGTCCTTTGCATCTAATCAAGCCACTGCTGCAGGAAGATCCGTTCTTTATCTTGACAGAGTTGGCGTTGCATCCTCTCCCTGGCAATGTTGAGCCTGGCCATCTTCTCGAGATTCTCCTGGTTGCAGAGATTGTCAAAACCGTTACAGTCTTCGCCACAATGGACATTGAAGCGCTGATGGCATCTGAGCCTCGTATTGGAGCATACACGGAGAATACTTTGAATCCACTGAGTCCCGAGGATTCGTCCGCATGGAAATCGTTCGTTGTCCATGTTGTCAAGAGCCTCAAGCTGCCAGAAGTCCAGGCGAACCACTTTCTTGAGAAGATGCCGGATCGTCTTTTCCTCAAACTTCTCAAGACCTATGTACTCCCGTTCCTGAGGAAGAGTGCACTGTTGTTTGATGCACGCTATGGTGTTCTCTTCCCTGAGACCCAACCAGCCATGTCGACAGCAGAGCCCCTGGACGATGAGTACGCTAGATTGGCGGCTCTACTTCACCTTCCAGAGTTGCTTCCTCTGTGCACAAAGTGGATTGGGGATGAGTTGTTGAAGGGTATCATCAGTGCATGGTGCAAGGATGTGATGACATTAACAGTACCGAACACTCAAGCCCGTGAAAAGTCGGTTGCCGGCAGAACAGGAGGATCGTCTGTCACTCACCCTGTATCGATTTCGTCGTCTTCGTCGTCGTCGTCATCCTCGTCATCACCGCCATCATCTTTGTCCTCTGCAGTAGTGCCAACGAACAGCCAGTTTGTCCGACTTGCGATTGGGCTCAACCACCCTGCGATCTACGAGCTCGTTGGATTGCCAAAGCGGCTGGATGCTCTTTTCGAACAGAGCATCAAGTATGTCTGTCCCAAGTGCAACACCGTGCCACACGACCCAGCTCTCTGCCTTTGCTGTGGTACGATTGTGTGCAGCCAAAGCTTTTGCTGCTTGGAGGGTCTGGATAGCGAAGGTCGTGGTGAATGCAACACACATGCTCTCACGTAAGTTCATTCTTTGTGATATGACATGTCATTTGCACAGGAGTGGTACTCTTTCTCTCTCTTATAGATGCACTAACGTCAACCATGTTTATGTGGGTCCCTCTCATAGATGTACGGGTCCAGTGGGCATTTACTTGCTGATCAAGAAATGTGTGATCCTTCTGCTTCATGTCAGGAACGGCTGCTTCCATCCGGCTCCCTTCTTGGACGAGCATGGAGAGGCCGATCTGGGTCTTCGACGTGGACGACCCCAATTCTTGAACCCGCTGCGATACGATGATCTACGACGATTATGGTTAACACACGGTATTCCTATTCATGTTGCACGCAAGATTGAGCAGTCGTACGACTTTGGAGGATGGCGTACTTTGTAAGAACAGGCATTCTGCGAACAGTAATAAAACAAAAAAGTAGACGCAATTTGCAATGAACTAGCAACTACCGTTCTGGAAACTATCCCTCTACACCCACAAAAGAGGTTGGCCGGGCGTCAGCAAAAGGCTAGATGTCCATTGAATGAACAAGCAAAAGCAGAATCGCGCATTGCAACCTACGACATGACACCCTCCTGCCCTACAATCGGCCTTTGAACTGAGGGGATGAACCTGGTTGGAGGCATTCGTAAAGAAAGCTTGGATCCCCCATCTGACAGCCAATGTCAGATGAAGAGTAAATGATTCGGGATAAAGATAATGCGCTTACAGTTTATGGCTAACCCATAAAAAGATCGATCCCCTCACGAGGACATTGTGCTTGAGCAGATCGTAGAGCTGCGGGAATGGTCATTATTACAAGCAAAAGTGTCAAGCGAGACATGGAGGAAAATACATACAAGAGTGATAACAAGAATGATAGAAGAAAGGACGGCCTTTATACTATTTTCTATGCAGAAAGCAGTAAAAAAGAAAGACGACAGGATGAGATCTCTCGAGCTCAGAGAACGCGTATCGCGCAAAAGGGAGGGCCAGTACCACAACGTTGGTTTCGTCAGCGCAAAAAAACAACAACAATACAATACAATACAATCCGATGTCCCTGCCGTTCTTACTGGACTGGAGAGGATGGAGAAGGACATTCGACTAGCGGTTTACTGCCCATAGTTGATGTAATCCGGGGTCTCGCACGCCTGATATTCACGGATCAGATCCTGGACAACCTCCCTGGACTCGTCGAATTCCTGTAGTGCCGAGTCCTGGAACAAGCTCCCCCCTCTGTAGGGTTCCAAGAAGGCATTTCGCTTCCTCAGTTTGTCATACTGGTCGCATGTCCTTTGGAAGAGCTGGTTCATATGGAGAGAAGACAAACCAAATGCAATGTGATGTAAGCACACACGATCTGTTCAACAAAAGAACCGACAGGGATACCTGTGTAGACAGAGGAGACTTACAGAGGCAATGCTCGTGTGATTCGCCAGCATGAGGCCACTCACTCGATGTGGTGTCCGCACATAGGGTGATCCCTTTGTCAATGCAACTTGTATGCTAGCAGGGCCCCAAGGGATGAACGACGCCAACCGTCTTTCCCTGATTCGCAGTAACGATTTGTGAACCTATCGTGCGCCATTTGGGAAAAAGTCCAAAAGTCAAGTTAGCCGTGTAACAAGCACTACATTGAATAAACGGCAAAAAAGCAAAGGCCAAGTTCCTTGATCTTTTGACGGGCCTGATAAACGTTTGATCGCCAGCTTACATCGGTTGGGTCGGCTTCTCCTTGAATGATGTTAAGGATCGACACATAACAACTCTTCTTCGATTGCGTTGTTGAGACCATCCTGTTCTTTGGCTGTAACAAACGTCGCATGACATCTAGTACTGTTGTCTTCCTCACAGCTTTGGTCTGGTCGATGCCATCACTTGTGAAAGGGGTGTAGGATGTCTGAAGAAAGTGGCACTTTGGTGTTGGGATCAAAGAGGCGATCATTCCGACAAGATCATTGTTCATGTATCCTGGGTACCGCAACGTTGTCGTGCTTGCGGACATGACTGTCGAGACCTGTGATTGATAGTATCCAATATCAAGACGTGTAAGAACCAATGCCTTCAATGTAAATGCACGGTCAGATGCGGACGTGATTTGGATAGAGAGAACACTTTGACTCCTCACCAATTGATTCGCTTGAGCAAACGTCGGGTTGGGGATATGGAGTCGATCGCACACAATCCTTGTTAAGGCGGCATTGTCCAGAACAATAACACAGTCCGCATTCTGTGTCAAACGCTTCAAGCTCAGTAAGCTGTTGTAGGGCTGCACGACCACATCGGACATTTCCTCGCTGTTAGGGAAGACAGAGTATGTCTGAATCAGCTTCTTGGGGTATCGGTCGTTCAGTTTTTCCAGGAGAAATGAACCCAGACCAGATCCAGTGCCTCCAGCAATGGAGTGCAGAAGCATAAACGCCTCCAGTGAATCGCTTCCTTCAGCTTCTCTGTCCACTTTTTCCAGAATCTCTTCCGCTTCGCGCTGGCCAGCTCCGTATCCAAGAGACCAATTGTTTCCTGCTCCTCCTCCATCCTTGGAGAGGAAAATGTTCTCTGGGTTGTATAGGTTTGCAAAAGTCGATGATGTTATCGTGTTGATGACCTATCGGGAGAAATGACA
>Ga0247824_10000915_pt1 | contig 15583 bp, 17 predicted proteins | sample 13C_PalmiticAcid_FD_194412 | JGI IMG/M metagenome (GOLD analysis project Ga0247824, IMG submission 194412) | Soil microbial communities from agricultural site in Penn Yan, New York, United States - 13C_PalmiticAcid_Day48 | ecosystem: Environmental > Terrestrial > Soil > Agricultural land... | reverse complement strand
GTATCACAATCCCCCTGTCCTTCAATATGCCAAGGCCGCTGAGGACCTGTTTCCCCCTTTGAACATCGTCAGAGTCTTGATCATCTATCAATAATAACAAAAAAGCAGAATACTAAATTTTAGTGGCTATTTCTGACATAGTGGTAGAAACCATTCATCTGCTTCTTTTCACTTGGGCCCCTAGTTCCAGGTGGAACGCAGGAGGGTCTATCATGGGGGAGGTGAGGAACGGGTTTGATTCGTTTCATCTCTTTAACCTTAAACTGATTAAACATTGACCAAACAAAGTCTGCTGAGTACCTGAATGTCCAACACGAGATGGAAGGTTCCCCAATGAGATAGAGAGCCTGCTGCGGCTCCTGGGAGAGCGTGCCACGTGGTCGCACTTCATTCTTTTCTTTCTTTTCTATTAACGCTCCATCCTCGTAGTCTAGACTCTCCCTCTCCCTCATTTTCTCTCCCTCACGCTCTCGCTTTTGCCCCATATTCTCGCCCCACCACACCACACCACACCCCACCCCTCACTCTCCTGTGTCGTACCTCACACCCGCTCTCTCTTTCTCCGCAGCGCTCTTCGCCCTCATCTTAGAGTGCCGATACTTTCAGATTTCCTCTCCCGTGCGACTATGACAGCCTTCGCCCTGACAGCCGGGAGACCTTGATCCAGCTTATTCTGATACTGGGTATCACAGATAAAGAGAGAAGATAAAGGGTCATTGGAATATACTAGGGGGGTGCCCGTGATCAATTGCTTGGTGACAGTGTATGTACAGGCAAAGCAGAGGGAGTCGGCTGCAATTGATTGCGGCACAAAGGCTGGCACAAGGTGAGTGCCATTTCAATACCATTTTCAATGCCATGCATAGGATGAGTGCCATGGCATAGGATATATATACATAATAGCTGCACACCCCTTCAATTGCCTCAGCAGCTATGTTGCTGGAGGGGAGGAAAGTGTTTAATACATTACTACGGTCCTTCTGCTTCGCCTGTCTGCATTGTTACATTCAAGTCACTCATGCTGAAGTGAAGGCGTCCACTTGCAATCGCGGTCAAAGTACTCCTGGCTTGCCCTCGTGTGTGTTGTGCACGCCATGGTTCTCTACGAATACCAGCTATCCGTCAGAGATTGTCTTCATCTTCTCAAAGTCTCCTTGTGCGTAGAGTGTGTCGATTTCCATATCGCAAAGGATCACGAATGATCAATTCACCTTGGAAGTGTTGATTGAGTTGAATCGGGTCGCCTCGCCTGCTGCTACTTTCATTCGAGTTAGTCCGATACCACAACTGTATTCCTGTCTTTATCCTGGGCAGCAACATGGGGTTGGCAACTGAAGAAAGAAGAAAAATAAGAGGAAAGAGAAGGATCGGGGCCATCCAAAGACGTTTGCACGTGCACTTCACTAGCTGTAGTTCCGCCAAAGGAACCATGAAAATAAGCGTATGTGTTCGAATCTCTCCACGGATGCGGCCAAGTGTGAAATAGCATACCGTAAATATTCCTTCTCAAATATCCGTCTTACATATGTTACTCTGTCCAGTCTCGTTGACAATAGATACTGCATTTATTTTGTCACGGTATCTCCTCAGTCCGACCTAGAAATCGTCCGTCTCGTCAACTTGCGGATTGGTTTGCTCACTGGGGACCCCGACGTTTGAAGAAGGATCCTGCATAACTTTGTCAAATGTCTGCTTGAGTACGGATACCACCGATGCCATGGTCATCACCTTTTTGCTTGCCTCACGGAATATGTCCTCGGGCTCGCCAACAGCTCCTCTCTGTTTTAGTAACTGCCTGTTGATTTGTGTCAACCCACGCACATCCTGAATAAATGCTCCAGTCGTGGTGAGTTTACCATTCGTAGCACTCCATTGTAGTCGCACGCTGCACAGATCCTCTTCCTCAACGACTTGCCACTTGAGAACCGATCCGTCATCACAACCAGTGGCCAGGTAGAGTCCATCCGAGGTTGTATTCCAGTCCACTGCTCTGATGACATCCTGAAAGTTATGTATCACTGTTCTACATTGACCTGACACAATATCCCATAGCCGGAGAGTCTTGTCCACACTGCCAGAGGCAAGCAAATTGCCTTTCTGTGAGTAGGCGACGCACCAGACCCAATTGCTAAGGCCGATCAAGATAAAACGGCACTCTCTTTCCTCCACATCCCATAATCGAACTGTCATATCGACACTGGCTGAAGCAAACTGATTTCCTTGGGGCGAATATGCTACACCCATGACCGAGCCTTCATGACCCTGAAGGGTTTGGTGTAATTCTCCATTCTCAACTCTCCACAATTGAATGGTGCAGTCCGCACTGCCAGTCACAATATGCCTGCCATCAGGGGAATATGCTACGCAGTAGACACTGCTTGTGTGTCCGTTTAGTGTCGCACAGCAGTCTCCAGTCGCCACACTCCACAATCGCACCGACTTGTCTTGGCTTACAGAAGCAACCTGGTGACCTTGTGGAGAGAATGCCACGTCTTCAACTGTGTTGCCGTGGCCAGTCATGACATGAAGACAATCTCCTGATTCCTCACTCCATAACCGTAATGTGTTGTCACTGCTGCTGGAAGCGATTTGATCTCCTTGAGGTGAATACACGGCACTACCAACCGCGTCAGTATGACCTCTCAGCACCTTAAGACACGCTCCTGTTTGTGCATCCCCTAGACGAATCGTTGAATCCCTGCCTCCACTGGCGATCTGATCTCCTTTTGGCGAACATTTGACACTGTAAACTGCATGACTGTGACCCTTGGAGTCGGCACGGAGTGATCCTCCTGAAACATCCCACAGTCGAACTGTTCTGTCGGAACTGCATGAGGCGATTTGATCCCCTTTCGGTGAATATACGGCGCCGAGAACAGTGTTGCCATGACCCGTCAATGTATGGAGACAGACTCCGGTCTCGACATCCCATAGACGGGCTATTCCACCTTTACCACAAGAAGCAATCTGATCACCAGTTGGCGAATAGACAACACTGTAAATCACATGGCCATTTCCGCTCAATACACGACAACAGGATCCTGTTCTCACATCCCAGAGACGAATCGTCGTATCCTCACCGGCAGAGGCAAGTCGATGCCCTTGAGGGGGGTATGCGACACTCCAAACAGCGTCGCTGTGGCCAGACAGGATATGAATACATTCTCCTGTTACAGCGTTCCACAATCGTACTGTGCGATCACCGCTGCCAGAAGTGATCTGGCCATCCTTCGGAGAATAAGCAACGCATAAGACCGGTTTGTTATGACCGGATAGCGTCTGACGGCAATCTCCAGTGACTGAATCCCATAGTCGTACTGTTTTATTCGCACTTGCAGAAGCAACCTGGTCTCCTTGAGGCGAATATGCGACACCATTGCCAAAACCAGCGTGGTCCACTGATGACATGCACACATGTTCCTGACTCGACATTCCACAGCCTCAGTGTCTTGTCTTGACTGCATGAAGCCATCTGATCTCCCTTCGGATGATAGTCGATTCCCATGACCTGTTTGGTATGACCCTTCAATGTGCGGGTCTTCTCCCAATTTGATGTCGTGTATACACTGATATCGCCACCGAAGAGACCGGCTGCGAATGACATTCCATCTGGAGAATACGCACACGAATACACTCCGTCATTCTCAGTGAGCATCGGTAATTCGCCGAAATGAACACCTGTCATCTGCGACCTGCTCAGATCCGTCTGCCGCAGCCACACTCCTCGAAGATTCACCTTCCGAAGATCAGCTCCTTGCAATTGGACGGAATCAAACACCCCATAGCTGAGATCTGCTCCTGGGATCTGAATACCTTGTAGATTTGTGTTGATAAACTGCATCCCTGATCGGACAAGTATCGTCATGGCGTTGGCTGCCGCCATGCGCCATTTTTTGTCCCTCTTCGAGTGCTTGATATAAGTGAGCAAGTGTTCTCGGAATAATGGTTCCTGTTGAGCTCGCTCTTCCAAGAACTGTAGAAGAGAGTGGTCATTCACGAAATTTCTCCAAATAAGAGGCGAGAATGGATCAGGTTCTTTCTCATGGGACGTGTCTGTTTTCTCCGGTTCATTCTGGAGCTCAAAGCTCAGAATAGAACTCGCGCTTCTTCGACGAGAGATAGCTTGAACCGGTGTAGATATCGTGTTCTTTTCTTGTGGATCGAATACAGCTAGCGACAGGCCATACTCCAATAGAGATCGATGAGCGAATCGGTATTGATTGCCATTTCGCGTCAATGGACACGCCTCACGAAGGAGTTGCTTTTCATCGTCTCGGTTGAAGAATTCATCTTTCCACGATTGCTCCCCTTTGACACGAGAGTACCTGACGATCGGATGACCACTTTGTTCTCTGTAGATCGCCAACGCCAGGTTTTTTAGGAACTCAATGCCATGCTGCGTGAATCCTTCATCGCGCAGGCTCTCGAATGCTGCTCTTGCCAGGGGGCTAAGATCCTTCTCTGCGAGTCGTTTCTTCCCCCGTTCCAACCACTGCTCAATAAAGTGGTCATACAGTGCCACTCGTGAGATACGGGTTGTGGATAGGTGTTCTCCAGGATCAACCATGCGTGGCAACACCTCCAATGATAGTGCCATCAAGAAAGGGTTTCTCATTAGATCTTGCAGGCTTGGGATGAGCTCGAGTGCTTGCTTGTAATCTTCTGTCTGCCACAAAGGCTGGTAAATAGCCACGTATTGGGCGATGTAGGCATGAACCTGATCGACGGTAAATGGTGTTAGAACAGCCTCTTGAAAGGACGACGAGTCCGATGAACTGTTACGATCTCCTGGTTGGAAGTAATCCCGATAATCGGATCCAAGGTACTCGCTGCGGCAGCTGATCACCATCTGAGCATCCCATTGTCCTGGCAGATTTAGCTTGTTGCTCATGAACAGATTGTGTGTCTGTTGACTCTCGTCGTACCCATCGCAGATCAATATGAACTTGCGGTATTGCTTCATCTCTCGGATCTGAGGCTCGGTGAACTCGGCTTGGCGTAATTGCTTTGCAATCATGTCGTGCTCAGGCTTGTCAATAGCTGGTAAATTGATGTGGAGCGGAATTCGGTCCGTCCTGTTCTTGTAAGATTGCCACAGTTCATGTTCGAGCTCGCGGTTAAAAGTCGATTTGCCTGAACCAGATTCGCCTTGAAGTAGGAATACCTTCTGATCGCTCTTCAAGAACTCCTTCACCTTCTCCATCAATGGAAACCGTGTATCGTCGGCAGCTTGAACATTGCCTTTTGCCTGAGGTGGAATGTACACTGGTACGCCTCGCTCCTTTGCTCGCTGTCTCCTCAGTTGTCGTAGAGTACCCTCAACATCTAGCCTGTTCTGAACACGATCGATCAACGATGGAGATGCCGGCCCGGACACGATGGCTTCCAATGGATATGGGATAGGCCCCTTTTCTCGACATAACCGATACATAGCCCGTTTCTTCTCATCACCGTTTGTTTCCAGTTCTTGAAGCAGTGTTTCAGCAACTATACATTGTGCCAGAAAAAATAAATTCATGGTTATTATAGTTCATTGCACCAACACAATAGCATGTTCATCTGCAGCCATTCGTTCCACAATTTGCATACATTGTAGATTGATTCCTGTAGCCGATGCCAAATGCATGAGAATGTTGAGGATCCACTGCTTGACGCTCGATTGCTGGCCCCATACCTCATCATTCTGGTATATCTCTCCAAGGAATGCAACGGCACTTCGACGAGATTCTCTCTCCCACATTGGACCGGCTGCAATCCTTCCTAGACGTAGGCATACTCCCCACTGGAATGCTGCATCGAGACAGGAGGGTGCTTCACAGACCAATTTCTTGAATAAGGCAAGTTCTCCGTCTCGGATCAAGGTGTCCGCTCCTCGTAATGCTGAGTACCAGGCTCTCTTTCCTTTGGTACTGAAACTCTCCTTTAAACACTCCAACAAGCTTTGGCCGCTGTCAGTCAGCGATTTGATATCCCCATACGCAGATGCAATAGTATGCACGATATCAGCAGCTCCTGCCGCGCTTTTCTGAATGCTCTCTAGGCTTTCGACGAACTTGGATAGATCCTGATCCTTTACTGCACTTGCTATTCCAGAGAACCCAAAGACGACCCTTCCTGTACGTCGCAGACCGGCCTGCCACACTGATTCGTTGTCCGGGACACACAACAGTGCCTGGTATGCATAAGCTGCCTGGTAGATCAGATACGAGTCCTCACTCTCTTTCAGCTCCTTCAGATAGATTGAGAGGGGCTCATGCAGTCTCTCGCGATCCAGGCCTGTGACATTTGTATCAGTCATGGCATCCAATACGTGCGACACGGCCAAAGTCGGTTGGTGCATGTTGTTTGACGATTGCTGGTAAGTGTCTCTGAGGCGGTTGCTAAGAAGTTCTAGTATTTTGACGAGATCATCCGCATTGAGGTGACCAGGGTCGGCGCCTTGAATCAGTTGGGCCAATCCTTCGAGCTGATGGGCACGTAGCAAACCAGAGTGATCGATCCCCTTGTAGAATTCGCTGAGCAGGTCCGCGAAAACGTCTTTGTTGAGGACAGGCGCAAGGCATACAACTTCGTTAACGACTCCTGCATCCTTAATTTCATCCCGCTTGAATGCTCTGATCACCTCTGTAGACATCGTTTTGAGTCGCTCTTGTTCATCTGTATCCTTGACCACGGCTTGGAGCCATTTGCGTGCAGCTGGTTCGATTATATCGTCAATCGAACGAGAGTCCTGTAACAAACCCAGACAGTGAACCAATTGCGGAGTGTCGACGAGTCGTTCATCAGCCTCTGGAAGCTTGAAATCAGGTGTAGGAGGCGATACGTTCTTTGCGAAAATATATGGCGGGATTTTGGCGGCACTGCGACCTTGTCGACCTTGTTTGTGTTGACCCGAGGAAAAGTGGCGGATAGAGCCGTGACCACGAGAACTTCCGGTAGAATGGAATGTGTCCTTGAATGCTCTCACAAAACCACTGGATCGAGACGAGCTGGATGACTGAATTGGATTCTGAATGTCCAAGCTGTGTGTGTTGTGTCGGTGAAGAGAGTTAGATTGTTTGAACGAGCAAGATAATCCACAATGAAACGAACAGTCGATCCTGATTACCCTAGTTTCCCAGCCAACTTGTAACTGACTTCAGCACCGCTGATATGACCGCGGCTCCCCAGTAGTTTTCCAAGACTGATGTAGGCGAGACTGATTCCTTCATTCACGGATTGATTCTCTGCATGTTTGCCAGCTTTTCTCGCTTGAGATAACGAGACCTCGGTATCATGGCACAATACCAAGGTGATAGCAGGATCCTGCGCATTGTTGGCGTTTTCCAGATAGAAATTGGCGAGCTCCAGTGCCTGTAGTGCAGAGAGTTTTTCCAGTGGCGACGAAACTATACTGTCGAACATGGTGCCCATATAGCATCATGGTGAAAAAAAAAAAAAAAAAAAAAAAGTGTCGTTGCAGATGTGAGTGTTTGTCAGAAATACTGTCAACTCCTTTTGGACAGATGATCTCAGTTGAGCATTCCACTCCTGAGTCCTTGTGCTACTCAGAGCAGCCACACGATGTAGCTCTAGACATCTAACTCCTTCCTTACCGGACTATCAAACTGTCCGGATGAGCAGCACTGGCCGATATGACAGAGTAGTGTGAAAAGAGATACGCCGATTGAGTGGGGGACGGTAATGTTTGGGAGCGAGTTTGGGGGGGGGCGAAGGGAGAAAGAGAAAAAAGAGAGGCGAAGGCATTTCTTGAACATGAGCTTGTGTAACGAACGTCACTGTGGCGGCTCTTGCACTGCACAGAGCCATCCATGTGGCACCGCAATCCCCAATCGACCCCTTCGGTTGCCGAGGCCGTTGAGGACCTGTTCCCATGTCTTGATCCTAAAATTCTTTTCATTTCCTGAGCGTCATAGAACAGATCGCAGAACCGCAAGACACACAGGTGCATCAAGGTTCTACCCACAGATGCATAGGCAGCACAAGAGATGAGAGGTATGCATCAACGAAGGATACGCAATTCGAGAAAAGAGAGAGAAGGATGTGTCTGTCATCCATCCACTAGCATTCTATCATTTATTACCACTCGCCGCCGATGTAGTCGCAGGAGAATTAGCACCAATCACCGACGACTACGTACTAGGACCACCACTGTTGTTGTTGTTGGACATGGACGAACCCTGTCTGAGGAGTGGTCTCCTCGCTCGTAAGCTATCGCCCCGATTGAGCGACGACATGCCAAAAGTCGATCGTGCTCCCGAATCCGATCCAGAAGCCGATCCGCCACCGCCGCCACCACCTCCTGCCACTCTCCTTCCTCTGGGTAGGGTATGTAACCCTCGGCCATGATCACTGCTGCCAGTCCTGTTCATGGCTACGCCTCCTCCTGCAGTGTGTCCAGGGACTCTGCCTGACATGGCAGCGGCTCGCCTCTCCGACTTGCGTCTAAAATAATCCACCTTGAAGGCACTGAACTCTTCCTGAAACTTTTTGGGCACCTTGCGTAAGAACGATAACTCGGGTCGATTGTCGCGATTAAAGTGCATGTTAAAGACCCGGAGGACCCTGTTACATTGCGGAACAAATCTGAATGCAATTCGCAGTTGGGGAAGAGGGAGAAAGTCGATTAGTAAGTCGAGGTGAAAAGAGTTTGTCCCTTTCGCAGTGTGCAACCACGGAGGAGCTCAGAGGGGGGGGGGAGGGAAATCGGTTTTCATACTTTGAGGAGACGCCTAGTTTCTCAGAGTACATCCCCGTGGCGAAGAATAGAAAAAGTGTGGTGGCTGACAACAGTAGAAAGAACTTGTGCAGCAGGTGGACATAGTACGTCTATTGCAAGTGAACCAAAAAGCGTATAAAAAACACACAAACAGATCAGAACAACATGATCCCCCCCGCATTCGGCTCACAAACCCGAATCAGGGTCGAGAAGCGAGCCGTTTTTCTTCGATCAGGTTTTTGTGTGTGTGTGTGTGTGTATGCGTGCGCTTGCCTCTGCTACTACAGCCTCGTTGGGATGGACCGCAGTTTTCCCTACCTGACTAGGGTGATAGAACGTAGCAAAGGCACAGTATGCAATCACGACTACCAAGGATCCCAAGAACGCTATTCCGTTGGGACAAAAAGGGAGGAAAGGGAAGTGAGTTCACACGAGAAACGCGCACGGTTCATCCGATCAACCACTTTTGACCATGCAACACACAACCACCACCATTCGTGTTTCTGTCTGTGCATAGAGGGGAAACGACTGTGCTGTGAGCCTCTCACCTTCGTATTTCTGTTGGCGTTTCTTGAGCCGGATCATGTTCTGCTTCAGTCGCTCCTCAAACATCATCAGATCTCGATATCGAACCGAAGAGGCTTGCATGGCATTGAGTTGTTCTTCTGTCATCCTCTCCTCGTGTACTGTGGGAACCGAGCTGGGATCCGTGATTTGAGCCAAGGGTGAGAAACTTGAAGACGACATTGTGACAGATCCTGTAGAATGGGTACTGCTGTGTTGGCTTCCCAAAAGGTGTGTAGGGAGGGGTGGTGGTGGTGGTGGGCGGAGACTGGTGAGTGTGGAGAAAAAGTTGAAAGTAAAAGTCTGGGTTGGTCGCTTGTTACGAAAACGAGGGAACCATGGCCCAAGCAAGAAACAGGCGCCTTTGCCGAGAGTGGTGGTGGTGCTGACAAGAGTGGCAAGGGGGTGGAGGTGAGGCAAAGTTGATGTTGCGTTGGGTGATGAGAGTGAAGAGAGAGAGGAGACTCAACAAAACGATGGCATCGCTTTCCAGCTCACCCATTGTCTCTATCACGTGTAATCAAGTTCAAATGCTCATGGCCAAACCATGGGCCAAAATACTCTTTTTTTTTTTTTTTTTCTTCGCCACCACCACACAACCACTACCATGGGTCCACCAGGAAAAGACACTCTTCTTCAGACAGTCCGATCCTTCCTCAGCTCCAGTGGTCCCCACCTCGTCCTGGACACTCGGCCCAGAGCCCTCTTCCGGGCCAAACACCTCTCTCCTTCCACCAACATCCCTCTCGATCATCTCGACAACTCTTGGTTCCAGCTCCCTGCCAAGCAGACTCCCTTTGCCGTCCTCGAGTCCGCACCGGATCCAGCTGCTACCAGCCCATTCGTTAAGCACACATCCTCAACTGATCTTCTCAAGGATCATGGCTGGTTCCCGCAGTGGATCTTTCAAGATCATCCGCTCTTTTGGTCGACGATGGCCGAGGAACTCTCAATACGATCCCACTCAGCAGATCAGACACACAGCAGTAACGACTGCGCCAACGATATCCATATCCAAACCAGCGGCAGCCCTCCTCCAACGAGGCCTGGATCACGCTACCACTTCTTGTTCAGACCCAATCCAGTTCTTGTCAAGACGCTTCCCTTGATCGAAAAAGAGCTTATGCAGCTACGGTCTACCACCAACAAGTCTTCCAAGTCAAAACCACTCCTTCGTTGTCTTGATGTGGGCTGTGGTTCAGGACGGGATATGATCTATATGGTGGCCAGATCAGCGAATGGACAAGCGGTTCAGGGTGCAGAATGGTCTGCCCTTGGAATGGATCAACGTGAAGATATGTGTGCTCTTGTGCAACAATTAGCCAGGGACACTTTTCTGCAGGATGACGGTGATCTCAAGAGCGACCATCACAACAAAAACAATAACCATCATAATAATAACCTCACCGAAAAGACGACTTTGATAGTACCTGATACTACTCAGGGGCCAGGAAAAGACTTGGTGACCCGCGTTAGTGCATTGGTTGGCAAAGTCCATCCAACCACAGGTGTCTTCTGGATCACCTCACCCCCATCATCACTATCACCTTCCTCCTCATCCTCCTCTCGCTTCAACGCCATAGAAACCCATTCACCATGGTTGCGATTGCACAACCTTCGCTACCGTGATATCATCACAGATCAATCCCATCAACAACGTTTGAACGAACCTCACCCCGCAGAGGCCATCGACGAACGGTTTGATCTGATTGTCATGATCCGGTTTCTGCAACGGTCCTTGTTTGCCCCTCTGGTCCATCACTGGCTACGCCCTGGTGGTTTTCTCATCCTCAGTACTTTTGTCTCCGATACCGATCTGCCCCACTACACGAAACCAGGTCCAACCCATCGGTTGCAATCCAAGACGGAGGCGCGGGAGATCTTTGAATTCCTTGGGCTAAAAGTCGTGATGGAAGAGATCTCTTTGATCGAGGACGGGACTCGGCCCGTCGCTACCGTCATGGCTCAAAAACCAATCTGAGTATCTGAAATAAACAGGTGCTTCTCCCTTTTACCACCCCCTCGGGATCGGCAATCCAAGTCCACACAAGGGGTGAGGGATAATCAATGACAGCTTGCCCCACCCAGTTCCGAGATACATCTCGTTTATTGATAGAGAGGGAGGAGAGGGAAGAATGTCTAATGTCGAGCGGGAGAAGAATTGGAGTTTGCATGGTCGATTGTCCCGAGCACTTTGTTTTACTCGCGAGTGGTCTTGAATCTGTAGACCTTGGTGTTCTCTTCAAAGTTGCATCCAAGCTCAAAGAGTTTCTCAACGGCCTTGGCAAAATCATCAAAGAAGCGCTGCTGGTCCTTGGCGTAGATCTCGGTCCACTTGCGGAACTCCTTGTCCTTCATCATGGCCATATCTGCGGGCAACATCATCAAAGACCGAGACTCCTTGTCCTGGAACTGCTTAGGACCATTCCACTTGCGCTCAACCCAGTTGCGACCCAAGAGCTCAGTGTAGAAATCGTTGGTGAAGACGGTGGGCGATGCAGTCCAAGGACCATCGAAACCAGAGCGGTCCGTGTGGCAGCGTCCCAAAGCGTGAGCGCCCAACAGAGCGACAATCTCCTGATCGTTGAAGCCCATCTTGTAAAAGACGTCGCGAGAGTGCTGACCATCGGCTCTGGCGGCATCGGGAAGACGACCATCGGTGGGGGACTTGTCCTCCTCACCATCGATACGGCCAGCTCTCCAGTTGACGGTGGGACCACCCTAAATAGTTTTGAACAAAAAATGGGACATACGTCGGTTAATCTGGTTGTGGTCCTGATGTTTTTTTTTTTTTTTTGCCCCACAAGAGTAGTAGCAATTGAACACAGACAAGGGAGACTCAGCCGTACCATCTCCTGAATAGCGACAACACCAGCCAAGGTCCAAAGATCACCATAGGAAATTCCGGGGAACTGGTCCTTGACACGGTTCAAGCGTTCACGGGCAATTCCCAAACCAGCGTTGGCACCGTGACCAGCCTCGGGCTTGTAGCGCATGGTAGCATGGAAGGAACCGCCATCCTTGGTCTTGACATCATAGGTACCCGAGGCGTGCCAGGCGAGACGGAGGAAGACTGGGCCATAGGAACCATCATCGTAGTTGTCATCCTCGAGGAGGTCAGCAATGGCATTGTAGACCTTCTGGTAGTCAATGGGTCCCTTGGCCTTGTCAGCGCCAGCAGCGACAACAGCAGGAAGAGTCGACTCTACAAGATGGATCAGAAGTAGGCGGTATACGTGGTTAGAAGGACATGACAGAAAAAGGAAAAAAATAATAAAAAAAATGACGGGCCCGATATGTTTGCGTGTGAAAAACTCCCCTCTTCCGCACAAAGTGAATCGAGTCCCTCCCCAAGCAGCAAAAAAACCCAGCAATAAGGTTTTCCGAGATGGAGCCAAAGTGAACACGGACGAAAACAAGGCGGAAGTGGGCGTAATGAACTTCATCCATTAGAAGCACTAAAACGTGGTTCTTGCAGTGTTTTGGATCGTCCCATGGATGGACAGGATGTAGGCGACCTCTAACCCGAGTCCTTGGCAATGGGAGAGGGGAGAGGAAGGACAGCATGAAGCACCTGAGCCATGGTAGAAAGGGAGGAGGAGGGGAAGGAATAGACTCTGTCCGAAAAATTATCTTGTGGCCGACGGTGCACCCGCGCTCCCCTCAGATGACGAGGCCATCCCCACACCACAAGGAATCGAGGATGGAGACCGGAGATTGACGCGGAAGAACACGAGCCTCGGTTCAACCACACACCAGAGGAAAGGAAGGAAGAGGACATTGGAAGGGAGGAAAAGCTTGCAATCGCCTTATTTAGAGCAACAGCTCCGAGACGCGATATTTGGACAGCTGCGCAGCGGTGGAAGGACAGCCAGTTTCCCTGGATCCCCTCTCTGAATGATCGACGATCCTTTTAATCTGCTCTTGCGCTGTGCAATTGGATTCGTCCAACACTAACAAAACAACTTACTCTGACTCTCAAGGTAGAAGTGGTAACCACCAGCGCCAACACCAGCGGCGATCGCGGCAACAATCAAGGAGGAGCCAAATCCGCCGCCACCGGAGGAGGCCTGAGACGAGTAGGCACGAGCAGCAACACGGGTGGAGGAGATAGTGGCGGCGCGACGGGCAACGCTGGCCAGGGGAGCGCGAAGAAGGGCACGGGAAGCGAGCATGATGGATATGGGAGAGTGGAGTTGAGGGGTGATGAGGAATGAGAAAGAGAGAAGAGAGATGGGAACGCGCACGAAAACGAGCGCAGTTTTATGGAGCGCTACAATGTCCGAGGGCCAGGCAGCGGGCAGCCGGGGACACGCATGCCCAAATCGATGGCTTAGAGCCGGACTCGACTGGATCACATGGGGGGGAAACAGGCGGGCGAGCCCTTCTTTCCCCCCTTGTCCTCTTTCAATGTCTGTGCACAGCGACACACTCTTGTCGGTCTAGTCCATTCCTGTATCAGCTCCATGCAGCCATGATCGCATGATGATGCGGATTGAAACAATGCCATGCGATGGCTGTGCCTGAATAAGATTGTGCACTCCGAAGAGGCATTCGACCATCTATCCAGATTAAAAGAATGGATGGTGGCACACTGACCGGCCACCCCCAACCTTGCCGAATGTAACCACCTCGTCTCATTCCGCCTTATCCCCTCTCAAGGTCCTCATCCATGGAGCTTTACGCTGTCGAGGCGAACCTCCGATGAACTCGAGCTGGGAAAAGGAGACTTGCTTCATGGATCGGCCGACATGGACGACTACAAGTGTCAGCGACTAGCAACCACATCCTTCGCCTAGACGACGCGCCTGATCACAAGTCTGACCACTTGACTCCAGACACCCAGTCAGCCAATACTGAAACTGCATCCCAGAACCCTTTATCAGATCTGTTCTCAATTCCCAGCAGTTTGCAACATAATACATCCCTTCTGTCAACACGGTGGGTTCGAGAGTTCAAGATCAAGCTCAGGATCAAAGACCGGTGTCGGCATCAAGAACAGAACGCAACAAGCAATAAGGAAGAGGGGGCGATTGAGCAACTGACGATGCCATGGCCAAATGGTGGCCGCTACCATGTCCGGAGAACCCCAGACATGGCATGATTATTATTGCTTATGATACAATGGTAAACGAACGTGCAATGGAATAAGAGCTGAGAAAGAGAAAATGTGTTGTGATGACTAGATGAGAGGACGAATGGCAAGGGGAAGAAAAGAGAAAGAAAGAGTAAAGAGAGAGAGAAAAGAAAAAGGTAACGACGCAAATGAATGCTTGGCGAAGAGACTTGTACATATTCATCCTCCACGGCGCGCTCCACGTCCTCGAGCATGATTTCCTAAATGTGATGCAGTGTTGAACCCTTTAGGTCCCAGATGGATCGTTTGCTGTTGCTGTTGCTGCTGACTGCCACTGCTAAGGGGTCGGCTTGAGCCGGACGAATTGCTCGCTCCTCCCCCTGATCCCGAGGTTCCTGAAGGTGTGGTTGTCCTGGGAGCTGCATCATCATATCCATTGTCCATGGTCCCTCCAGAACCGGATGCAGATGTTGTGATTGTAGAACTAGACCTCGTACGGAAACTGCCCAGACCACTACCCCCACCGTTGTTACTGCCACCGCCATTGAGTGTCAAACTGGTAGGGTTCCCAAGACCAGAGTTGAACGCATTGACGGATGCAGACATCCCACCTGACGAGGAAAACAGCGATCCGGTCGAAGATGAATGTTGACTAGAATGCTTCTGATGCGTTTTGAAATAAGAGCTTCCACTGCCAGTACCATTGGAGAATGAGTGGTTCGATGAATAGCCTCCTCCGTTCTGATGGTTGCTGCCACTGCCGCTGCTACTGGAACCTGTTCCGGCAGGAGAAGCGGGTCCTGGGTGAATGAACTGTGACAGAGCCCCAGGAGCGGAAAATCCATTCAACGAGTTGTGTTTGCTAAGAGTCGATTTGACATTGGCGATGGATCCAGAGCTGGCGAGCCACGACGATCTTTGGGGTGTGTCCGTAGTGGGTGTGGATGGCATCGAAGCAGATTGGGGTAGGGTTCGAGAGTTTGACTGCTGCTGCTGCTGCAGTGGTGTGGGTTGCTGTGTTGCACGGATAGATAGGCCTTGGTTCTGTACTGGCGACTGGGTGTCGTTCTTCCTTTGATAGTCCATCAAAGACTGGAACAGGACAGCCACCTCCTTGACTCTTGAAAACTGAACACAGAAACTTTGCAGAGCATGGAAATAGTCCGGAATAGTGATCGTCTCGCTTGCAAGCAAGGATTGCAACAATTTACTAAGCTGCAATT
>Ga0247824_10000914_pt1 | contig 15583 bp, 14 predicted proteins | sample 13C_PalmiticAcid_FD_194412 | JGI IMG/M metagenome (GOLD analysis project Ga0247824, IMG submission 194412) | Soil microbial communities from agricultural site in Penn Yan, New York, United States - 13C_PalmiticAcid_Day48 | ecosystem: Environmental > Terrestrial > Soil > Agricultural land... | reverse complement strand
GGTTGGTCGTCGTCTTCGCCAGCTGCATCCGTATATACTGGGTGCACTACGTCCTGCAGGAGACGTACGACGTCACATGGCACGGCTTCCAGCTCTGGTTGTGGACCGCCGTCGAGGTCCAGCTGGGCCTCATCTGTGGCTGCGTCCCGTGGCTCAAGTCGCTGTTCAAGTTCTTGAGGACGGGACAGACCGTCTCGGAGCCCAGCAGGCATACACTCTCGGATGCCCAGCGCACGGCAGGGACGCAGCGAGGCACTGTCATAAGTATAGACAACCTGGGGAAGGCGTGGACTGGCGGGAGTCCTGGGAAGGGGGAGTATATCGACCTCGAGCGGAGCTCTGCCGGCGGCGACTCGCAGACCCAATTACGGTTCTCTGACACCTTGGTGGGGTCACCAACGAAGTCAACGCACTGACGTTGGTGGAGGTAGCTTTCTTTTTCCCACAAATATATCACGTCTTCTTTGGTTACCTTACCTGTTCGTTTGCCTGCTCCTGGTGCACTTGTCAACAACATCCTTCACATGAGCCGCCGCGTCCTGGCCTCTCCCATGGCCTCTCCCAATCAGCAACCAGACAGGCATCGAGACCCCATGAACCCAACGCCAAGGTGACCAAAGCTATCATCGCGTGGTCCTGCAACGGCAATTGCGATCCTCCGACTCTGTGCCGTGTTGATTCCAACCTTGAAGACAGCGACAGAGGTGTAGTGCGATGTAACAGAACCAAACGCTGTCCAACTCAATTGGTTACCTTAGCTTGGAATCATCATCACGCTTTGACCTTGTGGACGACAGCACAGACTTGATCTGCAAGTTGCATTGATCGTCGCCATTTCACCACTTTTATCTCCCCCCCGGGTGTGACATTAGCACGAACCCGGAACGTCATCCACCAACACTGCCTAAGGTACTGTATGTTTTCAAGTCCTTCTGCTGGTCGCGTCGTCGTTCACAGCCGTGGGGTTTTCTTCACCATATGACACGGGTTCGGCACTCCAACTTACACCCACCATGCTTCAGTCCCTCAAAGACCGATTTGGCTTCACCAGTGGGCCATTGGGCAACTCCCCAGACAAGCCCCTTCTGCATCCTCCTGAATGGCCTGAAATTCCAAGACCACCATCATCACAACCACCAACAAACTACGGCCTCTTTGCACGTCTACCTCTCGAACTCCGCCAAAAGATTCTCAGCGAGGCATTCGGCAACCGAACTCTACACGTTGACCTGACCTTCGATCAACCCCTCACACGCAAATCACGACCCAAGACGGACCAAGCCCCGTCCCGCCACAAGCATTGCGGCCTCGGAACAGAGCTGGTCCACAGCACCTACAGATCAAAACGGTGGCAGTGGTTTGGCTGTGTGTGCCATCGCCGGTTGACCCGGCCAGATAAAGATGACGGCGGTTCGGTAATTCTCAAGGCGAGGATCGAACCATGTGACGACGCATGCATCCGCCCACTGGCCGTGTCAGAACCGATCCGAGACCGGGATCAATCTCACGTGTTTTGCCTCTGCTCTTCTGAGGAAGAGGATTGCTTCATCGGCGCCGTGGGCTGGCTGTTGGCGTGTCGACAAGCGTGCGTGGATCCATTCTCCCTCGCCATCTTCATGTCGTGCTGATCTGGACAGCTACCTCGATGGAGTGGACGTCTTGTACCGGACCAACACCCTCCACATCGCAAGCATGCCACTGCTCTGCGACCTTCCCCGTCTGATGTCACCCGCTCGCCTGGCTTCCGTCACTTCCCTTGAGCTCCTGTGGACGTTCGACAAGACAGGCTTCTTTACCGACACAACCATCCGATCCATCTGGGACCAGGCCCGGGACCCTTCTTCCACTCCGCGACAGGACACTCCGTTCCACGAGCTCTGTCAGATGGTGCCGCGGATCTTCCCAAATGTGCGCCACCTGTATGTCGCTCTACAGGCGTACCTGGCTCCTCCCGAGTGCCCCGACGGCGATGCACTGCCGCACATTGAGCGGCTGTTTCTGCGCCCGGTGGAGGAGATGTTCCGCCATCTTGGTCCGGCACCGGGGAAGGAGTTTAGTCTTGCAATTCAGCGCGGATGCTGGCAGGCGTTTGCGAATCGCCTCTCAATGCGCGGTCCGCGAGAGCACAGAGTCTACAGGTCCTTTGACAATGGCGGTTCATATCAGGAGTGGATCTGGAGACCGCTTGGGAATGGCGGTGTTGGGTATTCGCTGCGCCCGGGGTGGGACGACTTTGCGGAGTTTGGACACCACGACTACTGGTTGCTTGGTCTGTGGGGGATGGATCATTTCAGGGGTGAGTTTTGAGGGGAGGAAGTTGATGAGCAAAGAAGGGTGGAATACTGTGTACTCCAAGGCTTTCGCCTGTGGGCTCATGCGCAAACAATCAATACACTTCAAATTCAATGATCAAGAGAACCCATAGCATGTATACACCATCCCCGCCAACCCATCCCGCTCAACCATCAACCTCACTATGGTTAAGATACGCCCAGTCCGGCAGCGACGACCCAAAGCACCCCGTCATCCACGGAAACCTGTCCACATAATTGTACGTCGTCCGCCCCGTGCCCGCCAGCGACTTGATCAACGTCCCATCATCCAGATCAATCGCCCACGCCATCACACCCCCCAAGCATCGCTCATTCGCATACCGCACCTTCATCGCCAGCGTCTCCACGCTATCCCACGACACCCACTGGTCCTTATCCCACGTCACGATCTCCGCCGCAGCCTTCTTGTCGAGCTTCACCTCCGCGCCCCCCTCGATAATCTGCGTGATCTCGTGCGCGGACAGCACGCCGGGGGTGCCCGTGCAGGCGCCGCCGCTGCCGCCCTCGCTGAACTCGCACCCGGCGTCGAGGCAGGAGGGGTCCTTCATGGTGAAGCTGCGGCCGTAGAAGCCGAGGCCGAGGTTGACGCGCTCCGGGTTGATGTTGTTGCGCCAGAGCAGCTTGAGGCTCTCCTCGATTTCGGTCAGGTTGGTGTGCGCGCGCGCGAAGGGGCCGAGGGACTTGACGTTGGAGTCCCAGACGCCGTCTGCGGGGCTTGTCAGTAAATGGCTTTTGCGAGGGAGGGGAGCGGGGCCATACGGATGTCGTAGGTCATCATGTTGAAGAAATCGACGTGCGGTTCGAGGTTGACAATGTCGAACCCGCGGAGGTACCAGTAGGACGCGGGCAGGGTGATGGAGATGCCCAGCGGGACACCCGATTGGTTTAGCCGCTGGCGTAAGCGCTTGAGCAGCGTGACAAAGTTCTTGAAGTCGGCCTCGATGCCCCCTCGGTCCTCAGCTACGGGGTACTCCCAGTCGATGTCGACGCCGTCGTAGTCATTCTTTCTCAAAAAGGTCACCAGGGACTCAAAGAACTCGTCCTGCGCCTCCTCGGACTTGGCCACGTCGGAAAAGGTGGTGCGGTACGGGCCCGGGTCGTTCATGGCCCAGCCTCCGACGGCGAGCCACACCTGCAAGCCTGGTTGGCGGCTTTTCAGGGCAGACACGTCGGAATACAAGGTGCCTGTCCTCTTGTCCATGGGCTCCAGCTTGAAGGTCTTGGGGTTGATGAGCGAGAACGAGTAGAAGATGTGGCTGTAGTACCCGAGCGGGATGTCGGCGGGCTTCATGGTCCCGCAGGGCCGCTGCCAGTTCCAGCCTTCGTAGTAGCCGATGGTGCGGCCATGTGAGCTGTTGCGTCCCGGGTCGCACTGCGGAGAGGACACGACTTCTCCCTTGCAGTAAGTGGCGTCCGTCCCGCAGAAACCATAGTCGCTGCAGCACACGTTGAGAGGGCAGGCGGAGGCGTTGGACCACTTGATACCCCAGCCAGGATCGCACTCGCTCTTGTAGTGGCAGGTCGAGGTGCAGCCCTCACCACAGAACTTGGGCCCGAGACCGCAGATGCCGTCTCCTTTCTTATTCCTGGATTTGCGGTCAGCTAGTTTGACAGGCATGACGCGGTTGAAGTGCAAACCCACAGTGGACCGCAGCATCCTATCTTGCATTTTTTGCTCTTGGTGCACGTGTAGTCGTCTGCCGCAGCCGCTGCGATTGACCTTGTTCCTCCTCCACCTCGGCTGGCTTCAGCTTGAGCTCTAAAGCCCTGTTGGTGGCTTGTCGCAGCCGTGGCGAGGCCTATCCAAAGCACGATGCATGTCAAACTTCTCATGTTGACGTGAAGACAGATTTGACCACGAGCTAAGGAGGGGGTGAAGGTGAGCGAGAACGGCAGAAACGAAGTGTAAGTTCAGCACGGAATGTAAAACAGTCTCGTGACAGCCAAATTCTGGTGGTTCCAATACGCACGCTGGATAGGAAGCCTCCCTAAGAGTGCGAAGCACCCGAGGAGCAGCTGGCGCATTGCAACGACAACCAGTACCTCCTCTTTCCGGATCGGGAAGTTCTGTGTTAGTCGCTAGACACACCGCCATTCCTCGCTGCGCCATGTTTATCACAGCTATCGGCGTTGCACACCTGATGTCAGGAAGATCCTTATGACGATAGGGCTGAGGGGGAGGTGTTGCCGAGTATCCGGGCTGAGCCGGGGTGCGCCCCTAATCTCTTCATATCGCCGGTGGAAGTATTGGGTACACGACCCATTAATTAAGGCTTCCCTGTGTGCGGGGCGAATCCTTGACGATCTCTCTGCATGTCAGCCTGCGGCCGTTTCGCGGGCCCGGATCCTATTCGACCATGTTAACGGGGCCCGGCTGGCACACAGAGCGGAGGCAAATGCATCTAGCCGAACAACATGTCGGACCGAAACCCTCCAAGACCGGGGGTGCGCATGTAGACAGGTGCATAAGGCATGGAGAACGTTGCTTCGAAGCCCGCCCCGGGTCGATGGTCGACTTGTTGCTCTCACAGCCCTCCCTCTCAATAGGCATTGCCACAAACATCAACTCCTCACTCATTGTCTTGCACCATGAAACCACTGTCCTTGCGTCTTGCGGCCCTGGTCGTCAGCATTGGCCGTGTCCTGGCCGGTAGCCGTGCCTTCCAACCCAACCTGTCTGCGGCGCGTCTTGACCGTCGTTCTTGGGTCTTTGACACAGATCGCAACAGGCAGATGATATGGCCCAACCGGCAAATCCGCTACTGTTTTGAAGACGACGACGCCGCAGATGCCCTCCGCACGCCGCTTGAAGAAGCTGACAAACTGTGGCATCGCACAGGCCTCGGCAGCGAGTTTACCATCGCCGAGGTCGGCCGGGACGAGTGCCGGGATCACCGGCAGGACAGGCTGTTGGTGCGGTGGTCCGGTGACGACGGAGCCATGGCGACCACTGTTGGCTTGCCATCGGCGGATAGCACCCTCCGAAGACCCACCAACGACGACCCGGAAAAGAGGCCCAAGATGGTCTTGACAACCAGCGTTCACATGGGCATGCTTGACCAGGTGATCAACTTTGCTCACGAGCTGGGCCACGCCTGGGGCCTGTACCACGAACACCAGAACCCCAACTTTTGGAGCAGCGGAACCATCTCCGAGGCCAAGGGCGGTACCGTGTTTGGGCCGGAGAACCACAACAACTGGAAGTGCGAGAACCTCAAAGACTACGAGGAGAAGGTCAACAACGGCGGTGGCGAGCCTGTTCACAACCCAGGCTACGACAGCGGCTTCGGTCCGAGACTTGGTCCACAAGATCTGTGCAGAGACTACACATATGCGGCGGACAACAAGTTCACGGCTGCCGACTACCTCCCGATGCCGGCCAGCCGCGGTGTTGGCGGCTCGGATGGGAAGACTGGTGACGACGTTGACTGGGATTCTATCATGCTTTGTGAGTGACTCGCTTCCGGAACGGACCGTCCTTGACCTTGAGCCTAACCCTGCCGTCTTCTCAGACCCTTCAGGGGCCGGTGCCGTTGGCGAAGCCAGTCCAGGCTTCGGCAACGACCATCGCGCGGTTATCCTTCTGAAGCATGATGGAAACCGCATCGAGATCAACGACGCCCCAAGCCAACAAGACATTGCGGCGATTCACTCGCTGTATGGCAGGGATAAAGGCCTCGCAGCGTTAAAGCTGCTGCAAAAGGCCGGCGGAATGGTGACGCCTGATTTCCGCAGATTATATCCGGAGAGTACTGGTGCAGATGGCTTTTTCGGTTGTCTCGGGTGAGAGCCATGGCATGTAAGAACGCGGAACAGTCGATGGCAACCCTTCTTCCGGAGCAGGCAGCGGACTTGCCAGCTTTCAGTCCTTCGCCCCATGGTAACAAATTGTATTTCGGATTGGTAGCTACAGTGGCACCCAACACGAGTTCCTTTCTCGCACCTTGTACGCCCTCTCGCAGCATGGCCCCAACGCCTAAGAAATGACGAACCGCGCAGTTTTTGCAGCTTTCATCTGCCGCGCTTCCCCGTCCATGATCCCTTGAACAAAGACATTGTCAATGAGCGTGCAGTAAATTTTCACATCCTGCACGTCCCCATCTGATAGCCGACGCAGTACAAGTGGCATGTTGCACCCTGGGACCACGCAGATCAAATCCCCCACACGAATGCTTTCGAGCCCGAGACCCAGCAAGCCGTTGCTCGTCACAAAGAGCCGCCTGTTATAGTGACACATGACATAATGCTCCTCCACGCCAACAACGTCGCGCGTGTTGTTTGCCTTGATTCTCCCGAATAACGCGTGAGCAAATCCGGCAGCCCGCACGCAAGGCATAATTCCCGAGGCATTTGGTGTCTGTGACGAGTCCAGGGTTGTAACTCGGTCGATGGCATCGTCGAGCTCCTCAGCAGTTGAATATGCGGTACAATTGGTCCGAGCGAAGGCTTCTAGAGCTTCGGCGTACCGCCCAAGATGGTTGAAATCGTTTGCTGCCGGCCCAACCTTGTCGACCTTGCCAACAAGAACACCATCTAAACAAAGAGCCCCGTTCTCCACGGCTGTGCCCCTGGAGCGAGGGACCAGACCCTTCCCTCCAGCACCATAGATGTCATCAGGAAAGACAGACGCTGTGATGCCCGGATTTGCCATTCCCGACCAGTCGACCGCCCACGACGGCAGGCCGGTCATTCTTGCTTTCATGTTGCCGCAAAGAAACAACAAGCCAAACTCCCCCTGCTTGCATATCATGGCTTCAGCGACGCTCATGTACACCTCGAGGCAGCTCTTTGTGTAGTCAGCTTCCAAGCCGAGCAGCTCGAGGTCGGTAGCGATACCGAGTACGCCGAACACATAGTCGCGCTTGTCCGTTGCCTGCCGGTCGTTGCTGCTTTTGAGCAAACGCCAGAGAGGCTGCTTTACTTTCGGGTTGATAAAAGTCGACCGCATGAGACTTGGAGCGGAAGTGAGAATGGATAGCAACGGCTGTGAACCTGAAACGTTCATGAGCGGTCCGCCAAGCGACTCGGCAAGAAACCACAAGTGGTACATTGCTTCCAAGCCCAGAACGAGCGCAGAGAAGGGAACCACGGAGCGACCGCAGAGGCAATACACCTGCGGAGGGAGCTTGGCTTCCTGCATGATCCAAATGCGGTACCAGTAGGGGCGTCGTAGCAGCGCGTTGACTTCCTTTACCGGGAAGGATTTCTCAAACTCAGCACCCAGGAAGTACCAGAATCCTTTCAGAAGGTCGAGGTCAGACATCGAGTTGGAAGGTTGAGTGTGACTTTTCCTCGCCAACTGCAACCGGCCGACGCGGTGCAACTTTTCAAGAGCGACATCACTCCCGTCTGCGGCCGGGCCGAGCCAGGCAACGACCAGTTTTGCGCGGGAGTAGATGGCGCCCATTTCGCGTACCTGGGCGTTCTTCTCCAACTCGTCGCGTTGGTTAATGCACACGGCGTCGACCCAGAGGGGGAGGCTGCAACCATCTCCCAGGCGGGTCTGGAGCTGCTGCAGTGCGACAAGAAGATTGGAGCGGACGGCAAAGGCGCGATCGTTGAGAGAGATGAGTTGCTCTTCCTCACTGTTGCCCCAAACATACGAGAGACAGGCGTATTCGGGTTCCGAGTCGAGCGAAACGGCCTTCAGAGATGCACGCACCGCGGCTTCCTTGCCGCTGTCCCGGTTCCCGACGAGATACATGAGCCGGATTTGGCGTCGAGATTGATCGAGCGGCGTATAAACAAACTTCTCCTTTGGGGGCTCCTGACCGCGCGGGTTCCCTCTCCATGGCTGGAAAGAACCAAGGCGTGGAAGAATGAGAGATGCCCAGACACCTGATCCATCTGGGTCCAGGAAATCCTCTTCGTCTGCCAGAATTGGCGGTTGTGGCATCAGGTTTTGCACCCAGGACATTGTTGTCGCCAGTACAGGTTGTGGTGCTTTCTGATTGTCGAGTGTACTCCCCGTCGGTGCTGGGAATTCCGATATACTCTGAGATGGTGGCTCGAGCATTGAAACAGACAACAAACAACCCCGCATTTGACGAGGAATGGCTTGACGGAGGCAGGCCGCTCGGGGGATGTTATTGGTTTATCCAAGGTGGCGGTGCAAGCCTCTGTCTGGAGCCTTGGACCACTTACGGGGAACATGGGCGCAAGGGAAGACAAGACACTGATACACGTAGCCAAGAGGGATTGATACTACTTGACTAAATCGACTATCAAACGGCTACCTTGATAAAGAGCTCTCCTGCATCTTGAAAGGAATCATCAATCATTCCCACCGCACCCATCCGTGTAACCCCCAGCTTCCTTCACAGCCTTGTTGTTCTTGAAGCATGTCGACCGCACCCAGATCGGCGTATCAAAGTCGGCCTGCCACTCATTCCCATCCTCATCCGGCTCGTCAAAGTACTTGAACCGCCACAGCGTCAGCCCACCGCCGATACAATCACTGGCGCTCGGCTCCAGCGTATCCTGGCCCCAGTCGTTGGTCGCCCAGCCCTGCCCCTTGATCACGTAGCTGCTCCACACCCCATGGTACCACCCCTCGCAGCTCCCCCACGGTTCCTGGATCACCGGCCACGGCCTGTTCTCCCGCTTCGGGTTGACCTGGTACACGAACCGCCCGCGCTGCCACTCCCCGCCAAACTTCCAGTCCATCGGATTCTCCGGGTCGTTGCCGTCGCAGCCGTTGATGATGCGGTCCATGCTGTTCTTGCACTCGCTCTTGCGGTACTCGGACCGGCCCGCCCCGCCCTTGGATAGCTTCACCTCGAACTCGACCTCGTCGGGCGTGTCCTCGCCAAACGTCTCCGAGTAGTGCCACCCGTTGACCTCGTCCCCGGAGTCGACGCCGTCGCAAAAGTCGTCGATCTGGTCGTTGAGGAAGGGCTCGGCCGCGTAGCCGCGCCAGCCTTCGTCCTGCCAGCAGGTGAACTTGTCGACGGGCTCGCACGAGGGGGGGTCGACGCTGAGGACGTCGGCGCGCAGGTCGATGAGGGTTTGGAGTGCCCAGGAGGCGATGGTGTAGTGGCCGAGCTCGTTGGGGTGGAAGTTCTTGGCGATGGAGTTGGGCAGGCCGATGCTCGGGGGCTGGATCTCGTCGTCGGTGTCGCCGGGGCACTTGGGCGGACTGGGGTTGCGGCGGTCGAGGAGGTGGCGGGCCTCGGCGCGAGGGTTGGCGGAGCGGTAGAGCAGCGAGTTGTAGATGTCGTCGAGGGACTTGCGGTGGCGCTCTTCTTCAACCCGTTGGATGTGCCACATTGTGTCGTTGCTGTAGAGGGCGTGGCGGACGTCTCGTCGCTTCAGCTCGCTGCCCCTGCCGGTGGTGTCGGGCTTGAAGAACTGCAGGTCTGGCTGTTTGGGGTCTGGGTACTCGCCGGACGAGGACGGGTCGCAGAACTGCCCGGCGACGCCCTTGCGAGGCCAGAGATCCCAGTTGGAGAAGCCGATCTTGTACTTGTACTTGTCTTTGGCATCGTCAACAACATCTTTGATGAGGTCGTTGATCTTGACAACGAGATCATTGAACGTCTTGCGGCGTTCGACCGTGAGCTTGAGTGCCTCCTTGCCTGCGAGATTCAGCATCGTCCAGTCCTGATTCTCTGCGCAGTCTTCGTTCTCCGTGTTGAACTTGGCTCACGTAAGCGAGTGAAGCAGCCTCAGACGATGGGGGGACTTACAAACTGTGCATATCCGTTGAAGATAACAATGCTGTCGTCGTTCATCTTGTCGTCCAGCGCCTCCAGCAGCTGCTCCAAGTTGCCCTTCAGAATCTGGTCCAAGTTGTCCTTGGCAAGGTCAATCACATCCTGGCAAGCTTCCTCCCCGTCATACGGCCTAAAGACGCATCTCTCAATCATTGATGCCTGGTAGTGGTGAGCAGATGTTCAACAACAGCGTGCTAGCAAGGCGTCGCTTACGAGGCAGAGATCGTTTCCTCCAGCGGTCATCACCACAAGGTCCAGCTTTCCTTCCAGCTCCTGGATTTGCTTGTAGATTCCACCAGTCCTGTCACCGCTGCAGGCAACAAACTGGAAGTCCTCCACGGAGCTCCCAAGTGCGTCGTTTATGATCATCGGGTACGCCGTGTCGTAGCGGGCGCAGTACCAGTTGTCATCATCGGGGCTGTCCAGGACAAAGTTTCCCAGGGGCGTTCCTGAGCCGATGCCGGCCGTGAAGCTGTCGCCAACAGCAGCCCAGCGCTTGACCCAGCCAAAATTGGTTGGATCATCATCCCGTGGTAAAATCTTGAAGTTGAGATGGTTTGTGGCATTGGGCGCTTTGGCGACGCGGAACACGGACCCTTCCACGGCACCCCAAAGCCCTTGAAGGCACCCGAGGATCAGAACGCTCTTCATGGTGAGTGGCGGGTGTGTTTGGCGACGAGATAGTTCGGCACCAGAAGCGGACTTGGAGATCTTGAAAGCCAGTCTAGGGCAGAGAGACTCCTTGCGTTCAAGCAAGATTTCAGACGTTCCACGCCTCGGTACAAGAAAGTGATATCTCGGTACCCGTTCAGACAACCTATCCACATGGCCATCGAAGGTGGCAAATCCTGCGAGTGATGAGCCGCTACACACAAACTTCCCTCTCATCTCACCCGTCAGCTCACTCGCAGCGATCTGCTGTCCTTAGGCATTGATATGACGAAGGAAAGCCAACTCAATATTGGCGGTGTGACAGAGAGGCGAATGATCTCCCAAGGCAGTGCTGACACCGCAATCCTCCATGACGTCGAGGGTCTCGGTCCGCCTCCATGAACGGTCACGTTCTCACTGTTTTGGCTCATTCGCGGTTTCAGCAGCTGTTATTTTCTTGATCCAGTGTATTGAGGTTGCACAGGCTCAGCTCGGGTTCTTCACTAGACTTGAATTGGCCTCTCCTGGAAGGGATCAACGGGGTACGGAGCTGGGGTCACTGCATGAGCCGCCGAGCAACACCATTCGCTCCCGCGGATGCGGGGTGGCAGAAATCCCATGTACCTGTACTGGTACACCTCCAACGGAACGGTCATTGGCAGGCGCCTGCAGACAGAGACAGGGGCTATGACGGCTGTGCCAAGTTGATATGCATCTTGTCCCGTCTGTGGGCCGATCCCAACTCCTGTTCTCACCGTCTAATTGCATTAACGCATTTGACCTGCTTGCTATCCGAAGGTATTCCAGAGCCTCTTGGGTCCGGAGGGCGGCGATATCAACTTCATGCCGCGGCTGACGTGAGTGCCAACGCGTCAACTGCGGAAGCTGGATACTCGTCGGTCAAGGATGATGCAGTGATCACCCGTCAAGTCGATCAGTCGGAACGCGGCTTCGACTAGGTACCCTCGGTTTCGCATTCTTTGGCAGCTTCAAACTTGGCTTGCGGAGGGTTCAGCTAGCCGGGTTTTTCCCCAGTTTCTCGTTTTTTGATCATCAGGGTGTCCAACTGTCTCAAACTGGCGTTTGCGAGCGACCGTTGACGTTGAAGCGCAAGCCCAGAACCTTGAGGAAAGATTTTGAGGAGTCCAAACATCTTATTTCTTGACTCCTGAACCAGGTAATGTTCTCTCCAGACGTGATTGTTGACGTTGTTGCCTACTAACATCTCGGACCCCCAGTCGACCATGACAACTGTTCCAAGATGCAGGCTGTTCGTGCTCATGGCAGCGCTGGGAATGCTCCTGCTACTGCCCGGCGTTCGGGCTCAGGAGAGCTCCCCTGCTGGGTCGACTTTTCCGGACACTGCCTGGGACTGCAGCGGATGGCATACCGTTATCAAGGGTGATTCATGCCCTGAAATCGAAAAAAAGTACAACATCACTTCCAAGGAGTTTCTGGGTTGGAATCCTTCGGTATCCAAGGACTGCAAAACCAACTTCAAGGAGAAATACTCGTATTGCGTTCGTGTCGGGGCCCCCGGGCCGACACAGAAGGGTATTGCCGCCAACTGTGACAAGTGGCACACTGTCAAGGAGGGAGACGACTGCAAGTCCATCGAGAAGAAGTACAAGATCACCGCCGACCAGTTCTTCAAATGGAACCCTGCGGTTTCCAAGGACTGCGTCAAGAACTTTTGGGTGAAGTATTCATACTGTGTGCGTTAGCTCCCTCTCCTCGTGTTGAGGCGGTTTCTAGAGCAACGGAATGCATCTGGCTGACTCCAATGATGCAGATTCATGTCAACGACAAGGTCAAACCCACCAGCTCAACAAGCAGGCCAAGCTCAACAAAAACTCTCAGTCAGACCAGCAGCAGGCCGAGCAATGGCACTACCAGTAGTGGCAGCAAAGTGACCACCACGACCCCTTATTCGACTCGCAACCCCGTCACCTCGCACAACCTGACCGCGCCTTACACCGCGACTGCCCTTCCCCCCAAGCAAACAGCCAAGGGGCAGCCTGACCACTGCAACAGGTGGCATTGGGTTACTCCAGGCGACACTTGCCAGAGCATTCTGAACCGCTACGGAAACAGACTCTCTGAAGAGCAGCTGTGAGTATTTTCCCTTGCCAATGGCATGCCGGGGATCGATATGCTGACACGTCCATAGCCACGAGTTCAATCCTACACTGGGTGAGGATTGCGATGGTTTGTACTCTGGGTGGTACCTCTGCATCGGCGTCCAAGCCCGCAGCTCCTCGAGCATTGGGTGGTACACGAGTCCGACCAACGCCTCCATTCCGGCACCGACAACGTTTGTCCCGCCGGCCGCAACCTACGTGCAGAACTTTACTGCCCAACCACAGCAGTCAGGCATTCCAGGGAGCTGCCAAAACTTCTATCAAGCCGAGGACGTATGCCATACAACCCTACTCTCCTTGCACTCCCACTTGCTGATGGAATCGTAGGATGATAACTGCGACAAAATTTTGGGGGTATACAACTACATCTCCAAAACTCAGTTCTTCGAGTGGAATCCCGCCCTCAAGGAGAACTGCGACGGTCTGCGCACCGGTTTCTACTACTGCGTAGCCAACTTCGGCTCCTCCAAGGCCCCAATGCCACACACGGTCACAGCGAGCGCCTCCCCCACCGCCACTGGCACCACCAAAGATTGCAAAGCCTGGTACCTTGCCGTTGGCAGCGACGACTGCGCCTCCATAGCTCTCGCCTTTGGCACTTTCTCTGAACCCGGTACGTCCCCCTTCCCCCAAACCGAACCCCGGCCCATCCCCAGACCCCATGCTAACCGAACCCGCGTCCGCGGCACAAACAGATTTCATCAAATGGAACCCCTCCGTCCTCGCAGACTGTACCGGACTCCGCCCCAACACCTACTACTGCGTCGCGGTGCCCTCCACCCCGCCAACGCGCACCGCACCCCTGCCCAACCTCCCAACCGGGACGCGACCCACCCAGCCCGGCACGGCGGCCAATTGCACCCGTTTCTGGCTCGTCTCGCGCGACGACACGTGCGAGAGCATCCTCTCGGCCGCGCGCGTCGCGCGTATGGACTTCGAGGCGTGGAACCCGGCCGTGGGGAAGGACTGTAAGGGGCTGAAGCCGGACTGGTACGTGTGCGTGGGGACGAAGCCGGTCAAGAAGCCCGGGAGCACGGTCACGGTGCCCGGGAGTGGCGGGACGACGAAGTCGCCGACGGGGACGACCACGGGGACGGGCAAGGTGACGAGTGCCACGTCAGGGCCGGATACGACGGGTGAGAGTGGGACGTCTACATCTCAGGGGACGACCAAGTGAGGGGGGTGTTTTTGGGTTGGGCTTTCAGGGGTAGATTCCTGGGGACATTCGTTTGGGTGCCTATGCAAAGGAAATTGAACCTCTTGTGTGCTATCACGTAAACGTCGTGGCATTTGGTTGTGCCGAGTCTTGAGACTGAAATGTGGAAGCCTTGGCTCACTGCCGAACCCGTTGAGAAGCCGAATGCGGCTTAACTCTCGTGCTATCGAAACCGAGCAAGTTGTAACCACGGAGTAGAGGTAACGACCGTTGCAGGCGTGAGTGGTGGAGATGTAGGTTTGGTCCCTGCATGATTCGTCAACCAGAGAAGTCGCAAGGAGAAGGATTGGGAATTTAGATGAATTGGTGGGACTGACCCCCGTTGCTAACCTGGTAACGTTTGGTAATCCCCCTAGAAAGGTCGTAGTCGGAACATATTGAGATATTGCCCTCATTCAGCCAATACCACCATCAATATCGGCATGGGCTAAATTTAGGTCACCATCAACCCGAGAGGATAAAGCACCCGGAATCCCTCCTCTTGCACGAAGTTGTTAGCACACTCGTACTGCATTCTTGTCAGTTCAATCCGGACTTCCTGCAGGTGCAATCATGAAGCTCTTCCAACACACCCTCCTCCTGGTGGCAACACTGGCCATTTCCAGCTCGACGGCCCAGGCAGAAGACGCGCCAGCATGCCAAGGGTCGTCAACAGTGGAAACTTTGCTGTCCAGCACACCATCTTTGGCGTCGACGACGGCGACCACCCTGGCAACTACCACACTCCAGACGGTCACTGCAATAGCAACATCAGAAACATTGACAGCATCTGATCTTACTGAGACATCAAGCACTGACACATCCTCCGACACGTCATTCTGCGAGAGCACCGACACTCCTTCCTCTTTCTCCACCTCAACCACCACGCCGTCCACGACAAAAGTGGTCGTCAGCATGCCGACAGGCCAAGTCAACGCTACGTCCCTGGAATGGACCATCGTCTGGCGGCGCTGCGAGATGCCGTCGAGCTCTGTGTTTTCGACCTTCTCGACAACGTCCAAGGTGACATTTGCATCGAGGACTACGGTGTCTGTGTCTACACAGACGGCGGCCGCATCGTCTGGTGAACCTGCTGAGTCTTCGGCGGCGCCGTGAAAAAGTGGATGTTGCTGTGATGTTTGTACCGCGGAGGCATCGGCTGCAGAAGTGGCACGGGGGTTAAGATGGATTTCAGGGGGGCTGGCACAGGCAGGATCGGGCAGACGAGAAAGGGGGCCAACACAAAGTCAATTCAGTTCATGGTTGAGCAAAAACGGCGGGCAACATGTTATGCATTAGGTTTAGCACAGACCTTGCCTCCGTCCTCCTCGTTTATCAGGAACAAAGGGAGAAGTAGAGACTTAACTCAACTGCACGTTCGCAAGGGGACACTCCAGTCAAATCTGTTCTGTGCACGATCTGCACCAACAAGGAGAGCTGAAAGCTGACTATGATTGCTTTACGAATGGAAAATCGGAAAAGCCCCGTCTAACACGACCACAAGAACGCCATCCATCATAACCCCCCCTCCCTCAGAGTCCTCGCCCC
>Ga0247824_10000913_pt1 | contig 15587 bp, 22 predicted proteins | sample 13C_PalmiticAcid_FD_194412 | JGI IMG/M metagenome (GOLD analysis project Ga0247824, IMG submission 194412) | Soil microbial communities from agricultural site in Penn Yan, New York, United States - 13C_PalmiticAcid_Day48 | ecosystem: Environmental > Terrestrial > Soil > Agricultural land... | reverse complement strand
TCGTCACCGGCTCGGGTTCGGGCCAGCCGACCGGCATCGTCACCGCCCTGACCGGAGGTTCCAGCGTCGTGACTTCCACGACCACCGACACATTCGCCGTCGGTGACGTGTACAAGCTCGACGGCGCGCTGCCCGCCCGGTACGCCGCGAACGGTTCGTGGTTGGGTCACCGCACCATCTACAACCTGATGCGGCAGTTCGACACCAACGGCGGCTCCGCCCTGTGGGGTCAGCTGGCGGACGGCCGGTCGCGTGACCTGCTCGGCCGCCCGGATTATGTCGCGGAGGCGATGGACGGCACCATCAACGCGCTCGCGGAGAACTACGTCCTCATCTTCGGTGACTTCTCCAACTACGTCATCGCCGATCGTTTGGGCACGACGCTCAGCTACATTCCGCATCTTTTTGGCGCGAACGGACGTCCGACCGGGCAGTCCGGCTGGTATGCGCATTTCCGGGTCGGGGCCGATTCGGTCAACGACGCAGCGTTTCGCATGTTGAATGTGACGTAGTAAAATTGTCGTCGCATATTGCGGCCCATATGTTTAGTCAGATAAACTGGACATATGGGCCGCAAGGGAAACGCGCCGTGCACGATAGAGGGCTGCGACGGCAAGGAGTTAGCTCGGGGGTGGTGCGTCAAGCACTACAACCGCTGGCAGAAACGCGGGGATCCGCTCGCGGAGGTACGCGAGATCGCCAAGCCATACGGCGACCAGACGTGCACGGTGGAGAACTGCAACAACCGGATTCAGGCTCGGGGGTATTGCCCGCCGCACTACCAGCGATGGCGTAACTACGGCGACCCATTAGGCGAGGCCCAGCCGCGCAAATTCAAGACCATCGAAGATCTTCGGCGCGAGGCATTCCATGGTCTTCCGGGCGGTACGACATCACCCGCCGGATACCGCTACCGCACAGCCCGGAAGGGTGAGCGATTCGCCGAGCATCGACTGGTGATGGAGTACCACCTGAACCGCCCGCTGTGGCCGGACGAGACCGTCCATCACAAGAACGGCAACCGGTCCGACAACCGCATCGAAAACCTCGAACTCTGGTCGTCCTGGCAGCCCGCCGGGCAACGGGTGGAGGACAAACTCGCCTGGGCGCGGGAGATTCTGGCCCGCTACTCCTGATCGGAGGTGACCGGTTGGAGTTCGACCTCGGCCGGTTGCGATCCGCTCTATCCGAGATCCCCGCAGCTGCCTGGTCGCTGCCCAGCACCTACTCCGAAACCCGTGTCCATCACGGGTACCGGCGAGTGGTGCTGGTCAGCGCCAGGCAGCCCTGGGAGCACGCCCACCTCTTCTCCGACGTCCTCGCCGCGTTCGCGCCGATCTGGGAGGCGTGGCTGTCATGGATCGACCCGCGCGGGTTCATCGCACCGCACCGGGACGCCGGGCCGTGGCGGGAGCGCTGGCAGGTGCCGATCCGCGCCGCAGGCGAGTGGCACGGCGACGACACGTTCTCTCCCGAGTCCGGCGTCCCCTTCCAGGTGCGGCACTGGGAACCGCACGCCGTCGTCAACAACACCGACCAGCCGCGCATCCATCTGGTCTTGGACCGGGATGTGTGGCTGGACCGGGCACCCGAACCGTTCGAGGTCTACCCGATCCCCGACGACATGACCGACCTGGTTCAAAGGAGTCTCACATGAAGTACAGGTGCATCAACCCATTCGCGACCGGTGACCGGATCTACACAGGCGGGGAAGAGGTCGACGAAGGCGACGCGATAATCAAGACCCACCGCGGCCACTTCGCCGAAGTAACCACCCGCCCAGGTGTGTTTGAAGCGGCCACCGCTGCGCCGGGTGAACAGCGCGACCTGAGCACGCCGAAGAAGGCGCCGGCCAAGAAAGCGCCCGCGAAGAAGGCCGCGCCGAAGGCTGAGCCGAAGAGTGAGCCCGCCGAGCCGGAGAAGAAGGCGGACGAGGGCGACAAGCCCGCCACGAAGGCCCACACCGATAAGGCTGAGGACAAGGGCGACGCCGATGCGTAGGACGCTGTACGGGCGCTGCCTCGTGCAGCAGGCGCTTACCTCGGCAGTGCGTACCAACGGCACCGTCAACGGGACGACCGTGGACCTGGGCGTGTACGGCAACGACTTCCGCACCGTGCTGTTCATCGTGTCCACCGGCACCATCACCGATGGTTCGCATGCGATCACGATGCAGGATTCGCCGGATGGCACGAACTGGACCGCGGTCCCCGCATCTCAGCGTCAGGGCTCCCTGCCCACGATCGTGGCCGCCAACGACGACACCATCTTCGAGTTGGGGTACATCGTCGGCACCAACCAGTACGTGCGCTTGGTGGCTACGACCACCGGCGCCACCACTGGTGGCGCGTTCTCAGCGGTCGCGGTGTGTTCCGAGGGCAGCAACTCCGCGGTGGCGCGTTCCTGATGGCCGACTTCGCGACCTCGACCGAGCTGGAGAACTGGCTCGAGCTGGACAGCACCATCAACAGCGCGAAGGCAAGTCTTGCGCTGTCGGTGGCGTCCGGTGACATCCGGGATTATTGCGGGTGGTCGATCAGCGAAGAGACCGCGACCCTCATCCTCGACGGGACCGGGTCGCGCTGGCTGTGGCTGCCGACACTGCGGCTGACCGCGGTGGCGTCGGTGACCGTCAACGGGGATGAGCTGACCGTGGGGTCGCAGTACGACTGGACCAGCTACGGCAAGCTCATCCACCGCGGATGCTGGCCGAATCAACCCCGGTCGGTGGAGGTCGAGTTCACCCACGGATACACCGAGGTGCCAGCCGCGGTGAAAGGGGTGTGCCTGACGCTGGCGTCGGTGTACTACAACAACCCTGAGGCCGTGAAGTCCCGCAGCGAGGCATGGGGGCCGTTCAACCAGGCCGTGGCCTACGGCGACGGATCCGGCGCTGGCCTGTCTGCGTCGCTGGGCCGCTACCGGCTGGAGCACGTCGGGTGAGGTTCCGGCTGCGGTACACCGCGGGACATCGCGTCTACAGCGAGACGGGCGGCCAAGACGCGCACGGCAATGACATCCCCGCGTGGGCCGACCCTGTTGACGTGCCTGCGATCTGGTGGTCGCCGTCCTCCACCGAACCTGCTGTCGCCGGTCATGACCGGGTCGCGGTCGATGTGGTGATGGTCGTCGACTCCTCCCTGAACGTGTCGCCGCACGACCGGATGGTCCTGAACGGACAGGAGTACGACGTGATCGGGTTCCCGGAGGACTACGACCATGGGCCCGGCCGCCCCGCGGGCCGCAAGCCCATCAACCTGCAGAGGGTCGACGGATGAGCGACTACGCACGTCGGGTGATTCTGAACCTCGACACCAGCGAGATCACCATCGGCGGTGAGACGTTCCCGTGGTTCTTCTCCGGCGCCGAGCCCACGGTGATCAAGGGAGAGCGCGGGGAACTGCTGCCGGGATTGACCCTGACCATCGCGTGCGCGGACCTGACGGTGATCTCCCCAGGAAAAATGATCAATGGCTGAGTCGCGGATCGAATGGAAACCCGGCGCCTTCTACGAGTTACGGCGCGCAGCCGGTGTCCGTCGCGATCTCGAAGCCCGGGGTCGCGCGGTGCTGGAGGCGTGCGGCGGTGAAGCAGCGGGGTATGTGATGACCAGCGAGCAGGGCTCGCGAGATCCGCAAGGCCGCTGGCAGGTGTCGGTGATCGCCGCCACCGAAGAAGCCCGCATCGACAACGGCCGGCACAACACACTCGTCCGCAACTTCGGAGCTGCACGTGGCTGAGGTTATCGCCGCGGTAGGCGTCGAAGCGTTCTATGTGGCGTACCTGAAAGCACAGTTCGCCACCCGCAGCGAGACCGCGCGGGTGGCGACCAAGGTTCCACCGACGCGCCCCGACCGGATGGTGCGGGCGTCGTTGATCGGCACCGTCCGCCAAACCCTCGTGCACTTCTACTCCCGGCTGCTCGTCGAATGCTGGGCGCCAACCGAGACAGATGCCGCGGACCTGGCGATGCTCGCGTACGCGCTCACCAACGCCCTGGAGGGCGAGGTCTCCAGTGGCGAGTTCGTCTCCCAGGTCGTCACCGTCGGCGGCCCCGCGAACAACCCGGACCCCGATGTGGGACCGCGTTATCAATTCACCGTCGACCTGCTCATGACAGGCGCGGTCATCTAACTTCCCCCGGCAACGGAGGGAGACCCCATCCATTCAGGGCCTGCGAATCCTGAAGGGACAGACAATGGCTGGTAACTCCGTTGCCAAGATCGGTATTGGCGCGCCGCTCGCCACTGGCGGGATCATGGTCGCCGCGGAAGGCACTACCCTGCCGACCGGTGTTTCGAGCGCCACGACCGACTTCACGAAGCTGGGCTTTGTTGCCGACGACGGGCTGCGGCCCTCCGGTGAGCGCACCTCCACTGACATTTACGACTGGGCTGGCGATCTGATCTACAGCCCGCAGGAGAACCACTCCACTCAGTTCCAGTTCAAGCTGCTTGCTGCGTTCGACGGCGATGTGCTGTCGGAGGTGTTCGGCGAGGACAACGTCACTACCGTCGGATCGCTGACCACCGTGGAGGAGACCGGTGAGCCGCTCGGTATCCACCCGTGGCTGTTCGACATGCGTGACAAGTCCAAGCGTGTCCGCATCGTTGTCCCGGCCGGGCAGATCACCGCGGTGTCGGAGGATCCGTTCGTTCGTAACGCATTGCAGGCGTTCGACGTCACGCTGACCTGCTACAAGGACGACAACGGCCGCAAGGCGTACCGCTACTACGACGACGGCTCGGCCCCATCGGCACCGACCATCGCGTCGCGTGTCCCCAGCGGCAACTTGGCTACCGCAGGTGGGGAACTCCTGTACCTCACCGGTACGAACTTCACTGGCACCACCGCGGCGTCGGTGGGCGGTACGGCGGTGCTGGACTTCCAGATCATCGACGACCAGCACTTGGCCATCATCACCCCCGCCAAGTCGGCGGGTTCTCACAACATCGTGGTGACCAACGCGACCGGCGCATCGTCCGGCTTCGCGGTCACCTACGCGTAATCCAAGACCCCGACGGCGCGGTCCACCTCGCAGGCCCGCCGCGCCGTCGGGCCCTACGGGCCTGCGAGTGATGAAAGGGCCTGCGATGCCTTTCCAAGTTCCCGAACCGGGCGGTTCCAAGCCGGAGAACAGGTTCGAGTTCACGATCAAGGACAAGACGTACTCGATCCCTAAGTTGGAGTACCTGTCCGCCGAAGCTGCTTCGTTCATCGAGGACATGTCGATGGGAAAGATCTCGGATGTCGGGTTCACCGAGTACATCCGGGCACTCTTCGTCAAGGCGGAACCGAAGCTTCCCGCGACTGCGCTCAAGGGGTTGTCGCGTGACCAGCTCACCGCGCTGCGGGACGCCTGGTACGAGTCATCGAAGGTGACCGCGGGGGAATCCTCGGCCTCCGAGAGTTCGTAAGGAACCACGAGGAGGCCGTAGCCGCCGACCTGGCCAACCGCGGACTTGAGATCGGGGATATCGGCACCTGGATGTCGTGGTGGGTGTTCCGCTGCTGGCTCAAATACCTCCCGGATACCTCCGCCGTCGTGCGGGAGCGTCGCGCGCGTGCCGCGGCGGAGGCCATCCCAGAGAACGAACGAGTGATCGGTGGACCGGCGGATGCGCTGCCGATCGAGCAACTAATGGTCGAACTGGGTTGGAATTGAGAAGGGGTGATGTGTGGCCGTCGAGTTAGCCACTGGCTACGTCTCTCTCGTCCCTGAGACCAGTAACTTCGCCCGTGAGGCCGGTCGGGCATGGGATCGTGTCGCCAGCGACATGCAACGCAGGTTCGCTCGCGCGTTCGACGACTCCGCAGAAGATATGCGGCGGACGTTCACCCAGGCGTCCGGGCAGGCATTCGATGGCGCCGCCGCAGACATGCGTCAGCGCCTGGCGCGTGGCGTCGATGGCGTCGCCAGTGACATGCATCGGGAGTTTGCACGCGCGTCGACTCAGGCGTTCTCAGGCGCCGCCGACGGCATGCAGCAGCAGTTTCGTCGCGGGTTTGACGCATCCGCCAGTGACATGCATCGAGCGTTTTCGCGGGCATCCGACCGGGTCGGCCGCGATCTGGAGCAGGCGATCGGAGATGCCGGGCAGGGTGCTGGACAGCAGGGCGGGGAGGCCGCAGCAGGCGGAATCGCGGACTCTCTGCAGGGTAAAGCCGGAGTCATCGGGCAGGCCCTAAGTGCTGTATTCGCTGTGGCAGGCGTCAGCGCTGGCGGCTTGTTCGTCAAGGCGCTGCAACGGGGTTTGGAGCACGAACAGGCGATCGACATCGCCCAGGCCCGTCTCGGTCTCGATGACGACACGATGCACAAGATCGGGTTCGCGTCCGGGCAGGCATACGCGGGTGCGTTCGGAGAAAGCGTCGAGGGAAACATTGACGCCGCGCGTCGAGCGATCCAGTCCGGCCTGCTCGATCCGGACGCCACCGCGCAGGATACGCAGCGGGTAATCGAGCAGCTGACCGGAATCTCGGACCTGATGGGGGAAGAGATCCCCGCCGTGGCGCGCGCCGCCGGGCAGGCGATCCGGACCGGGCTGGCGAAGGACGCGACCGAAGCGTTCGACCTGTTCGCCACTGCCGAGCGGAACGGCCTCAACGTGTCCGAGGACTTCCTCGACACCATCATCGAGTATGGCACTCAGTTCCGGAAACTCGGTGTCACCGGCCCGGAAGCTATCGGCCTCATCAACCAAGCCGTGAAGTCCGGCGCCCGCGACACCGATATCGCTGCTGACGCGATGAAAGAATTCTCGATTCGCGTGGTGGACGGGTCGGAGTCGACGGCGGACGCGTTCGAGAAGCTCGGGGTGCCCGTCGAGAAGACGATGGGCATGTTCCTCAATGGGGGCGGCGAAGCGCGCGACGCGATGACGTCGCTGTTCGACGCTCTCCGCAAAGTCGAGGACCCGGTCAAGGCCAACGAGATCGCTCTGGCGTTGTTCGGCACACAGCTCGAGGACCTCGGCGACGCCTTCCACAACTTCAACCTCGACTCGGCCGCCAACTCCCTCGGCAAGGTCGGCGGTGCCGCGTCGGATGCCCTGAACGCAATGGGCGGCAACGCGGCAACCTCTATCGAGGGCGCGAAGCGATCTATCGAGGTCTCAGCCGACGCGATCGGCTCCGCGCTGGCGAAGGCATTCGGGCCCGAGCTGGCGAAGGTCGCCGACTGGGTGACCAAGCATCAGCCCGAAATCCTCGGCTTCATGGGCAAACTCGCGGATGGGGCGTTCGCCGCCGCGGACGCCTTCCTCGGCTTCTCTTCTCTGTCCCTCAATGCTTTCGCGGACTTAGCAGAAGGCGTGGGGCCCATTCTCGAGCAGATGCTCGACCCGATCGGGAAAGTCGCCGAGGTCATCGGCAAACTCACTGGCAGTGAGGGCCTGCAGGATCTCGGCCACACACTGCAGGAGATGGAAAACACGATGCGCGGCGCCGCCGACGGTGCCCGCGACATCGCTGACGGCATCGACAACTCCGCGCGCCCGAGCCTGGATCGGATGCGCGCCAATGTCGCCGAAAACATCGCCGAAACCCAACACGCCGCTGAAGTCACGAGAGCGCTGGGGGGCGCTGTCACTGCCCTGCCTGATGGGCACGACATCATCATCAAGGAGAACACCCCGGAGGTTCAGGCACGACTCGAAGCACTGGGCTATCGGGTAACCCATATGGAGAATGGGCAATTCCGTGTGGAAGCCAACACGGCGGAGGCCCAGCAGAGACTCAACGATTTCATCCATCAGAACTCGGGCCGAGTCCTGCCGCTGAAGGGCTACGTCAGTTTCAACCAATCCATCCCCGTTGAGACCCTTTCCAAGGTTCACGACATCCCACCCGGACTGGCCACAGGTGGAGTTTTCCGCGGCAAAGGTGGACCCACTGACGACGCAAACCTCATCCGAATCTCCGACAGGGAACACCTCGCCTACATCACTCGTGCGCAGGCAGTGAGCCCGGCGACGCTGCCTTTGCTGGAGGCAATCAACTCCGGTTGGGCGCCACCGGCAGAACTTCTGCATGCCATGGTTCCCGGATTCGCGACAGGAGGCGTGGCCGGCAGTCGGGCCAGCAGTTGGGCGCAAGCGCAGAACGGGAAGCCATACATTTACGGACCCCAGGACTGTTCCTGGTACATGTCCGGCATCTACAACCAGTTGACTGGCAAGAACGTTCGTTTCACCACCGCCTCGGACTTCACGGCATTTGGCTTCAAGCCCGGTTCGGACCCGAACGGATTCACGATCGGCACCGACGGCGGACTTGGCCAGAACGGGCACATGGCCGGGAGGCTGCTGGGCACGGCAGTGGAGTCGGACGGAACCAACGGCGTCCAATTCGGCGGCAAAGCCGATGGCCCGGAGAAGATGCCGAAGCAGTTCTACCTACCCCGTGACCTGTGGAATCCGCCGGAGACCGACAACCCCGCGCTCCAGTCGGGCACGGGCGCCACTCCGGGCAGTGGCCCCGGCAGTGCGCTGGGGGGATCCCCTGGAACATCCGGGGTCGGTTCGGGTGGATCTGGAGGCGGAGCGCCGGGCGGCACCTTCGGTGGCGCGCAGGTACCGGCGGGCGTCACACCGGTGTGGATTATCGGCAGCAACATCACTGGCACCTCTACGTCCTCGTCAAGTGCCAGCAGCGACACCACCACTCAGGCTTCCCCGTCGGAATCGTTCGCCCCGCAGGCGTCCGCGCCCACGCAATCCACACAGATGCCGGATATCGGCGCGAGGGCGTTGCAGGCCGGGGGCGACTTCCTCAACGCCAACCTCGACCAGTTCCTCGGCGACATCGGTCTACGCCGCGAAGGGGGAGCCATCCAAGCACTCGCGAAGGTCATCTTCGACGCTATGGCCCGCGCTACCAGTGAGGCGGTCGCGCAGGCCACCCGCAACTCTGGCTCGCTGACCAGGTACGCAGGGCGCCCGTTCTGATGCTGCAGATCATCATCCACGGCTGCGATGGCTCGACATGGATCGTGCACGGCGACGGTGCCGGTCGGGAAGGCGTCCGACTCGGCAAAGACCAAGTGAAGGGTCTGTTCGCGGCACCCGTGCGGACCGCATGGAAGGCCGGCGCCCGACAGTCCGGCGGCGCGATGAAGGGCATGTGGCACGACTGGCGTGACCTGTCGCTGGGCTTCCACATCGTCGCCGGACGCAACCAGGAAACGGTGATGTCGCGGTTCCGGCAGGCCTTTGACTACCGCGAAGACGATTGGGATTGGGACGCCCGCCTTGCCCGCATCGAAGTACGCAGCGACCTGTCCACCCGCTCGTTGGATGTCCAGCTGTACGAGAAGCGGGACTTCGACCCCGGCATCGACCCTCTGGTGTCGGGGCACGGCAACCCGATCCTGCCTTTACGGGCCGGGCAACCGTTCTGGTACGAGGACGACGAAATCTCTACCTGGTCCACCGCATCAACTTCCGGCTCGGGATACGTCAAAGTGCACAACCCCACCGACACGGTGATGCGGCACAAGTGGATCCTCACCCGCGGGCAATGGACTCTTCCCGACTTCTCGTGGGAGGGGCCTGCCGGCGAGCGCCGTCTCGGCGTCTCGAAGCTCACCGGCCGAGATGACCGCAACCGCACCATCCTGATGCCGGAGATCACCGCCGTCCAGGGCGGGGCAGTGGTGGATCTGGACCCGATGAAGCTGATGGTCCGAGACGCGCACGACACCAACATCCTCGGGCAAATGCCAGTCCCGGGCAGGTACTTCGAGTACGCGATCCCGCCGAAGACCCCGCCGACCAACCTCCCTGTGTCGGTGACGAACGCCCCGGCGGGCGTCGGGGCGATGGTGCAGCTGGTGCAGCCGCGGCGCTGGCTGGAAGCGATCGGAGGGCAGTAGATGCCGGCGATCGACCTCGGTGCGAGCTTGCTTGAGCAGTGCAACTCGATCTGGGCTGCCACCAAGGCCAATGAGCAAGCGGAGCTGAACCTTCGCAAGGTCCCGCCGGTGGTGTGCCTGTGGGACGGCGAGATGCGGCTGCAGCACTTGGTGCAAGCCGAGTACTCCGCATCGTTCGAGCTGATCGACGGCGACACCGGACCCTTCGAACTCCGCCACCCGTTCGACCATCCGGTCGGGCAGTGGTTGTGGGACGAACAGGGGCGCATCGACCGCGGCGAGAAGCGCAACATCAACATCACCGTCGAATACTGCGGCTCCCGCCTCGGCGGACTGCTGGAGTACGTCGAACTCGAACAAGATGAGGACGGCGACCAAGTCGTTGTCGCGCGCTTCGCCTCCGACTACGAGCGGCTGAAGTGGTATTCGGTCTGGGCCAACCCGTTCTTCCCCGAATGGATCCAGTGGCCGCAAATCTGGATCGGCGCCGGACCCATCCCGTGGCTGTTGTCCGTGGCCCTCGACCTCCAAATCATGCGCGAAGCCGGATCCTACTGGACACTCCCGTCGGATCCCATGGACCCGAACCAGCGCGGCCCCATCGAAACCGCGCAAGCCACCTGGTCCACAGTCGTGAAGCCCATCAGCTTCGTCGACTCCATGGCCTCCGGAGCCCTGTGGGGCATCCTCATCTCCAGGTTCAAGAACTTCCACGACGTCGCCAAGGCGCTGATGGAAGACGGGGAAATCACCTGCGTCATCCGCCCCTACCTCGAAGGCGACCCCGAGCCGTGGCCGGGCGCGAACCTTCGGCACGGAACCCGGGTTGTGTCGTTCGAGGACCGGTCGGGCACCTACACCGGGACCAGCCACGGCGGCACGATCTGGGACGGCCTGATCCGGACGGTCAACGAGTTCGTCGGCGACATGATCGACTCCACCGAATACCTGTCCTCGGACACATCGATCCCGCCCGACTACTACATCCCCGGATCAAAGCGCACCCAGAAAGAGTTGCCGTTCGTCGTCTGGCGTGACGGCGAAGAGACCGGCCTCACCGGCTACCGTTACCGCAGAACCCCATCTAAGGGCATCCAAGTCGTCACCGGCGGCCACTCCATGCCCGGCGTCAACGAAGCCATCTCCGCCGCAATCCAGATGGCCGGGGACCTCATCGCCGCCATGATCGGTGTCCCGCCGGTCGGCGGCGCTTTGGACGCAATTCTGGCTCCCCTCTACACCGACGCCCTGCTCGCCTGGATGGTCGCGCGGTCGGCCAGCAGGGCCCAGAACCAGGGCTGGACCCGGTACTTCGAATACTTCCAAGAGGGCAGCAACAAGGCCTACACCCTCTCCAGCCTAATCGTGCTCCGCGCGGGCATCTGGGCTACAAGGGCTTTCGACGCGACGACCTTCTCCGCGGGAGATGGGGCACCGTACCTGATCGGCGAGTCCGGGCATGTGTGGCTCGGCGACCGCGCGGGCTACACCATCCGCGGCGACACCTCCGGCCGCATCTACATGGACAGGGTGAGCAAGGTCCGGCTGTCGTGGAGTCGCGACGAGCCCGTGGAGTGGACCCTCACGATCGGTGATGACCGCGCACTTCAGGACCCCGTGGCACGTGCGTGGGAGCGCATCGAGGCCATCATCTCCGCCCTTCAGCAACTCGGCGTCGTCTAGGAGAACCGTTGGAGCAGAACAGTTTGCCGCACAACAGCAGTCAACTCGGCCTGATCGACGGCAAGCGGTTCGAGGACTGGCCGAAGTGGGAAGGTCAGGGTGTACCCCTGCGGGAGAACTGCGACCTGAACAACCCGCGGCAGAAGTTCCTGTGGATGTTCACGGCTCTACCGGGAGTGAAGGGCGCACCGCTGCTGATGCCCGTGGACTACTGGGAGATGGTGTCCTGGCGGCAATGCGTCCTCGGCGGCGACATCACTGGTGAACCCGGCTTGAAGTACGTGCCGCCACCGACAATGGCGAACCCTTGGACAGCGTCCGGCCGGTGGGCCGACTTGTCCGAGCCGGACGAAGCGCGCGCCACCTTGGCCGAGGTGATGGACCAGCACCTCACCGCAGCAGACAAGGCGGAGATACGAGGCTTCGTCGAGGAGAAGCTGGGCCTCCGGCAGGACATGCCCGACATCATCGGCGGCCACCAGTACCGGCTCGCGGACCTGTCGAAGCGCCTGGAAGTGCCTGTCGAGGAGATGATCCGGATCCTCGGCGACTTCGGGCTGAATGTCACCGAAAGGTCCCTGGTCGACCGGTCGGTCGCCGACCGCATCGTCACCCACCTGGGACTGTGATGTTCGACCCCGCCACTCACACGGTGACCGAAGTCCTGGAGTACCTGGACGCCGTCGACGACCCCGCCGAAGTGGGGCGTGTGCTCGCCGCGGAGCGAACCAGTCTGGCGCGGATGGAGATCCTCAGCCGATTCCCTGACATGAAGGGAGGGCGGACAGTCCCATGAAGCTCCTCGACTTCAGTGCGTCCCTCATCGACCCGCAGGCCATCAAGGAGGCGGGCTACGTGGGTGTCGTGCTCTACATGTCCGATCGTCGGCCGGGCGCGGAGTGGATGCAGGCGAAACCTGCTACCCGGGAGTACTGCGACCGGTTGCGCGCGGCGGGGTTGGAAATCGTGTCGAACTACCAGTTCGGCAAGGGGCAGACTGCGGACTGGCGCGGAGGATACGACGCTGGTGTCTATCACGCGCGGATCGCACTGGGATACCACCGTCAGGCTGGTGGCCCCGAGGGGCGCCCGATCTATGCGCCCGTCGACGACAATCCGACCTTGGAGCAGTGGAACACGCTGATAGCGCCGTTCCTGCGCGGTTGGGCATCTGTCGCCGGGTTGGAATGGACCGGCATGTACGGCAATGCCCGATGCATCGACTGGGCGCTCGAGGACTGCGTCGCCACCTGGTTCTGGCAGCACAACTGGTCGGGGGATCCCTCGATCAACTTCGACCACTACGCCGCGCACCTGCACCAGATCGAGATCGACCAGCGAAAGGTCGGTGGCGTCGGCGCGGACGTCAACACCGTCCTGAAATCCGACTACGGCCAATGGTCCAAATCCACTGGAGGAATCATCACGGTGACGAAACCGGAGTACACCGAGCTAGACCGGATGGGCGATTCGGGATCAAGCCGCCACGGGGCGCGGATCGCCAACTTCCTACTGCACACCCAGGAAGGCAACGGGACGGCCGAAAGCTTGGCTGGATACCTGAACAACTCCCGCAACGGTGTCAGCTACCACTACACCGTCCGCGACGGGATGGTTGTCGATGTGGTCGACACCGACCTGGCGAGTTGGTCGGTGCTGGACGCGAACCCGTTCACGATCAACCTGTGCTTCGCCGGATCCCGTGCCGGATGGTCGACCGACGAATGGCTGGCCCGGCGGGACGACATCCGGATCGCGGCGTGGCTGGCGGTGCAGGACGCCCGCAAGTACGGGTTCGAACCGCACGTGATCGCGCCACCGTACGAGCGCCGTCAGGGAATCTCCGACCACATGTACGTCACCGAATGCCTCGGCGTCGGCACCCACACCGACGTGGGACCCAACTTCCCCTGGGACGTGTTCGCCGACGACGTGCGCGAGTTCGCCACCGGTGCGCCTGCAGCACCCCCGCCGAACGCGATCGACGACGTCGCGTCCGTCACTCCCTGGCTGGGTGCGCGGCGCACCGTGGGCGAGAACGCGACCCCCGACGGCGCCGGTAGGTATGCCGAGTTCGAGAACGGCCACATCTACTGGCATCCCGCGACCGGCGCCCACGCCATCCCAGCATCACTGTTCGGCAAGTACAGCGAACTGGGCTGGGAGGCTGGGCCGCTCGGCTACCCGGTCACCGACCTCGCCACGCTCGACGGCGGCGAGGTCCAGGGCTTCCAAGGCGGAGCCCTCTACCGGCACGGCAACTGCGTGCCCGTCTGGGTGCATGGCGCGATCCGCGCTCGCTGGCACCGGTCCGGTTCGGAGACCGGCCCGTTCGGCTGGCCGCTCGCCGACGAAGAGGAACTGTCCGGCGGGGAGATGCGGCAGCGCTTCCAGCACGGGCAGATCATCTGGCCCGGCAAGCGAGACACTGCCGCCCTGCTCCACTCCGACGGTCCAGACATCCCCGACCCGGACCATGACTGAAGGGAAACACTATGGCAATCACCCGCATTCCCGAGCCCGCTCTGATCCGCGGCGTCCTGGTGACGATCACCGGCGTCATCGCCTACTTCCTGAACAAGGAGGTGAACACGGCCTGGATCGACGCAGTGCTCACCGTCTACACCCTAGCCGCGCCGTTCCTTGCGGGCCTTCTGATCCGCCCGGCCGTCAGGCCGGTGAGTAAGTCGAGCGCGGGCATGCCCGCCGCTGAGCGCGGATAGTGCTGTTGTGGCTGTGGGCGGCCGAAGCGGATGGTGAGCCGGTGCCGATCGGCACCGATTCACTGTTGCAGTACGGCGCGATCGGTGCCATAGCTGCGATCTGCATCTACGCCGTCTACAAGCTGTTCAACAGCCTCGTCACCACCCATAAGTCGGAGATAGAGCGGATCGAACTGTCACACAAGGACGCGATCCAGCGAGCGGACGCGGCCTACGACAAAGAGGTCACACGAGGCGATCGGCTCGAAACCGAACTGCGGGAACTCAACAAACTCATCAACGACAAGCTCGCCGGGGAACTCGTGCGGGCAACCGACGCCATTCGGGAGGCGTTCGAGACCATGCACGAGCGTCGGCGGCTGTGATGCCGGACAAATACATGCGCGATAGCGACAGCATCGAAACCACGCTGCGCCAGACACACGAAACGGTCGGTCGCCTGCGGGCGTTGCTCGATGACCTGGCGCACCAAATCAACGATCTGGAGTCGGAGATCAAGCAGCCTCGAGAGAAAGGGGCGCGGTGATGGATCAGTCGCGGTTGGTGGGGGCCGTCGAAGAACTGACAGCGGAAGTGAGCGCGCTGTCCGAGCGCGCCACCACCACACAGCGGATCGTCGCCCAACTCGAAGCGCAACGAAAAGGGATGCACACCACGCGGCTCATCCTGTCCGGGGCCATCGTCCTGCTCGTGGTGGTGCTCGGCGTGACCGTCGGCGGTGTGCTGCTGTACCGGCAGATGGACGCGAATCAGCGTGAGATCCGGCAGGTCCAGCAGCGGACCAGCGCGGAGATCCTCTGCCCGCTGTATGAGGTGTTCGCTACCTCGATCAAAGCCAATCCGCCGAACCCGAATCTGACTCCTGCACAGGCCAAAGTCCGGCAGGACGCCGCAGACACGATCCTCGCCGGACTCGACAAGCTGGGGTGTGCGTGACCGCACCTGATGGGTCTAGGCCCCCTGGTGCGCTCGGCGTCGGCCTGTTCACCGCATGGTCGACGCAAACCGCGGACCGCGCAAAGGGCGAGATGCGCGGCGGTGTCGTCGGTTCCTTCAACAACGCCGGCGCACAGATGGACAACAAGGTGAAGGCGCCGATCACCTCGCATGCCGGATCCATCGACAACCACGAGGTGCGCATCATCAGCCTGGAGGACGGCGGCACCATGACCGTCTACTCCGGCAACGGCACATGGACCAACGTCGGCGGCAGGATCGGCGTAGGCGTCATCTGTGGCGGCCAAGCGGGGCAGGCGGGCACGGGCGGCACCACGCAGCGGCTCGGCGGCAACCACGGTGGATACAAG